>OMLO01000892.1_pt1 | contig 21517 bp, 11 predicted proteins | sample 1674811 | NCBI WGS metagenome assembly OMLO01 (sample SAMN06265003, study PRJEB25207) | coral metagenome | isolation source: Coral host | place: Mexico:La Bocana,Puerto Morelos, Mexico | collected 2008-11-13 | reverse complement strand
TGAAAAACTGTGACCTCGGGCTTGAAAATGCTGCCCTCGGCCTGCGGCCTCGGGCAGCATTTTCAAGACCTCGGTCAGAGTTTTTCACGATACGGACCTCCCAGCCGGTAAATAACATATATATATCTTTGAAGATTTGCTCTTATTTTACTTTAAAATCTGTGGTATATAAACTCAAGCTCGTAGATTGTTTCACTGTCTTTATATCAGGAAATATCCATGGTAACAGTCAACCTCACGGAACTTTGATGGAGCCTTACGTCTTTTTACAGACTGCTCTTTGGGAAGGAATACCGCTGACCATATCTGTACCAGCACCTTCTGGGCCAGCGAGATACGAGGGTAATATACTAATAGCAACGACTTAGCGAGTTAGATCGACTACAATGAGGAAAATGTCGAAAAAGTTAACTATCTTACAGAAGGCGCTGTTTATACACAAAGAACTAAGCTGTAACAAATTCAGATTATTTATCAGATTTTGCATTACCATCAATGGTCCGATTCGTTGGATGCTTGTAAAATTAGCTAATAACATACTCTTGGCATTTTCAGAGTTTCTGAGCTATGGACTTGGTAACCCTCCCTCGTGCGGTGAAGATTGCAAGTTTTTATGGGATGGCTTTGGCCGCTGGTTCAACGGGACCTGGAGACCACATGTGAAAGGTGAATGCGAGGGAAGAAGATCCGTGAAGGCAATTTAAATGTGCATTTAGTTTTTTAGATCGACATTGATTTGGCGAGTTTAACCAGAGTCTTCGCAATCGCTTTCACCGTTAACTCCAAAAACAATTTCTTGATATCAATGTGTGCTTTTAGTCGTTACTTCCTTAGACTCATGCTCGGCCCCTTGGCGGCGTTCGTTCCATGTTTTACAAAAACCTCCTATTTCCAAATTGGTCTAATGGCCACTTTCCGCTTGCAGGGAATCATGGTGGTTGTATTTGTTATCGTGGATCATAAATATAACCGCGATTCCCTGCAGGCGCGCCTCATCTAGAGAATCGGCCATTGGCTGACAACAATCTTTCCCGTTCTGTAAATCTTGTCTTACTCACAAATATATCACTTTTCAGGCTTGTGGATGAAACATGCCCCAAGAAATCACGAGGGCGTGTTATGGATCTACGGGGATTCTAACGCAGGGCGATTTTATCGCTCCATCCGTCGCACGCCACTGTGCAAAACAGTTTTCCGCGGCTGCACAATGTCTTACAACTGGATTTATCCAATCAAAAACGCTACAGTGGAGATGCATCAAAGAAACTTTCTGCCAATAAACATAACGCGCGTCTTGGAAGCTATAGCGAGGGTTATTCACTTGCCGCAGATGAATAATGAGAAAAGCGTTATTATTCTGAATCACGGACTGCATTTTATTACGTCAACGAACTTTTCAACATACCGCCAAGTAATCGATGGTATTGTGGATCTTTTTAAAGAGAAAAACGTTAACGACGATGGAAGAACTGAATTAAAGTTCAAAGGGAAAATGATTTGGAAGACAAACGCTGCTATCCATAGAGAAAGACTGAGATCACCCCACAACCACAAGCGACGATTTCTAACTCGACAGGTAAAAAATTTTCACAAGCAATCAGCTCCTGAAAGAAGGCCTAAGGAAATATTTTCTTTTCCAGAAAAAATTTTAAAGGAGTTCACTCAAAACTTGGCACCTTTTTCTTTTCGTCAACGGAAAGCTAGTACAGTTATCAGTCACTCGCCAAAATTTTGGCTTCCTATGCGTTTCCAAACCCTATGAAACCCTTGTCTAAAGTAGCACGAAAACCGAAAAATAGCGCTGCGATCTTGAAGTAACTTGATGTATGCCTGATTCCAAAGAGCTCAGTGTGAAGTTTGGTGGGAGGTCGCCAGGAAATTTGAAGATATTTGTTGTTCTTTGTTTCTGCTTATGTTTTCCCGGCCATGCTCTTTTGTACCGCTCCATTTTGACGTCCCGCCAAACTTCACGCTTAGCTCTTTGACGTCACGCACGCATCGCCTGGCTGCTAAGTTACTCCCTTATGGCATCCTTGTTTTTGGACTTTCGTGCTACTTTAGACGATGATTTTGTAGTGTTTGGAAGCGAATTGAAGGCATATATTTTAACGAGTGACCGATCCTTTTACTAGCTTTCTGATAGTGGAAAGAAACAAAAAATGCCAATTTTTGAGTAAATTTCTAGCAATAAACATGAAAATTTCAAACAAAAAAAAGTTTAAAGCAATTAAAATTTCAGCCAATAAAAACTTTAACCAATAAAAGCGTGCTTGCTGTAGTTGTTTTTTTAATAAAACTCTTTTATTATTTTTCAGCGGGTTCAACTTTACAACGCATATGCTACTTGGGCCATGTGTAAAGCTGGTATCGAGGTACTTGATGTATACCCACTCAGTGCGTCTTTCCCCAATGGCACTGATAATAGCGTGGATCCGTTCGACAGCGTGCATTACAAAGACTCGGTATTCAAACCCGCGGAGGACATTTTGCTAGAGTACTTTAGTCCCTGGTGGAACAAAGTCAATCACACAAGGAGATGGACCTAGAAAATGAACTTGAAGAAATACCTCGTAAAAGATATACGAAATAGTAACACGCACTCGTGGACTTCCGTTTTGGATTAATACAAATCATACAATACATTTGCCTCTGATTCTTTGGTGTTATTTATAAAACTGTTATTATAATAGGCCATTCCGAGGTACTTTGTGTCTCTGTTTCAGAACGAGTCCTCGTGCAGAGCCTTCTACATGATGTGATTTGCATGAAAACGAACTTGTATGGGAAACACAATTTAAATGGTTTCGCACGAAGACTCGTTTTGACCCAAAGGCAAAAGGCAACTTGGAAATGGCCAATTACAACTGGGACTTCTTTACAGGGTAGGTTGAAGAAGGTTAAGGCACTTAATTACTAAGTTGCCGCATCGTTAAACAGGTGTTGAAGACACGTTGGCCTCATGGTCACCGCGCTGGACTCCGGATAGATCGGTCTGGGTTCCATCCCTGGCCGGATCAGCGCTTTGTGTTCTTGAGCAAAACACTGAATTTACCCTCACAATGCCTCTTTTTACCCAGGTGTATATAAATGGGAACCCTGTGATGGGTTAGCGTTTGTTCTCGGAGGGAAAAATGTCGGTTAAAAGTTGGTAGTTTTCTTTGAGCGAGAGCGGATTTCTAAAGCTTTCCTACGCGCGGTCTCAAACTATAGCGAGCCACCTTAAGCAGTTGGGTAAAATTCTGATAGCGAAAATAGTCGAAAACTGTCTTACATTCAGTAAGACTAGCTAAAAAGGCCAACGATAGTTTTGCGTCTCGAACTCTTTGTTTATGCACATCTTTAATCTAAATGTCTGAGGAATGATACTCATGGATAACTACATTTCACAAATAAAAAAGGTATTAACTACATGCAGCTGTTTTTGATGTGAAGCGGGATTATTTGCTAATGAGCTGAGTTTTAAAACCAGCGGAATTTTAGCTGAACTTTAATTTACAAATGTGACAGGCGACCTGCATATTGCTAGTATTAGCACTTTTGATGTCATCGCGAGCAGTGATAACATTTAACCTCAGTTAAATGACCTAGGTTTCTGTGACCCGTAGGTTAGTGAACAGAGCGCACGCCTGGTGTTTGGGAGGTCGTTGGTTCGATTCTTGTCGGGGACTCAGATTTTTTCTCTGTCCCATGCTCCTGTCATGTTGATCATTTCATCTTTCACATTTCATTACCGCGCTAAACATTCACCATCTCGTGTTGTTGACTTATCACTACTCGAGAATTGTTTACTTCCAGCAAATCGTTTGTTCTGAATGTAGCACCGAACATTGACTGGTGACATGAAGTCACAGACCACGAGGGTGGAGTTATGTCAATAAAACAACGAGATTTCTATCAAAAGTTCAAGAGGACATTTGCAGTATCGAGATGGAGCAATTACTGCGAGGAACACTAGTACTGTAAATGAGATCTTTTCGCATTCGTCAGGACGGCAAATATTCAGTCTCAGGTAAATATCTTGATTTTGTCACCTGCAAGTGCAACAAGAAAAGCTTGACTGAATGGAATATAGTCAGCCATTTGTTTAGGTGTTTGGTAATACTATTCTGACTCTATTACCCTTTGCGGACTCTTGTATCCTTTAATTGCTTGCATCCGGAGAGATGTGATTAAACTTATATACATGGATGGATTTCGTCCATCTGTGAATTTCCTTTCACGGTAGCAAACCCATGTGGCCATCCCAGTTTGAAACCGTATTTAGAGATGATCAATGAAGGGAGAAGCGAATCGAATGGTTTTATTTTGAATAGTCGATTCATGCATGAATACTCGGATTTAAGCTCATATATATTCATTTCAATTAAAAGGGTTATCAGTGTCACTGTAACAGAAGGTGTTTACGTCTTTGGTTCTCAATTGCTTCACATTGTTCATGCATAATTGTCAACACTGAATAGTCTGACAAGTTTTTTTCAATAAAAATTCTGGTATATTTACTGTTAAAAATCAGATTAATATGATGCTGGTCTGTAAAACGGATACTAGCTATGCATCGCTTTTAATAACTATTTTATATCATACCATAAAAAAATAAGTCTGTGGTGTAATACCGTCGAATATATATGGATTTTACTTTCTTGTACTCTGATTGGCTACATTTTCTTCAACATGGTATAAACGAGTATTCAAGTGAAAAATATCGAGGAATTCCATGCGGTACTGCTTTTTATGCTGTAGAGTCAGGCTCTGTGTGTGACTGTTTAAATGAAAGCTAGCAATTGAGTAGTCGTTGCTTGTTTCCTAGGTAGACAATAATTCTATGAAGCCCAGTGGATATACACGCTGCCCAGAAGCTTTTATTTTGTAGAAAGCACTTTCTATGAGTGAATTTCACAGAGATGCCAGTAAATACTCCGAAGGAAACAATGGGCAAAAAACACTACAGGAAGTTTTCAGCTGTCCACCGGGACTATGGCGCAAGTTTCGTCAATTTCGCACTTCCGCCCATCTCCTTGTTACAAGACGCAGGTCTCTGCGAGGCATACACAGAGTATTTGAACCGCGCAAATATGTTTTTCTCTTGACGTTTACTATTACTCTGTTTGTGTACCTTAAGTGTTTTTTTCCGATGCCTACCATGAAGACGATAAAACGTAACGGTCTCTTAGAGTTTAGAAAGAACTGGTGCCGAGTACGCAGGGTTGCGACGGACTGGGAACTATTGGGAACAACATGTGAAGGGAACACCAAATTTGGCGTGGATTTACCCGGATGGGGAATCCAAAACAGGACCGACCCTAGGAATAGCTTTATTCCTTATATGGACATTAAACCAGCCGGGGAGTTTAGCAGATTCAGTATTCAGTCCCAGTCCTATAACGATCAACCCAAGACTATGGGAGGCGACGATTGGAGGGTTCTTATATGGGGTCCATCTGTGCTTGCACCTACAGTGATTGATCACGGTAATGGAACGTACGAGGTACTGTTTCTTATCCTGGAGCCTGGAACCTACTTTGCGTCGATCGTTTTGGATTACTCGTTGTGTGACGGAATGAAAAACCCTCCTGATTACTGGTTTATGCTTGGTAAGTTAAGGTCACGGTTGAGAGCTCTTTTTTCTCTTTACGCAATCAACAGGATATTATTCCTTGAAAGAGATCGACGATATTTAAGTGCAAGCGAAAAATATTTTGAACGAACATTCTATTTCAAGTGTAGTGTAGCACAAAAGAGAATACCTTTATTTCCGTTTAGTTAGGGCTCAGGAGAACAGTCGAGAGTTTTGACATTCTTTCTCGCTTCTCGTCTCTCAATCAGGAAATATCCATGGTAACAGTCAGCCAGAAGGGAGTTTGGCGGAACGTTATGTCTTTATACGCAGTCCTCTTTGGGAAGGAATACCGCTAACCTTAACAGTTCCGTCACTAGCTGGGCCCACAGCATACGATGGTAATGCTTCATCAGCCGATTTTAGATATTGTTCATATAACCTGTGAATTTCCTAGTACGTTTAAAATCATTAACGGTGGGATAACGTTATCTTTTTACTTGCAGAATTTCTAAGCTATGGAATTGGTAAACCTCCTTCTTGTGGGGAGGATTGCAAGTTTTTATGGGATGGCTTTGGCCGCTGGTCTGATGGGACCTGGAGACCACACGTGAAAGGTATTGGGTGGAAAATATACTACATTGGCTCTGAGACCAGAGACCCAAAGACAACAGATAATCTGAGGAAAAAAGCTACACTACTAACGCATGTCTCTCCTTGTAGGCTTGTGGAGGAAACATTCTCCGAGAAATCGCGAGGGCGTGTTATGGTTGTATGGAGATTCAAACACCGGACGATTCTATCGGTCCATCCGTCGCACGTCACTGTGCAAAACAGTTTTCCGTGTTTGTTCTCTTTCTTATAACTGGGTTTATCCAATCAAAAACGCTTCTGTGGAAAAGCACCAGAGGAACTTTCTACCAATAAACATAACGCGCATCTTGGACGCTATAGTGAGGGTTATTCACTTGCCGCAGATGAATAATGAGAAAAGCGTTATTATTCTGAATCACGGACTGCATTTTATTACGTCAACAAACTTCTCAACATACCGCCAAGTTATCGATGGTATTGTGGATCTGTTTAAAGAAACCAAAGTAACCGACGATGGAAGAATCGAATTGAAGTTCAGAGGAAAAATGATTTGGAAGACAAATGCTGCAATCCACAGAGAAAGACTGAGATATCCACACATTCACAAACGACGATTTCTAACTCGTCAGGTACAGTAACATTGCTTGTTTGTAACATGCTTGAAACGAAACGTCTTGGATAAAATGGCTAGTTATTCACTGTAAAGAACCAGTTTTAAAATGCTCCTTTCCATTTGAGAATCACCGACAGGGAACCATGATAGTTGTACTTCATGAAACAAGTTTAAGAACTAGATTCAAATACCATGATTCCCTGCAGGCCAACCTCAAAACTCAGTGAAAGTTGATTGTGATAATTTGATATTTTTCTGTGAAAGTTTGTCTCATGCAAGTACAACGGCTACTCACGAGTCGGATTGGCCAAGACCCAGAATTAGGGACATATGGTGGCCGCCAACTCTGTGGCATTAAATTTGCAACCACGAAAATCATAAAAAAAAAAAACATCACAGAAATTCCCCAAAGAGATGATGAATGAAAAGTGTTTTCAGTAGTTCTTTAAGAGACGTCATTGGGGAACATCTTGTGCACAAAATCAGGAATCCTGTTTTCTGCGGAGATCAATAACAGCGTGCTTACTGTAGTGGTTTGTTAATAAAACTCTTTTCCTTTTCTTTCAGCGGGTTCAACTTTACAACGCATATGCTACCTGGGCCATGTGTAAAGCTGGTATCGAAGTACTTGATGTATACCCACTCAGTGCGTCTTTCCCTAATGGGACTGATAATAGCGTGGATCCGTATGACATGGTGCATTACAAAGACTCGGTGTTCAAACCCGCGGAGGAAATTCTACTAGAATACTTCAGTCCCTTATAGCCACCAAGTGACACAGAAAGTGACAGACATTACACAAAGTGACAGACATTTTACACAAAGTATACTACTTACAGAAAGTACCTCGTATACGACATACTGAATAATACCACGACCTCGGCTCCTGGAGGGATCTTCCCGTAGATTAAAGACATTTCCGGAAAACTGTTGCCTCATGCAAATGCGAGGAGGAAAGGCTCAATATCCACTCACAGGCTGCATTTCATTATTCCCCTATATATAACTACATACCTACTAACATCTAATCTCCCAGATATAACTACACAGCCTACATCTCATAGACCCCCTTGATATACCTGCAGCCAATATCTTATCTGCTCATGCATGAGCTTCCACATCTACCAGCTACAGGGAAGAGAGTATGAAGGATGAAAGATTTATAGGCCTCGTATAGGTCTTATTTCCAAAGAAATCCCCCTTATATATATATAAGTTATTCTTAAAACACTCTTGCCTTCACAAATTCTAACAAAGTTGAGAAATAATCGATTCTTGGACGTCTCTTATCGTTCATCTTCTCTTGCTACAGGCTAGAGTCTTTTGAGTTAGGCAATATTACTTGGTTGGAAACATCTTTGTCATATTTCTACAGTTTCCACAACATCGTCATTTGTTTCGACATGATTTTGATCGTTCTTTGCCTCAAGAGACGTCGCGTAGAGAGAGGTTTTAGCGTAGCCCTAATTTTCGTACAGTGCCGGAAAACAACATTCAAACTCTCACATTGAATTTTCCCCCAACATAGTAAAAACATCTGAATGAGCTTGTTAGTTAGTTAATATTTTATCAATCGTTGAAAAATATTGTTTTCATTGTTTAACGGACTACGATTCTTTGTTAAGAAAATGTCAAATACGTTGAGACCCGTATCACCAGCAGAGTCTTTTGTGATTAAGGCTTTTCAGATAAAAACAAAATTAAATACACTACCACTAAAATAATTTTGAAAGAATGGCAGGTTTAAGTTTTAAACTAAAAGAAAGCGTATTTCTCAACATTGAGAGCTGACGTTGTAGAGAATCGTCGTATTGGTTTAAAATGAATCGGTGATTCGACTTAAAGAGTCGTCTATTTCGAGTCTTACAGACAATTGATCCCAACAGTACACGTGAAGCAACGCGTCAGAAATCACGTGACCTTGTCAACATCGGGAGAACAAAGAAAATCTAACTTCCAACCACATCTTATGTGATTATGCGGCGCAGAAACGTTGGTAAATCTGTTAATGGAAATACAATCTAAAGTCAGCTCAAAACCTCAAATGTCGAATGGCTTTGATAGGACAGAGCGTGACAATACAACGTTGCAGATAGCTTCTTCGTTGAAGTTGTAAGGTAAGCAAAAAATTGACAGGCGGCGATCAATGGGATATAAAGAGTATGGACGTCGCTAAATTAACAATGAAGAATATTTATATGCTAAAAGTCTAGTCACTGAACGAGAAGGTTCAAGCTGGGAGATATTTTCAGATTGAACGAAACCTTGCGCTTTTGAATCTTCATTCTGGTGGAAGTCAATTGAACGGAAAGTCTTTACAGCCGAAGAAAATCAAATGCTTAATTTGCTGTTTTGTCAATTCGGTAGTGAATGCGAAATCGAACAGGTCCCTGAATAGCAGGTTGTCCTTTTACGATGTCAGACATGAACTCTTTGAATGAAGTCACATGCCTGTCTGGATCATTTTCTTTTTTTAGCTTTCTGTTGGGAGCTTGTAGATCATATGAGTGCAACTGACCAGGATGATACAGATTTCATCTCTTTATCTACCGCTGACCACCAGGAAATCAACAGCATGCGCAGAAAGAGGCTACTTCCTTCACTCAAGCACACTATTCAGGCTAGAGTACACAAAGTAGGTACTCTAAGAGGAATCCCGCGCTTGTTTCTCCTACGAAGGGCCTTCTGCTTCTACTGGGGCGTCATAATATCGCTATTTATTTACTTGAAATGGTATTATCCGTTATATTTGACCAGCACTGTCAACCGAAACACTTTAGAAGACTTCGGCAAGGACTGGTGCCGAATGCGCAACGCGAGAATAGACTGGAAACAAATTCGAGAACCATGCGAAGGTAACACAGTCTACGAGGATAATTTACCAGGATGGAATATTGAAAATAGGACTAATCCAATTAAGAGTTTTGTTAAATCAATGGATATTCGACCTGCCGGACAATTCAGCAAGCTTCAAATTCAAACCCAGACCTCCGATGGCGTTCCTAAATCGGTCGGAGGGGACTTCTGGAGAGTTTTTATTTCGGGCCCTACAGGGTTGGCGCCCACAGTAATTGACCTTGGTAATGGATTGTATGAGATTCTGTTCTTGATTCTAGCTCCCGGAAACTACTGCGTGTCAGCGGTGCTGGATCATTCGCTTTGTGATGGAATGAAGGACCCCCCTGACTACTGGTTCATCTCGGGTAAGAGATTTAGCTTTATTCTAAAACCTTCTGAGAGACTGATCAGAACGTGAGATTGATCAGAATGTGATTTCTTCTTACGATAACTGACTGTTTAGGAGACAGGTGATTAGAATGTCGAAGATCATTAACTGGAGGATACGTCATCGATAATACATCGATGTATTAAAACCAAGCGAACATGTACCAGCTAGGGTAATAATTGTTAAGAACCAGGTGTTGGATAGTAACCCTGCTATAGACTAGCTTTCCATTCAGGGGGAGTTAATAATATAAAATACTTTTCCCTCATACTGCGGAAACAGAAGTAAGCACCAGCCCGTGATGGGCCATTACACCGGAACGCAGATGACCCATTGATACATGTATTGATGGCAAATAACGAGCTCCGAAACCGGAGCAGTTTTCGTTAGGTACTAATCACTCAATGACTGTGCGTTCAGAGTTCTCCTTGCATTAGCGCTCACGTCAGCCTTTCTTTGAAATGTGAAAAATAGAAGGCTATTATTAAGTGTCTGAACAAACACTAGCACACTAGTTACAAACACTAGTTGCGCCGACGGTGAGATCAGATATTGCAACAGAAATATTGGTATTTGGGGGAAAAATGTGAAACGAAGAAAATGCGAGGGCAATTAAGTTTTGCTGAGCGCTTTTACGGTACAAAAGTCTATTGCAGATTTCGAATCGTTAAAGACCGCAAATACTATATTTTCAGGAAACACTCATGGAAGTAACCAACCTAAAGGAATTTTGGCGGGAAAACAAGTGTACCTGATGCAGCCTTTGTGGGGTGGTGAACCGCTCTGCTTTGACGTAGCTGCGAGTCACGGGCCAATGAGAAGAGACGGTATGAAACGATAGTTTTTGTGTCCCTGATTGTGTACCAGGATTGCACAAGACGGGTTGTCTTTCGCAATACTGCAACCTCGTTTCCAGGGTCTCTCGTCTTCCAGCCCTAGCGGAGCGAGAGAAGAGAGACTCGCTCCGGTAGAATGGGAAGATGAGAGATTCTAGGAACGAGGTTGGCAATATTTGCTTATAGCTAACTAACTGAGTGTAAACTAACGTTTCAAATTGCCTTTCTAATTTGTCTTTCCAGAATTTTTGAGTTATGGATTTGGACAACCGTCATATTGTGGAACAAACTGCAAATTTCTATCGGATGGCTTTGGCCACTGGACTAACGGCACATGGGTTCCTCACACGCCAGGTAAGCAAATTTCAACTTGTGGTTGAAATGGAAATTAGCCTTCCTATCAAATTTGAGAATCTGAAGTTTGCTCTGAGAATGGGTAACGCGCGAAATGTCACAAGAAGATTTTCCAGTCCGTACTGCGCAATCTTAGCACCACCCTGTCGATGGAGTACAAATCGATTTTATTCCATACGAAAGGCTAACCTCATTTCTGTGGCAATTCAGAATCTTTTGTTAAACAATTTATTTGATTTTTACAGCTACAGAGTTGTTTCGTCTGTTGATATCAGAAAGGACAAAGCACAAGGCTTCGCGTCCTTTTAAATGGTGGTTATCATTTGCAGTTGCCAAATGTTACATTTTGTGACGTCTTACATGACGCCCAACAATTGCAAAAACGAAAACTAATTAAACTGCCGAGAGTGCACAATACGGACTGAAAATCATTTTCAATGGTCAACTTAATGTTTGGAAGAAGAAGGGTGAATTAAAAACATACCTGGGATTATTGCTCTATTCTAAAAATGTTTTTTTTTTCCTTTGATTTCAGAGAGGTTATTTAAGAATTCTCCGCGAGATAAAAAGGGAACTCTCTGGATATACGGCGACTCACTAGCGTTGCGATTTTACGATTCTATATATTACACGCCTCTTTGCGGAGAAATCTTCAAAGTCTGCAATCTCACGTACAGTTGGGTTTACAACATGCTCGAACCAGTGGAAATAGAAAAATACAAGAGAAACTATCTTGATTTTGATCCTTCACGTGTGCTACAAGAGCTCAGTGAGGTACTCTATCTACCAGAAATGGACGAGCACAGTGTTATTATTTTGAATTGCGGATTACATTACGTTTCAGCTTTGAAATTTGCAATTTATCGAAAGCTTATCGATGACATCATTAACTTGTTTAAAGAGACTTGGGTAAATCAAGATGGCGTGGTCGAACGGAAGTTTAAAGGAAAATTGATATGGAAAACTACAACGGCCATTCACAGGGAGAGGTTCTTGTATCACAATCATCCCAGTCCGCGGTTCTTGACTCTTCAGGTAATGTTATCAGAGGTTGGCTTTTTTCAGTTACTGCTAACGCATTTTAGATGAACCCTGAACAAAGTGCGCATCTCATTTTTCTATCGGCTTTCTAGTGGCATTTCATCTACATACACTCATGAAGTGAATTTTCTTACGCGCAGGGAAATAATCAAAGTTTTAGAAGAAAACACTGAAGTGGTCTGGATACTGATTTATATCACATTGAACCAATGTCTGAATTTATCGCCCGCAATTAATAATTAGTGCAGACAAGTTGAATTGTTGCATGCAATTTTACAGAAGTAGAGCACTTCTATAATATCGCGCATGATATCAGTTGCGGTCTGAGTCAGACCTTCCCCAGTTCTGAAGCGAAGCTGACCCCTCAGTAACAATTCTGAACAACATCGAAATCAGAAAAATTGTCAGGTGCAGCTGAGAAATTTTCAATGTACGTCAACGCTTCAGAAAAAAAAAAAACTGAATACAGTTACTTAGAATTTATTACTTACGAGAATGTCTTTCATTTCACTTTAGCGCATACATCTTTACAACGCTTACTCAATCTGGGCTATGTGTAACGCTGGCTTTGAAATTTTGGACGTTTTCCCCATGAGCGCGTCATATCCCGAGGGGACCGATGACAGTAGTGACAAGTACGACGCTGTGCATTTCAAAAGGCTCGTGTTCAAACCCGCTGAGCAACTTCTGTACGAGTACTTCAATCCTCACACTGATCAACCAAAGAAACACAGATTGTATCATTCGTTATTTGGAAATAAAACTACACAATTGTAACACTTGTTTGAATTTGATGTGACTGATATTCTCTTTCTCGCCCAGGGAGGGGTGCAATCTCATACAAGTTACGTAAGATATACTAAGTCGCCGAAAAGGACATAGGGTTTTGAACCTTTTTGATTTGAAATAATTTCATCATCGGTACACCAAAACAGCTTGAAAAAAAGGTTATCACTCATAATTGTGCGAGCAACATCATGATCATTTACCCTGTTCCTGTAGCTAAGAACCTTGGCTCATAATTTGATTCCAAACTTTCCATGACAAATCCAGTATTACGATAATTTGTGGCTCATTTTCCTACTATTTGTTTAACATACGACGGATCCGGAAATGTCTCTCCATGAAATCAGAAGAGTCGCTTATTAATTCTTTTTTATCCAGTCGTTTGGACTATTGTAACAGTCTGTGATATGATTTACCTTTAACTTGCAACGTTTGCAGAATGCCTGTGTAAGACTTCAATGTTCTAGTGACGCCCGCTTGCTCGAGCAACCTTCCTTCAGATCCTAAGTGACACTTGGCACTGACTTGGTGGCAGGTCGCTTATTTGTGCAGCTCCAAAACACTAGAATGCATTGCAATTTGAAGTCACATCAGAGATGCCTTGTCGTTGGACACTTTTAAAATTAAGCTAAAAACTTACCTTTTTCATTCAGCATTTTTATTATAATTTGAGTGTAGTATATCCTTTTCATCACTATTTTTGATCTAGTATTTTAATTAATGACGTTTGTTTTGTGCCCTCTCCTGGAACTATGTATGTTATATATAGTTGAAATTATGATATTCTTCCCATAAAAATCGTGGAATTTAAATTCTGAGTTACGCGAGCTGGGCAGCCGAATACACAGTTAGATGATTACTTTAGTTATAAAGATTCTGTGTGGTTAACAGCCCATCCATGGGTATGAAGTTTTGAGTTTCAAATGTAATGATTTACATTTGGGATACTAAAGACACAATTCTTTTTAGCAGACATTCCAGATCATAAAACAATGAAAAAGAAGAATATCATCAAGGGAAATGGTGGGGATAGCTCAGAGAGTTGAGGCGTTCTCTTTTTTCCTCTGATCACGGTGTCTAAATAGACGGGTTAGCAAAGGCCACAATTTCTTTCGCTTTGTACGCCTCGTAATAGGCCATCTCCGAGTTGCCTTAGCCTCTATGTCAAAACGAGTCTTCGTGCAAAATCATTCATATGGAAATTATGGGTGAAAGTTTCTAAAGAAACTGTGGTGCTGACGTTTCGAACGTTAGCCCTTCGTCAGAGCGAAGGACGAAGGGCTAACGCTCGAAACGTCAGCTTTATAACTCGTTACGGTGGCCAATTTACATTTTCAACTTAGTTGATATAACCAAATTACATATGGAAATCAGTTCCATCTACAGGATCATTTTCACTGATGCGAATCAAACTCATTTTCTTATGAAAGGTTTTGCATGAAGATTCGTGCATTTACTAATAAGGGCTTTCATGTGTCCTCAAGGCGCGCAGAGCTGAAAGGGAAAAAGATTCCATGGACCCATGTTCTCGCCGGCGGGGTGTGGAGGTGCAGTGTTCAGTGCATATGAAGCTGTCAAAGTTATTTTGTCGCTCTAAAGTAGAGGTTTTACACATTATGTGGGCATTATTTTGAGTATAACAGTGATACATTAGCGAAAGAGCATCATTCTGAAAAAACTAGCTGATTATCCGGACGTTGGGCAAGCTGAGGGTAATCTGTTACTACCTGATGGCCTCAACGTGAAAGATAGCTTCCGAATATGGCTTCAGAATGTCAGAAAGTTAATTCTTCGCTGTTCTGCTGCACTAGAGCAAGTTCAATTTCATTACTAGAAAGCCCATTCGTTATCGGTCAAGCCAGAGCAATTAATAATTACACTGAAGGATAATTCATGCTTTAATAAAATAATGGTTAAGGGAAAATATTACCTTCTCGATCTAAGTATAATGGAGAATAGTGATGCTTTTTAAACAAAACAGTGAAAATGGTGAAACATCTGAGCAAGAAGTGTAAAACCCTACTCTGAACTCCTCTTTGACGTCATAAGGCTTTCGCGTGCCATTGGCTGAGTGCTTAGGTTCTTTATAAACAGACGAGAGGGCGGAAAAGTGATCGAAATAAACAATTGTATAATTAAAACACTCGCGCACGAAACGATAGCGTAAATAAACACTTTTGACAGATCAGAGAAGGCCAGTGCTTAAATTAATCTAGAACAAGCGTAGTTTTGTTTTCATGCAAATTTCTTGACATTGAAGGTTATTTGTGAAATGTAAATACCAAAATAGTCACGTTGTAACAATTGATCCGGATTTTAAACTTAATGCTTGCCTCCACTGATAAAATATTGCTTCCAGTGTTGCGATCGGTGATGGGCATCATCTTAAAACACTTTTGCAATCCAATCTATAATTTTCTTTTACTGAATTTTCGGTGGCCTCTGCCCAGCTTCATCAGACCTGCAAAAGTTCGTTATTGCCTTCACTGCTTCTATAGCTCCTATTTAGGACCCCTTTTGGTATCTTATCATAAAGGAGCGCTGATTAATTATCTTTGTCGTTAACGCACTGACATGATTTGAGTCGAAAGCTGCCAAAACTTGATAACGCTCAAGTAGGACTTAAAAGTTAATTAAAATACCTTTATAGATCAAGAAATGTTATGTACTTAATGACAAGTTTGAGCGTTGTTGGCGTGTTGACAGCAGTTTCACAGATTGAGTTATTTTGAGATTGTAGCAAGATATTTTATCTGGAATATTTTGTTTCTGCTTGTCGATAATTATCTGCGGGTGTTGTTTCAACGGACGCTGACTGGTTTTCATGAAGTGAACAGTATCTTTAATTAACTTCACGTCAAGCTTATTAGATAAGACACTTCAAACTACAAGGTAAGTTCAAAACAAGCTTATCCGAGTTTTCAGAAATCCTAAATGCCTTAGCAGAAAAGGGTATTCCGTATAACTGAAATTAAGAAGTTACTTTTTAAATGAGTACTAAGAAAAAAGGGACAGTGTTTTCCAGAGCGATGATATTGCATTCGTTCTGCAATGGTCGTCAGAACTGAACGTTAGAGTGCCGCTAAGGTCACTATGGCGGACGCAGAATGATTTCAGCCCAAAAAGATATGCAATTCTCGAATATTATTCCGTTTAAAACAGTTTGTTCGAATTATGTGACTTTCTTTAGAATTAAAAGCATTTTGGTGATGTCAGCTACAAAGGCTTTCATTTGTCATTTCATACATACACCAAATCCCAAATTCCAAAATGTCCCAGTTGTGTCGGAAGTCGCAATTAAGGAATGTTTGACCAAACTGTTGATAGGAAAAAGTGTCGTATTTAATTTCTTGTCAGCTCGCCGCGCCTGTCAAGGAAACAGAAGTACACCAGTTTTGTGTTGCTTCAGGCATTGGACCCATCATTTGCATGAGTAGCCACGCTACCATTTGCTATGAACAAAAGCAAACATTGAATTTCCTAAAACATAATCAAAACAAATAGACGGTATACAATAAAGATTTAATACTCAGCCTAGAAAAAATTTGACGGAGAGCGCAGCTTAGCGCGAAAGAGTCAGCTAAAAAGCAATTTGACTTGAGGTATGTTTTTGAATATTTGTTAACCTGTACCGTCCTCTTTATCTATTTATTTTCACGAAAAGCGCATTTATTATTTGATACTAACAGTACTGTGCATATTCTCACGCGCCTATTGGTCGAGATCAGGAGAAGACCAAGTTATGTAACCTGCGATGCAGCAATGAGATGGCTTAAAAACAGAAACCCATAATTAAGCCAGCGAGAGGTAAAAATGGTAATTGGGACTTTATGGTGAGAAAATCGTAATCTTCAAGCCGGAATAAAATCATCGCATACGAGTTTTGCGCGCATGCAATTTTGCATTGTTTTTCCTTCTACTTCGCCAGAGACCCCATTTTTCCATTTTTGACCTCAAGTCTAAGCAATTTGACCTGCGTCGTTGTGTCCCCCTTTTTTCTTCTATCCTAAAAATAACGACCTCCTAGCTTCAAGGACAGAGAATTGCAGATCAGATAAAGATCTCATCTCTCTAGGTAACGGAAACCTAGTCATCGATACCCTCTACCCTAATCTATAGGTGATTTCAATGGATATGATTAAGTGAGATTTGTAAAAAGAATTCACAATGTTACAGCGAAAAAGATCAGAATCAACCAATCATATTAACGGATATGCAATACACCCCAACACCACATGGAATATACAAATCGGTACTATTCCAAGATATTTTATAAGAAAGTAAAATTCATTTTAATATATTTCAACAATTCCCATCGTTTTAATAACGTGCTTGTCAACATTATTTGTTGTCAAGGATTCGATATCCAGCCCATGAAGCAAAGATTGCCCTTCCGAATTCCGAATTATGCCACATATGAATAAAAAGCTTCGTTGGCCTAGAAGAGCCTGAAAAGAAACTTAAAATAGTCTACGAAAGTTCTGATGTTATGGCCTCGAGGGCCCAAGTGCGTTATGTAAAACTAGACTCTGTACAAAGGTTCATAATTTCTCAGCCTTTCAGTTCGCAGAAGATGATAGTTTTCTTTTATCACTGATACTCTTTTAATGTTAATGTACAGGAACGTAACACCGTCTATTTTTCAAACAAAAGACACATTCCTTGTAAAAGAATATGCATAGTTTATTTAATGAGAACTTGATAATACCAAATTTACGCCTGTGGGTCAAGATTTTTGCGTTCATTTTCCCAATTTTACGGTCTACGTGACTCAAATGTTAATGCTGTTATTCAAGTTAAAAAAAAACACACTGAGAAAAAACAAACATACAAAACGATGTGTAAACTTCTCTGTCTCTATCTCAATCTTGATTACAGAGGCATATTCTAAACTAAAGATTTAAAATATAACTTGTTACTTGAAAGAAAGACAACGCAAAATTCTGCTCCTTTATAGGTGAAACCGCAAGGGCAATATAAGCATCTTCTTCGTCTGAGATTTATTTAAAATATTATCTTACAAATCCTAAGAAATGAATTGTTCTCAAAAGTAGGCTAAGCAGTGCGACCTGCGCTGTAGTGTCCTACATTTTTTCCTAAAAATAACAACCTCTTCAAAGACAAAGCTACAGATCACACACAGATTTCATCGGGAATGATAAAACAAGATAACCTTCGATAACCTGTAACCAAGCTAAGGTGATTTCAATGGAAAACGAGTAAGTAAAATTTATATTAAGAATTTACAACACTGACAGAATTGTAAAGAACGTGAATCAGTCTTTCCTGAGACCACTAAGTTGCCCTTCGTTTCTCCAAATTGACCGTGTATGGAAATCCGACTTGAAACCAAATGTTTACAGGGAATAGGTCAATGTTACTCAGAGCATTCTTCAGTATTAGTTTTTCGATGCGGCTTTCGTCTCAACAGACGCGTACGTATGATCGCATGTAAACAGTTTATTCACGTACAGTGACTTGAATCAACAACAGATCGATTTGCGCTACAATTGTGCAGTGAATTTAACATGGAATCTGATTACGGTCAAATAGGACTCCTCTGTTCCCTGTGTCTGTAAGTGCGAAAACTAATCCTGACTGTACATATGAGCTATTGGGATCCTCCGACATGCGGAGCCAAATGCCCATATAGTAGGAAAAGGAAACCCATGAATTCATTTTCTCATGGTTATCATGGCTAAGTGTATTGCTAGTGGGTGTGTGCGCACGACGGCGACGACGGAGTCGCGCTAGATGACAGCCATACTCAGCTAATAGGTTGACACGTCTGTTGTGGTCAATTGTCACCTGTCAAAACAAGTTATCCGATGACCAGTATCCGGCGTGACCATATCTCGGGTTGAAGTGTAGCAACAAAAATACAAAAAATACGATATTTATGTTTCGCTATCTCTCAGGCTCAATTCTGAGTACAGAGGCTGATATTCTAAACAAAATATCGAAACAAAACTTGTTAATGGAAAGGAAGAGAACGCAAAATTCAGCTCCTTTATAGATAAAATCACAAGGGCACAATTTCTAAGAAGGAAATTGTTCTCATTGGTAGCCTAAGAAGTGTGACTTGCGCTGTTGCGTCCCACTTTTTTCACCACGAAAATAACGCCCTCTTATAAGACAGAGAGCTACAGATCATATCATGGGGCGAAAAGATAACATAAGATAACCTTCGATAACCTGTATCCAAGCTAAAGTGATCTCAATAGTAAACGAGTAAGTAAAATTTATAATTAGAATTGACTTACAGCAAGATAGTAATAGTTGCCATTTCGTTCACAGTTCAAAATAAAGTTCCCATCAAACTAATGGTGGAGAATAATTCCTTCCCAAGAACACCGCTAAGTTCCCCTTTGTTTCTCAAAATTTTAAACGTTACTTATAAAATAACTTGACACACAGAAAACCTGGGAGCAGTTGCAAATACATTCAGTTTGTTACTAATCAGAAACAAAATATTTATAGCGAATGACGGAATCAATGTCGCTCAGTCCTTTCAGTAGTTTTTCGACCATGGATATCTTTATTTGAGGAGAATGCATGTTTGAATTTTCGATGAGGGGACAGAACGATCGCGAGGTGTGGCCGTAGCCAGAGAAATCCTCTTAGACTGACGACAGTGAAATTTTTTAAGAACGAACAATTTCATTTTCTCTTCGTGCCCAAAATATATATTTCATTCCTTTTTTAACCTAAACGAAGAGGAATAACTGTTTATTATAAAGCACACACGCTCAGGTCTGTATCGGTCTGTATATATTTAAAATATCCTAGATACGTTTAGATAAATTTCAGACATTTTAATAACGTGCTTGTCAATGTCATTTGTCCACCAAGGATGTGATCATCTATGCAGCAAAGATTGGTCTAGAGAATTCCTAAGGAATGAACATTTCTTCTCTTATCAATGCCATATGTATAAAAACTTTCGTTGGACTAAAAGAGCCAGAAAAAGAAAAGACTTAAAATAGTCTACAAAAATACTGAGCTTATAGCCCCGGGGACCTAAAAGTTAAAACTAATGTTAAACTAGAATCTGTACATGTGGGCTCATTAGTTTCTCTGAGCCTCTCAGCTCTCAAAAGAAAGTTTTCTAATCTGTTGTAATATCGCTCATCGTCTTTCAGTGTCAATATGCAGGAATACCGTATATTTTTCGAACAAAAGACACATTTCCTGCATGAGTATGGATAGTTTAATAATTACTTGTGCATACGAAATTTTCGCCTTCGGGTCAAATTTTTCATTTTGTGTTTATTTTACCAATTCTAGTCTGTTTCACTCAAATGTTGTCAATCCCGTGAGATGTATTTCTTGTTACAAGAAAAAACAAACACAAAGACAAAACATAAACAGACAAACGATAAATTTTGTCGCTACCTCTTCCACAATTTTGAGTACAGAGTCAGTTTTCAAAACTAGAGGAACGTGAAGATTTTTCTGTTAACACTTTACTGTTTCTAAGAAGCGAATTGTGTTCAGTAGCCTAGGCGCCGGATTTATACTGATTATTTGGCTTCTGTTAACTTTGTGGCCCCATGGCAGTTAAAAATTAATTACTGTGTTAAAACAAAAAGATACTTTAGACAAGTCATAGCCTGGATCGAGAGTGCGAACCCAGAAGATTCTTCTTTGTCAGGCCCAGTTCATATGTCGCATTTCTGAATTAGATTCAACGAAATTAAGTTAGACAGAAATTCGACGTCTAAATCGGCTGCCGCATTTCAGTCACACATTATATTTGATTGGTCTTGTCGCATTATCGACACGATTTAAACAACGAATTTCTCTGCCATGTCGAATCTAATTCATACATTATGTTAATGTTTTGAGCATGCGTATATTTGTTCCCGGGATAAAGAAAGAAGAAACTGTACTTGACCGTTCTCGTCCCAATGCAACCTGAACATAATTGCAAAATAAACTGCTGTATTGTCAACCTTCTCCCTCTTGTTGCATTGGCGAATAAGTCCTTCGTCCTTTATTTTTCCCGTTTCCTATGTTAATTAGAGCAATTGTTATTTAAACTCCACTAGGGATTTAAAATTAGCGAAATTAAATAATAAAGAAAAAACGAAAGGAATTCTGATAGTTTTAAACGTTTCACGACAACGTGTACATCTGCTGTTCCAGGGTTTTCTGCAATGAACCTAAATTTCGCGCGCGAGGTTCGCGGCGTCTCGCGCGTCAATGATCTTATATGCAGTGGCATGCGGTAGCTATGTACAAGTATTATATTTCTAAATTCAAGCGTAAATACACACGTCTCGGCTAGTTATCTAGTCGTTTGGTCTGCTAATCAACGTTAGGGGCCAAATTCAGCTGAAAAAAGTTAATAACAAGAACCTATATTCAAATTGACATGATAAAAGCATCTCTGTGACTTTAGAGTACTTTAGAGTCTTGTTTACAATTTTAGAATAAAGATGGGATGTGGAGGAAGTAAGGCAATCAAAAACAGGACTGCACCGGCGCCAGTCGCTGAACAGACGCAGTCA
>OMLO01000891.1_pt1 | contig 21529 bp, 12 predicted proteins | sample 1674811 | NCBI WGS metagenome assembly OMLO01 (sample SAMN06265003, study PRJEB25207) | coral metagenome | isolation source: Coral host | place: Mexico:La Bocana,Puerto Morelos, Mexico | collected 2008-11-13 | reverse complement strand
CTTATCTTGTTCAGAGACTCTCTCAGCTTCACTGAAAACTCAGAGCCTTCTCATGACCTTCTCTGGCAGAGCAAAACGGATGAGGCCGAAGGAAGAACAGAGAATTTCTGTTCTATTTGATAACGCTTGTGTAATGGCTGCCATCTTGCCGAATTGCTGAAAATCGTCACGAAAGCTGGAGACAACTGGCAGCCTCTTACTTCTTTAGTAAAATGTTGCGCTGGAATCATTCCGCAAACTTTCGAACAAAGAATATACCAATACATCGACTAAAATCAGGGCAAATTACCCGAGTGAAGGGCGAGAAATCCTTCCTCGGCGCCACGTTTTGAACTACTACGTATATGATCACATGAAATACGATGCTGCCGAAAAAAAGGCGGGTTTTATTTGAAAATGACATTGAATCATTGACAGAGTTCCAAATAGAAAGTGTTGATAGCATGACCCTATGAGGGGTGATCACCGCCAAAATTAGAAATTCTTTTATGCAGTTCTAACATGGTGTTTTAGACTTCTAAAGTGCTGTTATGCTCTTCTCATTTGGCATTGTAAAGTTCAATTATGTCCTTCTGAATTGGATTGTGGTCTTCTACATTGTATTATGCTCTTCTGTCTTGGATTATGACCTTCTACATTGCATTATACAAAATCAAATTATGTTTACTGATGCAATCGCGCAATTCTGTTCCAGTGTCTTGTATTATGGTATTTCGTATTGTATTATGTTTTTCTGTGTTGAATTATGGTAAAGTGACTTATGTTTACGTCATATCCTTTGTGGCACTCAGTGTACAAAATTTGGGGAACGGGTCTAGTGTGTCAAATTGGCGGACGAGGAGGATAATTGTGCTGGCTGCCAGAAATCATATTAGCAATGTTCTTTTTGATATTTTGAGACAGCTGGAGTCGGGAAATAATTCCTCTGACACCATGGATCATGTGCAATACCGAATAGTTTGCCTGTGTGAAATAATACTCAGGTGTTTTGATATTGGATTTGTTGAGGAAAGTGTTGTTACCGTTGTGAGAGAAGCCCTTGACTGTTTCAAGTTGAACGACAATGATGTGATGTATAAAGCAGGGAAAGTGTTTACTGGTAGTTCTGGCAGACCCAGATATGATATTTCTAGAGAACAACTGGAATTCGTGGTTCAAAAGAGGTTCCGTACAGCTGAAACTGAGCTGTTCTTCTCGGTTGTTTTTTCGAATTCTGAAAGCCGCACAATTACCCTCCTCGTCCGCCATTTTGACACACTAGACCCGTTCCCCACTCGTCCCTAGTCCAAATTTTGTACACTGAGTGCCACAAAGGATATGACGTAAGCATAAATCACTTTACCATAATTCAACACAGAAAAGCATAATACAATACGAAATACCATAATACAAGACACTGGAACAGAATTGCGCGATTGCAACAGTAAACATAATTTTATTTTGCATAATGCAATGTAGAAGGCCATAATCCAAGACAGAAAAGCATAATACAATGTAGAAGACCACAATCCAATTCGGAAGGACATAATGGAACTTTACAATGCCAAATGAGAAGAGCATAACAGCACTTAAGAAGTCTAAAACACCATGTTAGAACTGCATAAAAGAATTTCCAATTTTGGTGGTGATCACCCCTCATAAATAGGGTGCCCTGTTTATGTCTCTGGTGGTTGCTCCTTGGAAAAAATTAGCATATTTACCTTCGAAGGTTGCCTTCTCCGGGGAAAAATTAATTCCGCGGCGCAATGATCGGCCCATAGTTCATCAACAGAAACACTTTCTATTGCTTATATAGGTAGGTAACAGCCTTCGAAAGCAGGCACTATTTTACCGGATATTTGGATGATTAGACTTGGCTGAATCAACCGGGCTCGGAACTAACAAATTATCTGCGACCTCCAGTGCATAAGCACGATGTAGCATGAAAGATTATCATTGAAAAATTATAGTACATCATGAAAAATGGTTGTTGTACAAAAAAGTACTTTTTAGGCTTATTAAAAAGAGCTACCTCACAGTTTCTACATCTCGAAAAGGTTTTGCCTAAAGTTTTTAAGTTAGTCGTTTGTAATCCGTTTGTAATCTTCTCCATCCTTAACCATCCTTGTTACTTTATGGTTAAGTTTTATCTCTTTGGTGTTTTTCTATCGTAATAAACTATTATTTTCAGGTTTCCTGTAAGCACTTTTTATAGACAAAAGCTTTCTTTTGAATAGCGGGAATTTTTTCGTACTTTTATAAGAGAAAGACAATTTTCATGTACTGTCGATTGTAAAACTTTCACGATATTATGGTATTCACTCCCAAGCTAGGAGATCAAGGGAAGTGATCTCCTTTGCCTCTCAAAGACTTCTTCCCATTAAGTTTATATTATTACATAAATATTATACAAATGTAGTTCTAGCCTTATGATTATCTACAACAATCAATCACAAAGAACAGACTCTCGATGTATTTTCGATTTTCTTTCCTTGATACATAATTGTACCAGTAATAATAATAACATCTAAACCAAGGCTGAGCTCGTTTGTTTAAAAAAACCTCTCCTTCACAACTGGGGAATATCTAAGTGATACTCCCCAATTTTCAAAACTGCGTGTTTTGTTATAAGGATAATAAACACAATGTACTCTTACAGGCGCGAAAATCATCCTCGGGTATTTGCCCTTGGACATGGTGGACGTAGAGCGGTCGTGGGTATCGAAGAAGTGTCGACAAGCGTCAATACCCTCGTTGTGTGGAATATTGGTGTAGAGTGACGAAACATCGAGTGTGACAAGGATGGCGTTACTGCGTAAATGTCCAAGTTGGTCGAGTTTGTTGAGGAAATGTGTCCTGTCTTTGATAAAGGATGCCGTTTTGTGAACGAGAGGTTTGAGATGGTAGTCGACGAATTGAGAAATGCGCTCTGTGGGATGGCCGTTATAAGGTCCTGGATTGCCTTGTTTGTGAATTTTAGGTAAAATGTAGAATCGTCCTGGTTTGGGGTCAGTCTGTATAAGAAAACGTTTAGTTTTATCGTCAATGCTATTGTCTTTGTGTAAGCGCTTAATGTAAAATTGTATACGTGTCTGAATGTCACTGGTTTGGTCGATGTCGAGTTGTCTGTAGAATTTAGTATCGTTATGTTTCCGTAAGCATTCGTTGATGTACCAGTCACGGTCCATGATAACTGTTCCGGATCCTTTATCTGCAGCTTTGATGACGAGTGCGGGTTGTTTGAGGGCGTGGCCTTCGTTTGTTGTGAGGTTGTCAGTTATGCTGTGTTTACACTCAAGCGTTTACCAAGGTAAACATTAACTGACTAAACCCTGGTACATTTGTATAGTGTTTATACTGACTCAAATAACTAAGGTAAATCTGTCATCAATCAAAATCTAATCGAATTGGCGCCAAATTCTAAATGCTCCCGTTTAAAAGAGAAGCTGTGGCTCTTATAGTCCTCGCGTTTTATTTTCTTGTTCTTGATCAGCAAACCCAGGAATCGAGATTGCAGCAGCGAAAGCGATTAATTTGCTAGAAATTGCCCTTCGCAAGACAAGGCGCGTTAGACGTGCGTGATCGTGGCCGAGAAACCAATTCTGGTTCGAAACTCGATCTATTAAACGGAAATTTTGTTGAAGAATGGTTACCGTCAGGGATCCTTTTCCTATTGCGCCTAGTTTCTAACGTGTGGCAGAGTTCATCTTTAGTGACCTTTGGAAAGTTATTTATGTGGTTAAAAGTGGTATCAGCACAGGTAGTTTTCTACTTCTCGAGCGAGTCAATAAGTTTTTTTTGACTGTCTTATAGTGATCTTGACAAGCTCATCATTTTGAATGAAGTTTTCTTTAGAGGTGTCGTCCAGTTCCGTAGAAAACGTTCACTGTGGGCTTCAATGGAAGGTCTGCATTTGATGGCGAGTCCTTTTGGAATCATCTTGTGCATGTGGTAATAATTGTAAATAGAAATATGGTGTTCATAGCGGGCGACTTCAAGCTGCAGACGTTTAGCGTTGTTGAAGAGCTTGCGTTGCTCAGGAGTAGTTAAATCTCTTATGATAGGAACTGCGGTAGGGCCAGGGTTGGGATGAACATCCATGCTACGCGAGATTAGAAGTAGCGCGGTGGAATGTCGATCTATAGCAGTGTATTGTTCCATGTAATTGGTAAAACTAGGACAGGTGACTGAATTGTTTTCTTGTTTTAGGCTCGGGCAACTGTCATAATTGTAAGCTTCCAGGCTATGCTTCGAGGGATTGGATAGGTATTGTTCTGTACTAAGAATAATCACAGATACCGGCAGCTGGGAAAATAAAAACAAAAATGTCTTACGAAAAAAACTTGTGTCTTGGTTGTTATTTGTTTCGGCGAAATTTCTTGAGCGTCGGTAGATCTTGTTTATAGTTGGAACTGTACTTGAAAAGGGTATAAAAACTCCAATCGTCTGTCTCCAACTGATGATGTCAATACTCATCCTTTGCAATGGATCCGAAGTCGAAGAGAAAGACCGGATCGTGGCCGTAACCTGTAAATGAAGACTTGAGAAAGGGCCAACGGACAAAGCAAAGGAACCAGATCCTGGTGGATCTGATCAGAAAAATTTGGGATGCAAGCAACTGAAAAACAGAAAAACTGACCGTATGTCATAATCAAGTATGCAGCATCATTTAGATGTAACAGCGAGACACTCACTTTACTCGTATCCAGTCTCTCCTCGCCAAGGAAGTAGCAATGATTGACTACTAGTCCCCCTCTTCGTGCCACATTGAAAAGCAAGGGGAAAGCTTTTACGGATACCACTCGGATTTAATCAGTAGTATTGCCGGATTGCAGACATTTCGGCTCATGTTAGTTCCTATTGCAGACAAATGCATCACAGGAAATGACAAATTTTAATTTGTCAATTCATGACTTTTAAAAAAGTCATAAGATTACGTCTGGTATGGGAATTAATATATAGACATTTTAAAAAATCTGCAAGAACAGATGCATGGAGGAAAACTATTAATTTTGCAAGTTTTGTCATGTCGTAAATTAAGTACCGTTCCGATGTTCCTAGGGTACACCGAGAGATGACACGCAAAAACGTGTTGAAAAAAATTAAAGATAAGGAAAAAAGATTCCTGAAAAAAACGAGCAAACCTTTTCCACAAGTATTTATAGCTAGTAGTATGTGTTTTGCGGGTCATGGTCCGATGAATCACGTTATAAACAGATCGTTTTTCGGCAACAATGAAAAGACAATTGATTGACAGCAGTCAATATGAAAGGACACGCAAGGAGTTCTAAGGTCAACCAATCAGAATGGAGGATTCCTGTTCATTCCCGTCAGGCCGCGGGTCAAGTTTACAACTTGTAGGTAACACAATCTGTATGCAGGCTCGTACAAGAAGATGCGTGGTAGGAGCGACGCGAAATGCTGGCTTATTACAAAGCTTCTGGCTGAAAAACCTAGCTGACATTCTTTATTTATCGATATTACACCTATGGTGGTTCTCATGGATGTAACAGCTCAAGGGAAAGACGACGCTGGTCGTATTTGCAATGGCTCCGAGTGTGAGGAAGAAGTGTCAACAAGAATTGATCCCAGTTTGTTAGAAAAGATACCTTCGTCGATTCCCACTTCTTGTATATACCGCTATAAGGATTTCATAGCCACTCTACTTACTGACGGATTTTATGGAAATATTTATAAGGTTCAGTGAAGCTATAATGAACTTGCTTAATTCTTCAAGTGCTTTTAATCGCTTTCACAATCGTGACAAAAATTGGACCGTGTTAATTTCCCTTGTGTTGTTTTGTTTTGTTATAGGTTCAACATCGAGAAACGAAGGAAGTTATGGTTTTGAAAATGAACAAACCTGATGTGGAAAGAGACACTTGTACAATGATGGACGAAATTAAAATGATGAGCCATCTTTCGCACGAAAATGTGATAAGGTGTTTTTCAAGTTCATTTTCTTAGTTTTTGCTCCGTCTTGGTGTTGTAAACATGGGATTTGATTTTGTAGAAGCTTCTAAAAAATATATGTTTTTCCTTACAGATTTCTTGGAATTTGCGTAGATGACAGCAGAGTTCATCTTTTGTGCGAGGTATTCTCTTTCAGTTTCTTTTGCCATTTTTACGACCCTTTTACGATCCATTAACCAACTAAACTTTATTTCCTCCGCTACTAGTTTCAGACCACACGGAACAAGTGCTTTTGTATTGATACTGTTGTACTTGAAAGCTGCGTACAGTTTTTCCTCGGTAACATAATCGTTAACTTGAAGTTTTTTCTCTAGTACATCAATGGAGGGGACCTTGAAAGTCTTTTACTGGAACATTCAGTTTATCTAGACTGGACAACACGATTATATCTAGCGCGAGATATTGCAGAAGGGATGCGATACCTCCACAAAAATGGTGTGATCCATCGAGACTTAACATCAAAGGTAGGCGAAAATTCTAAACTGTTTTATTTTCACTCGTCGATTTTTGACTATGTTTCGCAGCTCAAGACCAGCAAACTTCAATATTCTCATCATTTTTTTACGAGAAATATATTTTTATTTTTTTGCAGAATTGTTTGATAAAAGAAATAAATGGATGGCGTTATGCCATCGTTGCAGATTTAGGCTTAGCAACGGAAATAAAGTAAGTAAGCAAGCTTTGTGCAAGGGGGAGAAGTTTCCGCAAACCGAGTTTGCGATCTGCAGATAAAAAATCGACTTCTTCTTTCGCAATACTAGTTATATCCTGCAGGAAATACCAATTAGAGCTATACAGTAATCTTATTGTTTAAGCCAAATTTTGCTATCAGTTCCCTGGCGGAACCTTAACCCTCAAAGGTCAATAAATTATTGAAGATTTACATTTAACTATTCAAGACCTCTAGCAGTGGAATTCAGAATAAATTTTAAGATCGATGATCGCACAGCAAGAGAGAAAACCGTCATTATTTATGCAAGCATGAAGTACCAGAAATCAAAATAAAATTATACCGTCTATTCAAAACATGGATTTTATTTTGGGGGTGCATTATTTAAAGTCAGTTGTTTAATTTTGGAGAGCGCTTTCCGTTTCATTTGTAAATAGGTCCATTAAGTTGACGTACACACAAGAATATTGCTCCTCAGTGCCCTTAATCCTATTTTGTGTGTTTATTTTGGGATTTAGAGACAACTAAGATAAGTTTTGATTCATTGGTGACCACAAAAATAAAACTTTTTTATTCGAGCTGTATTCGCTTTCTAATAATATTGAAGATGTTAAAAGAAAGGAGTCGTTCAAAGTCCATAATTTCTTCAAACTTTGTGTCAGGACATTAGTATACAATGTATATTGAGAGCGGGTATTGAGCCTTGCATAATATTTTGTATAAGGTTCTTGCCACTTTTAGAAGTGCATTATCATCTTCTAATTATGGCAACGGTGTTCTTAGCATTTAGTATTTATTGAAATTAATGACATTCACCATGAAAACTATCAAGTTACATAATATAGTATTTTGTCTGAAAGGGAAGTATTTTGTGTAGTCATCCTTTTTGGATTTGTTAGGTATTCAAGTAACGAGTTTTAAAAAAATGAGGTTATTTTCAGTCACATTACAAAGTTACATAATACCAAAAATAGAATGTAATATTATTGTGAACTTCGTTTAAAGTTAACATCACAGGAATGCTTGACGACTAACTATAAAGGTAGCTTAATTAAAATGAGTTGTGAAAAGGTTTTTGTAATAGCGTAGGCCTGAAGTGTATGGTATGTAAAACTCTTTTTGAAAGTTAGCCAAGAAGAACAGGGAACAATGAAATGTTACACTGAATTTAAACTAAAATTATACATAACCTGACACTTTTAAATAAGAATAATTTAAGTTTGTTTTTAACAGGTGTCTATGTGATAGAATTCCCGTGGATAGCTGTAATCCGAACTGCAGTAATGTAGTCATGCAAACAGTTATTTTAGGCCACAGGTTTGAATTTAATTTAGCAAAAGCTTATTTTATTTTTAATTCTTACTTTATTGCAGGGAACAATCAATTGTGGGATCTCCATATAACATGGCCCCAGAACTTCTGCGAGGAGAGAATTATGATGAAAAGGTAAGCAGGTGACATATGATAATTATTTCTTAACCCTTAGCCAATCAGTTTTGAGAGGTGCTAACTGTGAGTGTGTATTCACACATTGCCAGTTGAAAAAGGTATTTTAAATTTTGTGATAAAGCTGATAATCCTGATTGCAACAACTGTTATTACACACTGTGAATAATTTTGGAAAAAATTCAAAATAGTTTCCTTGACGAATATATTTTACAGGCCCCCTGATAGGGTGCGATAAAAAATTGCAAGTTATGCGAAATTTTCAGGGCAGATTATGCGATTAGAAAGGCCAATTATACGGTTTTATACGGTTTTAGGATAAGAAAAACACTTTTTTGCTGCCCTAAAGACATTTTGAACAACGCTGAGTCAAGGTGCTTGTTCCGAAGATGGTCAATCACGATATCGCACAACAAGTAAAACAACGTACAGTCCGTCATCCTCGTAGAACGTACCTGTCGCGTACTTTCTTGTTCGATCGTGAGCTGTCAGATTACATGTAGGCAGGAAGGTGGGAACTTGCCTTCTTGGTCGAAGAAACAGTGGGCGTTTTCACTAAAGTTTTTATTGGTAGTGCTTTCAGTAAGTTTTAATTGGTTTTCAATGAAAGAAACTACATTTTGCCGAAAAGCTCCCAACTTCCCAACTCGAACCAGGCTCCCCTAGAACTTCGAATGTTTACGAAATTGAAGGTCAGTGGCAAAGGTTTTTTAGCCTTTTGCCGAAGTGAATCATCTTAAAAATAGCGTATTTATACAGGAATTTCTAAGAATATTTATGTTTCATTTTATGAATGTTGTGCGTTCTTTTATGAATTATGCAATTTTCCGTGAATTGTGCGATCGGATGCAATTTGAGGTCGATTGTGCGAAATCGCACCATCGCGTAATACCAGAAGGCCTGATTTTACTGACTGAAAAAAATATATATCTGACTGTGTATAAACTTGTGGCAGGAATGCTTTTACATTGGTCTTTGGTTTGGTTGTTTGAGCTATTGCATTTGGAAACATTTCAATGAATTACTTGGAATATATTTCCACCCAAATATTGATCAAAACTTATTCACTTGCTTAAACACTCTTTACATACATTTTCAGACGACTCTGTTAACTTGAAGTACAATGTACTATAAACACATGAATAGCTTAAAAATACCTTACAGTGGGAATCAGATTACAGAATGGCCTGGGTTGACGATAATAAATAATAAACACCATTTTGTCTGCAAGTGTTGACGAAGAAGTTACTATTGTGTTAAAATTAGCCTAACTTACCTTGTTTTGGGGCTTATAATTCAAAAGAGTGCCATTTGGCACATATCATTTGGCACACATTGTCATAACTTTGGGAACATTTGAGGGATTTCTATGAATTTTTGCCACAAAAACGAAGATCTGCTGATTACAGTCACGGGATTGTAGTCCAATTCTGACCACTTAGCTGTAGTTTTTGTAACTCGTTAGACCCTAGTTTAATGGTCCGTCATGTTACTAGCCAACTGGTCTACCTGTTGATAGACTTGTTTCTTTCAATTGAAGTGGCATTCCTCTGAGCTACTGTAGCTATAGGTGTAGCTGGGGTAGGTCTAGAGGGGGGTTCAGGGGGCTTTGGTCGAACCCCCTAAATCAGAACCGCTGATGTCAAAGAAATTGTAAAATATTAATAAGAGTGGCATTTTGGCCTAAAAAAACGAGACCTCAAGACACCATGACTTGGCCTCAAAATCGCATTTCCGAGGACTTGAATTTCAAAATTTTCCGGGGGAGGATGCCCCAGGACTCCCCTACAGGGGACCGCCTTTGGCGGTCCTAATATCGAACCCCCTTCTGTGAAATCCTGGATCCACCCCAGTGTGTAGCATTGACCACTAGCACACTTTACTTTATTCCTTGAGAGTGCCATTTGGCACACATTGTCATGACTTTGAAACTTTTTGAGATTTCTAATAAATTTTGCCACAAAAATGATAGCCTCCTATCTAAGACATGATTGACTGCTCCCACAAGTTTTGAAGAGAGCAGGATCTGTTGCTAGTTGGCATTCCTCTCATATCCTTTCTTCTTTATCTCTCTGACATTGTTATCAATTTCATTTAATTTATTTTTACAGGCTGATGTATTTTCATATGGAATAATTTTATGTGAAATCATTGGCCGGGTTCCAGCTGACCCAGATGAGCTGCCTCGGACAAATGTATGTTGTATCTTAGTTTTAGTACAGTAATATGAAATAACATGATTGATTGTGGCCTGTGAAATAAGACTGCTTTGGAAGTGCTATGGCTTAATGTTTATACATGTAGTGACTCACAGGTTCAAGTCATTGTTTTGTGTTCCTCTGGAAGATTTTTTATTTTGAGAACCAGATTTTGGGCTCAGGCTGATGAGCCTTGTAGATTTTTAGACAACTTTTGTTGTTGTTTTAAAGAATGTAACTGAAAGACACACATGACTCTAGTCAATTTTTGCAATTACTGACGTTTGGCAAAGAGGCTTAAGTTGTGTGCATAACTGCGATGATCAATCTTGTCTTCATAAAACAGCAAGTATATGACAGTCACTTATTCTTCACAAGTTTTTGTTTCGTATGAAACTATTTCAAGATGGCTTGAAGCTAGGTTGTCTTTAACAGGAATTTATTAAAGGTCACAGCTTTAGAGGAGATTCGACCTCAAAGACAATCAGTTTAGGAGTACCCCTAGATGTTGTTTTAAAGACAGCTGACTGGAAAAATGCAGGCACTTTTGCAAAGCTCTACCAAAGAGAAAATTCTACTATTGACCAGTTTGATTAGGCTTACACTGTAGTCTTAAGACTGATGCTGTCTCAAAGTGCTCATCCTGGAAGTATTTCATTGTCTGTTGCTTTTTATTGCGCTCAGGAGTCTGCTTTGACGTTTGGCCAAAACAGCCAGTGCATTGCCTTGAATGTTTTTAAGTGCTTTTTAAACTCAACCCCCTCTTCAAACCATTAGTTTGGATTTGGTTTCTTTTAATTTGCAGTCATTTGGCCTAGATGTAGAAAAGTTTCAGCACATGACCGGCGACTGCCCTCATGACTTTCTTCAGACTGCACTTTGTTGTTGCCAGGTAACAGTGAGCCGGTGACCATTTGCGCAATATGTTAGTCATTCCATATCCCCTTAATATCTTTATCTCTTTTCAGTCATTCCAAGCACACTGTCTGGTGTATTTTATTTTTACGCTTATATCTGATTGGCCTATATGTGCTTTATTTATGTAGCACAAAACAGTTTCCAGGAGATAGATTTTGACGGATCATTATAACCACTCTTTATTACTTGATGCCACAATAATGGAACCAAAAAAACTGCCCAGTCATTGATGAACATGTTGTTGTCATTTGTATGGCACAATAGGTTACCATAGCAACAGTATTATTTACATTTGTTTATTTCGTAAGATCTTCAACGTGTTCCCGAAATTTATTTACATTTGTTTATACACGGTAAAACAGCATTAGGTCAATAATACTTATATACTGTAGGTTATAATAAAAATTAATGCTAATAAGTTACAAATAAACAATCTATGCAAAAAAACTAATTAATAAGTATTAATGTAGTAAATCCTAATTTAAACATTAAACTACTAATCCTGTTTTCCATGAATGCCGTGTCTCATTTTGCAACTTACAATGTTGTGATTTCTGTAGAAACTTTGTTTTGAAATTGATTAAAAGATTTTATCATCCCGAGATTGCAGGGTAGGCTGTTCCAGAGAGCTGCACCATTGTTAGAAACACTCTTAAGCCTTATACATTGTAATTGAAAGATGACAGTTAATTTTTTTTTATTTTCACATTTTAATAAGAATGATAAGACGTAACTTTGGCAGAGTGAAAAAAATAGGTACATAGTGTTAAGGGCCAATTCTAACCTATTGTGTCATTAGACGGTATCTTGACATCAAGTGATAAAGAGTGGCTATAACGACCCATTAAGACCTTAAGTTCTCCTGAGAACTGCTTTGAGCTACCTTAAGCCACTAACAGTCCAACTTCCATATCTTCTGAAAATATCCCCACTTTCGAAGATAACAGTCCCTTAAATATCAGATGCTAAAATTTGTCTGATTTGTGTGATTTATATAGAGGCGTTACCATGTGTACAAGGCCTCTGTAATATTGTTATTATTATTATTGTTATTGTTGTTGTTGCCGTTGTTGTTTTCGTCGTTGTTCCTATTATCATTATCATTGTTATTAATTTTTGGTTAGATGGAGCCGTCGTCCCGACCGACATTTGTCGAGACCGCTAAACACCTTGAATGCGTTCATGTAGAAACCAAACCATTCCGACCAACTGTTAGTGAAGCAATGGACTCTAGCCCTCCTGAGACACCATCATCAACAGAACAAAGGATATGCCAGCCGGATAATAGACTTGAATTAGAAGGGACAGGAAGGGGAGGGGAGGGTGAGGAGGACATTACAAAAACGCCTGAACTTGTTCCTCCAGCTATTATCGTAAGCAACGACACATCACCGGTTATGGTTCGGTCGGCCGAGAAGCGACGGCAGTCTTGGATACCCAGTCGATATAAACTGTTCCACACATCGACCGACGACTTGCTGAGGAATACTCCGAGTAAATTGAAGAGTTTCTTCCATCGCGTTCTTCGAGTACAAACTCACTTCGATCCGTCTAAACAAAAGAAAATTAAGAACGGTGCCAAGCAAAGATCAACCTCGCTGCTTAAGAGCTATAGTATGATAAACCCTCAGGAAAATGGAGGTGTTGTGACTTTTGTTGAGAAAGAATGCTCGGAGGATTCGTACCCAAACCCTCCTCACGTACGCGAATATCTTCGCGGGAAAAGTTCGGAACGGCACGTCCCGTCGGAATCGGGATCGCGAGAGGATTCCGTAGATGGGAACATCTCGCCCCGGAGTCTTGGCTCGAAAAGTACATTTTCTTTCACTTCGCCTTCATCTCTCGACCGTGCCACATCACCGAATTCATTCGAGATAACTCGGTCATCTCCGAGTTCACGAAATGCCAGCTTGCCCGACACACCGGTATCTAGACTTTTAGATGCTTCGAACAGACCTCGACGCAAGTCCACACCAGTGTGTAATGTTTTGGGCACAGGGCCGTTACCGAGACATACCGCGTCCCACAGGGAGTGTGAAATGTACAATGCTGATCATTCAACGCCCGAGGTACACGCTGATGAAACGGGGAGGATAAAGAATAGGAAGTCGCCATTTTGGTTTTTAAAAAGGAGAGGGAGCAAGTGCAAAGATCCTGAGTAAAAAATGTTGGTATGAAGACTGAAATTCTCTATACGCCACATTCTTTTCTTATCGAGTTGTCCGGCTACCATCTTGAAAATCGTTGCCGGTTAAGCATTGTCAGGGAGGATCTGCCAACCCTTCCTTGCAGTGTTTGACCAGCAAAGGATGTGTGTTCATCTCGCAATGGAGTCTTCTTATTGTTAAAGATGACAGCTGGACAATCAAGGAAGGAAAAGAAAAATCAACTCGTCAGTAATTTAAACCCCCTCGTCACTAATTTAAACCCCCTCAGTTTTTTTTTTTGAACTGTTATAAAAAAAATCACACCAGCTGGAGGAGTGACGCTGTTTACCTGTTTTCACTTTCTAGACGAACGGAAATCCGTCTCGTGGTTTTGTAGTCGAGTCCGTAAAAGAAACCTAGTGTGACAATGCAAGTGAAAGCTATTGAGTAGTACTTTCATGTGGTACTGTTATTATGCTGCACAAGGTGGTTCTAACTTTTAAGTCTGTGGATGAAACCTTAGTGGGTGACCATTCAAATGAAAGCTATTGAGCATTACTTTCATGTGGTACTGTTATTATGCTGCACAAGGTGGTTCTAACTTTTAAGTCTGTGGATGAAACCTTAGTGTGTGTGACCATTCAAATGAAAGCTATTGAGCAGTACTTTCATGTGGTACTGTTTACTATGTTGTACAAAGTGGTTCTAACTTTCACATCTGTGGATTAAACTCTAGTGTGTGGCAATTCAAATAATAGCTGTTGAGCAGTAATTTCATGTGGTACTGTGTATTATGTTCTCAAAGGTAGTTCTAAGTTTAACGTCTGCGGATGGAAGTCTAGTGTGTGACAATTCAAATGATAGCTGTTGAGCAGTATTTTCATGTGATACTGCTTAACAAGCTAGTACGAACGTTTTTGTGTTTGATTAAAACTGTAGAGCTCCAAACACGTGTCACTCCTCAGCTCATGTGATGTAAATGAAGTTTGACACAATTTATATTGTATTTTTATTTGATTATTATTATTTTTAATACTTTGCGCGTTTTCTGCCAGTTTGAATCCAACAATTGGTTTGCAGTGCTCGTGCAACAGTTACCTCTGTGTTTTTCAGTTAAAAAAAGTTCCTTTTGTTAAACACGTTCGAGTCCACGTTGTTTACAATCGCTTTATTTTTGGTCTACAGCGGAAACTTTTAAATCATTTATTTTGTCTCTATTGAGTAACTTTTTTTTCAAGCACAATACCTACTTCTATAACTTTAAGATAACGCTTTGAGTTTGAAAAAGCCATGAAAGTGAATAATATATTAATTGAAGATTTTGATTAGTTTTTGTCGGAGAATTGCAAAAATAATAAAATTAAGTATTGTGAATTCATTGAGCTGATTGAAAACCGCCCAAAATCTGGGCTTGCAGTAAAAATTTTGACATGCATTTTTCATCGTCACTGCTAACTAGAGGTTGCATTGAATAAATAACATTGTTATATAGTTGAATTTTAGTTAAATCTAACTCGCGCCCCAGTGGTTGATTTATGGTAATGCATAAATCTAAATGTTGCTCGGAGGGCAACAATTACCAAATTGTCGCTCGCCCTTCAACTAACAAAAGGTTACTTTAACTTATGAACTTATATCTGGTCTCTTTGGAGGCAGGTAGTTTTATTGGCCCTCGAATCTCGATGTTTTTTCTCGGCTTCTCTCGGGAAACATCGGGTTCTCTAACTACTTGCCTTGGGGCTAGTAAGTGTATACTCAAAATTTGAGTTCTATCAGTAAGCAATAGCGATAGCATACTGAAATTCAAAATTGTTACAGAGATAAGGTACGGAGATAGGATAGTATGCATACTAGTTGTGCAAGACGAAGTAGTCTTCAAAGTACCGTTTCTATAAGCATTGCTATTAGAGAGTATCTGTTTTTCCGATTGCTTTGGGCATTTGTGAGTGATCAGGTTTTAGCAAAAAGAGAATTCGTCATGTCAAGTATACATAATCTATCACATCTCTTTTTCCACGGCATGATTTTAATAATAGGTCGTTGTTCCAGGGGTAGGCTATATCCCTGCCTTGATATAGCTTTGTTCGAGGAACTAACATTAAGGTTTTCACCCACATTATGCTAGATAAACCCACGGAAAAATACCATTTATGTCCACAGAAAATTTGAGCTATAATTCAGCGAACAGAGGTGAAAATATAAGATGTACAAATATTTGTGTTGAACTTTAAGTTCACTAAATAAGTGGAATATTTCTTATTTGTAAAGAATTGAAATTTAAGGAGAGATTGATGAATTTATTTACAAGAAGGATAGTTTGTCTCTATTTAGGACACTTCAGTCTAATTAAGATTAAATTAACACTTTGTAAAGAAAAAAGAGATCAATTAAAATATTTATAAGTCACTCAGTCTTCTTTTGTTCATCATCGTCTCTTCTCATCACGCCAGTATGCGCCTAAGGTCGTCACGCTCTCAGCCCAACACTAAAACCATGAAACCAAGGCGTCGACGCCGTGCACAACGTCGATTAAAAACTGAATTTATATTTTACCTACGACGAATCTCACGAGACTCTGAAGTATTTACTTTGTTTATCACTCTCAAATTTATTGTAAAACTAGATCCGGAATACAGCGGTAAATTTTAAATAAAAATTGTAAAAAAAATTAGCCGTCGTGATTGAAGTTCTCCAGACATCACAAAATTTGGTCGTTTCTCGTTGTTGTCTTAAGTAGACGGCAAAGAAATGTAACGATTTATAACGCACGTGCGCCGCCATTGTACTATCCATTTAACAAATTGACGTCAGTTTTCTATGCGTCTGTCGTCCTATCGAAGATAAATTGCGTCATAACATTGTCAAAGTTTGCTGTGGAACCACGAGCCGCAGGCGAGTGGTTCCGCAGCAAACTTTGACAATGTTATGACGAAATTTATCTTCGATAAGAGGACAGACGCATAAAAAACTGACGTCAATTTGTTTTTTACAATAACAAGACCCGAAACTGGTCAAATACCGGGAATAAATAAAGTTTTTGAAAGGCAAGTCTGACGCGTACAAGTAGCTCATTTGCATAAAGCAGCGCGTTAAAATAACAGAATACCCGGGGAGGTGGGCAGAATACCGTAGAGTTCCGATAATAGCGACCCTCGTTACTTTCGGAATTAGCAGCCTTTGGGGGTCGATTTATCGGGGAACAAAAATCATTTACAAATATAGCTAGAGCAAGCTTTTTTTCCGAAATAAAAAATTAACAACATAAAATGAAACTGAAAAAGAACAGCATTTTATTTGCATATCATATGTATAGATGAAAAAAAAGTCACTGCTGGTGATCATGGTGTGCTTTTCAAGAAATGGGTGGGCACGGCATGGCAAGAGACTACGCGCCGGCTGAAAGGCACAGTTGTCCGTTAATTTATGAAATGTGGAATTACACTACCCATTCCCGGTAGCAGGGACAGTGAAATAAATATTGATGGTTTACCGGACTACAGTATGGGTGAATCAGCCGATATAGAGGAGATCTAGTTATTCACTGACACAGAGGAGGAAAGCTAAACTGTTTCGATTGTAGCGCATGACGCACCGCTGCGTTTTAGTCTGTACCCATACCGGTGTCTTAGCGGCCACAAAAAACTGACGTTAATTTTGGGGAGTCGCTACTTTCGGAAGGTCTTTACTATCGGAGCTTTACGGTAATAACTAAATAAGACTAACAAGATCATAGCGTGAAACAAATAGATGTGACAATGTTGACACCTGAAATTGACACTAAAAACTGAGATGGCACCAACTCATGTCGTAACAAGCAAAGATCAGTAACGACGGCTATCGTGCAGAGCAACTTAATATAGGGTGAAAGAATCACAGTTTGGTAATCATATGAGAACTGGACTAATATAGGAATTTGACAATAAGCCTTAGAAATAGTAGAACTCGTGAAAGTGATTTCAACACAACCCTAGATTGACTAAAGAAAGACTAACAATTTGTGATTTAACTATAAATACTTACGTACCGTTGGTTGACGTCTCGCACCAAAAGTAGCAGAGAGGCAGCAAAATACCCTTAGCAGTCACTTGGATCCTCTGGTCATAGCACTGCAGCGGTGTAGCTTCACTAACGATCTCAGACCAAAAATAGTTGCGGGTCGTCTTTTATTACTAGCGGCAAAATCCGAGAATTGTTGGATACTTTGAAAAGCACGATTCTATAGATGCTTTGATTTGAAAGCACGTACTTTGGTTTAATAATAACTGATGATAAACAAGCAGGAGGTTTCATGGGAAATTTATAAGCAATCTCAGGAGCCCCTGGCAATCGGCGTTTGGAATCATCGCTCCTCACTGGCAACCAGGTTCCACCCGCTCCTTATTATTCACTCCCAGTTTCCCAATCGCCCGTTGCACTATGAGAAAAGCCTGTGGAGGAGGCAAGTTTCCACCCAGCCATGTTATGTTAGTGAATATTTTTTTAACAATATATCAACCGCGAAAGACCGTATTTGACCAGAGTTCCAATCTCCGACAAGAGAGTTGAAAACACACTGCACAGCGGAGTATTTTCGACGAATTTAGAAGTGTTTGGAAATGTGGTCAAACAATGCCTTTGTCTTGAGTGTTTGATATATATTCTCAATCGAAACAAAAACTAAGAAAAAACGGAGAAAATCTCATAAAATCTCATCCAGACACCGTCAGGATAATGGTTTCCTTTTTTTAAACGAATTATTGATTTTGAGAATTTTACTTTTTCGCCAAGGAAAGAATGCAAGGTATTGTACTGAAGTTGACGTTTATTTGAAATTATGAAAACACGAAGCACGGGTTGTGTCTTCTACATCTTTCCAGTTTTCTCAAATGCAGGGAGTGCTCCCCGAGTGCAATACACTTCGAGAAAAGTGTCTTTTTTTTCTAATTCTCAACAAGAAGAGTAAGAAAAAAACGTTCCGTCATTTTGTATTCGTCCCAAATTGCATTTCATGGTATGTGAACGAGCCAGAACAAGAATGTTATCTGGTATACTTGCCCGGCTAAAAACCAATATGGATCCCTGAAACAGAGGAACTTTTATTCTAAAGATGAATATTCGTGAGATTCATTACTTAGTAAGCAAATATTATTTAAAACGAAAACATCTATATTCTTGGGAAAGAAGTCATAAGACGTACCCATCGCAACAAACGCGCGCAACATGTTGCGCCCAACAATGTTGCGATATGTTGCGTTGACATGTTGCGATCGTTTGGTCGGGGCTTTAAACGTTTCAGTGTATAAGTAACATTTTTTTTCGAATTTTCAATTCTCTCTGTGTGTTTTCTTCTGTACTTACTGGTACTAATACTACCATAAGGCGAAAGCAGACTATACGAAAGCATGCAGAAAACTTGAGAGTTGCACGCTTTTCGTGATGGGCTCCTGTGATCACTCAAATGAAGCCACTGGGAGATGTCTGGTTTGCAATATTCCTTTTTAAATTCAAATGTAATTCAAACGTTCAATATAATGGATACTTCTAGGAAAAAGGTTATAACTTCCAAATAATAACAGTGAAATGATTCCAATGTGAGTTACTTTACTTTTTATGTTGGTTCATTGCTCCTCCTGCAATATCGGCCAGCCACAACATTTGTGTGTGTAGTTAATTTAAATTTAATCACATTTTAGTCGTTAAGATCAATTTAATCGTACAGCAAAAGCAGACAGAAAATTAAATTCAGTTATGAAAATACAGTTCAAAGGATTGATCAATGCTCTTTGTTCGTATACACTTCAAACTTCTTTTATTTAAGAAAATAAAAAAAATTAATAAGGGTGATTATATTGAACCAACTAACAATTCTCCAGCATAGGTGCAAGCCGTATATTTATGCAAGATTTGGTTTTATATTGCAGCTGCTTCATAAAGTTAAACTGAGGATGGCTACATATCGTCAGCACACCAATCACAGATTGTGTTTTTTGGATATTAATTAAAGTACATGTAATATTCAAGAACCGGAGAATGCGCACGTAAGATTAAAGCCCAGGTGTCCTTCCCCAATAACCAATATATAAAGAATGTGTTTTTGAAAAAGTTCAAACATTTTTTCTTCAACTGATATCTACTTCACGGCTGAACTACATAAATTGGTGAATCAATTTTTATACAAATAACAATTTCTTGGAAACCATATTATTCCTTGCGTTCAAAAAGACGAATGCTTTGACTCAGTGAGGGTAGTTTTTTCAAGGAGAAAAAAATCTTCGACCTGGAATGGAACAGATAAACATTTCTCTTTTTCAAGCTGTCGACAATTCTGAGTACAATAGTTCTAGCAAAGACTTAACTGACCTCAGAAAATCTGATCCAAGCTGGAATGATTACGCAATTGTAGCGTGTGTGGCAGTGAGTGTTTTGCTCTGTTTTACAGCACTGTTTGGAAATTATGCGATTTTAATAACACTATGGAAAACACCATCTCTGCATTCAGTGGCAAACATTTTGCTAGCAAGTCTTGCTCTGTCTGACCTTGCCGTTGGCTTAGTTGTTCAGCCACTCTACATGACACTTCTTTTGAAGAAAAATTTGGAATCCGGGTTCGCACTAGTTTTTACAATTTTGACTACTTTTCTGTGCCTCTCATCTTTCTTCAACACAGCTGCTATTGGAGTCGATCGCTTGCTCGCTCTTCAGTTACACTTGAGATATGAAATTGTCGTGACACCAGTCCGCGTTACCGGGCTGGCAATTTTTATCTGGGTGTTCTGTGCTTTATATTCAAGCATAGTACTGTGGCTTCCAAAAATATTTTATAAAGGTTTATCTCTAATTACTTTTACTCTTCTGCTTGTAAACTTTGCCACTTATTTAAAAATATACCTCACTGTTCGACGCCATCAGGTACAGATTGCAAGTCTGGAGCTACAGCGACAAGTTCACCATGGAAATATGTTCCGGAGATTGAGGAAATCTGCGGTGAACACGTTTCTCGTTTTTATTGTACTTGTTGTTTGTTACATGCCTCGCTCTTTGGTAGCAGTATTGCTAGAGGACACCTTTTCGTCTGCTACAGAAGCTAATATGGTAAGCATTACGATAGTTTTTCTCAATTCCTCTTTAAACCCTGTATTATATTGTTGGCGAATTCGAGAGCTACGTACAGCAATGAAACAGATATTTTGTTGCTGAATTTAATTTAAAAATAGACTGAAACGAAGTAGAGTTTTTCTATTTACTAATGCAGTCAGTAACGAAGATCAAGAAGTCCTCGGTATAATGAACGATATTCCTCGCCTCAGTCATAGTATAATTTATAGAAAAATTCATTGTTATTTTGCCAGTCCCTTGGCCCTTCGTTACATCGAGGTTTCACTGTATGCTCACTAAATTAAAGCAAGAACCGATATTTACAAAAATAGGGCTATAAGTCAACATGGTACATGCCGGTCAGGCCACTTTCTTCGTATGCCCAAATGTCTAGACGAACAATTTGTCTGTACTATTCTGTTCGATTACATAAATAAACTGCCATACAATTAATTTCGTCCTGTTTGTTATTTTAATTTCATCGTGTTTATGAAGTATTTTTTAATTAAAATCTACGAGTTGCCCTTCGAGATGCTCTTTGTGGTTTGCACGAAGTACGAAGTATTTATTTCGGGATAAAAATATTTTGCCTTCTATTATTTTGCCTTGTATTAGGTGGTTCTGACTTTTAATCTTGGAGACGAAGCCCAAGTGGGTAACTATTCAAATGCAAAAAGCATCAAGCAAACGAAATGCTGTCATTTTCACAAAATTTGGAATATTATTATTAATGATTGTAGTTTCTTGTCAATTTAAACTTGGCAGCACTAGAGGTTCATGCTGTTTCTTTTTTTTTTGAGTTGGAAATTGCCTTATGGCAATGAATCTGAGGTAGCTCCCTCTCTTGTGCACTCATTCTATGGTACGAACTATGTAAGACGTTAATTGACTTCTGGTTATTCTCAGTAATTTCAGTAGATGGCACCCCATTTTCTCTTGATCAAGGTCATTATTTGAACACATCAATCAAACCTTGGTGAGGCAGCAGACTCTTGCCAGCCTGTCTTGTCAGCTTCGAATACCAAGGGCACTAAAAGATGAGTAAGCACAAGAGACCATGAGGTAAGAGAACACATCCCCCATACATGGGCCTCTTCCAATGATAATCTTTTTCAATCTAATTT
>OMLO01000890.1_pt1 | contig 21544 bp, 24 predicted proteins | sample 1674811 | NCBI WGS metagenome assembly OMLO01 (sample SAMN06265003, study PRJEB25207) | coral metagenome | isolation source: Coral host | place: Mexico:La Bocana,Puerto Morelos, Mexico | collected 2008-11-13 | reverse complement strand
TGCCAGCTTGAACCTCAAAAAAGAAGTCGTTTTGGAACTCAGTCGCCTGTTTGGAGGTCCCGGAGGATCATCCCTAGATAGTAACCCCCATTTATAAGCCATTTAGGCCATTTATAACTAGACCAACCCTACTTAGGGGACTTACTAACCATGGTTATTAAGTACTTACTAAATGGGATGATCCGCCAAGGTGAGCAATGACAGGAAGCCTGGGGTTTGGGTCCTGTAGCTAGGTGGTGGCAACTCAAACATTGTGATCCCAATTGACTTGCGCATATTTTTCAAATGGGTTGGTTCAACCACCAACTAGGTAGGGACCTACGGTAGGGACCTTTTTTGGGGGGAAAATTTGAAATCAAATTTACTTGACCCAGTTTTTGAGAATATCTAAACATTTAAACTTTTGTGTTGCAGAGGTGTATTTATATAGGTTTACTTTGGTTTATCCAATCTGCGTTCTGTGTTTTGGATGGAATTTCTCAAAAAGAACGTCCTTTTTGACAAACGGCCTTCGCATCTCTTTGTTGAATGCCGCCTTAAAATCCTGCATCATTCACCGCACACCAGCATGAAGCAAAGATTATTTTTACCCAAGGATGCTGATTCGTAGAGCCTGGTTAGGTTTTATTTTCAAGATTTTTCCCATGTCTAAAACACTAGTGACTAGTGACCCTAAATGTATGCCTCTTTGGAAAAAAAGCCATACCTGTTCTTCCGTGACTCAGTTGACTTAGAATTTCATCTCCTTTTCCTTCAGTTGTTGCAAATGCCATGTTCCAGCCATCAGCCTGATTGGGAATTCCTCGATGCAAGTCGACTTGACATCCCAGACCCCTTGGCCGATCTAAAAAATGGATCTACCAGCACGCGATCTAAAAAATAGAGCTAGACGCTCTAAAAAAAAAGGGCTTCACTTGCTGCCCATGCAGCTAGAAAGTCAATGAATTTGGCGCTATTTTGTGACTTGCACAGCTGCACGTCCTGCCTGGACACGCGAGCGTGGCAAAACCTCTTAATATATATAGCAAGGTAACACCGAAAGAATCCACAATGTTTGTGTGAGTAGGATTCTTTCGGTGTTTGTGCGCGATATTGAAAAGTTCATGTACTGCACATGTTATAGAGCATATGTAGGCGAAATTTTTGAAATACAAAACGAGTCGGGCGAACTGTTTAGTGGTGGTGGACTTTTACATATACGTACTTCTAGTACAATTGCAGATTATCTCTTTAAAACGTGTGTCATCCAAAGAAACGAGCCGGATCAGTTGAATGTTTGGGTTTGAGAGGTTGAATGTGTGAAACTGAAACATGTTTCGCAAGATATTTTGGGTCGAAGTTTTTGTCCCATTAGCGGTGAAGTTCCCTTGTACGGCTTGGTGTGGCAATGGGAAAGACGGGAAAGAGTGGAAAGAAAACTCAGCGTATCCTTTCCTACTTGGAAGCACTTTCAGATGAGAAAGCTTGCGCCGTGTGCTATTACGAATATTTCGCCAACTACCTCCAGGCTAGGGACCAACAGTCCTTATTTTTGATTGCAAAGGATTGTATGTGTGATTTTCCGGATCGCAAAGCGGGTGATGCCAGCTCATCTTGTAACATGAGCTCGGAAAATAATACGCATGGACAGTGCTGCAAGGCCAGCAATTTCTAAAGTACAAAGATCTGTTTCCTCACTAAATGGAGTTTTTTTCACCATCCCTGGGAGTTTTTGGAATGTGTCCATGCCAGTGTTTTAAGTATATTTTTGGATCAAACCCTAATCGCAAGATCGAAATGAATTTCGGACTTGATTCACCCATAGATGTAAATTTCATAAAGCGAACTGGTGAACCAGGATTCATGGTGAACGCTCCTTGGTGCAATCGCAAATTAGGAAATTAAGTTTGATCTGTGGGGGACACTTGGGGCTTCAACTCCGCTAAGCCTTTTTGTCTCTTCACATGACGTCTACCAACAGTTGATTGAGAAACTGGTGAAACGTTGCTGCTATTGCCGCACCCGCTGCACAATGCACGTTGAAATTTGAATGGAGTTTGAATGGTTTGAGTTCTAGAAGCAGGGTTTTTGAATCGCATTTTTTCAGTGTTTCTTGAAGCCGTGAGTCACCTCCGATTTACATATTTCACATGTTGATTTCATCCTGCACGCAGCTTTGATGTTTAACGAGGGCCGAAGGGGCATGTTTGTTCCTGGTATTATCGTATCCACAAGAGGGCGAAATACTGCAAAGAATCCATTTCTCAAAATTTGAACTCGTGAAACAATACACCTCGGAATCTATATGGTGCTGAGATCCTGCCCCAAAGAAAATCTGGACACATTTCATGTTTTCTTTGTTAATATTTTTTTCGACCATGAAGAAACCTTCCGTGGCTAAAAAGCCGGCGGTCGCCGATCAGTCGCCACCGCCGAAGATGCCTGGGAGATCACGCAGCTCTGGGGACGTTTCTGGGTTAGCTGATGCTCTTAAGCCCTGGGTCAATGATTTGAATTTCATTACGTACCCCAATGATCGAAACATAAAGCTCAAAGACCGAGCCAAGATGGAGCTCTACATGGAACATTTGCGACGCATTCAACAAGTCAACAGAACATGGAATTTCTCTCTGAAAGCTATTGAGCAAGCTCTTGTTTCTGTGAACGAGGATCTTTTTTTCAGAAACTGCTCATCTGTTTTGGTGAAGCTAAAAATGTTTTTGGATGATAAATGATTGGCTTCCAAATTGCAGATTACCCCGACAAATAAATTGGATCATGTTGGGAAAAATATTTGTTAGGAACTGCAGGTACAATTTGTTGACACATGGTTCTAACAACTAACATCGTGGTTGCCCCTTTCAGGAAAAAAACTACTACCACAGAAAGACGTTCAAACGTGGTCTACGGCCCGGGCATTGAAGCTCCAGGCAATCTTTCGACATATCGCTCAAGAGGCTTTGAACTGTCGGAGGTGGGTCCCAGAAGATATTTGACAAAATAATAAGTATTTGCTTCTGGGTTATAACTTGATAAGTCCTGTGAGCTAACCCCAATTTCCATTTTCTCGTTTCGGTTTTCCCCAAAAGTCGAACTGCCATTATTCCAAAGTCTAAACATACATGGTGCTCTAAGGAGATGTGGACTGGAAGCGTCAAGACCAAGAAGGGGAAGAAGGAACAAGAGACAGAAGAAGATAATGTAGAGAAAGAAGATCAAGATGACCAGTACCAGGTAGAAGAAGATGTTACAGAAGAGGGTGGGGAGGAGGAAACTCCGAAAGAGAAAGATGAAGTAGTTGACCCAGACCAGTCGACACCAGCCAAAGACCGAAAACGGCCTCGTGAAGGGAGTGCAAAAACACAAAAGGACAGCAAAACAGAACAGCCAGAGCAATCGTCCTCTTTTCCTGCAGGCCCGAAAACCAGTAAATATCAGAAATTCGCAGTTCAACCTTCTGAGCAGCCTAAGAAAACACCTCTAGAAGCACAAGCGAAAACATCGTTACGTGTGAAGCGGTCTGCTTCTAGTTATGAGCTAGGAGAAGAGACACCCAAAGCAAAACCGGCAGCAAAAGCAAAGACAACAGCTGCGAAAACAAGAGCTGCAAAAGCGACCCAATCCCAGCCAAGCGCGACGCCAAAGTCTGCTAGTGCATCCAACAAATCAACCGCGGGACATTTCGATTTGATGGCAGAGTCTTGTCTCAAGAGTGTTGATGATACGGCGCTACTTTACGGGTTGTTGCCTTTACTTTAGTCAACGCCTTGATTTGCGCTTTGGTGACATGAGTTTACATCAGGGTGGAGATGGGGATTGGAATGGTAAATTTGGATTGCCCCCATCCCCATAATTATATCCCTTTAGAAGAGGCCATTTTATTTTGATAATAGACAGTAAAATATAAGTGCAGACTTTCCAAGTTGGTTCCTCAACTTGCTTTTCCGCACTACGGAAGAATTTCAACAAACTTCATGGAATGTTTTCCCGGGGTCTCTTCCAGTGCATCGACAGAATCATCATTAAGATGTGGTTTTTACTGAACTCGTTTGCACACATGACACATTTCCCTCCAAATAGAGGAGCCCAATTAGGTGATGTAATGGCTGACTTTGGGGTTTCGATGCTGTTGCTTAGGAAATGTTGCATGGGCCGCCGAATCTTGGATCCATCACAGACATGATGCTGAATTCTCCGAAAGCGGCTCCAAAACGTGCCCTTCCAAAGTCTACCCCGCCAGGAAAGGGTTTAAGGAAACCAAAAGTGAAGTTAGTATAGAAGAAAAACAGGCTTGACTTTTTCCCTAGGGTTGTCCCTTGAAATAAATATTGCTTTCTCAAAACTTATTTCCATGTTGGCGCCCACCGTTTGTGCCAGGACCTTCTCCGCCCAAGGCTCCCGCTTTGGCTTCTGAAGTTTCTGCGAAGTCTCGAACTCCAGATCCTCCGGCGAAAGCCCCCGAATATGAAGTTGGGTGGTCTGAGGAACATATGTGTGCATGGAGGAAAGAAGTGAAAGGGCCAAAGCTTCGGGGGGCAGTGGAATACTCTCTTAAGCCCTCCTTCGATTCGACGATTGATGAAAACACGACCATCCAGTGTCAGTTTCAAGATGGTTCCAAAGTTGACATCCCACACATTACCATGGTGGCTTGATCGTGGAATCTATCGGTAATTTTTCTGTCTATTATAAAGTTTGAATGGTTTGGTGTATCGCAATTTGTTTTTGTAAAGGCGTCCCCTGCCAGTAAGAAACAAGATTAGTACAAACCGCAATCCAAATTAGACATGTCATTTTCCGAAAAAAAATGATGCGAGGCAGATTTGGGAGAGAAGCTGAAGAAACAACCACGGCCTGGAGCTGCAGCATCTGGGGGTGTATCCCAATTAACATTTACTTTTGAAAGTTCGGACCCGGAAAAGGGGAGTTGCAAGGTCCAGTTTAAACCCCAAAAGGGACGATCTCCGCTCGTGGTACTATTAGTGCATGACGGGAAAAAATATTCCCAAAAGCTACAGGTTGTTATAAAGCCAGATCTTCCCAAAGCAGACTGTTTGGCTATAGTGAAATTCATCGGACAAGAACTTATCTTTGGGTCTTTGCCGCTGGAGGCGGTAAAAACTAGGCGTGTGGAACTCCAACAGAAACATGAAAAAGGGGAGTTACTGCAGTACTTCAAGCATGTGCGTTCATCAGAAGATCAACCACCCTATGGTTATCGGCCTGACGATGTTTTCTTCGATACCTACGAGCGAGACTGCGCTGACGCTGCTGCTGACCCCCCTGGCCTTGACAACACGGAGGTCCCAGCTGAGGTGGCTGAGGCCTGAACTTGTGTTCTCGGAAGTCGGAGGTTTGATGTTGTTCAGCTCTGGGGTCATTTATTTTTTTTGCATCACAACCCACGCTGATAACATGGACCAATCAAACACAAGTGGGTATATACCTCTTTCTTCAAAGAGTCCTCTACTCTTAAGATAGCCTAGGATAGAACTCTAGCAAGGATGAAACGCAAACGTTCGTATCTCCTCCATTCTTCATTGACATCGTATTCCTCTGCCGCAAAAATGAGTATGGTTGTACAGGGTTTCCATATCGCATTATTACGCACTTTTGTTGAAACAGAGAACATGATATATGCTTGCTTTGGATGCTGGAAAGAATGAGAAAATCTAATTACTGCAAGTTCAGCAATATCATAATATCAAAAATATTTCTCTATAGGTGCAATCTCGTGTATAGTCTTTTTTCGTTTCAACTGCTTGCTTCAAACTGGGGCTGGGTCTTCGCACCGGCGAGGAACAAGCAACAACATGACTTCCACTTCCAGCCGGCGCAGAGGAGCGCTGGATGGGAGTTTGGGGCATGGGCTGACCACTTCATGCCATTATTTCTTTCTGGGTTACTTCAGGTATTTTCTGGAAAGAAATTGGCCTAAGGCATACTTACAATAAGAATGATCCATGTTGTTCTGGGGATTGGGATCGATGAAACTGCCAGTACACATTTCCTCATATTGGTTTCTATGCCGAAGCTTCCTTGAAAATTCAAGGGTTCCTCGTTAATGAGACCTACACGAGTCAAGCAAGTCTGAATTCCAATCCAACAAATATATTGTCACCTTTTGTGGTGAGAGAAGTGTGTCTCCATGCGCAACTATACTTGTGAAGTCTTTTTCGGAAGAAATTTCAAAACGAGAAACGCTGGACCCCCACCAGAAAAATTTTAGGTCACAATTAGACGCAACTCATCGAGGGATATTTAGAAAAAGTATCATACAAAGCCTTTGGTTGGAATGGAAATGGAAATACAATAGACCCCAAGGAAAAACAATCCTTAGACAAGAAATGAAAGGCTCCAATATGGGAACGCTAGTCTTCCCCAAAAAGTAATTCCCTTGTCATTCCAGTGCCCCCGTTTTGGAGCCCCTTGTTGCTTTTCCGATGGTTTTTCTTCTTCAATTCCTGTTCAGTTTTGGGGCCCGTAGAACGATCCAATCATCTTATATGAATATAGAACAACAAGAGGATTGATATATATTTACAAAGGTAATATAAGTATGCCTATCATCTGTTCTTTAGATTTGGTACAAGTCTTGTCGGAAGACACTACCAAAACCACATGTTTGCCACTATTCAGGAAGCTTACAGGTTTAGAATCCATTTTCAAACTGATCTTGATTGTTAGAGGTTTCCCTGCTCACCACCTCGACACTGCCTATACTCCGTTTCACCCGACTGCAGGAGGCTTCGCACTACGAGAGATGCTGCTGGACGCATGGGCCTGTGGAGGTGTATGCTCTTGGCGCAAAACTAGACATTCCTTCTTTACTTATGTAGCAGTACACCAGGTCAATATACAAGTGTTTGAAGACTGAATCAAGGAACCATTTCAGTTGAAACCAAATAAGCTTGTTGTAGCAACACTTGTTTTTCTGTTGTTTTGGAAGGCATCCAAAAGCCATATACGAGCTGGTAGGCACCTTCAATTCCATGAGGTGTGGAAGTGAAAGTCACTTTCTCCTACATCCCTTTACAGCTGTGAAAAGCCGCTGCCTTTTGTGAATTAGGCTACTGATGCATCCATGGTCTCACAAAAAATGTAAGTCGTGTTTGGGAGCTTGCTTCTCTGAAATGTTGATGCCCTTCCTCCTCTGCAATCCTGACATGGCCATGGCTCAAAATTACATGGCCCACCAATTATGGGTTTATCATCACCTAAACAAGATTGTTGCCATTTTCTTTTTTGAATGTTTGTAATTTTGAGCCATGGCCAAATACATGTAGTGGCACATATCAACATGAAGTACACACCCAAACATGGCAAAAATACATGGCGCTTGGTTTCTTTAGGTGGATATGTTTTTTGCTGAAAAAGAACAAAGAATAACAAAAAACATATGGGATGAAGGTGCGATGAGGGCTGTGCCCCAAGGGTGCGATGAGTCCCCGATGAGCTTATAACCTTTTCAGGGATATCAATTCTTGAGAAAGAAAGGGTTTGCCGATGAGGGTCCGGTGATTCATGGTGTTTTGTTCAAATCGATGGCGATGAGGGGGGTTCACCACACATGCGATGATGGGCCGGTGAGCTATAAGGATTATCTATACAATTATCATTTATGTAAAAGGCCTCCAAGCCGATGAGTCACCGATGAGTGGCCAAAACCAACACCGATGAGGGGTCGATGAGGGATAGACCGTTTTTTCATAGCTGCTAAGTCTTGGCTTTTTTGAGCAGTTTTAGATACAATGGTGGGTTTTAAGAATCCGGATGAGGAAGACACCCAGCAACCGACTGGGGTTTCCGATTCCATGCCTGAAACTCCCGCTTCGAAGACTCCGGAGGATGCCAGCCTGCAGGAAAGGGTGACTGGGAAAGTGAAACCTTTTTTCAACATGTTTAAAATTTTAAAACGCCCTATAAATCCAACGACCTAGACCTAGATATCATTCAAACGCTCTATAGGAGCCGGCTGGTGGTGGCACTGTCGCTGGTGGGATGCGTGGTGTTGCCGTTGCACAGGATGCTGGTTGCCCTTCGAAGGAGAATCCACCTACTATTGAGAGGGCAAAAGAGCAGTATGGATTGGCACATGGCCTCGATCCTGCGAATGTCACCGAGGATATGCTTGTTGAGTCGGAGGAGGGGCTTGAAGGTTGGGCCTGCCGTGGCTTGAATTGCAACGCGCATGGACCGCTTGGAAATGCTCTTTACCGTGCTTTCAAGAAGAACCCAAAGGCTGCTGAAGCATATCGCTGGTTGTTTGATGACTTGAAGCTGAAGTTTCGGCAAAGTTATGCTATGGCTAGGAACTTTGAGTTCGTGGAGCACAAGCGCATCCACACAGTGGCTACTACGACGAAGCAGGAGGAGATCGGTCAGTGGAAGAATGCGCTGCAGCTACAAGGTCACTACGGTGGTGTTGGCATTCCAGAAGCCAAACGTCAAGCTGACAACTACATCGCAAATTGCCTCAAGTTTAAGGCCTGGCTTTAAATAAGGTGATGTGGAAACAACCCTTTGGCTTGGTAAGTAAAAACAAAAGTGTGGATCTGAGATCAATTCATCCAATGTTCCGAGCCCTGTGCCAGGATGCGTTTGTGCGCTACAATTCCTGGACTGATGCCGAGAACTACTTGCTTGTTGAGAAGCTGGTGAGCAAGTGCGAGGAGGAAAGCTGGCGGGAGATGGCTGAGATGGTTGATAAGAGTGCTACATTCGAAATGGAAGCATATAGGTGTCAAGCCATCCGCAAATATGCTGCCTACTACAACCTACCGGTCGAGTCAGTGAAGGCTGAGGATGTTGCCAAGAGCCCACATGGAATCCGTGGATGGTGCGAGATGCAAGTTACTGTTCCTGGGATCACTTCGAGCAAAGGCAGCCCAGATGGACCGCCGAAAGATCCGAAGGGCAAAGCTGCTGCCAAACCCAAAACCAAACGTGGGCAAGCAGGAGTAGATGGAGGTGATGCTACAGCGGCTACGGCGGCTACTGCTGAAGAAGGAGATGGTGATGATCAGCCTGAGAAGCCAAAAAGAGGGAAAGACAAAAGGCCAAAGAAAGAACAAACCGGTCTGCAGGCAGCAGAGAACAAGAGCAAGGAGATCTTAGCCCAACTTCACCGGTCCCAGCAAATCATGGACAAGATTGCGATGCATGGTGATTCAATTCCATCGGAATGGAAGTGGGCGAAAAGTTTCCTTGTCGAATACCAAGGCCTACTTGCTAGTTTCCGAGATGCTTTGCAACCAGAAAGTGGTGGAGATGACATACGGCAGTTTGTGGATGACTACAAGTTGAACATCATCGACAAGTCTGGAATGAAGGCTTTCCGGAAGCAGTACAAGGAATCCTACGAGACGCTCTTGGCTCTCTTTGTCGACCGCTGCTCTTCGTTCGCTTCGCAGTTACTCGGAAAAAATGTGAATTTCAAATATTATGGCCGTTTTCAACCTTCCCCCTCCGATCTCTTCCGTTTTTTGGGTTATGTGGATCCCAGTACCCGCAGCCACTTACTTAGGATGGATGCTTTGGCGCAAAAGGTGCATTCTATGTCCAATGCCGCTATGGCTGGTGAGGCTGCAGCCCCAAAGAAAAGGGCCCGTAAATCAAAATGATTACAGGTAGAACCTTTGGCTATGAACACCTGTCTCCAAATATTTTGATCCCACTATAGTGTTTGAATTCTTAGTCTTAGATGTTTTGGGGAAAAAGTAACAGGTGCAGCCGTTTGATTCTTCGATGAATTTTGTCCAATCGGAACCAGAGTGGGGCTCTGAGTTGTTCCAGGATGATGTTTGACACGCGAGGAAAAAACCTGTCAATTCGAGGTGCCCATTGTATCCAATAGCGATTCTCTTCCATGACAAAAGACAACAATGAACTTCAATTTGCCGTCAGTTTTGTTCAATCAAGTTGCCCCCCATGTTCAAAAAAGCTCGGGTAGTTAGTCGTGCGCCAGCTTCAAATGAAACTTTGGAAGACCCATTGGTTACAGAACGCAAGAGACACTGGGGTGAACAACTTCGTTCGTATCTCTTAGACAAGTTTTGTTTGGAGGGAATGGCTGGGAGTGACATAGCGGCGATTTCCTACTTGGTGACCCAAGCTGGTGGCCTGGGGCTCGAAGATCTAGGAGTGCGGCCAGACTTGGCCTCAAAACACGGCAATGAACATGTCAAACTTCATGCTGGGAAGATCTATCCGGACCTGGACCTTGCTTTTGTAGATTGCCCCATGTTTATGAAAAGGGAATCCCGAAGGTGTCAAGAGAAGGCGCCGATCTACCTGCCATCAACTATGTTGGGGAAGTTCATCACGGAAGACATGTTGACATTCAACTCACTTGATAGCAAAGAAGTTGACAAGATCATTGGGGGGCTTGACAATTACGACAACCACCCAATTGTTACTCAAGCAAAACTTGAAGGCTTCCAATACCCTGTTCGGCCGCTAGCGCTTTACTGGGATGGTGTGTCCTACACAAACCACGATTCCTTCATGGCATTCTATTTGACTGACATCTTCACTTCACAAAAGTTTCTTTCCTTCTTGATCCGTACTGGGCTAAGTTGTCAACACTGTTGAAGCAAACAAGTGTGATTAGCAAGTGTTAACGATGCTACATGTTTGAAACTTTCTGTTCCATCCTAGGTAGTGATGAGATGTGTCAGTGTGGATGCCGTGGTTGGTGCACACTGTACCCTTTGCTAGCTACATGGACAGCTGACCTTAAGCGACTTGAAACTGGTTCCCCACTACGATGTGCTATTCTAGACATTCAAGGGGATTGGCCAGCTTTCCTTCAAGTGTTTGGACTTCGATACTGGAGCCACAACACACACCCATGCCCACTGTGTCGCATCACTCAAACAGAAATGGGGGAGTTGAATTTGAATGATGTTACTTTGGACTCGATGCCTTTTGGAGAGTACACAACCAATGACTACATCAAGGATGTTGATGAAAGCGTTCGAGCTCCTAGCCCTGTATGAGTCATAGATTGTATTTTTCTTTTTCCCTTGAAACCTCCTCACCAAAACCCTAACTTCTCCAGTGTTGACCCATCCGTGTTGAGTTCAGCAACCGTGCAACGGAGGTTGTTGAAATCACCACCGACCTGATGCAGAAGCGGATTTATCAGAACCTCGTGTACAAAACTTCTCGACGTGGCAGGGTCTTGGCAAAAAGCATTCCCGAATTAGGGCTGAAGGTGAACAATCGGTTGATGCCTTCCAAGGGTTTGCCGGATGTTGGATTATTCGAGTTCACCCAAATACCTTTTACAACTTCGTGGTGGGTGGCCCCAATGGATTTTCGCCTCACCCATGATTGCCCTCTCTTAGACTTAGAAGGGGTAGGTTTGGAAATGTGGTCTCTTGACCTGATGCATGGTTGGCATTTGGGTCCTCTCCAACTTTTGGTTAGCCTCGCATTAAACTTTTGTTTGGATTCTGGATTATGGGCCCCAAACACTGGGTTGGAAGCTGCCGATAAGAGAAGAATCAGTCTCTTAGCCATCAAGTCTGAACTCTACCAGTTTTACAAGATCAAACGGCGAGATCCTGATTGGGTTGCAAAAGGTTCTGAGGTAACTTCCCATAGATTATCAACATTTTCTCGTACTTGCTGCTTTTTGGATATTGTTGACTAATGTCACTTGCCCCCCATACATGTGTCGAAATGATTTGTCATTTTGTCAGGTATGGAATCTTACTTTGGGCATGCTTGGAACAGAGGATCGACCAGCCCTCGGCGCGAAAGCAGCTGAGAGCCACGGCCTTTTGCAGTTTGTTGGCTCCTTCTTGACGTCACACCTCAGCCGCTTGGAGACTCTTGGCGGTGACAAAAGGCGAAAAGCAAAGTATTTGGTGGAGGCCACCAATGCGGCCTTGAATTTAGATTTGGTTTTCCAATCTGGGAAACGAAAGATTTCAAGGGGTGAATCGCAAAATGCATTCAACCATTTCACCAAGTTTTTGTCCTTCTACTCCAAAGCTGGGGGCCCAATCACCCCCAAGTGCCACTTTATGTTGCATCTGATCCAAAGGACAGTGTACAAGGGGAACCCTAAAATGTACACAACATATCGAGATGAAAGCTTCAATGGCCTAATTGCAAAAATTGCAAGGTCTTGTCATAGGCGCACATGGATGAACGCAATTCATTGGAAGTGCCGAGAACTTCATTGCAAAAATCACAAAAAAGTGATCAAGGATCTTTTGAAGAAGGAAACGTGAGTTGTCAAAAAAAGCTGCTGCATCACCTTCTAGCGAATGAGATTGCTCAAACATGATCATACATGAAACCCACTTCAAAAACACTTGAGGTTAAGAGACTTTTTTGTTCAAAATTTGCCCACCGCTGGGCAACCGAACTTCCATGGCTTCATGCCATGTCCGAAAGGTGAATGCTGAGGATGGTTTTTTTGATGCGTCAACTTCTTTGACCACAGTGAGTTCTATGGTGGATGCATGTGATGAGCAGGAACGTACTCTTCACGCCATGGATATTTTTGCTGGACAGGCAAATTTTACAAAAGTATGTTCGGACAATGGTCACTCATGTGAAACAATTGATGTGCTCTCCGACCCAGAGAATCATGATATTCTGACTGCAGTTGGATTCTACTATATTTTGAGCCGTGTTTTGAAAGTGGTTTCTAGGCTCAACTCAGCATATGATTTGGCCTACCAGGATTTATCTTTACTTTCTTTCCTTCTTTTTCTTCTCTTCCCAAACCTTTGCATGAGTGTTGGTTCTAAAAACTTTCAGCTGAGGTTGAGTTTGGAGCCCTGTTGTTGGGGCCACCGTGTGGGCTCTTCGTATTTATGTCTAGCTCCTACCACCAAAGGAGCATGGAGTTTCCGTATGGCGACCAGACCAAGAAAAGGGTGCGAGCATCAAACCAAATCATCATCAACATGTTGGTTCTGCTGGCAATAGCTCACTCTAGGAAGATATTCTTCTTGTCCCTAGCTTGCCACAGCATTTTTTGACTGGTAATTTGAAACCTTTTAATTTGTATATAAGTTTAACTTCATGTTATTCCAACCGTGGCGTTCCTTAGACGCTTTACCTATGATATGTTTATTGCATCTTAGGTTGGAACAACCTGGTAGCAGTATGCTGTGGCTGCTGCCCGAAATGGCAAAGTTCTTGGAGGTCACAGCTGCGGTAAGAGTGCATTCTTGGATGAGATGCTTTGGCCACCCTATGCCAAAACCTTCAGTGTTCATGAGCAACATGGCCTCTGATTTTGTGAATGACTTGCACCGCAGCTGGAGCAAAAAAATGGAGAAACTGTGGTCATCAATGTTGACCCAAAAACTCTTGAAAACACTCGCTTTACGAAAACTTTGGCACAACAAGGCTACAGTTTGTAGAACAGCTGTCCGATTTCATACAAAAAACAAATTGGTGAAGGATTCGAAGTGCTACTACCGAATCCACCGTTCCAAATCAATGAACCGAAAGTTCGTTACAGGTGGCAAACACTTGAAGGATTCGGGTGTCTACACCGTACGTTTTTGTGAGGCAGTCCTTCACGTTTGGTTCATGTCTGCGGGTGCCCGTATGGAAGGTTTTTCCGGGCCACTTACAACAAATATCCCGTTCAAAAAGATCTGGCGTGACACTTTTGCCACAAGCACCCGTGAAGAGGACAGTTTCCGAACAACAAAAACGTTTGCATTTATGTTTCAGTTTTTTAAACCCTAAAAAGTCTTTTGGGGGGCTCTGAAAATTTTTCCCCTGATAAGGACGATGCTCGACTGCTTACATCTATCAATTTGACAATGAACCGAATTGCGGTTTCACTGGCGGTGATCGATGACTAACTTTGACCATTTGCCACGGAAAAAAAATTACGCTGACGAACGTTTAGCTTACTTGTCCACAAAAAACGAAAGATGACATCCATGCGCAGAACTTTTGTGACAGTCAAATATGCCTGAGATCCACATGATTCTTTCCCTGCATTTACATTCAAGATTTTGCCAATATGTATATATACTACAAGAATAGAAGATATATATGAAATTTTGGATTATATAATACTACATATGTAGCAGTGCCTTTCGTCAACCCTTGTTTTGCCAAAAGGCACTGCTACAAGTCCCCTTATATGGCTCAATTGCGTCAAACACACTTGTGAAAAAGCATTACCTACTCTCGTGGGCTGAGCCTCTCCGATCTAAAAAATGGATCTCACCGATCTATTTTTGGGCAAAAACACACGATCTTAAAAATGGATCTGCCCGGGGGTATGGGATTCCAGAAAAACAATCCAACCAACACAAAATTCGAGTTACCCTAGGCTTCCAAACACCTTGGGTTTGCAGGTATTTGGACTCCAAAAACATACCTAAAACACCGAACCTGAGGAACTATTTGGAAGACTAGGGTTAAAGACGAAGAAAAAAATCGACCGGGCAAATTCCTAGTGAAAAACCTACCATGGAAGGTCGTACAAGATGGGCGTAGGAAAACCGGTGCAGGAAATCCCTAGGTGCTTTTTTTCACCCCGGTGAAACCCATTTACTTTCAGGCCTAAAAAATGTCCATTGAGGCAGGGTTTAGAAAAAAACAAATCACCCCCTAGAACTTCGTTCGAGCAAAAATAAGTGTACAACCCTTGTTTCGTATATCAATTTTCAATCTCGAGCATTCTTTGGTAAAACGAGCAGATTCAAATAAACGTGCATTATCCAAGTACATCCCCCAAACTAGCCAAGCCCCATTGCAGCCACCGGCCCATTGGCCCGTATGTATGTGCCCTGTGTGTGCACTCTGCTCATCTTGGCCTGAAAGAAGGCAGGGTGATGGGCAAGCAGGGGTGAGGAGTTTCAATTGGTCATTAGATTGTTTGGAGGGTGCAAAGTTTATTCATGATGATGGCAATTGCCATGACAAATCCCACTTAAATAATTTATCCTCAGATGGGTCATGTTTAAAACCACCTGGCCAGAGTGTTTTTGGCCCAAACTCACTGGTTTTGCTGAAATGGCAAAAGACCAATATAGTGAACTTGCAACTCTTGTGTTTGATGAATGGAAGAAGAGCGAGCTGCTGGTTCAACATGGGTCTAGGTGCTATCTAGCCCAGACTGGCCGCAAAGATGGGGTTAATCGTGCTGAAGTGGCTGCAAATCACGATTTGTTGGCACCTGTCTTACGCCATATTGGTTTCTTGTTTGAAATTGTCTTATGGGTCATTTTCAGAAACCATTTCGGCATAACACTTCAACTGTTGGCCAACCCTTGGATCTCCACATGTCATGCCCTCTATGCCCAGGACTTCGCCCAGCCCTAACTACTTTGATGGAGGTTGTCGAAATGTTCCTCCATTATTGTCGACCCCGAGGAAAACCACTGCCAACCCGTAGGGGCCCTACAATGTTGGAAATCTATATCAGTTGGTAATTGATCTACGCTAAACATTTTGAACCTTGATACTCGCTTCAGACATCATCACCACATACACCATCCAAACTTATATCCAAACCCCCAGCTGCCAGCTGCCTTCAAAGGAAAAGTGGTTCGAGTGGAGGCATGGATTCTCCGCCGCCTGGTGTATGTGTTCACACGTGTTGCCCGAAGGGGCCACAGGCCAAGAGAGTTTTCCATCAGATCTTTGATGGAGGTTGCAAATATTCCAGTGCCAGAAAGAACAACTTCTTCTTCCCGTAGCCTGTCATGAGAATTGACTTATAGAACTGATCTATAGTACATATAGGGCAAAAAACACGTCATCAAAATAATCATGCAAGAATTATATACATCAACTTGCTGAAGTGTTTGTTGGCATCTTATTGTATTCCTTCAATAGTTTTCCCAGATCCATCCATCATAACTCAGGTGAATCTTTGGCATCCAGCAGTGGGCCCGATGATGGTGGTGAAGGGGATGGGGAGGTTTGGGAAGAAGGTGAATGTGGCGAGAGCGAAAATGAAGAAAATGAAGATGGTGATGATGCTATTGTTGAGATCGAGGATGGGTAAATGCCAGCTGGGTACATGAAAGGCTTTGTTTTTTTTGACTGAGCTGTTCCTACCCAAATGTTCCATTCAATTTGAAAAGGAAACAATTCCTTGAAGGACTCACAGCCTCCTGCTGAACCAACTCTTGAACATGTTGAAGGCTTGGGGAAAAGAAAACAATTACTTTAAAAATATCCAGGGTATTTCACCACTTGTGTACGTACGTCTACTTCTGGACTGCCATCCTTTGCAGGCACTTCCGCTCCCAACGTGCCTGATGCAGCCAGCAGTAGCGGTGGCATTGAAGCACCACCTGCAGGCCAGCAGCAGGAACAGTCGCTCTTGGGAAAAGTGGAAGGTGTCAAAATTGATCCACAAAAGTATAATTAATTGGTTCAGTCTTCATATGTTTTTTCTTTCCTAGGTGAATCTCATCTTCGACCTGGCCACTACACTGTGAAGAACAAAGAACATGGTCATGAATGCCTTCGGTGTGGGATGAAGGGTCACATTACTTGGATCAAGGAGTCTGAATGTACCAATCCCACCGGTGAACCAGTTTATCCCCAGGATTCAATTGAGGCTGAAGCTAATGAAGGTCCTTTCTCTTTCCATTCCGAGTCCAAGGAAGGTGCTCCAACTGAAACCCCCAATGATGATGAAGAGAAATTAAAAGGTCTAAGTAATGAATTGATGATGCTTCAAGAGCTCGAGAATCAATTGGCCATGATCAATGCCCTTGAAGAGGAAAAACAATTGCTAGAAGACCTTGAAATGCAACATCTCATGTTGGACTACAACACGTTGAACTTCAACGAGGTAGTGCCTGATGAAATGCATCCCCCAAAAGATTCCAATGATTTTGAGAAGGATCCCGAGGTCATGAAAACTAAATTGGTTGACATGGATATCCCTGAGCCAATCGCAAGTTGGGCAGTGGAACAGGCAAAGGGGGAGTGGGACAAAACGTTGGACAAGGCATTGCAGGAAAAGATTCAACAGCATTGGACTGGAGTGGCGCAGGCCGATGCCAAGAAAGATGCACTTGAATCAGCTACCAAAGGTCGCCCCCCTGCCACACCTATGTCATCAACTAATACCTCTGCAGTCAAGCCTGATGATAGCATGCCTCCTCCACCTGTTCCCAAGAAAGCCCGAACCCAGAAGACTGAGACTCCAAGTGTCCAAGCTGAATTTTTCGAAGCCGAATCAAGATGATCTATAGAATTTTGAGTTCTTCCATTAGCAAATTCATTTCCTAGCTAGTTCATATCCAAAACCCTTTACATCCCAACCTGCTCTTGGGTGCCTAGGTACTGACAACACCGAGACGCAGCAGATTGAGACACAGGTCATGGAGGACATGGCTTTTGAAGTGGGGAAGGAAGCAGAGAAGGGAGTACCAGAAGAACCCGAGAAGCGACCTTACTTTGCAAACTCTCGACGATCAACCACCCTAGAATTCACTCATGCCACGACCAAGAAGATCCGTGATGAGGTGATTTGACAGGAATTCCAATTTACACACTCCATGACTCATTATGATGTTGTTTTCCCTTTTTAGCAACACGATCATTTCCCATCAGCTCTTAGCAGCCGCAGGTGAAAGATCAGAACGAGAAGGAGAACCCTCGACCAGCCGAAGTACTTGCAGACTTGCAGCCATGCCAAAACCCATCTCGCCATCCGAGCAGCGAGGTCATGCTGGTGATGAGGAATGTGAGGGTGGGGCGGATGACTCTAGGAAAAATCGGGGGAGAGGACGTGGGAAGGGCAAAGGAAAAGGTAAAAAAGGTCGAGGTCGAGGAAAAGGAGCTAGGACAAAGGAGGTGAAGAAACGTGATTCGGAATCCAAAGAATCTGAAGAGGTACCATCAAAGCCTAAGCGATCCAAGGTTAACAAGGCTGAGAAGGTTGAGACATGCGCTGAAAAACCCAAACCACATGTTTCCAAGACCAGCCCCACGAGCGCAAAGGGCAAGACCAAGCCCAAGGAAGACAGCTCTTCCAAGGGTTCGGGTTGCGGCAAGAAGGGTGGGGGTGCTGCTGGTGAGGTTTCTGAAGAACCAGCTTCATCTTCTTCTGGTCGTCGACCCCCAAAGTCAGTCAAAAAGGATGGGGAATCTAAGATGGCTGAGAGAAAGGCTCGAGTGTCCAGGAAGAGTAGCGCTTACCACAAAGCATACAAAGCTGCAATTGCCAAAGGATTATCACCCGAAGATGCTAAGCTGGAAGCCAAAACCGTACCTAGGCTCTTTAAGGATCATTCCACTTAGTGCCACCTCATGTTGAAAAATATATATGTTTTTGGGGTAGAATGCTTTACAGTACGTTACAGAATCCCATTCAAGATTCTGGTTATTCTTCCAATGGATCGGCAAAAACTATTTCCCCATAATTTTCCTCCCAGCTATCTAAGGCATATGCTTCCACTGAGTGATTGGGCCAGTGATTGGGCTTTGGGGTCATTATGCCAAAGAGTTTGGCAATGGTTCTTTGGGGTTTTGCTTGCGAAGCAAGCGTGTGAACATTTCATCAAGGTATGAAGTGCCAATCTTAAAATTGATATATATCAAAATGGTTCCATATCCGGTAGATTGATTGCCGATTGACTAGCAAGTGGCAGTGACAGCGCTGCACTGCGCATTGGTCCGATGTGTGAAAATACTTGCCTGGATTTCTGCATCTTCAGCCCATGCTTCATGTTTTGGTAATCCTATATCCTAACAAATTGAACCCACTTTTTGGTGTGTTCAAGGGGGGGTTCCCAATTTTACCCCTCATGTTGGAATTTTACCCCTCTTTTTGGAGCCCCGAAAAATGGGGGGAAACGTGCCCCCTTTTCCCCCCAAATTTTTGAACCCAAAATCGAGGTTTGGGAGGGTACTTTCCCAACAACCATTCCCAATCTGGGCAGGTCATGAGCCTCGATCCATGGCGTGGGCTCGCCAAGCAATGCTTTGCGGCCAACCTGGCACACTTGATGGATGGGGTGAGTTGATCAAAGGTGGTTGGCATCCATTTCATTGAACAATATGATCATGAAAATCCAATTGAACATATCAAGAAAATGTTTCTTTGCTGTGACCATATCTTGTCACAAAAAAAGTTGAGTTTCTGGCAGCCCTTTTGTTCTATCAAGCTCCAAGCTCTCCCTTTGACCCTTCCCTTAAAGATGCCAATGTTGGATGCGATGGCACGTCTACAACATGTACAAGCCCCCAAGGACAGAATGCATCACCACATGTACGCAACCACGTACAGTATAGTAGTACTTTGCTATACGTTTGTTTCAGCATGAACTGACTCCATGCAGGTTCTTATAGCAATAGCGTGGGACCTAGCTGCATTTTTGAAAGAATATACTTAGAACTTTGCACAGTATGTCCCAGAAAATCATATCCTTACTGACCGGGGCCCAGGTACTTCTGATCTCTTGGATGGATACCTGCCCTTCAGAGTTCGACATGCTGGATCTTTTCAGTGGCCAGCAAGCCATATCCAGAGTTTGGTTCCTTACTAAGTTTCAAATTAAAAGATTTATGATCTACATGTTGAATGCCAAAGCCTCGCACTGATGGACCAATGGCGTTTGGGTTTCCAATTATTTGAGCATACACATCTTGCTTAGGACTGCTCATGGGTTCAAATGTGCGAGCTATGATCGTGATTTGAATCCTCGGACAATGGATTTCCTCAGCGCCCCTGGGTTTGTGCCCCTTAGATGCAGAATACCTCAACCCAAGCATTTTTAGCAAGACCATTTCACATTGCAATATTCAAAATCCATGATATGTTTTTAAATCATATTATTCAAAAAAATCATGAAGGAAAACATATTCAAGATGATGATCTTGAAAATAACGTGCCGTTATTTTGCAGACTCAAGATGATGATGACTTGAAAAAAGACGGCGTTTTGTTTGGGATAAAGTACGTCATTGACTAATCTTTTTATTGAGTTGCTTTTTGCATGTTAGTCGTTCCAGGTAAGATTTTTTGTAGTCCCTCCCTTGTGAAGCAACCAGGTTGCTTGAACATTCAAACGGTGCACTGTGAATATCCTGAAGTTTCCTGTCCGGTTTTGAGATTGTTCGAATCAGCAAGTATGAAACTGTTGGATTTCTTCAAGTTTCCTCCACAGCCGGCAGTGCGCCACTTCTGAACACTTAGATCCTCCCTGAAAACGAACAGCTTGCCCATGAAAATAGGCTGGGCCCAGCATTTTTCAGGGGGCTATGTTAGTTTTAGGGAATGTAAATTCAAAAAAATGCCAATATCTTGCAAATTCTACTTCATGATAACTTAGGATTCTATTTCGAGTGTACAGAAAATGCCGCCATTGCTGTTGGTGCCACGCCAGACGTCCAACTGATGAAAGAAATCCTTCACCACTTGGGATGCTCGACAACCTACAAGTAATGGGATACGAATCTGTCATCGTCCATATCAACCCCTTCGCCAGATTTCTTTCACTAGTTATCCCGTATCCCTCTCACAGTTTTTCAAGCCCTGTCCTCAAGCCCCAGTCATCGCAACTGAGCATCACAACTGCAGTGCTGCTGCATGAGGTAGTAGACTCCTGACTCAAAATCATGGCAATTGGGGGAACATGAGGATCCCCAAAACAACATCCAACCTCTAAAAAAACAAAGAAGAGAATCATGATATAGAATCATCAGAACTTGCAAAAACAATATCCAACACTTTTTTGGGGGGCAAAAAGTTGTCGCAATCTCTCCCACCTCGGGACGAAATGGTGCTGGTGACTGCGAGCGTGGTTTCAACCTGGGCTTTTCATAACCAACAGTGGGGTTGAGGTGAAGATCGACTCCAAGATTGGTTCCTCATGAGATGCGGATAAGATATGAGATAATGTGAAATGGTATGAAATGATATTAGAGATGATGCGCAGCTTATTCACTTGACAGAAACGATCAGATCAATCTCATAATCTTAAATGGCAAAAAATCATGGTCCCCCTCACGGGGGAAATACCGCAGCCTATCCTGAAAAAATCATCCCACCTTTTTATGCTAAACTCTAACTTCCATCCCCTCCGGCCTGATATCCTTCAAATGTGGTATCAAGGACCTCAAATAAGGGCAGTACACGTCTCCTAGCCGAGAGAAAAATTGATGTGAACCCAGTATCGCCTCAATTGAAGGATCTCCAAGAGGTTCTCTTACACTGCATTCATGGTGTACAGGTTAAAACAAGAAAAACATCAAATTATTATTTGCAGTTGACACAAAACAGAATCCATCAGAATCCCTTTTTGCGTTCGTTTTGATCCATATGGCTTCATCAAAAAAGACGTATGATTTATGTTTGCAAAAAGGATAAAACAACATATTCCGAAGGTTCACCATTGTGTGTTATAAAATTACCTAACCAAACAATGCACTATTCATAGCAATTTCCTCCAAATTTCCCATACATTTGCATTGCCTGAACCCCCAAAGAAATTCGTCATTTTTCCCGGAAAAAAAACATCATATGTCAACCGAAAATTATTGATGCTTACTTAAACGTTCAGGTGACAAAATTCCTTCAACAAAAAATGGTGCCTTTTTTTTCG
>OMLO01000889.1_pt1 | contig 21553 bp, 17 predicted proteins | sample 1674811 | NCBI WGS metagenome assembly OMLO01 (sample SAMN06265003, study PRJEB25207) | coral metagenome | isolation source: Coral host | place: Mexico:La Bocana,Puerto Morelos, Mexico | collected 2008-11-13 | reverse complement strand
AAAGGCAGTAGTGGTATCTTGCGAGTAGGTGAAGTCGTTGCCTGCCAAATCTTCATTAGGCTCTGCATCTTCTTCCATAATATGAGGGGCGGGCGTTTCACGAAGGTGTGCGGCAAGGCGGCCGTCCGCTTGAACATTGAGGATGTCCTCACGTACAGAGGGAGCAGGGGCGGAGAAGTACGTGGGTTGTGCTGGAGCGGAGGAGGAGCGATGACGTTCGGGATTGGTCCACATAGGCTGGGCAGGATCCTGCCAGGCGGAGTGGAAATGGAAAGGAGGAATAGGTGCGGTGAAAGTGCCGAGAAGGCCATTAGGAGTCAACGTCCACGTGTGGGAGCCCCGTGTACTGGGGATATCAACCAAGAGGAGAGTGTCGGCCTGTGGCCCGCGTAGAGTAGAGTGTGCCAAAACGTCGGCAATAGTGTGTGGATCGCAGGAGGTCAAAGGGTGGAGTTTAACAGCGTAGCCATCACGGCTGCGGGTTCTGGGGTTGATGCCGTAGCGCTTGAGTGGCTCGAGCATACTATCCGAACAGAAGTAAGCTCCATACTGAGGAGGAACAAGGGCTTCAGGTCCTGCAGCGGCCTGGGTGGCTGGTGCGAGGCGGACAGCGTACTCTTTGATGGTGCGGCCGCCGTTGGGTGCCGGAGGACCATAGGTGGCATATTGGAAGCGTCGTCCTCGCCCCCGGGCCTGAAAGTCGAGACAGAACCGTTTTCACTATGGCCTCCAGCGGACCCTGGTCTGGCATCAGCGCTGTCAAGTCATTTGTCTCCAAACTAGATCACAAAACAGGAAGCGCCAAGAAGCGGCAGCAAAAAAGCGAAAAGAAAAGCAAATAGCAGTAGCAGTAGCAGCTAGTAGGAGTTACTGAGCAGCTAGCAGCTAGCAGCTAGCAACTATCAGCAGCAGCAGCAGCAGCCGCAGCACATAGCGAGCCGAGCAGGACGCTTGCAGCAGTGCGCAACAACAAGCAATGCGAACGGCACATGTGGCCACAGGGCCGGGAAGCTTTCCAAGCTCGCACTCGTGGTCATGGTCCACATTGGCCGGAAAGTCATTCGCCACTTCACCCTTGAAGCGTCGAATTAACAATGGCGCAACCAGCCGCTGCAGGCGCTCAGTCAGGGCCTTGCGCAATGCTCGCTGGCCTGCCTGGCCTCTGGACACTTTCAAGCTGCCACTGCCACATGGCAGTTGATGGCAGTGCTACTTGAACACCTTTGCCAGAATGATGCAGAGCAACACGTTGGAGCTGAACAGTTCAGCTTTGCTGTGCTCTATAGGCTCTAGACTCTAGACTCTAGGCCCTAGGCAAAAAACCTATTTTGTGTCTGGTGACTAGTGCTTCTGCTATTCTGCTCAGCAGGATTCCTTTGCACCTACCCTTCCAGATGTTGATTCTTTTGTCTTCCGGTGCATCTGTTTTTCCTCCTCATGTCAATGTGACCAGCACAATTAAACAGCAACAACTTGAGCCCAAAACTTGAGCCAAAAAAACGCGCCTGCCACCTGTCCTAGCCCTAGCCGCTGTAACTGCTCAAGAATGCATGTATATAATACGTGGCAAGGTACTTTGCTACCGACTCTGTCGCGACAAGCCGGCGCTATGAAACGCAACTAGCAACACCATCATACTCATATTGAGCGCATATGAAGGGAAAACAAGGGACTATGCTCATACCAAGTATGATCTCAATAATCCCCACTTTTATACTAGCTACTATGGCGGAATTTAGTGGGCAACTGCTACTTACTTACTTACTTACTACCTTTTGGTGACTTATTTAGTGCCTTAGAACTTGTCTTAGGTCGTAGGTCACCACATCTTGGCTTGAAAAAGTTTACACCCACCAGGCTATGGCAACCTGAACCCATTCCACCCACAACACGCTTCAGCTATCCAACAAAACAAAAATCTTTTGACAATTTGTTACACGAAAGGCCGTGTCATTGTCTATACTTCACTAAAGTCTACCTATGAACACTAGTCACTAGAGTCACTAGTTTCACTAGAGTCTCTAGAACTCTAGAGGTATGGCTATGGCTCTGGCTATGAGGACCGGTGGAAGTACTTTCCAAATATGCCACGCATATGTTCAGTGCTACTCTGTGGTATGATGTGTCTGCATCATATGTATAATATAAAATCAAATCTATCTTGATATTTTTCAAAATATACCGTTGATCATTGTGATATGAGTACAGTGGAAATTTATCCTTCTACGCCGACAGACCGTGGCATAATGTGGCACCAAGTGTGTCAAATCCAATGCGGCAACATTGTAACATGGAAGACCATTTTGACTGGTGACTTGTTCCAGAAATAAATATCAATTACAATAATAACTCACAGTGACCGTCACAGTGGTTTAAGCTTACGGCCGGGTTAACGACCCCATGGCAAAAGTGCAATTTCTGCAGGTGGGGTGGGGTGGGGTGGGGATGATGACATTCTTTCAACTTGAACACATGGTGGATGCTACGCAACAACATGTTTCTTGCACTTGCACACATGGTCGGTGCTACGCAACATCATGTTTCTTGCACTTGCACACATGGTCGGCGCTACGCAACATCATGTTTCTTGCACTTGCACACATGGTCGGTGCTACTCAACATCATGTTTCTTGCACTTGCACACATGGTCGGTGCTACGCAACATCATGTTTCTTGCACTTGCACACATGGTCGGTGCTACGCAACATCATGTTTCTTGCACTTGCACACATGGTAGGTGCTACGCAACATCATGTTTCTTGCACTTGCACACATGGTCGGCGCTACGCAACATCATGCTTCTTGCCCTTGCACACATGGTCGGCGCTACGCAACATCATGTTTCATGCTCTTGCACACATGGTCAGTGCTACGCAACATGTTTTTTGCACTTGCACACATGGTCGGTGCTACGCAACTGTGTTTGTCTTGTCCATGCACACATGGTGGATGCTACGCAACATCATGTTTCTTGCACTTGCACACATGGTCGGTGCTACGCAACATCATGTTTCTTGCAGTTGCACACATGGTCGGTGCTACACAACATCATGTTTCTTGCACTTGCACACATGGTCGGCGCTACGCAAAATCATGTTTCTTGCACTTGCACACATGGTCGGTGCTACGCAAAATCATGTTTCTTGCCCTTGCACACATTGTCGGTGCTACGCAACTGTGTTTGTCTTGTCATTGCATTTTCAACCTGACCTAGGACATGGGGATCTAGTCAAGTCAAGTCTGGAAAAATGGACGGGTCAAGGCCTGAACCTTAAAGGAAAAGAAACAGCACCAAAGAAACACAATTGCTGAGCTTTACAGTTCATGTCTACAATATCCACAAGTTGACTTTGAACCACCATCTTAAGTCTGAAGCGATGACATGTTTGTGATTTGTCTGGGAAAAGGGCAACTGATATATAATCCTCAGGAAAGAATCCACATAAAAACAGTTTCCATGTACAACTTGACTTCACTATGCAAAACACCAAAATAATTTGACTAGTGACTAGTGACTAGTGACTAGAATCACTTCTATACTGTCTATACTACTATATTACTATAAACCTCGATGCGATGGATGGACCCAAAAATGGACTACTGACCTATGAAGGTCGTAACAAGAAGATCCCCGCATCGGATTTGGATACCATGAGACAGCAGTACTGTTCCAGACATAGATGACATAGTTCATGTGTTTTTTGGTCGTGTTTTCAAATACAAGACTAAAGTTTCCTTGTCGCATCTTGAAACAGAGATGCAGTGGACAAACTTGAACTTGACCTGCGCACCAACCCTCCTTAGCCCCAGGGCACAGCCTCCTCAAGCTGCTCGGACTTCTGATCCTTCTCCTCTTTTGTCAAGTCTGATCTCTCCCAAACCTGCTCCTCAGAGTAGAGGATGTGCTGCGCTGACAGGTCAAGCTCGTTCAAAGGGCTGTCCACTGACGCCCAGAACTTGAACTTCACCTGCAACCGCTGAAGCAAGCCTAAGTCACACATCTCCGACGATTGGAAGTAATCGTCCATCTGGTCACCAACCTGTCTTTCGAAAAGATCAAGTTTCAGTTTGAGCGGCAATTCGAACAGGCCTGATTGCTTTATCGCCCCTAAGTGCGATTGCAATTCATGCCTGGGCAACTGTTTGACTTTCTTGCTTTGAAGAACTTGGCATCTTTCGACCAGCAAGATGCGATTTTCCAGCAGGCTGTGCGCGCTGCTTCGCATTTCTTTGAGCTTGGTGAGCAAAGTCTTGGCCTTGGGGTCTTGACTGGTCCAAAAATCAAATGATCTCATGCAATGCACGCACACTCGAAAACCAAAACACACATCACCAAACATTTCAGGTATCTAAAATGGTGGCACTTGGAAAAACCAGTCCCAAAATAACCTCATACGGTTCAGTATCCCCACTTCACTTTAGGTACCTGAAACTTTCAGTGAACAAATTTCCTTTTTACAGGCCCTTGTAATGCAGCAGTCTTCACCCAAATGCAGCAATCTGAACTGATTTCACAAGCTACCATAAGTATCATAAACCTATGGCCTATTGGGCCTATTGGCACTTCAAGGCTCACAATACCAACACATGAAATTCAATGTCCTGGCCTAGTGGCTAGTGGTTGTTTGGTTTCTATAAAAGAGTTGAGTAACAGCACCTGTACAGCAGATTCTTTTTCATCCCAGACTCAAATATATCGAATCACTATTGAATACATCTAAATAACAATCTAACATCTCAGTGACAGGCCACCTATGACACCAGCACCCTGCCCAAACCAGACTTTTGTCCGACAATATGTCATATGTCATATATATGTTTACTCTTTCTTCACCAACCCCACCAACAAACACCACCTACCAACCATCCACATCCATCACCACCCACCATCAAAGTCACCAACCGTCACCCATCAAGGCAACCAACCATGACCCACCAACCACCACCCACAACCACAACATCATGATCATCATCATCATCATCATCACCATCGCCATCGCCATCATCATCATCATCATCATCATCATCACCATCATCATCATCCACCACCACACCAACAACAACAACAACAACAACAACAACAACAACAACAACCACAACAACCACAAGTAACCACAAGTAACCACAAGTAACCACAAGTAACAAGAACAACAAACAGCAAATAACTAGCTAACTAACTAACTAACTGACTAACTGACTAACAAGTAACAACAGCTATAACTGTAACTACCACCAGCAGCTAACCAACAAACAAGTAACTAACATTGAGTATCAATGGGTAGCGGGTAGCAGCAACAACTACCCAACCAAACCAGAACGGCAACAACAACAACAACAACAACGACGACAATGAAACCTTCGCTTTCTTTGTTAGCTTGCAAGTGCAAGCCGAGGTACACCACGGATCTGGTGGCCAACCTTCTTTTCAAAGACAACATCTGGAAGTAGGCCCAACAAACATGGCGGAGCCGAATCCAGCGCTCTTGCCACCTGTTTCAACAACATGTCATCTTTGATTGCAGTGTGAACTGCAGATTCGTCCGCATCATCTCCAGCATCAAAAACCTCCTCTTCTTCGTCAGCTTTCTTGGCCGCAGCTTTTTTGGAAGCTGCCTTTTCCTTGGGAGCACTCTCTGTGGTGGCCAAAGCCCCCAGCGAAAAGGTAGGGGCTGCTGGACCAGCTGGGATGTTCATCTCAGCAATTGGGATATCTGAATCACTCTCGTCGGATACCATAGCGGCACTCTCCTCCTCGGACTCTTGCTCCTTGTCCTTGTCTTCATCCTTTCCTTTTGGCTCTTCCTGACGGCAACAAATGAATGACAAAAATGACACAAATGTTGCTGTTGTTGCTGGTGGATTGAACCATCTTGGAAAAAAGATCAGTGGCTACAGCCCGGCGGCAAGAATCTAGAATCTAGAAAATGCAAAGCAACAGTGGGACTCAACTCAACTGCCAAGGCAAAAAGCGACTCAGGACTTATACAGATTGTTTGCCTAGACAAATCAAAGCAACATGGACAGCTTGCCCTTCAGAACTCTCAAATCCAGAAGCTTAGATTTCAGGGTACCTATTGAACCTATTGTAGTGCCTATTATTGACCTATTGATGTTTGGAGTCTGGTCCATGTTCACTGGGCCGGTTTTTCTGATAGCTGGGCTTGACAGCCTTCCAGCCATCCACAGTAACTTGTTCCTAAGCCCCTTGCCCTAGATGCAGATTGTTGTTGCTATGTGCTGTGAGTTAGCTAGAAGTGGCTAACCACTTTCTTTCATGTCAAGTTGTATTTTTCAGCCTTAACAGCATCAATACTGTTAATACTGGCAAGTGCTACAGCTGCTACCATGAGCACAGACACACACACACACACACACACACACGCACTGCAACCAATGCAATGTAATGTAGTCAATGTGGTCACCGGCAGCGACACCACCAATCACTAGCCACTTGTCACCGGTCACTAGTCAGTCACTAGTCAGTATAATCTATATACTCTATACATCATGAACTTTGTGTCGATACAAACCAAATTCAGAACAAACAGTTTTCCAATTATAATTGCTTCTTCCCAATGCGTTCAGCATGTCACATCTCAGAAACAAAGGCGCCTCCGCATCCTGAATCTTCTGAGCCTTCTCTTGCAAAGCTGCAAATGTAACCACATGACTGCGTCCTGCTGGAAACAGACTGGTGACTTCTAAAAACATGTTCAACATTAACATCCAGTCAACGCAGTCTTCAAAATCAAAAAGCTTCAGGAGATACCAGGAAACAGAACTCCCCGTGGGTGGCAAAAAAAAGTATGAAAATCAGAATCAAGAACTCAAGCGTGTTAAACCTTGCCCAACACCCTACAACTGAAGACTTACATTTACATCATGACATCATGACTTGTTGACATAGACATAGCTGTTCCAGCTGGCCACTATTGTTGAATGTTGAGTGAAATGCTTATAGTCCATCAACCCTTCAGTTGAAAAGTGATATATGATATACTGCTATACTGCTGCGCAAGTATTCTTCACCAAAGGATGCTCCTACAGAGGCGGAATCTAAAATATGATATGGAATTATGGACATGGCTACTGCTATGGCATCTCTGGTGGCACTGGCTCAGAAGCAAGGGCCTGAAACCCTAAGACTGCTCAAAAAACATGTTGGGTGTCAATTGATTTTGTGCCATACCAAAATGGATTACACAAACACCATCAAAGTGCAAACACAGCAAACACAAAAGGTTTCTGGAAGTCTGGACGCCCAGTGAGTGGTAGTGGTATACCGCAGGTATCTCAATCTCAAATCTGTATTCTGTCAAAAATAGAAAAGCTCAGTTAAAGGTGGCAAATATACTCCCAAAGACCCACAAAGGGCTAAGGACCTGAAATCAAAGGACAAGGACTAGTGACTAGTGAATGATCAACATCTAGAATCTAGAATCTAGCGACCAGTGACTGGTGTCACTGACTACTTACCAACCATTAAGTGCCTCTTGGTACGCATTCAAGAAAGTGCGATAAAATTGCGGGAGTGCAAAGTGCAAGCTTCTGCAATTGTATTCAACATTCCTGGTGTCTAGAAACCAGAAACTATTAACCGTTATATGAACTATCAACTATTAACTTAACTATCCACTATTAATTAGTAACTAGTACTTTACTAGTACTAGTCATTTTTAGTCCAAAATCCAAAACTCTAAATCTCAAATCAAAATCTCAATCTCAATCCAAACTGTCCTGAAGCTTTCTCGGCAGAGTGCCTGTTGGTCTGCAACTTGTTGACCAACAACTGAAGTATGTCTGCAGGTTGGTTTTGACGAACTTGCGTGGAAGGGTCACTCAACCTGTCTGTGTGGGAATGTTGCAAGTTACTAGACACCTTCACACGCCTCAGGCCATGGTAGATCTCAGCTGGAATTCCTGTTGGGGAAACAAAGTAGCCAGAAAGTTGCCCTGATCCGTCTTCCAGATCCAGCTTGCATGCCTTCAATTTTAAGGCTCGGGCACTCACATTGAAAGTCCTAACGATGTCGGCTTCACTCATGAAACAAAGCTCATAATATGTCTCGGAGAGGTAGCTGCGAGACACTGAGACAGTGGAGAGTGGAAGAAAACGCGGAAGTTCTTTTTGCTTCAGCAACACAGTCATCAAACTGGAAGCGGCTTGAAACTCCAGTCTGAAGTCCCTGCCCTTGTCTGACTTTTGGTGGAACAACGTAGCAATTTCATTTATGCTCATGTGCGGGTATGACAACTCGCTTGTCACCAGGTCAGCCTTGCAGCCATCTCCAGTCGGTGAACCACGTGCATCGTATGCACCCCACAAGCCGGCCTGAATGGAAGTTGTTGAGCAATACGCAATGTTAGGTGAAATGCAAACACATGGGCCACTAAAGTTAACCACCTAAGCGCTCAGGACCCCTAGGCATAAGGCCTTTGGTCTTAGCCGCAGTGCAGCTCTCAATGAAGCTTCCTAACTGCTGCTGCTACTGATAGCCACTAGCCATTCACTAGCCTATCTCATACCTGCCAGATGCTGGAAATTTGATCGCTTATGAACCCAACCCCTTGGAACCAAACTCAAGCTGGGCTTCAACTGGCTAGGGCCAGGGGCTTGTACTAGTCACATCATTTCTAGCTGAGTCTGCGGAAGTCAGCTCAAGGAAAACAATACCTAGGACCTAGTATAGCAGTAGCCAGTCGCTAGTGGCAGTAGCACGCATCAGGATCAGTCTGCAGTGGACAATGCTCAGCATTTGAATTTATACCCAAATCCAAGTAAGTAAAAATGGAACCATAAAAAATGGAAAATATGTCTTGAAGTGATTCCCACACCTGGCTGATTGAACACATGGCACCTTTCCCACAACACTCCCACTCTAAATCCACCCAAAAGCAAACCCGCGCTCCTCAATGTCAGATGGGCTCTTTTGGCAAATGATGCAAGGAGTCCACTTCTGAGACTTTGGTTTCAATGAAGCCCTTGCTTGCTTTCTCGTGGGTGCTTCTGAAGGTGCAGAGGATGAGGGGGGGCCCGGGGGACCCCAACTTGAAAGATTCACTCCTGTCCTGGCAAGAGTGCTGATTGAAGATGCACCACCAGGGGCGGTGCTCACACTTTCATCCTCGGTCACAGCATCCTCTAGGCCGCGCTTCCGCTTCTGGCCGGTGCCAGCTGCCTGGGAAGTTGATTGAAGAACAGCAAACAAACAAATGCATATACTGTGCATATAAGTGGAGTACCAATTAGATCTCTTTTTTCTGGTTTGCTCTTTTTTTTGGTCCAAGGCCAAAAAATTCTGAAGCTTTGGTGTTGTTTTTGCTCAACCAAAAAAACATCGAATGGAGGATCAGGTATAAATATACAAATGGCTCATAGCAGTCATAGCAAAAAAACACTTCTATTTTGACAGCATACAGCATGAATGCTACCTGTTTGAGAGAGCTCGCTCCTTGAAGTGCAGCAACAAAATGTCACTTTCAACACTTTGACCTCCAAAAGTTTGGGTAAACATATGACATAAGAATCCAGCTGGTAAAGAACCCCACCACTACAGTGATAGGGATTTACCCATCTACCACACATAGCTATGGCTAGCTGCTAAATACTTTCGAAATAGTGAAGTAGTTAAGTAGTGGTTCTATGACACAAGGTCTGCACCATCTTCAAGAAAGCCAGGAGCTAGGTCCAAATTGAATGAAACCCAATGGTTTTCAGCAACCCCTGGCTCCGAACCCATTGTTCACTTTCTTCATTTTTCTGTTGCTGCTAGAGCTGCTACACTGCTAGATATTGTCCTGGCCTTCATCACAGCGTCCTTTCTGGTTCTCGCCATGTGCAACTGCAATGCCGTATAGCAAAGCGCGCTATCTGACAAACAAGGACTGCTCACTGGAGTCTACTGTCCACTGGCGACACCTTCTGGTCACTAATCCTCTGAAATGAAAAAAGTCAAAACAGAAAAGTTTTCAACATGCAGCCACTGAAAACATCATTGGGTTGCCAAAACTGCGCCACTGCCAATGACTTGACTTGAATGTAAGGTCACTAGACAAGTGGTGAGCAGAATGCATTCGACAAAAGAAATATATAGACAATTCACATCTTTCTATTTGTATTCCCTTTTATTTTCTTTCGGTCCAAGACGCTTAGTTTAGTTGGGTAGAATTTTTCACAAATCTCCGAGGCAAACTTTTTTGCACGTTTTGCCAGTCTATGTCTTCCAAAAGTGTTTTGCTCAGGAAACTGCTGAAATGCTGCTATGACGCTGATGTGATGTAATGAGCCTTTCCATCCATCACTGGTCAGTGGCACAAAACATGAAAACCAGGATACAAGGTGCAAAGGGGTTGAATCGCCGACTGCAATTAAAAATTGGAGCGCCAACCCCCAGCAAAACACTTGGGCATGGCAGGTGAAGGAACATTTCATTGCACTTGTAAAAATCTGATCTAATCAAATCAAGATCAAACTTTCTTCTCAATACCACCACAGTTTGGATACAGGCCAAAGGAAACATTGGATGTACACATTTTACTCCTGCCACTGTGAGGTTCCAAGTCTAAGTCCAAAATCGCACCGGAATCCTGGGCGCATGCCTGGCCTTCACATGGTCTTCGACATTCACCATTCTGTTAATGCCAATGTGTTGTCACTGGCAGTCACTGGCAAGTAGCAGCCACCAACTGTAACAAAAACATGACATCCTTAGTGCCTGCAACATCCATGATCAAACACCAGTCACCATTCACCAGCTGCAACACCAACAGTCCTGTCATAGAATCCTTTCTAGATTCTAGATTCTAGAAATTCTGCAATCTGCCAGCCTTTGGCCGTATAGCCACATCTGACCCGGTTGATCAAAAACCATAAGCCACTGCATTTTTGTTGGAACATGAAAGATATGAAAGGTGCGAAAACACGAAATTTGCCATATCCAGAAACACTATGGCCCTCAGTGCTACTGATACTGATATCACTAAATGCCAGTTGCTAGCTACTTCCTAGTTTCTAGTTACAGTTGCCAGCTCCAATCACATGCATCATTGTGACCTTCCAAGGGACCCAGTCAAAAGCAAACACCAAACAACAAGGCCTAAGGAAGGTAAAAACATCCCTTCTCCAGCAAGGTGTCTGGCTTGCCGATTGCTCATTGCCTCACTGCCTGCAGGATATTTCAATTTGCTTGAATTGTGTCCTTGAAACATCATCATTTCAGCAGGCAAAATCATGCGTTCCAACCCTAAATGCACCAATTGAGCGGAAGTGCACAAACAGTGGTTTACGCCATGATCTGGAGTAAATGCACGTCGAATGGGATTCTGACTGATGTCTACAATGGTACCTTGGATGGCCTTCCGGATTGTTCTGCGATCTTTGGTATAAAACCCCTCAAGTTTGCTGGCCACAACCATATTTAAAATGGCTTGCACCCTTGGAGTCATTCTGCACCCATGGATTTGCATGTTCAGCAAGTCAAAAGGCCGCCAGTCTCTTGGTATCTCGAGGGCCTCACGCCAAGCCACAATCTGCCCTTTCCACTTCTCCTCATTGCTGCTCATGCCACTGCCTCTGCATTGATATTTTGCTGCATCCACCTGTCAAAAATGCATGTGAAAAACTCCAAAGATTAAGTGTGAAACTGTGTCAGGAAAAATATTCCACAACAATAAACACATGTCGCTTCAACTACAAATTTCAGCCTTGCAGCCTTGCCTCAAAATCAAGATCTTGGTAGCCAAATGCCAACTATGAACTACTATTGAGGTGGCCATATCAAGATTTTGGGTTGCATGTTCTGGTTCATTTTTTCTAGTGAGCCTAGGCTTAGATCTATTCGTAGATTTTTTGTCAACATCTGAAAGTAGGCTAAGGCTAATACCATGTTCCATGTTCAGTTTCCTTGTCAAATGTCTCAAAAACATCAAAAAAAATGAAAGTTATGGTTTTTGTGTTTTGGGTTTGATGTTCCAGTTTTATTGCAAAATTGAGGTTGAGGGCTTAGGATTTAGCATCTGCAGGGCTAGCGGCTAGCGGCTAGCGGCTAAAGGTTACCATTTACAGTGTAAACTCTGAGTTTCCGGTTTGGTGTTGAGGGTTTACAGGTCAGGCTTAAAGGGTTAAAGGGCTATGGTTTAGAGTTTAGGGTTTAAGGGGTTAAAAGTTTAAGCTTAAGTTTAAGGTTTATGGTCAAAGTTTGCTTTATGGTTTAGGGTTTAGAGGGGGGAACTCTCGCGAATTTTTGAACCCTAGGGTTTAGGGTTTAGGGTTTAGGGTTGAAGTTTAGAAAGGGGAACTCTCCCGAATTTTTTCAACCCTAAACCCTAAACTCAGTTTAAGGGGGGAACTCTCGCGAATTTTTTCAACCCTAAACCCTAAACTCAGTTTAGGGGGAGAACTCTCTTGAATTTTTTCCATGCACTTGGAGTTCAGACTGCATTATTTTTGCTGACCGTTTGCCAGTGCTGGCGCTGGGACTCGGCTTTGGGCTCGGAGTCATTTTTGGACATGTGGATTGGGCCAAGCTAAAGGAACCATCTGCAACTTCTACAAGTTGATCTTTCTGAAGATGTTGGGAATCTGGACTCTCACTTTGTGTGCCTCCCAATGGCATTGGTTGTGGCTGCGAGTCTGCCTCTGTGATCCGCAGAAACAGAGGAGTTTCGTCGTAACGACGAGTCACCACAAACATCAATCCTTCCCAGTCATCACTGTCCAACATAGAGCCAATACGTGTAAACAAACACCCCCAGAAATATGTAGAGCTTTCAATTAGGGTTGCAGCAACACGTCTCACATCAGCATTGCTGTAGTCCACCCCAGCTTGGGAAATGATGTGGCGCCGTCCATGCGACAAAATCATCTCAGCTGGGTTGGTTAGCCCAGATCCATCAACAGGCAACTTTGCCTGAGATTTCCCATGTGCAATGACCAGTTCTTGCAAAATAGTTGGCTGGAATGTTCTATCTGGCTGCAACAACAGCGCGCGAACTTGACCTGAATGCCCATCCGTCAAATCACTGTTTTCAAGTGAATCCTGTTTTCTGGGTCGACCTGGCCTTGCCGAAACTGCAGACACAGAGTCTGCATCATTTTCCTCATCAAATTCTCTTTGCAAAGACCGTCTCAAAAGCGAACTCCCAAACGTCCCTGTAGGACGCCCTCGTCCTTTTCCAGACTCTCGCTGTGACATTCATGCACAGGACAGCATACGTGGCTCAAGCTTTCCAAACATGGCAATTGCAAAGGTCATAAGTCATAATCATTTTTGGTTACTGTCAGCTACTTGACTTAGGTATACTTAATTCCTTTCTGCACAAGAAACACATGCCTGCAAAGTAAAACAGCAAAGCAACCAGTCTGGTTGCGTGGCTGGCTTTGATTTTAAAAGTATGTGCAGGCGCACACACCTTAAAAGCCTTAATATCATGTAGATAGGCCATGTTGCTATGGATCTAGCAGTATGATTACATTGCGACGAAGACTCTGTGATTTCTAGGTTCTAGACTCTAGACTCTACATATTCTAGTGAGTTACTGACTCTCATCAATCTATTGACACCCGCTCCTGGGCTGCAAACATGTCTGATTTTTGGCTTTGCAGCCTTCCCTTTCTCAACTAATCAGCACGAAATGATGATGGACGGCGCGGCGAATCAGCAATAATCAGCAGAAGCACTGTCACTGTCACTGAAAGGCAAGGCAAACATGTTAATGATCTTGCCATGCTTGCTGCTGATACTGCACAACACCAGGTTTGAAATGACCAAGGCATCAAACATGAGTCACATTTAGGAATCTCAAATTCAAAAGCTGTCACAAAACCAGAATCTGAATGTTTTGGGATTTGCTTTGCTCACTGAAATTGGCTGGATCCAGAACACAAACAGCAAGCAAACTGAAAAATCCAGATGTTCCACAGCGCCTCTCTCTGCTGATCTTTGCCCAATCAGACGCTGACATCCGGAGGGTAACGATTTTGTATCCACCATGCTTCCACTTAATGGAGCCCAGGCCTTCCAAAAACCTGCAACAACGCCACGCAGAAAGTAATAAGTTTTGCTTCGACCATGCTGGATGCCAAGGCGGCTACTGAGTGCTGTTGTAGCAGTTCTGCTACTCTGACTTTTGGGTCATGATTGCCTAATGGGCTAATGGTGTCATCATGTATTCAAATTATCAATTTATATCTACATATAAATATATATATATATATATATATCTATACTATACGTATGTATATAATGAATCCAAACTTGCAGATTTCTGATTTCAATTACAATTCACAACTAGCTGTTGCTTTGCTCTCTTACTACCTAACTGCTAACCCAGTCATACTCTTAGACTCTTAGTGTCTTAGTGATTGACTGCACCCAGGTCCGTCCCAACCAGCCACAGCCTGTCCCGTGGGGTTTCATCAGTTCCGGAGGCAAAGCGTAAGTCAAATCCTTCCACCTGCTCCATGATTGCCACCATGGGCTCGTATTTGAACAGGAAGTTATAGGCTCCAACGAAGGTTGTGTTGAAAGATGGATGGTCTTTCACCGTGCCGTCAGAGAATCGTTTTGGTCTCTGTGTACTGTATGGTGGGCACGGTGTTCCGAAACACGCCAACATGGCGCCACTGTCACTATCAGCGACATCTGCTATGTCTTCCACTTGCTCCTCAAGACTTTCATACATCCGTTTGATCTTGCCTGCGAAATTCATGTTGCAAAATGCTCTGTAGGGAGCAGCTATTTCAGAAGCTGACAAACATTCGAAGGGAATTCCAAGCTCCTGTTCAGAAGGAGCTCTTTCCGCGACTTGACTAGTTCATTGAAAGCGATGATGATGGGAATAGAAGAACCAGAAGAAAGAACACTCTTCGCTAAGTCACTAAGTGATGGCACCCTGGCCACGGAAATATGATTCTAGAGTCCTAGAGTTCCTGGACCCTGGAGTCTAGTCTAGTCACAGTCAAACCTTGCAATTGGAGTTCCAACACTGAAGCCACTACATAGAGAAACTTAAGTCATCCATGAAACCAACCAACTAACTAACTACCTAACTGACTGACTGACTAACTGTAACTAGCTGCTAGCTAGCTACCTCAATAACACAAATTAACTACCATCAGCAAGCAGAAAACCCCCAGCTGGCCAATCCTGCATCACCCAGCCCTCTGCAAAGGAACCAACACAGCACGAGACAACTTTGACAGGCTCACGCAGAGATGGTACCTGCAGCTTCATCGTGACTGCGTGCTTCTGAAGCAATTCAGCCCACCATACTGGAGTCTCAGGAGAAATGTTGTCGTCAACAGCATCACCAAGAGCAGCTATGGATTCATCTTCGCTTTCTTGACTCAAAACCACTTCATTGCCCACAATTTCCCATCCATTCATCAGCGGAGGAGTGCCTGGAGCTAGTGACACTGGGTGTAGGACTAGGCCTTCATCTTGAAGTTCAGCAGATTTTCTCCACAATGAACTGAGAAAGGGCATTGCGGCAAAGCAGCCACCAAGGGTGCGTTGGTCAGCCGGTGACTAGTGACTAGTGGCCAACAACAATGACCAATGACCTCACAATGGAATAGGAATGCCAGGTATGCATAACAAAGCGTATGCCATGTGCCTATGCATATTATGTGGCGTACGGCGATGCCATGTCATGCCAGATGTGACTTTGAAAACTGTAGACATGGAGCCATGCAGCCTCATTGCCATCTGCCAATCTGATCTCTCAGAGCTGCTGCAGTGCAGGTGGAAATCCAAAATGCATTGCATCAAAAATCCTTGCATTACACTCACTTTCAGTATTCCAGTGTCACCTGCTGCAAGTCAGAGGTTTCTTCAAAAACTGTGATGTTTGCCACTTTCCCTGATTTCTGACTTCACATGTGCAACATGAAGCGAGTGTCGGATATTGGATTTTGAAACAGAGACCCTCTTGATCTTTTTAGTCTTTTCACAAAATACTGCATCCAAAGTGAGTTATAATTGAATTAAGCCATCAAGCGCTGTCTTGTTCAGCAGGAACTGCCAACATTGCGCACTTCATGACAAACCCTTCCAAATCTAATTGTCTAACCACATCACTCACTCACCACATCACTAGTCTGGAGCTTGGTGATCAGATCTGTCAAAAGCATTATCATAGCTTGCACCCGAGCCTTTGGAATGTCTTCTTGTTCCTGTGGTGGAAGGTTGTCGCATTTGCAGTCTTGAGCGATGCGGTACAACGAAATGCGATCTTCCAAGTCCAAAAAAGGCGCTATGTAGGCGTAGTAGCAAACAGGGCAACATCCATCATCGGCGGCCATTGCCAAAGCACAAATCACCTCTGCCTGCGCCTTTGTTGCTGCCATTGCCATTGATGCGCCGCTATGGTATGGAAGTGTTCTGGCCCTATCTGGACCTATCTTCTACCTACCTACCTTTGACTTGAGCGAATTGGATCTGTTCTTTTGCCACTTGCTGTTGCTACCTGGGCTCTAGCAGATTCTCAACTCTGATAAAATGATGTAGCGATCTCTTGCATCAAAAATCCCCTTGATTATACAAGCTGTGCTTGAACAGAGGCTTGTCGCTAAAAGCAAAACAGGGGATGACAACTTGAAGGACCTAGGACCCCGTGGTCCCGCAGTGTTGGCTTTGGACCTTTTCACCATAGACCTAAGGGATCATTGGGGGGGTGATCATGCATTCATGTGGGTTGGGACTGGGTTGTGCTCAAAACAAAAAAGCCACCAAGGCCACGCAGAGCACGGATGTCACATCTTTTTTGTGGGGCCGGATGGCTGCTGTCAAAGCCTGAGTGGTTGGCCTTCAGTCAGCTTGGTAAGATTTGTTTTCTACAATACACTGCATGGACAAAAAGCACACAGCTTGGAACAAACAAGAAACACAGAGCATGGATGTCACAGAGCTGGGTGCTGCGCTGAAGCAGGGCCTTGCCTCTTGGTTATGCCATTATGCTGAGAAAGGTTCAGAGAGACCCTCAATTAAGATGGTCAACCTGCAGTTTTCAGGAGCAGTTGCTCAGACTTGAATGGTGATCCTTCTCAAGCGGTCAGCGCGGAAACCAAACAATGAACATGGTGAAATGACTGCAAAAAAAACTAAAAGGCCACTAAAACTTTCCCAATGTCAGCCATTCATCATTGCCATTCATGTGTCATTTCCCACGGAATCTAATCTAATCTAATCTGAGTCCTGGACGGCTTGGTGGTGGGGGCAATGTCATGAACCTGAACGATGTTGTCTTCTCCAAGAAGCTGCCGAACCACATGGAAACAACTGCCAAATTTCAAGTTTTTCAAGATAGCTGTAGCTGCTTGGGAATATCACATTCTGATGTTTAAGTCTAAATCATATAACCGAACCTGACTGAGCCATCTTCAATGCCCCAACACAAAAGACCACTGAGTTTGGGAGCCCACTTGATGAAGAAGAAATCATTTCAACCTCAATTGCCAAAAGATCAGATCAGTGTGTCAAAGAAACATGTCGAAGTGGTGGACAGCGAGGTGTGGTGAGTCAGCAGGAATGGGAAATAACCTAAAGTACCTATAAAGCCTACATAAAATGGATGAGAACCTCCAAAAGAAAAGAGAAACCTTCAACCGGATGTCACGCACATATTGTTACCAATGCAGATGTCCAAAGGGGAGTGGTGAAGGGTGATGTCATGTTGTCAAGGCTCTCTAAACTCTAATCTATGCAATCTATTCTGAAAGGGTATCCAGATTTAATGTCAAGATTGCTTGGGAATGTCAGCACACTCAAGACTAATGACTAATGGACTAATGACTATAAATTCAAAGTCACTTAAGTGACAAAATTCCAAGGCTATAATAATAACCCTATAGTGGTTTCTCAGTTTTTTTCCAGGGGTAAAAAACGGATCCGGTGGAGAGGTTAAATGGCAAGCTGACCCAGGCAACTCGGAACACCTGAAAGCGAAAAATGTTTTTCGTGGAAAATTGGAAAACTGAAAGTCAAGTCAGATTCTGCAGCAGGAACTGGACCCCTAGGCCCTAGAACTGGACCCCTAGGCCCTCGATCGCTTAGCGACCGTTTAATTTTGTTCTGTTCCCTTTTGCATCATCAAAAAAAATAATTTTGTAAATAATTTGTTTGGCTCTTTCCAAACTCTGAATACTAGAGTCATGTCATGTTTGCTTGACTGCTTGACTCAAATAAGACAGTTCTTGATGCTCTTGTGACTCTTGTTCTTGCGCAATCGTATGCCAAGGCCGTCGGTGGCATCTGAGTTCTGAACAAGGCGCTGGAAATCGTTGCACGTACGCATGTTGTAGAGGTTGACGTGCACCAACAGGTCTTCTTCTCCTAACAATTCTGCATACTCCTTCAACGCCCACAGGCGTCTATTGTCTATGCACCTCAACACGGGTTGCCCAGTCTTTTCATCTGGTCTCTCAAAAACCGTCAACCTCAAAAAGGGTGCACAGACTCTCACCTTGCCGTGCCAGAGATCACGCACCAACTCGATTACAGCACGCCCACATTGAAAGGTCTCCAAGTAAGAGAGCTGGGAAAACCTTAGGCTTGAGACCGTCACTTGGCAGCACTCTCTCTTGCCATCCGGGATGCTACTGCTAGAGCTAGAACACATGGCATGCCTCTGGCGTTTTTTGGCCCTCCGTGTCCTTGATCTGCAAGCTTGAGCTGACGTACCACCACGCTTACCACAAGAGCGTCTTCCCGATGTGCCCTTAGGAGCCTTAGGACTGCAGCCATGCTTGTGCAGGACCTGCTTGGTCATTCTGATCACCTCTTCTTTGTCAAAGTCCTCCTCCTCAACTGATTCGTATTCACTGTCTCCATTGCTGACTTCGTGCGATGATGCCTGCTGAGGCTGCTGAGGGTCGCCTTTGTTGTCATACCAGTCATGCCACATTTCATCATTCTTGCAGGCATGCCTTCCTTCATTCTCATCCTCATGCTGATACTGCTGATGGTCGCCCTTGTTGTCATACCAGTCATGCCACATTTCATCATTCTTGTAGGCATGCCTTCCTTCATTCTCATCCTCATACTGATACTGCTGAGGGCCGCTCTGGACGTCATACCCGTCATACCACATTTCATCATTGGGACTTTCACTCTTAGTCATAGTCATAGTCACTGTCATAGTCTTATCCAAAGTCTTATCCTCACACTGCTGCATCAGCAACCTGGTCCATTGGCCGATCATGTTGGAATCCTTGTCCTTTTCCTGCTCCTGAATGAGCTCAGGTGCCATTGAAGGCACTGGCACAGGATGCATAATCCTTGGTGGCACGTGCCTGGGCACAGGACACGAAACCCTTGCTGGCACGTGCCTGGGCTTCGCATTCATGGCCACGAATGCCATCGCAGCTCAAAACTATTTTGCTGCTGCTATTGAACTATTTAACTGTTTGGACACAAACCAGTCTGACACAAACTATGTAAATATTAGCTGCTAGCTACTTTTTGATTCTGACCATTGTGCAGGTTGGTTGCATGACGTCGAAGTGTGTTTCTGTGAGTTCAGCCTTTCAGGCAATGATGGCATTGGATTCCTTCTTGGACCAAAATACAAATAAAGTTAAGAAGCTGCTCCCATTTGAATTTGAAAAAACATGCCAAGTTCAACACTGACATGGCGCCTGTGCAGGCCCTAAGTAGGCAAGAAGGAAAGTTTGGCCTTCTATGATTCTATGCACTGTGTCCAGAAACAATAAATAATGGTACTGGGCGGATCTCTCAGGGGAACAGTGAACACATCCAGTAGTGTGGAATGGAAACCAAAACGACTGAACATACGGAAATGGTGGCAGGTAGAAAAAAGGCCATATGGGCCTTTTCCGATAAAAAATAGAATGTTAATGAAAACCATATCAATAGAGGCTTAACCTTCCTGTATTGATAGAAACTCACATAGAGAATAGACCGCCTTGGACAAAGGGATATATATATATATATACAGTACTCTTCAGAGAGACTTGCTATCAGTTTAAGAAAGGAGAGAGACACTTGGAACAATATTTAGCACGAGGGCTACTCGACTCTTTTGAAGGAAAGAAGATGCGTGTGCGAAGAGGCTCCATTGATGAGGCTGCTGTTTAGAAAGAAATGTGCTTCAAGAAAAGTGTCCGTCATCAAAACCAGTGGCTTTTCGAAACAACAAAGCACTCCTCAGAAAAAAGGCTGCTTTTCAACGAAAGAACTCGCTGTGGAAAAGGGGCTAGTGTGCACTGATAGGAAATAAATTGGCCGTTTTTTGAAACAGTCATCAGAATGCTATCAAACTAGCACCCCTCCCAAAGCTGCTATGGCAAACTCCTCTCATCTTAGTCATCCTGGATGAAAGTTCTTAAAACTGGAAATCTTCTGAACTACCCCACGTCCAGTGAAGATTCCAGTTCTTAAAACTGGAATTCTTAGTTTGTTTTTTTCCATTTTGCATTTGATTCCCTGTCTTTCGGTTGGCATTGGAGAAGTCTTGTAGAGAATTGAGCTTTGCAAAATTGACTCGTTGATCTTGTTGAGACCCAGACCGGTGCAAGAATGGAAAATGATGCCTGGCGTGGAGGGGTTTGAAAAACACAACGAAATTTTGAACGAAATCGGAGCCCCCACCCACCTGAAGTGACAGATCTCACATCGCAGCCTCAGTGCAACGCTGCTTAAAATTCAGAATCACGCAGTGATGCAGTAGTAAGTGCTGCAAATGCTCGTGACAAAGGAAGAATGCAGTGATGCAAAGCAGCAATGTTTTTCCACAATCATATGAAGATTTGCTTCTCCCCCTCCTTGACCAATTTTTCAGTGATATTTGTTGAGTCTCCGCACAAGTTCCGGAAAAGGTCCTGATGTTCGCAGTTGTCCCTTCAGCAGAGCAGTGATGAACGAAATGGAGAAAGGACAGGAATACATATGTCTGTATGTGTATGTATGGGGGTATGCTCAATATACTATATATCTCTCCAAAAGGGTTGGATTGGGATTGGGACATGTAAAAACCATCAAAAGAAAAACTTGAATGTGATGTTGTTCAAACTCTGATTGAAATTTGTTGCAAAAGTCAGTCTTTGAAGTCTTTGACGATAATCCCACCCAAGTCACCCAAATGTCAAACTTTGAAATGTCTTGTCTCGCTGTCCAAGCTGCAAGCTCTTGATTGTTTTTTTTGAAAAATCATTGTCAGTTGTCATCATTGTCGTCATCATATTCTTCGTCTTCATCATCAAATGCCACTGTCAGATGCACCTAGAAGTTCTCGCTTCAGGCTTCAAACCTGCTTCTCAACCTCAAATACCGGAATGTCGGGGTGGAAACATCAAAGAAGTGCTCTGAAACCGGTGAATCAACAAATATGAAGTTGCAAGAACATCAGATGAGTCACTGTGTCACTAGATGGTCCTTTGCAAAGTCGGAGATTATGGGGGAGATGGCTCCCAACTGGTGGTGTCCCACGGTCCCACCTCATCCCCAATTCCTATAGAGAGTCCCTCATGAACAGTGAGTTTTACCACCCAATCCATACATTTGTGGAATTCCTTCCTTCAGCCCTAACATTGGCT
>OMLO01000888.1_pt1 | contig 21555 bp, 10 predicted proteins | sample 1674811 | NCBI WGS metagenome assembly OMLO01 (sample SAMN06265003, study PRJEB25207) | coral metagenome | isolation source: Coral host | place: Mexico:La Bocana,Puerto Morelos, Mexico | collected 2008-11-13 | reverse complement strand
CTAATAAACCAAACTAATTTTTAGGATCGCTAACTGTTAATTATTCCACGAGTTTGACCATAGGTATTCTTTGATTTCATACAAATCTTGTTGATTCTTTTAAACATTAAAACCGCCATCTCTCGCGTAAACGTCAGTGCCTTCAAAATTGACAGTCTTACTCATTTCCCCGATCACTTTTTCTGATTGACAAGGTCACGTGACACGGTCATACAAAAAGCCTATTCATCCTGAAGCTTCTAATTAGTCACTGACGATTGGTACTCAGATTAAAAAGGACCATTTAACAGTTCACGCCGCTTTTGTTGGCTTAGATGCTACTCTTCATGTCAAGCGTACAACTTCCCACGAGACGAAGTATACTGAGCGAATTACTTTCATGATAAGTTCGACTGAATTCGTCCGACTGAATTTAATACCAAGCAGACGCATAGATAGTGTTGGTCTATCTAAATTCGAATCAAGTTCAACGTTTGATCCAACAGTCGAGTTTTAACCGTTTGGATCGACTCAAAACTGAAGGCAGTTTAGTTCGTCTTATTTGAAGTTCCACGTTTGACCTGGGCCGGCTAAATTACTTAAGGAAGGTTGGGCGTAAACCATGTCTTTGAATTACCTAATTAACCTTCAGGTCTTTGATTACGACATAGATTATACACATTAATAAAACTTCTCCTTATTTGAAGAAATTATGCTGTATAACCTTCACCAAGTAATAAAATTACTATCTCTATCTTTTTCTTAATTTCCTATTTTACGATTCTAATGTAGATCATAACGATATCACATCTATTGCTGTACAATTTCTTCTAGACAAAATAATTTCTTAAAAAAAGACTTTTGCCTATAGATTCTAATTGCTAAGTAAAATAAATTAACAATTAATAAATTAAACAAAATGAATTAAAGACGACAACAACATCTTGTCATCTAAGTCCTCCAAAAGTTGGTGATTTAGATTTTTCTCCTGGTGCTCTTGGCACTTGAGAAAAAAAGTTATTCCTTACAAGACTATTTGAATTTACCAAAAAGGGAAAACTATCCCTGTAAAATAGGGAAAGGCAAGAGCCATTTTGATCTTCTTGTCTTCTTTGGTTATCAGGTAGGGCAGGGCCGGAGGAGGGGGTGAGGAAGAATGGGAAGGACTGGGTTATAAGAGGAAGTTTACTCTCTTTTCACTTGTGCTTTGTGAATAGGATCCGCAATGTACATGTCCTCTGATTTCTTTCAGCAGATCTTCCTCTGCAGGCTCAACCAAATTAGTGCCAAAGAGTTGATGAAAACGGCCACCGACATGGGAGGTTGCTTCAGTCTATAACATAAGTAAGTACTTGTATCACGTGATGTGACCGTGAATCCCTGGGAACTCGCCGCTAGCAAATCATCTACTTAGTTGGTCAAAAGTGTTACTAAGGCCCATGTTCACTCAAGAAGCAATGTGCGCTGCGCTATTTTCGCAAAGACAGAAAGTCGTAAAATCGCAGTTCATCAACTTGAGGGTGAAAGCAGCCGAGGTATCAGCGCAACACGATGGAATGTGCGAAAAGCCCAGTAAAAGTCACATCCAATCAAAATCGTGCATTTAACAATGGAACAGTTGCAAAACAGAAACACGAGCGCGCAAAGTCTATCGGGCGAACATAGGCCTTTAAAGGGGAGGGGTCGATATTCTCCAATTATTTCCTCCGTCTCGCAATTCAGAACAATTTTCCCAGTTTTGCAATTGATTGCGCAACTTGTAGGGTTTGAAAAAAACAAAATCGTTTGCCAATTTTTTGGCGTTTCTTTTCTTGCAATGAAACAAAAATCTCGTTCTGTGAAGAAGTTATAAAAGGACGTCGCAAACGGCGTATTATCTGCATTGATATATATTTAGGTCTGGATTTATAAAACAGTGTTAAAGAAATCGCGCCCTGCTGAAACGTTTTTTTTTTTTACTTCAAACTAGACGAAACTAATTAACAGGAATGTCTGTCACTTTTTCCATCCACTCTCTTATCTTCCTTTTTGTTGTTGTTTTCTTTCTTTTTTAATCGTTTGAAGTGAATGTTTTTTTGAATGATTTTTTTTTATATAAGGCCAAAAGGAGTCGTGAAATCAGAGTACACACGATTTTCATAAATCCAGTCATACACATATTTATTTATACACCTAACATAAGGCGGCCAAACTAGCGGAATTCCAATTACTGGCCAAACGATCCACCAATAAATCAAATTACTAACTGATTTTCAAACATCGAATATCATTTACAACCCCATCTGCATCATACAAAACTCACCGCAAGCGAAGAAAACGAGTTTTGTCGTGATCTCTGCTGCTTAATCTCCCACTGACTAATAAACGCCTGTGAAAAACAACAAACTTGTATCTCAATAAAATTGTTCTTCTAGGAAAGGAAGCTGACAATTAGGTATACACAATGTGATCTATTAGCTCGCCCACACATAACAACAGGTCCCTTAGAAACTAACAGCATTATAAATTTTAAAACAAAACAACTAAATCCTTAATAGGACGAACAATGTTCAACTCTACGTTAAACAATACAGTCATTTCAATGCAATTTCTGCAAAAGCTAAGAAAAAGATTCTACAGGAACTGGCACAAACAAAACTATAATCATTCCTCTCCATACGAACACTGTTCAGAGGGCCCCAGCGACATTCGACTATTTAAAATCTCTGCCTCTCTATGGCCACACAACTCAGATGCCCCTTTGGTGTTCGTGTTAAAGGGGTAACGTCTACATACGAGCTTAGTGGCCCATCAAGCCGGAGCTTATTCCGCTTTGTGTACCATGAAGTAACTAAGAGTATTTCTACTCCCCCTGGATGTGATGCTAGTCATCGCAGGGTTACCCCCAGCATTAAATCCGTCAGCACCTCTTTATACACCTGGGTGGAGAGAGCCACTGTGAGAGTAAAGTAAAACACAACTAAATGTCTCCGGCCGGGGCTAGAGCCTGGACCGCTCGATCCGTTGTCGAGCGCACGAACCATGAGTCCACCGTGCCCCTCACTTTATGAAACCTATGGCTCTGGTTGGCCACACAGCTATGCCCTTTGGTTCACGTATTAAGAGACAATTGCAACTGAAAAGGGAAGTGAACTTACCTCGAGAATTAAGGCGACAAACAGATTAATGATGAGAATTACGGAGATCAAATACCACGCAACAAAATACAGCTGCGCCCATCTGAAACAACGAAAACAAGTCAGTTTAGTGTAACTTATGGTCTTAGCACTAACGGGGGCAACCGAAACTGAACGCCAAAGAGGACGTTTGGCAGAGTTCAAAGGCCACAAAGCTAGAATTCAGTCTGGGGAATAGGATGTATATATTCTAAAATAAACGGCTCTCCGAGACAAGCAGCAAGCGAAGGAAACTGTTTTATTCCCCTCATATGATTGATTTGGTTTCATCTACGATTAACACATTTTAACAGCTGAGAAGTCATACGCTCACCCATTGACGACCTTCGCATATTCTTTCAAGAATACATGCCAGTTATTGACTACCATCAGGTCCCACAAGACCACCAATGCTGCCTGAAAATAACAGGAATATTGTTATCATAAAACTGTGCCATAAACAACTTGCACTCAGGGTTTGATTATGGTAGTGGTACCCAAGGGCTAGATCGGAATTAACATCTGCACGAAGACCCGGTTTTCGAAACTTTTACTAAAATTAGAAAAGTCGTTACTAAACTAATTGGAATGTCAGTCCAACAAAATCCCCTTACACTAGCCCGCGGCTTCCCGCCACCATCCCTCCACCCCGCCGGCAATTTTGTAACGTAATCCTAGGAATTCTCCCGTACCTATACACCCCCCTTGCCCCGCCAGCATTTTTGTAAGCTTATCCCAAGGCCAACACGTCAAACGCCAGACCCGTATTAACCTCCACTAAAAATGGTATTTACCAACACTTTTGAAAATATAGTTTACGATTGATAGGCCTGACCCCTCTCTTTGCTCTCTTTTTTATTTGTGCTTCTGTTGAAAGTCTCTAGGCAAAGCCCTTTGTTGTGTCTATTCAAACAACAGAGGCCATTGGACAGCAGATCGCAGTTGTTCAAAGACTGGATAACGCTATTCACTGCATAAATCTCTATCCAGTGGATAAGTATAAGAAAACAACCACGCTTTCCATTGGATAGTGATTTATCCGGTGGATAGCGTTATCCACCTTTCGAACAAACGGGGTCGAGTGCAACTTTCAAATTTCAGTGTATTCAGGGACTTTCACTCCTGCCCGATGTGTGATGTGCGATTTCAACTCGCACACATCGGGCAGGAGTGAAAGTTACATGATGTAAGCGATCTTGACAGTGAACTACTTCAATTGTTAATGAAATGATAACAACAACACCAGCTTACTCCAAAATCATCGAAGTTGTTGGCATAATACTCCAACTGGTCAAATGTTCCGCATTCTTGAGAATACAACCTGTAAACAAAATCAATATTTTACGCTCGGTACTAATACCTGGACATGAGCACACTTGACGTGTTAAATGAGCGATAGCTGCTGACGTAACAGGAGACTTGATTGCAAATGAGGCTTAAATTGTGTAGACAAGCCTGATCACGTTCTCGTTGGGAATTATGTTCGAATCTCGAAGCAAATGAAAATTATCTTCGGTAAAATCTTCACTAACCCATCGGCTACACATACTTCAAGTGTAAGACAGATTCTGCTCAAAGTTCGAGCAATAAGTGGAAGAATTAATTACTACACGTAGTACGGTAACATTTTGAAATTTAACCATACTATGAGGTTTTTTGATGAATTTATTTCTCAAAAGAAATAAGTCTGAATACTGCTCAAGCATAACCACGATTCTCTCTGTTTTTTTACTTCGCCAGTAGTTAACATGTACGACTCACTTCACCTTAGCCTTGTGCGCGTGAAGGTCTGTTAGGTTTAGTAAAGGACTGTATTAGTTTAGTGAAGTCAGTTATTACTCTAACCTTCACTACTGGTTACCTTGTTTTGTTAGCACCGACGGTTGCTGGATTCGTCACGCCATCAAAGAGCATCATTCCCAAGATGGCGAAAACGTAATACACCGCCTACAAGGAAAAAAAAAACATAATGACTTGAGTTCACTACCAGTGTAAAATACCTTGTAAACAGTATCAGCAATGAAAATGAAACAACTAAATTGTTAAAGATTATTAGATATCAGTACATCACTCTTCCTGTATGTAAATACTGTTTTGCAATGTTAATTTGTTTGTGTCCCTGACCTAAATATGTAAAAAAAATCTCTTAATTTAACTGGCTGTCTAGCATTTTTAACTCTTACGTTACTTCGGGTACCCAGCACCCCTACATTTGTGTCGTTGCTAAACCAAATCATCGTAATTTCTAACTCTGAGGCGAACTAAAAGCTTTTGTTGTTGTCGTTTTTTGTTTGTTGTTACTATTGACGGCGTTGGGTCACGCAACGATCACTAGGAACCGCGTACAAAGAGCGCTAACCAATCGCAACTCATATCTTGTCTTGTCACCACCAATCAGGTAAAAAATATTCAAAATCACCAGATTTTACTTAGCCTATTCTCCTTCACTTGCCCACCTTTGCCACCAATCACACCATTTTATTTCAAGTTGTGATTGGCTCTGTGGGTCATTTCTCTAGGTAGTAACAAACAGAGAGAAATATGGCTTTATTCAGGAGTAGGTCTTTAGAGTGCACCAAGCAAACAGAAGTGCTGCTTACCACAATAATGCCTCCAAAAGGCCGCAAGTGTTTCAGTAACTTTATCAGCGTTTCAACAATGAGAGACAGAGACTGCCAAAACAAACAAAATTAAAGCGGTTCACACCACCAGAACCTATTTCGGTTTCTATAGCACGTAGGTAAAGGTGAAGTCTGCATACGAGCCAAATTGCTTATCAAGCCGAAGCTTATTCCGGTTTCAATAGCATGAAGCGACTAGGAGTATTTTCCCCCCCTGAATGGGATCCTAGTCCATATTAGGATTACTCCCTGTAGCATTGATTCGCCGGTACCCATTTGTACACCTGAGTGGAGAAAGGCACTGTGAGTGTCTTGACCAAGAACACAACACAATGTCTCAGGTCAGGGCTCGAGCCGGACCGTTATGTCCGTAGGAGGGCGCACTAAACTTGGGACTACCTCCCCTGGCATATGGGCATCAAGAGGCTCGGAGTATTTGTACTCCCCCTGCTACTATACATCCAGCACTTTGCAAGAATGCCTCAAATAATTCAACTGTAACTGCGTTAACACTTTTTTGAGAGAGTGAGCCGGTCTGTTTTTCGCTAGGGCACTGTCTAGGCTCGAACCCAGATTTTGGCCTCTTTATCAGGAATTCAGCCCACTGAGTTTTAGCCCACCACACTTTCTACCGACAAAAGTACCCGACTTTGCCCAAAACGTGATTTATAAAATGTCCGTGGTATCAAACATGGGTTGTGAGTTTGTGTAGCAACTGCTTGTTACCTTGATATTAGGAACAATTCTTAACAGCCTGAAAATAATCAGCATGTTGATTATCCGTATCATGTTCGCCAGAGAGAAAAAACTGTCCCTATTCTTGGCTTGAGAGCTACCAATTGGTCTGTAAAGAAGACGACAACAAAAACACAAACACAATAGTTAACCAAAACATCAATTCTCTTCAATCAACCACAATCCTCCTTTCCGCTGACTCGACATTTCTTTCACAGTAATCTCACACAATTATTTGATGGTACATTAAGACATTATATGATGATGTCCTATATTCTCCTGTCGTAACTGCTTGATATGGGCTCCATATGAGCTCCTTATGCTTATAGGCATAAGGGAAATCAGCTCTCATTTAAAGCGAGCTGGCAGCCAATTAAAGCGCGCCTTACATAAAAACGATCAACCAGCCCAACAGCCAATCATAGCATACGTTATATTTACAGTATTTTCACTGAAACCAGTTTAACTTACCGTGAAAACGGAAGGCCAAACATGGCAGCATGAACAATCTCTAGAATCTGTAAGAAACAGATATCTCATGATAACCACGTATTGAAAGTGATCGCTGTTTGTCTGTGGAAATCGCTCCCCTTTACTTTCCCCCGTGCACTCTCCCACTAACAGAAGAAAGATATGGCCACGAGAATTACGCAAAATTACTTTACGATTGCTTCTTCTTATAGGCTGGTTGCCTAAAATGAATGTCAATGAACGTAAAATTACTTCTGCGTAAATTATTACTTCGTAGATAGGAAGATATCTTTTACGCACTCCAATTTTCTTTCGCTTATGACTCACAAAAGACTAGCCTCGAAAATCCATGACTAAATATCTTCAGCAGTATGCTTAAAGAAATACATATACGCTATAGCTAACCAGAGGAGATATACATACCACTAACAAAACTGTTATGAATCCACAGTAGATATTGCCCTGCAGAGAAAAGTACATCGGTCAGTTATTATTACAAATCTACTAAGGGTTCTATCACGACTGCCGTTTTCTTATTAGTTGCACTATGCATTCTGTTGTAGTGAGTAGCCTAGCATTGTGCAATTGTTAAAAAACTGGCGGTTGACTCATTGCGTTTTCGAAAGTGTATGAGAAGAGGATTTAAATTATTTACTAGTCCAGGCGATTTCATAGAGAACAAAATTATACCTATCACTAAAACAATTACATTTTTAGCTCTCAATCACGTTGGCTTACAAAACTCGCGCTACTTTCTCATCCAATCAGAAGTGAAACTAATCAAAGGACATATTTAACCGTTCGCACACACTTTCCCGCTTCGCGTCCGCTACGAGAATTACCTTCAATGAGTTTTGACTGGTTCACTGGATTGTTTCTGTCCTTTGTAACTGGCCAGAGCAATTACTTTGGTTTTTGTTTTACGACACTCAATTTAAAACCGCTCTCTAAGATGGACTAATTACAATCACGGAAGGTGACCTACCTTGTACGAGCGATATCTCTGCAAGCCAAGAGCCCAAAGTTTCATCAACTGGCAAGAAAACAAATGCAAAATGAAATAACTAACACTTCCATGTTCACTTCTAGTTTTAAGTTAGCACTGAGCATTGGTAGTTGCCAGTATGAGATACAATATCATGAGGCGTCAACAAAGCAACAGATTCAAAATGTGGCTCTGACTTCCCAATCAGCAACGTCTTAGTTAATACCCTGTACATTGAAAGATCTTAGAGCAGTAACACACCACCAAAACAGCAGTAGTTTACGATCGTTTAAAAACGGCCACCTTAAGTTCATATAAAAACTAACTTTCTCACAATAAATAACAGAAAAACAGAGTGCGTATCTACGTTTCCATAACGATGCATGCACAAATCTTCACCACGTACGTGGGAATGACAAAATTAACGGCAATAAAATTAAAGACTAGATCTTTTGATAACATGTTTTTTACTCATTTGAACAAACAAAATGCTGGGGTGTTAGGTTGACCATTAAAACTACTCCAAAGTCCCTACTCTAAAGTCCGTTTAACAAGTAGCTTGCCTCTGCGCCCAAATGGGTGCATCTTCTTGGCTATTAACGTGCCATCTTAGTTTTTCTTGCGGGAATCCCGCAAGGCCGCGGCCTGGTGAGAACACTGGGCCCTACACTTATCGTTTTATGTACAATATTTTTACCTGTTCCAGAAGGTAGTACAACACGAAAAAGAAGTTTGCAACCTGTGATAAAAAGCAGACCGAGACAGACATACAGTGAGTGAAAACTTTGAGGTATCATTTAGTGTTCTCCAGCTATATTTCTGTTGCAAAAAGTAGCCAATAAGGCCATTTGTCAGCAAAGAATGTGTAGAACACAACGTATTTATGCTAGTAATGTCAATACAAATATATCAGTTTAGTTTTAAAATGTTTGTTTGAAGTTTACCTGTGCAATTTGTAAGAATTGTAAGTATACTGTTTAGTATGCAACAATAAAATAAATTGAAAAAAAATCTTTTCTCTAGAATGTCCCACACGAAAAGAAAAAAAGAGAACAGTATCTGTATTACTTGCACTAATGCAAAGCAGCAGATTGTCTGTTTGACTGCACACACATGAAACATAACACGAACGTTACTCACCGCTAAATCAGAGTTGGTGTTCTTCCATATTTTGTCGTATTCGAAGTCTAGTAAGACCTAGAAAACACAGAAAGAAATAGCGTCTTGAAAATTTGCGGAATATGGCGAGTGCTGCTTTCCGATTGGACAATAAACATATGAAGATTATCAAACACTCCTACTCCCCTTTGAAGCGCAGCGCCAAATGCAAGGGCATAACAACGGTTCTAGTCGCCTCATAATACTAGCGAATTATGTCTCGGCCCCTAAGTCCATAGGTACCAAGTGTCTACGTATTAAAAAAAGCAAACTACTTACAGACACAAGGAGGACGTTTACCGCAGCCACAAAATCACCAACGTAGTCAAAACACTTGTTAGAAACAAGGATTTGAATTTTTCTTAGCAATGGATGCTGTACATAGCTCATTGCCGGCCTTTGCTGGGACCTGGCGCCTCTGCCATCAAGTACCTCAAACAAGTCTTGAAACTGCTTGGCAGTAAGATGACCTGAAGTATTCTGAGCTAAACGCTGAAAAGTGGGAAGAACAATTAGGCTAGTTAATAGGATAGGAGTAACAGAGCCTGTTTTTTTTTATTACTTATTCCGAGAGTGTTACCTCTTTAGCTTTGGAGAGAAACAGGACCGCTTACCTCAAGTACGTTTTGCCCAGATCTTTTGCCAAAGTCTGCATTTTCTATGGCTTTCTTAGCATCTGCGGTGCTGATATTTCCTCTGTGAGGGAAAGAGATGTCAATTTTGAAAAATCACTGAATTCCATTCAACTACTTTACTGATAAACTATTCACGTTAATGTTACAGCTTGTGCATGCATCACTAGCTGCCTGGAATAACCAGCGGAGCCAGGAAGAAAAAGCTCAGAAAAAGTCGAAAATAGTTAACTTTATATATAAATACAAGACATAAATATAAAAAATACGCTATAGCTATGGCAACTAATAACGAACTATAAATTAACTATAAAAGAAAGACTTGGAAAGGTGACAAAATTTAACAAAGGACTAATTTACAGGGAAATTGGAAAACAACACGACTGCTTATAAGTAACTAATAATCTTTGACAAGATCGCTTTTTACTCATCCTTGAAGTTAGAAATGAAAAAGGTTTTCAAATTTTCACTAAATTAATTCCATACTTAGGGGCCCTTAAATCTTAAGTTGAATAAACCATGATGTATGGTATGTATGGAACAAGTATGGAACATATTCGAGACACCTCTTGTATTACAGTTGTCTTTTATTCAGCTGCAGATTAAGGTTCATCTGCAAAATTGCTCAATTACCGCGCGATATTCTATACTTCAGACCACGACTGAAGTAATAAAAAATGCCACTTCGCCAAGAAAAAGATCCAAATAAGCTCTACTTTAAGCTCTGTTTACTTACAAAGGCACATCACTATCTCGATCTTGAATTTGAAGTAACACCTCAAACGCCGCTCTGATACCAACCCTTCTACGGAAGAAACTTGCTTGAAGTGAACTCTAGAGGAACGTTCAACAAAAAAACTCAGATTTCTGCCCAGAAAGCGACCAGAAAAAACTGATCCAAAAAAAATACGTTAAAATACCGATAACTCATTTCCTGAATTTTATTTTCCTAGCGTGAAGCAATGGCATAGAAAGTCACAAAAAAACATTCACGGCAGAGCAGACTTACAGTCAGGTATCCTCTGAACTGATTGTAGATAACAGCCGTCAACATGTTTAAGAAGAAGTAAAGACCTGTATCGAAGCAAACACAAAGTCACTAGTTGACGGTGTTGTACATCAATGCATGTAAGATGGTGGTCACTAAGGGTCTGGGGTTCTAGATGGGGTGTAATTGATAGCCCCGTCCACACTACCCGGGGGAATTTGAAGACGCAGCTTTTTTGGCAGGTCTACCGTCCACAGTAATCCTTCGTGAAAACGGAGCTTTTCGAAAACGCTCTACAAACCGGAGGAGTTTGAAAACAACGGCTTTTCGTTGTCTCTTGGACGGAAGAAATTTTGAAAAATGATTGTTCTGATCTTTTCCTCATATACAAATCCAAGATGACCGGTGATTCATTCCTCCGTCGGAGTGTGGACGGAAAACGCATGACGCGTTTTGAGAGTGAAACTTCCGTTTTCAAATTCATCTGTGGAGTGGAGATCATAGGCGAGACATGACGCGTGTTGTTTAATTAATAGTGAGATCTGAAAAATTTATTTGATAGCTGAGAAATCGCCGACAACTTGATTAATAACTGAGATTCCAGTTCCCCATTCAGACCATCTTTACTTGCATTAAAAACACTAATTGTATCAAACAGATTGACGACAAAGAAAAGCCGCCTTTTGGTCAATGTACTTACCAATTACAGTAAACGTAATGAAGAAAATTGCGTAGAATCTGTTTTTCATGTATGCGGGCATCATCACTGATTACAAAGAATAAAATAGAAAATTAACATCTGCCTCGAAAAGTGGAGGTTGGGTGCCTGAGACATCCAGCAGTTTCCACTATTGCCAGACTACTCCTACATGGAGACCGCTCCTGCGGCTGGTAAATCCGGGTAACCCAGCCACGAGGCTCCATGCGGAATGGAAAAGAAACAGGCACCAAACACACTGATGAAACAGTGGAAAGACATGGAAAGGCAGGGGGAAGGAAAACAGCCTCTGAGAAAACTCCGTACGCTTGAGAAAACGTTAATGGTCAAGAATAACACAAAATTCCTCAACGCACTGTGGTCCAAGGAGCGTGCACTAAACTAAACACCACTCACGGCCAAGATACCACTTTTCTCTATTCAGTTGCAGTTAACTTAAATGACTGCGTCAAAACTACAGCTAAAAGTACTGTTATGCGGTTACCCAAGTTCAAGTCCTTTCATTATTCTAATCCTTTTACTAGTCAAAAATACAACTAACGATATTACAGGGCCCGAAAGCACGCCCTTCTACTATACCGCAATCCTGTCACTGAGCAAACTATATAACCTCTGGCAAACAACCAGTGTAGCTGGTGAAAAGCGCGGGAAACGTGCGATGAATGATGAAAAACGCGAGAAAAAAACGTGCGTGCTGTAAATCGCAAGTGGCATTAGCTTAAGGGCTGATTGGCTGGAGAAAGGAGAAATTCAGTTCCCTGACTGGCGGGCACGCTGTAACAGCTTTGACCCGACCCAAAACCACTCAAGACTGTTTGTCCCTCATTCCTAAGTTTTATTCGCTAGAAAATTGACTTTAAAGCTGATTGGAGAATTATTTTCTACTTGTAAGAACAATGGAACTGTTGAATCACCGAGTGCTCTGAATGTTCTTATAATGCTCTCGTAACTATTCTTTGTTGTTACAGACCCAAGAAATTCAACACTTTATCAAGGAATGTTCTTACCATCTGGATTGTTAGCTGTAGTCAACAGTACAAGAAGACTTCTCAGAGACAGTTCCAGTCTTGAGAAGTATTTATATCCCTCACATGCAGCACCACTTGCTGAATCGTTCTTGTTCTTGTTACACTGTTGGCTCTGCAAATTAATGCATGATATACTTATCAGCAAACATTTCAGACTATTGTTGGTCCTCTGCTGACAAGGCATCTCAGTATTCTCAGCATACCTTTTGATGTTGTACATAAATTTGCATATTTTAATTTAGTGTTTCATATTTTCTGTGTACCGTACTGTTACTTATTTCCCAGGACTTTCAGGATAGCAAGAGAATTGTGGAATTGAAGGCTCGCAAAGAGGGTTACCACAAAAATTAAAGACGCATTAGGTTATCAACATCCATCTATGATTTTGAATTATAAAGCACGATTACAATTACATCAACCCGCATTACACCAGTTTATGTTCCTTTTTTGAGAAATAATTTTGTGCATAAATAGGTAACAGACTGGTATGCACAAAATCTTGATAACAGGATACATGTAAATATTATCACTTAACATAACAAATGTAAAGTGTCTTACCACTTGGGTGCTGTCATGTCTTGATGACTTGGAATGTAAAAACAATCCATGAAAGAGAAAGGTAGGACATTATACAAATTTAAAATGCAATGTTGCAAAGCTACTGCTTTGATCCAGGATGCTGGACCACAATCAATTGCAAAATTGTTGAGAGATTTGTTGTTGACATGCTTATTTCACAACCAGCAGCTATATAATAATTTTTTTTATCAGGAGAAACCAAACAGAGGTCATCATCTATTACAAAACTTATTGACATAATAATAACAGTAGATCCTGAATTATAAATTAAACATACATAATGGCCTGTCACTCCAGCTGCCTTTCACCAAGGCATTCATAGGCAGGCAAGAATGAAGAGTAACTACAGTTAATGTTTTCAGTCTTAAAATAAAAATAATAACAAAAGGAGAATTTTACAGGAGACAAATTTCCTTCCTTTATTTATGATCATGATCCTTGAACAATGAAAACATAACAAATGAAACTACTCTGAAATCATTTAGGCCTGAGAGTCAAATTCAGGCTACAACAGATAAACTTGGAAGGCTCACCTGTGTGAAAAACAACATGCCACACATTGTGAAGAACCACAAATGAAGCAGAAGAAGAAACAGCACACTGAAAAGGGACAAATTATCCAGTTGCATGTAGCTACTGACCGACCAATCACAACATATCACAGACATGCATACCATACCAATACTACAGTTATGAACAGTGTGCAGACCGTTACAGCTGCAGAGTTTTTAGCATGCATTGCAGGGCTCCAAAAAATTTTTAGGCCTGCAATGAGTGCAAAGTAAAAGCACTGTTTTCTCATGATCTTGTAAGAGCCATATTGCAGGGGTTTCATTAACACTCTCTGCAGAAGGATTGCAACCCGTTTTCACAGGTGGGCAAAACTATTTGAACCAAACTTTTTTATTAGAAAAATTTGTACTACAGGGGTCAAAAAAGTACCATCCAGTAAATTATCATCCTGGACAAGCAACTTTACATTCTCACTTGCCAGATGGGTGAGGAATCAGGATAGTCATCTGCCAACTGAATCATTAAAATTATCGTAATCTAAGACTTGCCATGGCAAAGAAAATTTGAGAGCTACTTGTCTTAAGGGCAAGCTGGAATTCAAGTATTTTTCAAGTCCTGACTAGATAATCAAACCAGTCAGGCAAAATCATTCTTACAGCAGTTCAATTTGGACGGTGAAGTCTACATACAAGCCAAAGGGCTCATCAGGCCAGAGCTTATCCAGGTTTCCATAGCATGAAGCAACTAGGAGTATTGGATGCTAGTCCATCACAAGGACACCTTGATTCTTTTGTTCAACAAATTTGCATGCTGGCCACATAAGTGAAAACACTCTATATCTGGTCAGGAATTGCACACACTGAATGCATGTGTAACACCAGAACTGATAATTAATACAAATGTCCAATATATTACAATTCTAACTTGTCTTCAGAGTTAAGGTAGTTACCTGAGGATTTCAGGGACAGTTCTTTTGATAGCACGTAACTGCAAGAGATTTTACATGTACAGAGCATTTAAAATAACAAAATATGCTTTTCAAGAAACTACACAAAAACATGGGAAATTCAAATTATTATTTTTAACATTGAAACGTTACATATACACTCACCAACTTTTTCATTAAAGAGGAGTTTTGTAACAAGAAGAATGGTCTAAGAAGTCGATGAATTCTAACATGCTGTACAAAGAAACACATGAAAAAAATGTTAAATGGCACTCATCACAGTTGGTCTCTCCTACGAAGTACCTATAATAGTGACATTCACAAGTCCTGGGAAAAGGACCCTTTCTGTGAACTACTACTTATCTACTAGTCAGAATAGTTTTTGTCAGTATTTTTATTATTCATTGAGAAATTAACTGGAACAAAGATAATTGCTTCTTTCTGCCACTAGCTGTGTTAGTTATCTCTGGATATTGGTAAAAACAGGAATGGGAAATCATAAGCACTGTGAACAATGTACAGTTTAATGGCCCTGATTGCTCCTGCCGAATTAAAGAACTTTGAACTTTATTATCAATAAACTCAGAGTGAAAGAATAGTTAGCCTTATCCCATGGATTTTTATAAAAATTTGTCCCTGTACAATTTAAGTCCCCTCACGTAATCACTGCAAGGCACTAAAAAAAGTCGCTAAAAGCTGTATCCTTTACGCAAACTCTTCAGCTGGACTTTGTCAGAGACTGGTCCTAGGGACTTGTCCCTTTTAATACTGACCCTAAAATTTTTATAATTAATGTGTTCTACACAAAATTAATGGTAAGTCTGCATCAAGCCAGTGGCTCATGCTGCCAGAGTTTATCTGCAATTCTGTAAATTCTGTAGCAACTAGTGACTAACAGTATTCATACTCCCCTCTGGAGAGATGTTAGTCCATGATTCACTTGTACTCATTAACTGTGAATTTATAAGTTAGTGATACTTTAATTTACAATACCTGACTACATCCCGTACTGAGTGAAACACACACATCTATAAAGGAAATTATGAGAACCACACAATACCACAGGAGCCATCTGTTCTTGATAACCTGCTGTCTTCCCAGCAAATGACTCTGATAAACAGAAATAAATCGTAACTTTTACTGCAGTATTAAGCTGAACACCTACACCAGTGTGCCAAGAAAGTCTACATCGTTAGTCCAAAGCTAGTAAATTTCATAGTCAGGCTTGTGGATTCCCTCTTTCTCCTGCCTGGACAATTAATCATTAAACCTGATAGCAGAATACATGTAGTACTGTGAGAGATAAATTCAGGGGTTGGGGGGGTGCTAATGAGAATGCCTTTCACACTAATACAATATAGTTACAGCTTTCTTAAAGGGAAAATAGGTCTTCTTTGTACCCTGCTGCACCAATATGAACATTTGATATCCAAGACTGACATATGCCAGTTGACACATATTCCAACTTATAATCAGTTGAATATTTCTGCTCATGTGCAACTCATCTAAATGTGTTGTGTGACTGAATATGCCTCTGCTAAAACTGGCGAATATCCAGGTGATATTCCCCAATTTTCAAAACTGCAAGTGTTGCCAAAAATATTTGAAGTGTAATTAATATACATGATAGCCCCAATCTGGTGTGAAAATATGTTCAGATATTTGTCCTTGGATATTATCTGTTCCTCAAAGCTCGCAGTTTTTCTTGAGCTATGCTCTCAGAGAAAAAAAAAACAGATAATGTTGGCAGACAAATATCCGAGCATATCTTTGCCCCAGGTGGAGGTTTTTGTTTATTTACGTTCAATAAATTGACATATGTGCATGTACACACATTAGTGTGTATCAACAGACAAAGGCATTTCAAATAATGAGATGCCAAACATTAAATATAGATTGAACTGAATGACTACATGTAATTATTAAAGGTTTAAAGTTCATGTACCTTGACAACCAAGTCACAAACAAAGCAGATGAGGAAGATGATCTCTAAGCTTTCTGTGACTCCACATGGAGGATCAGGCCTCGGCCCACGAAACCGTGGATCAGAAGAGAGCCTTTAAAAGAGATATAACAGGTAAGAGCGAGTAAAGTACACACTTTGTACACACAATGTAAAGTTATCTAAAATATATATATACATTTATGTACAAAGTTTTCCTTGCATTTGACAGCTGGTTTGATGTGGCTACAAGGTACTCAGAACTGTCTCAGCAAATTTGTTAGATGAGTTTCATACAAAGTGTATTGTACATGTACATATGAATGTTTCCCATTCCAAAATCTAAAATAACGCTGATTCTAAAGGCAGTTACAAGCAATTTGTTTTCTGCATTAATTTGATTAATTAATTGACAAATGACAACTAAGCTGAAAGCTAAGCAAAGAGAACTCTTACTAACACAACTATGTAATTGTAAGCACAATACACTCATATGAAAATTAACTAAAAGCACTGATTGTTTTTTTAAAGATTTTACAAGATAAGTTAATTCTAATCAGAAAGAACATTGTACATACATGATAGTTATTAGTATACTACAACAGAAGAGATAAATTAATCATAATCTAGTTATTGTAGGCTAACCCACTGCAGATGCTTCCAATGTGATCTAGTACACTTACAGTAATGAAGAGTCAGTTACTTACGTTAAAGATGAAGGCTTTTCAACGAATGCCAGCATCAGATAGAGAAAGATGATGAAGGTGTATCCCCTAAAGATTACATAAAATAATTAAACATTAATATAATCAATACTAATTATAAAAATAAAATACCAGTACATGCAGGTTTTATATCCTAAGGGTGGTATTTCAAAACTCACCTCATCAAAATTTTCTCAAGGCTTAGCTTGAAGCCTTGAAGTGGAAAATAATTGAAATGCTCTCCTACTGTAGTTTTGTGCCTCTCCATATTCAAACTTAAAATTAAATCATTTATCACCATTCTGCAAACCAGCAACAGCAGCACTTTTAAGTAAAAAGTACAATCTTTCATTTCATTCATTGGCCAGACACTTAAAAAGACCAACTGACTGCCATGCCTAGCAAGCCCCCTGGTTGAACCTACTGGCTCACAGACACAGAGGGAGACCAGTGTTGTAACAGCAGGATAGGGGATACAGAATCCACTATATACCTGTATCTAGTTGAAGGACTTCTCCTTGATGCACATGTAATGTTGGATTGTTAGTGGCCTACATGTATGTTTCAAAATGGAGTAACCAGGCTAAAGACCAGATCAATGTGTGGCTTTCAATCTTTTAAACGGTCATTAAGCTTATACTAAAGCCACTTTTTATGAATGATCATTCTAAATTTTGATCCACATAAAATCAATTATTGATTAAAACCATAAGAACTAGGTAGCTATAATTTACAGTGTTGAATGGTACGTGTAAACTGCACATCCATGACTAGTCAAGTTGTGTAACCTATACACATGTATATATAATATGCTTACCATCTGACAGGCTTGCTGTAGTACCACCTGTACATCCATAGTGACTTCCTGTCTACTTTGTGATGGATTGACCTGTACTATAAGGTGAGAAGAAAACAACATTATGCAAATAGCATCATGGAAATCTTAATGGGTCCTCAGCACTTGGCAACAGAGGGCTACACTAGATAATATTTGGCTCAGAGAAATGTCTTACAGTCCGACAAGGTCACCTTGAAAAGGTCACCTTGGCTAAAGGTTTAATCATAGATCAAACATTTCAGGTTTGGTTCTGTGAGCCAAGAACAAAAGCGTGTTAATGTCCAGCCCATTCTACAAAGCCATGTAACTCAGGCAAAAAATACTTTATCATTGTGAGTTGGAATCTTCTGCAGGACAAGGATTATGTGGTTTAATATTAAATCTGAGAGCTTTTCAGGCTAACCATGACTATTTACAGGACCACTATACATGGTCATTTCCTGTTTGTTTTTTCCAGACACCAGTATTTGTGGGTAGAAAGACATGTACATGTCAAAAACACTTTTTTAACCAGATTACCTGTGCTGCATCCTCTAAAAAGACAGCTGCCTGAATGACTGCATGTTCCGATATATCTGTCAAGGGTGGAAAATCAAGTGTCACTCTAATATCATAGAGACGAACTCTTCTAACTGCTCTGCTTTTGACTTCTTGTATGTATAGTGAGTAGACTTACAACACTTTACAAATTATCACTACTAGCAATATTAATAATTAATAATGTGGCAAGGTACATGTAATCTTGACTTAAATCCTTTTTTTTTTCTTGGTCAGGATTTTGTCATACATACAGTATCATTTCTATGAAAAACATCACATGCTGTGCATTTTTGTTTCTACCCCACTATTTCAAAGTCCCAAGGGAAATGGAAAAAAAGTTTGATATATGAGGGTTTCAAAATAACTGGGGAAGCGAAAAATTCGTAACAATGAATCATTTTTTCAATAAAATACAGTACAGAACCAAGAATGGCACTGATTAATTTAAAATACAGTAATCATATATGTTGGGGCAGAAAACATTCACGGAGTTCTTGCACAAACAGCTTTCAAGCCTGGATGAGTTTTAGATGTCTTTGATTCCCATGTTATCAAGCTGATTTTTAAAAGAATGCGAAATGCTTAGAGATGAATCATCAAGCAGATTTCGAAGGACGTTTGTAATCACCAAAGAATATTCAGAACATTACTTTACAATCATGTCAAATGATCAGCAGCAACAGCAGAGTTCAGACATGAGTATTTCAGCTGGAAGAACAGTTCAGTAACAGTGCATTTTGTTTTGTAATTGAATAACACAGCTGGAATTTCTTAGCAGGACACTGAATGTTAGTCAAGCATTGTTAAGTCATTAATTATGCAACATGATCTCAAAAAAATACAATACGTTTTCAACTGTGCTCTTATGTACGTACTGTTTTTGACAAGTTTGAAATAACGGGGTTGATTTAAGGTGTAGGGGAAGAATGATGAGTTCAAAATAGCGGGTATTCGAAACAGCCGAGTTCAAAATAACTGATAGTAAATGAGTGAAAACAATCCAAGGGAATTTTTTCTTCACTTGAATAGCGGGGACTTCAAATTACCCAAGTTTGAAATAGCGGGGTTCGACTGTACTTACTCACCTAGCTTGCTTGAGCTATGCTGGGGAATTATAAACCGGTGTACATGTACCGGAATGACAAGGAAATTTCTATTAACAGTGATGTCATCATCAACAACATTTCCCACGCAAAATAACATCAGCCTCGTTGCAAAGATTCTGCTCGACTTCTTCTTCTGGTCGGTTCACCGTAATGGTGTTTTGACATTTTTACCTTATTCGAAGGGGGTCAAATATACGTGATCCGAGTTGTTTTTGACGTAAATCGATTAGCTGAAAGCAGTATTCCAACCTTTTACTCCAAATCGTAATGCAAGACTGGAAGCGAGTTATGGTTTTAACACTGTTTACAGTTTAGCGAATTGCTACATAGTGATTACTTTCATTACGATTTGGGTAGTTGATTCGGATATTTGACACCTTTCAAATAAGTTAAAAATCTACATCTACAACAATAATCTAAGAAGAGCAGATCCTACCTGGAATCTGACACCATTACAGTGAACCATCATAAGAAGTTGAGCAGAATCTTTGCAACGAGGTTGATGTTATTTTGCGTGGTCTGCAGTTTGCAGTCTGCGGTCTGCAGTCTGCAGTCTGCAAATGTCATACACCGATTATAACCCTCAGGTCAGGTTAATATTCCCCAGTACAACCTTCACACTCAGTTAGTAAGGGGTTATTATACATCATGTCATGAAATGCTGGCCACCTACCATTACTACTTGCCACGTACCTTTTAAACATGTTTGAAGCAGATAGTTGTATATAGCGAGGAAGACCAAAGGTTTTCACCACTTACCCAAAATTTTGGTCATCTAGAACATATATAAAGAGTACTGCTATCCCATCCTAACTAAACTCCGATACTTCTTCCCCAGTTTTGCCCTCGCATTCAGTAATAAGAGGTTATTATTTATCAGTTGTGAAATGCTGGCCTTTGTACAATTACTACTTCCCTTCCCTTTGCCTTTTGAAGGAGATAGTTATAGTAAGGAAGATCAAGGGTTTTTACAATCTACCCAAAATTTTGGTTTTATGTAAGATTTATAAATAGTGGAATACTTCCAACTTGAAAATCACTGGCCAGGAACGTCTTGAGGTATCGTAAACCTTGTAAGCCCCCTTTCCCACGGGTTATAGGGCCATCTCCATGCAGACAAACTATTACTCCCAATTGTCTCTTAAGAGCATTTGGCTATGGGACCGTATAAATTGAAGTAGATTTTACGACGGTTTATACTCGTCTAGATCTCGGGAAAAGTTGTCAAACTAAATTCCCTGAGTGATCCCCGAGTCACGGAACTGTCGGTCTGATGGTGCTAGAATGTTTTCAAACATATCTCAACTTCAGCGTTCTTGCATGAATTGAGGGAATTACGGTCGTTTCGCCCGATGTCCTGTTCGCCAGGAGTCGTTTTGCCCAGACCCAGGGTCGATTCGCCCGGAGTCTGAAGTCGTTTCGCCCGGAGTATGAAGTCATTTCGCCCGGACTGAGAGTCGATTCGTCTGATATAAATTATACCCTGTATTTCATTAAGGGAGCTTTCTTAACAGACTGTAATCAGACTCGCGATGTGTTGTGCCAGTCGATGGATCGATCGATGATCGATGATTGGTTGCCATTTCAATTAACTTTGGTTAACACATTGCGCGTGGGTGTAGGAGTGAGACCCACAAATGTTTTATCGATCGATCGATCAGCATACATGTATCATTGATCAACGGGCTTTGTTTGACAACGAGCTTTGTTGCAACTCAATCATCCATCCATCCATCGATCAGAAACAAATCTTGAACTTGACTTGATTCTTGTGATTCTCAGATATTTCCAATAGAAATAGACTTATTCTCAACTCTCGGGCGAAACGACTTCATTCTCAGGGCGAAACGACTTCAGACTCCGGGCGAATCGACTCTGGGTCCGGGCGAAACGACTCCGGGCGAACAGGACATCGGG
>OMLO01000887.1_pt1 | contig 21556 bp, 12 predicted proteins | sample 1674811 | NCBI WGS metagenome assembly OMLO01 (sample SAMN06265003, study PRJEB25207) | coral metagenome | isolation source: Coral host | place: Mexico:La Bocana,Puerto Morelos, Mexico | collected 2008-11-13 | reverse complement strand
GGGCACAGCCATAGTATTCCGTCTTAATGTAGCAAAAGCTTCTGTTACCATAGTATGCTGGTACTTTTGGATTTAACACTATGGCTTGGGTATAGAGACTAAGGGCTTCGCCGTAATGCCCCTCTAAATATTAAGAGAAAAAACTAGTCAAATTCAAACTAAATGAGATCATGCCAAGATGACAGGCATAATGTGCCTACTGGCATGATGAAACAAAATGATAATAAGGACAAAATTTGACAAGCTTACTAGTCGTCCCAGTAACTCTGGCCAGCTCTTGACTATACACATGTACATTTTTATTAAAAAATTTCCATTACTTCAGTTTGTATGCTAGTTCACAGGCTTCAATGAAGTGCAGTTCCCAGAATTTGTAATAAAAGGTAGGTAGGTAGATATTCCTTAGACACTGGAATACGCTACCCAACGTGTAAAGTGCATTCAAGTAGATAAATGTTGGAACAAAAAAAAAAAACACGCTACCCAATGAATAATGATTTATTTGGTGGATAGCATCAAGGGGGAGCAGCAGGTACAATGAACAAGCATTTGGAGCATGTTGAAATTTTAGCCAAAATTTATTAAGTTGATGTTGGACAGGCATAGGCCTATCATGTCACCTTCAGACCTTGGGTGCTGAAGACCTTATTTCCCATGAGAAATTACACAATGCTGGAAAGCATGAGTGTTGTTTAAATGCATTCAAATTGCATGTCCTCGATTGACAGCCAAGTAAAATCAGAAATTTATAAAATGGCACAGTTAATTCTTCCTTGTATGAAAAGTTCAAGTAAACCTTAAAATGGCTCTTCGTGAAGCCATTCAAAACGCATCCTTTGAAAGCCACCATGTTTTGTATCCATACTGTGGATATCCACAATACACATCTAAATGATATCTGGCTTTTCCAAAACAGAATACCAGCACTGGTCAGGATCCATGTATCATTTGACGTTAACTTTGTTTTGACAAGCAAACGTTAGTCTTAGAGAAAGTAGGCCTCCAAGCCTGCCCTTGACTACCTTTTAGAATCTTTTGTTTTAGAATCTTTTGCCCGAATCATCAGCGTTTTGCAAAAAAAAGTCCAGAGCTTTTAAGACCTGGAGGGAAGGGGGTGGTGGAGAAGACCACCGTTCAAGACATTAGAAATCAAGATCAAGAAGAATGCGATTTGAGACGAACAACTCTAATCAAGTTCTTGTGTTAAGTTTGTACCTGAAATTCTTCCTTTAACGAAAGAATATAAGCTCAATGATCAAGATTAAAAACAAGTTGCCAACGAAAAGTTCTATTTTTAAAACGCCGGCCGGCGAGAATGCAGAATGGAAAAGTGTAAATCGTGCCTTCGTAAGTACACATATTTCTCAGATCGACGAACATATTTGTTGACAATTCTCCAGATCGCGAACGAAGAAGTGTCTAAGACCGTTTAAGCTTACCTTTAAAGTATTTATTCGCCTCTAGTTTGTATTCATCAGCCTTCAATTCGTCCTCTGTCAATTCGCCATTTGCCTTCTCGTCCGCCATTTTCTGCCGCACTGTCAGGTCCAGGTCTCTCTCCTAAAACAAGTCAGCAAGGCCGAGGGAGGAAAAGTACTAAGCTCTAGAGACATACGGAAGGCGGGGCATTTATTCACCCCCTCTTAGTAGTGTGGGGCATTTCAATCGAATATAAAATTGACCTTCAGTTTTCACTTCGCGTCCTTTAGAAGAAACTAGTAATTTTTCTTATGAATAGGAATCAAAAGCAAAGATATTACTCAATCAATACTTTGCTAATAAAACAGATGCTATATTTTTAATCTCTTGTAATGTTATGTACCCACAAACGGTTACATCACAAAGATACAGTAAAGCTAATCAAGTCATAATCAGTTAAATACAGATCACTCCAAGATAGGACCTGATCATATTTGGTTTGACATTGAACCCATGATTCAAAATCCACATCAGATATAATTTACAAAATGTACAAGAAACAAAACAAAATAAATTAGACAGCACTGTGAACTAACTCCATATCGTTACATACAGAAAGGAATGTTTGGTGATATCACCTTGATTACATACACCTAAGTAATGGATTAACTTTCCAAGCTCAGGCCCAGTTCTTGGCCCTAATTGCAGTCAAACCTGTATTATAAGCACACTACTTTGGGACCCTTGAAATTATGCAAAACACCCGCTAAAAAGGTTCCCTTGGAATTCATCTTAAAAGGGTCATTCTAAAAGTATTAAAACTGAGGCCTAGTGAAACAGTCAAATACCATTTCCGAAAATGTGTAGTAACTCATTTCCAAGGAAAGGATCATATAAGGAGTCTGTTGAATACAGGTATGTTTTTGCAGTAAATGCGAGGGGGAAATTGGACTTGTGTTGCTGTCCACTTGATAGAGGGTGTCCGCTTGACTGATTGTGTCCAATTAATACAGGTTTGAACATACAGTAGTTGATTTGTTGTCACTGTTCTACAATAATAAAAAAACCAGAAACATCACCTGAGAATAATGCTATTGATCCTAGTTTGAAAGGAAAACTGAAACCAACTACCCGGTATTATTATTTAATTATTAATCCTTTAGAGCAGTTTTAAAAGAGAGTTTAAGAATGATGTTTACAACAACAGGAAAAATTTCCTCTGATTTTGTTGTTTTCCACTAATTTTAAATAAATCCAACACAAAAATACAAAAAAATCTCGTGTTCACTATAGGAAAAGCTTCATTTTGCTGTTGACCATTAACACCATTCTTAGCCTCTCTACAAGAAACTTAAATACTGTACTTCAAGCTCTTTATAAAAAGAGGGGACAAGGTGAAAATTGTCCAAGATAATCCAACTTCTTCTTCATTAATTTTTATGATAATGATCATGCTCATTGATCTCAAGACTGATGCATTTGTCTCATGAAGTGATGGTCTCCTTTAACTTAAAGGACTTCATAGTTATGCTGTGTGCAGGACCGTAGCCAGAAAAACTAATGACTGTACATGTTGTCCTGTCTGCGCCCACACTTGAGTTCTTTGTACTGTAGGTATTTATCACTGTTTTACTTTCCCCCTATAACAAAATACTGAGGCATTTTATTTTGTGTCACGATTTGCCTCTTACTAGCTATGGCCCTGGTATGTATGCAATCTTAAAGATTCTTCTGTTAGCATATTGGTGCATGAACATACAACAATTGCTAAATTAAGTATACTGGAATGTTGTTACTGCCACCTGCTTAATACAGACACCTGCTCATTGTGGACAGCTTTGCTTGTCCTGATGAAAAGCCCAGTGGATGCACATAATTATTTTTCTTTTTAATAGTTATTATTAGCCTGATGTTATTAGCCAACACAGACTAGACACATTTCTGTCAATTAGTGACTTGAAATCATACAAACTTAACCTCACTTTAAAGAAAATGGCAAGAAAATTTTTGTTGAACTATTTAATTATGTTATGATTATCATAATTAATGCTAACTGTACAGTCACAAATGTAAATCTTTCTACATACCATAATTATTGGAGTTTTAGTTGAGATACCAAATAACACTCTGGTTGCTATCAAATTGTGTTATTTAGTCTTCATACCAATAAAATAGATGTCTTGCAATGTATATTTTGACATTTTGTCACTGTGATGTCTGTATAAACAGGTAGCAAATGTTGGGAAAATGCTAAAAAAAATACCCCCAAATTGCATAATTTAGCTCGTTGTTGATGTAGTCACTGACCTAATAGTAGGAAAATAACTAAGCTTGCTTTCAAATCAAAGCTAAGTAACAGAGAGAGTAACATCAACAATATTTTGTATAACTTTAATTTACAAGTTGGCTGATCAGATCAGTCCAATCACAAGAGCAAGAGCAAAACATTTTATAAGAATTTTTCTTGTATAGTATTTGTCAGAGTTATAGTTCATGAGAATTCAGTAGATAATCCTTGTTACTTACACGATGCTTTTGTTACATATGGAACTTTACTAGTTAAGCAAAACCAATACAAACGTAGTATCATTCATTGCTTTCCAAAGAAACTCAAAAGGAGGCAGAATGTGGCATGACAGATAGGTTCTAACATTCATTTGTTTCTGAGTGTTCAGGGCCGTGTGTCCAGACCTGATGCATGAACATAATTGTACATGTAAGCACATCCAGTTGGAAGGAAACTTTTAGCTGATGCCAAAAATAACAGCTTGGCATACCATTTGATGGACGATAACTCTGTAATTGTGTAGGAGACTTGATATCACCAAACAAAATTGATTGCTGGGTCAGCAAGATGGGTTTTGATAGCATGTTGCTGCCCTCAGTGCTTACTGGCAGACAGAACAATTAGCTACAATTGAATTCTGAACAACATGTAAATTGCTGCACCTACACAAGTCCATTGCCCTCACTGCCAAACTAGATTACAGATCTGATACTCCACTCACTGCATTTTGCAAAATCCCTCAAAGTACATATCTTTGATGTCCAGGCTGTTTACTGTAAACAAAAAGAAAGATAGACCCTATTGTGCCCTAGATACAGTAACAATTGTGTGACTACTTCAACCAGATTAAAAACCCTTTGTGCTTAAAAGACATGTTCTAGATGTTAAACATCACGCTTTCTTCTCTTCGCTCTGTTGCTATACTCGTCATCTGATGTTAGCTCGGCATTATTGTTCTCCACTTTAATTGATAAAGGTGAGCTGGGATCCTGCTTTAGCTGGCTTTCCAGAAGGCCATCTCCAGATGGCGATGAGCTAAGCAGATTGTCGGTAGTTGTCAGAAGGGCTGCTGTTGCATCAATGCTAAGCTGTCCTGAATTTCGCGCTTTCTCCAGTGCACGAACTGTGGTAAAAAGAAAGACAGGGCTGTCAATTACAGCTGTCACCCATAGCACCTGTTTTGATGATGTTTTGTAGTTGATGCAATTTACCCATAAAGTAACAAGTTTAATACAGAGCTGAAGATCAAGACTATATGGGAATCAAAACTTAATGTCAGCCCTGGAAAGATATTTACGAAAGAGTTCAGGTTTTAATCGACTTATTTAATACTACAGAATGATATCTACATGTGCTAATTTTGGATAGTATCTCAACACAGTGACTCTTAATTCTTATCATACTATCACTATATGTAGGAAACAGCAAGGTTTTTTTTACATCTTAAGAAGTAAGAATGATAAATCATACTGGCGGTCAGAGTGGAAAGACATAACTTCATATCACATTAAACATTCCTAGACATACAGTGCATAAGGTACATAAGTACCATCTAAGTGTCCCATTATGCCTGTGCTTCTCTCTTTTTTTAGCACCATGAAACATCTAGAAGAATTTATACCCAGCCGGTGCTCGACCCCAGACCAGCTGAATCAGAGATAAACACACTTATCTAGAACAATGAGGCCACTGTACCACCATATCAGGTACATACATGTAACTTGCCATACCTTGTTGATCGAGTATCCCATTTTGCCTTTTGAGGTCATCAATATCAGTCTGAAAATAATAAACAATATTATCACTAATCAATAAGATCTTATAAAAATGTAATAAATAAAATAAAATATATTATACGTGCTTGTTCCAAGCATGGCCTTCAATCTTCTGTATAAATGCGCTGTTTGCTTATTGGTGCTTTTACATTTACATATACATGTAAGCTTAGTAATCATCTTCAGGCCTGACTTATCTTTGGCTCGTTAGTATGTATGACATGACTGACGGAGTATTTCTAGTCGGCTAAGTCCCCCACTCTACCACTCTTGTTTTTGTCACCGTATTTTCTAAAAGAAATAGAAAACATGTTCTCCATGTTTTTCTATCACTCTTGAAAGTTTGGGAGAACAAGATGTGGAAACATTAGCTTTCCATACCACATTCCCTAAAACTTTGACTTGACGTATTTCCATAACTTAATAGAAACATGGTACCAGTACATGTTTCATTTTCCTAAATTCATAACAAGAGAGCTGGTTACCGATCTACATACTTGGTGGGAATGGTTCTTTCTTCTCATAAACTGAATGTAATCAGTTGCCTTGTTTAGGATTTGAGCTCTTGATGCCTGCAAAAGATATTTTGATTACCATACATAAAGCACAGCATGGCAACACCATAGACAACCACCTAAAATTACATCTAATATGATCCATATCAATGACATAACACTTAACAGCGTGCAAACAAAGAACTTGCCCTATGGAGAAAGTCATTTTTGTGACTCTCCCTAAATATATATCTAACAATTGTACAATAACTTCTTTTCTTGCAGCATCTCTGTAATTTGAATTTACTCCAAATATTTTTCCAAGAAATTGACTTGCCCATTGGCCAAGCAAAGGGCAGAATATACTTCAACTAACTAGCTTGGAAGAAAAATCCACTAGACCCAGGCTCCTGAACATGACTTACATGCTGATTATAAAGATCCATATCTTAACTGACTCTCTCTAATATTATCGATTGTTATACAAATATATATTTTTTATATTCTATAGCGCAAGTTGATAAATTTTTTCAGATGAGGATATCTCAAACAATCTCTTCTGGCACATGTAATTGAGATGAGTTGGCTGTGTAAAAAGAAACACCTTACTTTTTTTTCTCTCAGGCTAGCAACATAATTCAATACTGTTCAATCAGATTTTCCATTGTGAATTCAGCCAACAACAGACAAAATTTCAACAGCTCTCATTGGATACAGGTGCAATAATATTTTAACAGTAGCTTGAGAGTGCCATAACTAATTGGTCCTAAAATTTTATCAACATGGTCTTCGCAGTCTGGTTTGCAATTGACTGTTTTTCAACTGCAGTAAATTAAAAGATGTCACATCTATTATTAATACTGAAGGTATAAACAAGAAAACAAACTTTGAATTTTCTTCACTCATCTCACAATCATGTTTAACAAGGAGAAATTTTAATTTAACTCCAGCTTCATTCTCTATCCCAACAACACTCAACAGTCAACAACACTGTTATGTTGCAGTTAAAATTGTTATCTCCCAGTCGATAACACTGTTATCTCCCAGCCATGCTCAGACAAGTGGAACCCTGCAGTCTGTCTGGGCAGGTCCACCGCAGTGGATAATTAGTGCTTGGATCTGCATTAATTTTAAGTGAATTTTAACCAAATATGTTAACTGATACACACGCAAAAAATCATTTTAGTTTTGAACACACACGATGAAATTGCCTTATTTTGATCAATTCTATGAATAATCGTCTCGATAAAATGAGGGAAGCTTTTGGTAACGGGCTGGAATTGAAAAACGTTATTCCATTAGAACATCCGGCCTCTACACTCTACAGGCATGTACAGGCTCGGATATTAGATCTTACACCTCGCAAAACTCAAAATTTCCAGTTTCTTGTAGAACTCTCAAAAAAGAAAACAAATAAAGGGAAAAAAAGTAAAGACAGAATTTCGCAATCTTGCCTTTTCTCCTTGTAGCGACGGAATAGAATCTCGGAGATGTGCGAAGCTGTCTTTTATGTGATCTCGCCTTTTTCTTTCTAACGCGTTGTGATGGGCTCTTTTATCAGCCTAGAAATAAAGAAGAACATTTTATTTGGTTACAGAGTGAAACAAACCCGCAGGCAAAACCCACTTCTTCAAACAGACACATTAGGACATGCATCTCTCATAAAATATTCAGGCCAGAGTGAACCAACAACATGAACTGTACCAACGATAGCGTGACGCGGGAGTCGGCGAAAAAACCTTCCGATTCTCTAAGATTGGAAAGATACTTGAACTAAAAATACGTCGATCTGATTTCTAAGCCTAGCGATTATCCAAAATATCAGATCTGAGGAAAACGGAGCAGTCCAAAACACAAACACGTGGTTCAAACGAAGGCCATGTGGAAAATTGCACGCGCAATTTGACACCAAAACATAGGGCCATACCTGGGTCATAAATTGCGTTTCATCGCCATTTTCTGCTCCCTCCTAAACGAAATCAAACAAATTTGAAGAACAACGTTGTTTGACGTGACTTCTCAAACCATCACAGCGAAACAATTTATTTACCTCGTCGCTTTCAATGTCGATTTCTTTCTCTTCGTCGCTCATGCTGTCCCCGTTTCCTTTCGCCATGAAGCTGTCCCTCGTGATTAGAGCACGTGTCAGAAAATGACGCCGCTTTGAGTCGGTAACGACAGCCAATCACGAAGCAGATGTGATTAGAAGTGACGACAGCCGATAAATGACAGTCGAGCAAAATAGTTTGAGCAAGTTGTCCCAAGTCACGATTTTGGCAAAATAAACGTGGCAACGCGCTCGTTGTTTCTCAGACAGTCGTAGATGATCCGAATCTGCTGTTTTTATAATGGGGAGATAGGTTTAATTACTTTTATTTCATTCCAAGGATTTACCAAAAATAAAGCTTTTAGTAGCGTTCCTATCGTGGAAGAATGTTGGAAAGGGCATTTTCGTGTTCGTGGCAGTGCGTGGAGCCGTGGAATGGCAACTGGACGGGCCACTAGACAGACTGAGGGGGCGAGAAGCGCGGGGTCTTGTATCAAGTTGGATTGTTTAGAGACGAACTAATGCCAACGTTTTGCTGACTTTTACCTCCCTGAACCTCGTTCCCAGGGACTTTTTCCTGGCTTGGGATTACCTTTTGGCTCCAGGGGCAGTTTGTTGGGGCGGGGAAAGGTCTGAACGGGCGAGGAAACATTTCAGACTTTTCCCCGCCCCAACTAACTGCGCCTGGGTTTCCGATGATGCTTTTGGTTTTGAATTCCCGCATGCGCTGTGGCCAAGCGGGACTGGATAGACCGGTATATGTTCAGTAATCGGCTACTGCCGAGATAGAAGAGAGGCTCCTTGTGTTCATTACAATGTAATTTGAAAACCAACTAATAAGTCTTCCACAAAAAGTACCGACGAATAAAATGTATTCGGCATCACTCGGAAATAGCCGGGGTCAATCGTTTTCTTCCGTGAAGAATTCGGAAAGACACCCAGACTTCTTTGCGATCGTTTTCCCGAACGTGACGCCTGGGGAAGAAATTGAAGATCACGTTCACTGTCTGGTTGCGACTATCGAGGTACTATTCTTCATGAAAGAAGATTTAGTTTGGCTCCTTAAAATACGCTGATAGCCGACGAATGTGTTCCTAGGTATTTTCAGGCTTGTTAAAAAATATTATGGTTATTCTAAGCTTGAGCTACAGCGTCTAATAGTTTAATAATTTACCTCGTGAATGAACTTTTGGCTGTGCTAATGTATGTTTAATACGACGAGAGTTTGTCAGGATTCAGGGCTTTTCTTCGGCTTTTATAAATGACAAGAACAACTTGGAAGTATATCTTCGTTCTAGTATCAATATGGCTGCTAATTCTGGGCTATATGGGTTGGCAACTTCTGTCAGTGGTGGAGGATTCAAATCGCAATGTGGCCGCGGTTATGCAGAAAGAACGGCATGTGGAACTGCTACAGAATCAGAATGAGGGGCTTAAAAAGAAGTTAGCGGAGCTTCAAGCTGACAAGAACAAGTTAGAAATTGAAGTGGGACAGCTAAGAAAGAAAAATTTAGATCTTGAGCGAAAACTCGTGGAACAAAAGTCTTCGAATGAGGAAGCATCTAAAAATCCAAAACCGACAAAGGGGAAACGCGACTCCGAAGTAGCGATCAATCCGATGATTAACTCCTATGCTTTTACCCCTCCAAGCGAGGAATTCTTAACTACGAGACGAAGAGCTGAGAAAGAATTGAAAGAAATATGGTATTTTGTAAGTGCGGAAGTCAGCAAAGTGAACAAAATTGCTTCGGATAATGTAAAGAGTAAGCTTCGTGAAATGGTGCAAACAGTAGCAGACATGCACCATGCTTTATCACTGAACTTTGAAAAGTTGAAGACGATGGATGGTCAAAAGGAATGGGTTGAGAAAGAGCATAAAGAACTTACCGATCTTGTTGAAAGACGGCTGCATTACTTGCAACATCCAAAAGATTGTAATTCGGCAAAGAAACTTATGTGCCAGATCAATAAAGGATGTGGTTACGGATGCCAAGTGCACCATTTAATGTATTGTTTTATAGTCGCTTATGGCCTTCAAAGAACGCTTATTATCGACTCTGTTGGATGGAGATATTCAGCTAAAGGATGGAACGGGATTTTTAAACCGGTCAGTGAAAGCTGTACGACATATCAAGGCCATCTAGCAAGTTGGAGTGGTGCCGCTTCGACACGAGAAAAAAATATTCTTATGCCTATTGTCGATAGCCTCTACCCACGGCCACCTTACATGCCTTTAGCGGTACCAAAAGATTTAGCTGGTAGAATTCAACGGATTCACAGCCATCCATTTGTCTGGTGGATTGGCCAGTTTGCCAAGTATTTATTTCGCTACACCCCGACAGTGCAAGAGGAGTTTGACAAGAAAAGAACCCTTCTTGGTTTCAAGAAGCCTATTGTTGGGTAAGGATGTAATTTTAATTATAATTTCCAGTTTCAATTTGTACTGCCTCACGTCTGTGTTTTTTTAGCGGTAAGAAATAGACACATGTTGTTAGTTTAGCTGTTAGCCAAACATGAATAAATTATAAGATAAAAATCTTTTCTTTATAATTTTTATTTTCATTTAAAAGCTTTTAAAGGCTGTTCTTATATCTTTTCCCTTTGATGCTTACATTACCAAAAATATTGCAAATGTAAAGTAAGATATTGTAGTTGAATTTGTTAGTAGCCTTTATATCCAATATATTTTCAATATCACTTATATTCAAAATCCACGTACTTTGTCACCCAAAAGAGAAAATAAAAAAACTTAATTCATCTGTAATAAACAAAAGAATTGTTTATAAAATCTTGATAACTTTCAAGTCTTGTGTGAAAATGACTATTAAGTGCCCGGAAACTGAGATAATTGAGAACCATTTTCACACAAGACGTACAAGTTATCAAGATGTAATACTTCTGAGAGTTAATTTTAGGCAATAAGTTGTGTTTCAACTTATTTTGTCTCATATTTCACAATTTTTTTGTTTTTGTTCTTAGAGGAGATAAATCCACCTCTAAATATGCAAAAAAAACAAAAATTTTTTGAATGAAGTGTTGATTGCATCCCTTGGGTTTCTCCCTTTTTTTAAAATATTAATGTAATGGGAGTATAAGTTTCACCCTTTATTAATTTGTGTATTCATTTTCATGATACATTGTTCCCATCTTTGGACTTGAAAATGTCAATATAGTACATATATTAATGTTGCTACATCAATTCACTTTTAAATGTACAAATTATTTGTATGTGGAGTGAAGATCAGTTTTGTTTTGATTTTAGTTACCTGAATGAATAATTGATATTCTTGTCAAAAAGAGCTTACCATAATCAATATGCAAATTTTGAGACCCAAGGGAAACCATTCAAATTACTGCTATATGAAGGAGACTTGTGTGAATTGTGTAGCCACAACATTTTTGAAAAGCTTTACTCATTGGAGAAAGGGTTGCACTACAAACTAGCATGTACATGTATTTAGTCTTGCACAAAATATGAAGTAGCTGAAACATCTTGTAAAGGTGGCCGTAAATTCAACTTGGTGTACATGTATTTTTGGTCATGAAAAACTGTAGTGCAACAGACTTGTGACATTGCTGTGCATAAAGTGACTTCTAAGCTGGAAACATTCAAGACTACACTATTTCAGAGACACATCCTTATCCTCACTAGTCAGTATTTTGTTGACATTTATTTCTTACCTTTTCATGGCTGTTTGGGTTAAAATTCTGTGAAAATTGAGAGTGATAGATTAGTCTATAAAATAAAAAGAAGGCTTGAAGATATGAATTTAATTTTCAGAATTGTTTCAAAAACACTATGAACACTATTATATTCACTTGCTATGCTCATTCGTAAAGTACTGGTTGGTATTGTTTTTATCACTCTCAAATAAAATTCATATCTTAAGTTGGTGCCACTGTGCAATATCCTAGACATATACCTCTAGGTAGAGAGATGTCAGCAGTAGCATTGGAGCAAAGTGCCCAATTCAGCCTTAATGATGGACAATTCTCCAAATCTGGACTCAAACATTCTGAGTAATCTTTAGGCTATTTTGCCTTTTAGTGGTCCTAATCACTGTCAGAGCACAGGCCAAAAACGATATCTTTTTGCCATTTGTTTGACCATGAAACGATACATTTTTTTTAAAATAGCAATATTTTTAAAATTAGAGAGGAAGCTAAGGGAATACCACATTTGAATTATATATTCTTGATTTGTGGCTCTTGTTATCTGTCAAAGGAGTTGCAGAGGCCTCATAGTTAGTGTGCTCCCTTGGATTGAAGGGTCCAGGTTGGAGCCCTGGCTGGGGACATTGCTTTATGTTCTTGAGCAAGACACTTGTGTAGCTCCAGGTGTCAAAACAATATTGGAATGTCACAGGAGATACACAGATTACAAGGACTTTGCTGGAAGTACTGATTTGAAACACCAAAGACTAACTATGATTCCAGTGCGATTTATTCATATTAACCATCATTTTATGTCCAAAACCGTCAAACTATAATACAATCAAAAAACGTAGTCTAAGTGAAACTGGCTAAAATAACCATACATAACATGAATAGATATTATAATACACGAGCACAAGGAAATCTACAATACAACAACTGACCAAGAAATGCAATGAAAAGGGCAAGGAAATAAATGCACACTTACCGATTGTCCTCTCTGTAATGCCTGAATACACAAGTCACAAGATAATTGCAGTAACTTTCGCATAAAGCTCTTGTGTGAAACAACTATCGCAAAACCCATAACGCACGAGGTGTGGCATATGATGTCGAAGCATTACTTTAAATACTCAACAAAGAATAATACTAACTGAAATTAATACTTAACTGAAAATAATATATGACTCGACAACAACAACAAAATGTTGTAATTATTTCAACTTGACTTTCACAGTGTCTCTCATCACTCAGGTGTATAACTGGGTACCAGCAAATTTAATACTTGGGAGGTAAACCTGAAATGGACTTGCATCCTATCCAAGGGAGGGGGGGGGGGTAGGAATAGAAACAGTCTTACTCGCTTCATGCTATAGAAACTGTAGATAGGCTTTGTCGTGATGGGATGCTTGGCTCGTATGCTTTTTACCTTTTTACAAACAGTTGAACCCCGTTTATTCACACTTTCGGGGGAAAGGACTGATAGTAAATGATTGAAGTACAAATCCAAGTGAACTCATTTTGAGTTCAAAACAACAGGCAATTCAAAGTACATGTTTCCAAGCGAGTTTGAATTGAGAAGGTCTAACTGTGCTTATCTCTCAGGATCTGATTTAGTGAGTGTTGACTGTTCTGATTTTGTTCATTTTCTATCAGGGTTCAAGTGAGAAGAACAGATAAAATAAACACTGAAGCTGCATTTCATTCTATTGAGGAATATATGTATTGGGTGGACCTTTATTACCAGAAATTAGAGAGAGTGCAAACAGTGGAACAGAGAAGGGTTTATCTTGCAACAGATGATTCAAATTTATTACCTGAGGCAAAGGAAAAGTAAGTTTTATACTGTCTCGTTGTTATATTTTCATGCTGTAGTCATTTCTGGTATATATTGATCATCGATTTTGCAGGTCTTTTGAAAAGAAGGTATTTTCACTGTCTATAAACAAAAACCATGCTATAAAGTAATGAGTGATCATCGCAGTTACACACACAACTTAAGCAGTTGTGAAATTAAACCTTGAAAACAAAATTCAGGCCTGAACGTGATTCAAACTCATGACCTCTGGGATACTGGTGCAGTGCTCTGCCAACTGAGCTATCAAGCCAAATGGGAGCTGGTTACATTGTGAAATTGCAATGGGCAAATTATTCCAAAAAATATCCATACATGGCGACGGACGGCTTCAATATTTTAACCTCCCCTTGTCTTCGGAATTTCCAAAATTCATTACCCCCATGCCCTCAGAATTCGATAATCGTTAAGCTCCCCTCTCCCTCGGAATTTCCCTGTTTTCGTCAAACCCTTTGGCATAACCAAATCTGTTAACAAATATGCCCTACTTGGGTTATTTTATGTCAATTGGTTTCACATCACCCCACTTTAGTTATAGAAGGAGTCATATTAATTGACTCCAGGGGAAAAAAATTGGAAAAATAAACAATTTCTACTTACCCTTGTGCTACAGCTACTATCTACAGAACGTTTACATTACTCCAACCTGTTACAGAACATAAAAATAAAAATATTGTGTGATATAAGTTTGTACACTCTGAAGATATTACGTTCAAGGGCGATCACATGTTTTGACACATCCGCCATATTGAATTTGGCCCTGCAGGGTGAGCAGTTGCGCCCAATCCTACTTCAATCGTACATATATTTCGAAATGGTGCTCTCTGCCAGAGAAGACTGAGATTCACACTTGGCTAACTGTACTCCAGCAGGGCTCAAAGGTAACGACCAGCTGGTTGCACATGCGACTTCATTTTTTATTGTGCGCCTCAAAAATCATGTTTGATCGCACCCTGCGCGCCTGAAAAATCATGTTTGATTGCACCCTGCGCGCCTAAAAAGCCCAAGTTCAGTGCGACTTAATCGGAGCTCCTTATGTACTCTGACTAGTTAGAAACAAAACAAACATGTTAGAAACGAAAGCAACATCAAATAATAACAAATCAGGTTCCAAGTAATAAAGTTACATCATTTTCCTTGCATCAGAGTGTGTTTTATTTTTTGTTTTCCCTGCGGAGCTCGATTTCTTCTCAGGCGACGTTTCATCTACGTTCCATCCTGCCCCAGACTCTTCTCGGGGTTGTAACAACTCCGCTGACATGTGCGAGTGAAGGCTACCAATTTAAACACATGCGTTGATTGTTGAAGGTCAGCCCAAGAGTCAATGCAGTCAAGCATGTCTAAACAAACTGGGCTAAGAGGGTTTTTACATCAAGGTAAGAACAATTTCAAGTATTTCTAGGAAAACAATGAAATATCTCAGCGCAGTTAATGATGTGGATCGAATTTATTCTCTTATTTGAAACACTCATTTACGTAACAAACATTTGTTATCAAACAGCCGGTTGCTGTCTCCTTCATCGTCTTCAACAGCCTCGCAATCCAGGGATACCTAGTTAGCTCAAGAGAAAGAGGATGAGCCAGCTAGTAAAAAACAAAAAGTCTACAAATTTCAGAGAGCGTGGATAAAGGAATTCGGTGACTGGTTAGAGTGGGATTTGGAAAAAGAATTGATGAGGTGTACATTTTGTAAAGCTTTTCCAATGCATGCATCTTCATCTTTGGTTCAATAGTGGCCAGAGACCAAGGTGATCTGACCTTCTGGTACAGAAAATGGCCAGAAGAATTGATTTCAGTTGGTGGATCATTGGAGTCACAGGATTTTGAGTGAATCAGAATATTTTCTTCATCATAGCATGTTAATAAATAATGATTGTGAAATCTTTCTATTATTTTGGATGTACCATAAGTAAAACTACTTGATATTGTGAAGTTTAAGAATGTAACAATACTTTGTCATCTTTAATGATCAGACAGTAAGAGCCTGAAAGAAACAAACAAAGGATTAGCATATTCATCTACGGAATAAAAGTTATTTATTAAATGTCTGAAGCTTCTCTGAATTTTCTTTTTGATGGAACTCGGTGTTCTGGACTGTGCTCCTAAAATTTTTAGCTGTGCTCCTAAAATATTGCTGGTGTGACTAGAAATTTACAGGACAGGTGCTCTCAAAGCCAAAAATAAACTTTGAGCCCTGTCCAGGATTTAAAAAAAGCTCATGCACGAACAAAGATTTGTTCGTATTTTATTAATCTGATATTATCATCAAGAAATTCATGAATTTGATGTACAACTCAAGTTCTATTGGCTTTCTTCAACGCATGCCAGATCGATTGTTGCTTCTCCTGTATCCTGCACTTTCACAGTCATCATCAGTGTCGCGTCGTTCGGTTGTGCTTCATTTATGATCTTGTAACGTCCACAAAATTAGCATTTTTAAGCCTTCAGGATTCCAAATGCAAGTACTCCCTCATGCCTTCAGAATTCCATTTCAAAGAACCTCCCCTTGCCTTCAGAATTCCAGTTCAAAGACCCCCCCCCCCCCCTTGCCCTCAGAATTCCAAAAAGCTGTCCATTGTGGTGTATGGATATTTTCTGGAATTGCCCAATATACCCATAGAAGGTGAAGAATGCAACAATCAATATATCTGAAAAATCATTCATATGTTCTGCTATATTTGAACTTTAATTTTACAACTGCTTAACTTGTGGGTATAGCTGTGACGATCAATCATAACTTCATATCTTTCTCCGCAGTTACAAACTCACAATATGACCAGCCCCCACTTGGCTTGATAGTTCACTTGGTAGAGCATTGCATTATCGTAGAGGTCATGGGTTCGAATACCGTTCAGACCTGAAATTTTTTTTCAGGCTCAAATTTCACAACTGCTTAAGTTGTGTGTAGAACTCTGATGATCAATCGTACCTTCAGATCTTCCTCTGCAATTCTATCAAACTAACATGATTTAAAAGTTTAGTGGGTATAAAAATGTGATGTTTTGTTTTCTTGTTGGACAATCAGTTTACTACTAATTGTAACAAATTATTCAACACGACATCTCAACTTGTGATTTTTGTGTCCACTCTGGAATTATATACGTTTAGCTAAGTACCCTTGGCTGCAGTACATGTAGTTTCACTGTAATGCAAATTAAATTTCCAAGCTAAAATTGCAGTACAGTAAGACCTTGCCCTAATCCTATCAACTCATTAATTCAGTCACATGATTATTGCGGTCACTCTTTGGCCTGGCAAAATGCCATACAATGCAGCCACCCTGTTTATATGGTCATTGGCCACATTCTCAAATCCCAACCTGTATAATAATTCTTTACAATTTTACCCTGTCTATACCTCCACTCAAATCAGTTCTGTTCATCTTAATTATATAAAATTTGTATGCAGTGACTGAAGTTTATTTTTTTTTTGAAATTATACCTGCATTGCAGATGTTTATTAAAAAGTGGTTGTTTATAAGGGCAGTTTTGACATACAGTCATGTATCCGTTAATGCGACCATCCATTAATAAATCCATTGCACTCTACTGTGTTTGTGAATTATCTATCTCTAGTTAAGATAATGTTATGGCAAGAACTATGCAGACCTTTGTAATCTATTGTTGTTGTTGTTGTTTTTTGATGAAATATTGTTCTAATCTTAGGGACTTACTGTTTTGATTCCTTTTCAGATACAAAAACTATGAATTTGTTAGTGATCAGGAAATTTCCAAATCAGCAGGGCTTGGTTCTCGTTACTCAGACTCTTCACTTCATGGAGTTTTGTTTGATATTCAAATGTTGTCCGAATGTGATTACTTGGTTTGCACATTTTCGTCACAGGTAAAGCATTGTTGTTGTCATGGTAATGTCAGTACTTATGAAAAGGGCACATGCCAACAGTGGAGCTCTCTTTTATTATTTTAAATTTACTGCTATGATAGCTGTACCCACTCTGTACCCATTTTCCCCTGGCATGATTTGTGTGGTGAATAATGGGTTAAATAAATGAACTACATTTTCCGCGGTGAACACTCTCTTTTAAAAAGTTGAATTTTCTGCGCATTTTTATTGTTCGTACTGGAGGACTGTGATGTCATTCACTTTTGGACCTTATCATTATCATAACATTATATAAAAACAAATACTTGTAAATTCCATGTTTGCCATGGTTCTGTTCAGTAATTTATCACAGAAGACATGATGCTGTGATAAGAACATAGTGACACACTTAGCTATCACCGTGGTAACCTCTTTTTAGTTTTAAGCACATTCAGTCGCTTAAACATGTGCACAGCAGTTTTCAATTCAAAGTTTTACATCCATAGTTTTTATTATGTCATTTCTATAGTGGCTAAGACTGTAGAACATGGTACAGTGTGGTTTGTTTATAATATAACTTACGGCAATTCATCTTCATCAATCCATCAAACATTTTTACTGATTGGCTTAAACATGTAAACTGACTGAGTATGCCCCAACTAAAACGGTGGAATATGTGAGTTATATTCCTCAATTTGTGTTGCAATAAATAGGCAAGTTCCTAGGATAATTAAATAAACACAGTAGCCTCTGTCTGATTTTAAAGTACGTTCAGATTTTTATTTGTCCATGGTGATACCTGTAATCTGTTCCTCAAAACTCTGCTTCTCAGAACAGATAATGTCCACAGACAAAATGCAAACATACTTTTGTGCCAGTTTGAGGCTAATCTTTATATATTTGCTGACAAATAAGCAGAAGCGCAACATTAGTAAATCTTTCTGTCTTTTCTTGATTGCCAGGTGTGCCGTGTGGCATATGAACTAATGCAATCATCACAACCTGATGCAGCCAAAAAATTCCAGTCACTAGATGACATTTACTACTATGGTGGGCAATCAGGTCATGATGTACGAGCAATTTATCCACATCAACCTAAAGATGGTTCACAGATACAGCTCTCTGTTGGAGATCGCATAGGAATTGCTGGAAACCATTGGGATGGATATTCCAAGGGTCTTAATCATAAGACAGGTGGAGATGGCCTCTTCCCTTCTTACAAAGTGGAAGATATAATGGAAGTGTATGATTTCCCAACATATGATGGAGTGTAGTTTTCCTTTATTTAGAGCAATTTCAAATTTGAAGAATATTTTAATAATACAGACGTTATAGAACAGCACAATTTTATATAATGGGTTACGTATTTCCCAAAACGAAAACCATTTCTATATATTTGGCAAGAACCCTCGACTTCAAATAACTTCATAAATATTAAAGATAATTAATATGTGGTTTTCCATTTCTTCATATAATTAATTCAAAAGTTAAAACTTTCAGTAATGATATTAGTAGCAGTTTGTTATAAAATAAAGTGGTAATATGAAAATCTATATCTCTTTATACAATAACATTTAGTTCTTTTTTAATATCCTTGTGCACAGCCATGCTATTTTTGTTTGCCCATTCTTATTGTGCACACAACATATGTTGCTATATCATCTATTTGATGCAAATATTGAGCAAGACACTCGCCAATATTTATTTTTAAATTGAAAATTCTAGCAGAGGAAATGACTTTGGTTGCAATTATTTACTCAGTAATTCTCATCTAGCATTGTTCATGTTCATTTACAACAAGCAAACCACATCATTTAATTACAAAATTGCTGAAGGATTGCCAAAGTCTTTAATGTGCTTTGTGCCTGGTGCTCTGATTATCTACTGTGGGCTTTATTTCCGCTGCTTTCTCACATCCAGTCTTTGTTCTTCAGATCAGGGAAGGCAAGGGCTGGAAATTGAGCCTATATCTATTTAAATAGCCATTTCTTTGCTTATGCTAACAAAACCATGGGAACTTAACCCAGATTACTGATAACCTGGATTGTCCATTTCAGGAGTTAGAGTTAAGTTAAAAGGTCGAGTAACTATTTTTAGTCCTCAAACACTTCTAACACTTTTTCTCTTGTTTTAACTCATTTTAAAAGAAGTATGGTGAGAAATCCTTGGGTATTAGATTTTGATTGTGTATTTTCATACCACATAATTTAATTTATTTTATCCGTTTTTGGTGGTTGATGTGATTAAAACTTAGTACATGTGATTATTATTAAATGAAACAATAAATAATATTAACTTCATTAGAAAAACGTATGAGTTAATAAATGACAAAGGAAGAAAAGGATAGACAAAATGCCTGTATGGTAATGATTACTAAACTAGAACATCAACCGCGATGTAATGAGGGTATGAGGGTATACTCATTCTCAGCTCTGGAGATTAAACAATTTAACAATTAAACCTGCAGCCCGCAAGGGCTACGAGTTAATAGCCCATGAGGCAAAGCCGAATGGGCTATTGACCCGTGGCCCTTGAGGGCGAAGGGTCTAATTGTTTTAGTATCACCCAGCTAGTCGGACAGAAAAAGCAATAGAAAAATTAGCAAATGCAAGTTGATGAAAGGTTTTTTGGGGGAATAAAACGAAGGAATTTCGCTACTCGATGACTATTGCTAATAGTCCCCTAGTAGCGTAGCCAATCAAAATGCAGAATTTGCATTAGTCCACTAGTTGGGTGATACTAATATTGTTTTGAAGGGGGTGGAGTGGGAATTTTTTAGACTAAACCATGTTATTTTCTGGTGGGCAATAGCTTGTGCTAGAATTTTTTTAACATCAGAAAATGAGACATGGATGAAAAGCCCTTGCACGTTTTTATTTTAGCAGTTTTGTTGTGCAGGAATGTTTCTTTTTGTATTTCCCAACCTCAAAAAAATTGATTGTTCTTCCATGAGATAAAGCATGGACCCTTGCTTTGGGTTTCTCACACAATCTTTCCCCTGGCAATGGGGTGCGTGACGTGTGACTAGTGAAAACATCTTTGCAGGAGGCTAATAGTTTTTTTAAAAGAGCTTAAATAATTGTTTGACGAGAGATGCAATCTCGTGGAATTCTGGCCCATTTCACCAAGATACAAGATACGGGTCCAAATGAGGCAACACCGTACCTAGGGGGTGGGGGTGAGGATTGCGATTTTTTTGATGTTCGTGCAATGTTTTGTAGTGTGTTACGTGACAGAATTGTTCAAAGAAATGGCGAAATTACTGCTTGTAGTTGTTTCACTTTTAACGATAAACTCTGCTTTGGCGGCCAGAATTTTAGGTATTAGTGGAGCGGCTTCGGGATCTCACTATTTTGTTGTGAAGAAAACAATGGAAGAGTTATCGTCACGGGGACATGAGGTTTGTAAGCTGACATAGCCTGCGAAGCAAGCGCTTCCGTGGGGTAGAGAAGCAAAGAAAAACGGAAAAGCTTGCCACGGAGGCTATCATAGCTAGCTACCTGGCCTTTAATTCTCTTCGCTTAACGAAGTTACGATTATGCAAGTAGCGCGCTTTCCATTGGGAAGTTTTCAGACGTTTGATTCGTTGCAACAGTGCACGAGTGCTTCGCTGCCTCGATCGACCTTGATCATTCTGGATATTACAAAAACCTCATCTCTTATATGGGCTATATGGGTATGTGCGGCCCCAAAGGGTATGGTTTTTCAGCCGTTTTGGTCATAAATTGGGTATCGATTTTAGCCATTTTGCCGCCATTTTGGTCACAAATAGGGTATGGATTTTTGTACTCTAAGGTTTCAGTTCGGTTTTTTTTAGAAGAAGCTACTTCATCACACCCTCCTTCTCCCATCCGCGCTTTGCCTTCCTCTACCCCGTTTAATGCCTGCTATACAGGTCTGAAACAGGGTAATGATCTAAGAGTCAGGTCATAAATATAGTTTTTACTGTCTTAGGAGTATTTAAAGTATTAAAGGGTATCAGATTGTGGTCAGATCGTAAATAGGGTAGGGAAATTCGCAGATTTTGGTCATGAATAGGGTAAGGGTTTTGGGAAGCAAGGCACACACCCCTACCTGTAAAATATTCAAAAACTTGACAATCCTTACTGTTATTTGCAGATTCGCTGTTCGTTCAATCATTCAAAGAATAAAGGCTCATTTTCAATAACATCAATTTTAATATCAACGCGCCATCTTAAGGCG
>OMLO01000886.1_pt1 | contig 21565 bp, 6 predicted proteins | sample 1674811 | NCBI WGS metagenome assembly OMLO01 (sample SAMN06265003, study PRJEB25207) | coral metagenome | isolation source: Coral host | place: Mexico:La Bocana,Puerto Morelos, Mexico | collected 2008-11-13 | reverse complement strand
ACGATGACGATGACGATGACGATGACGATGACGATGACGATGACGATGACGATGACGATGACGATGACGATGACGATAACGATAACGATAACGATAATGATAATAATGATAAAATACCTCTCCTAGCTTTTATCTACGTGCGCGTAGAAAAGCTTAAATGGCCGCCTTTGTTTGACAAACTCGACAAACAAAGCCGGCACTCTGGTCACCGTGACAAAATCAGTCCGGAATAAATATTTGAATCATGGCCTTGAGTGGTTTACACCTTGTGTAAGCCACACAAAAATGACGAAATAATTGGAGTCATCTTTTTAAATTTTGCTTCCTTTCTGCAGCAATTTAAGTTTGAACAGGATTCAATCCTTTCCGCCGGGTGTATTTGCAAATCTTCGCGATCTATCGGAGTTGTAAGTCTGAGTTTCAAGTTTATTTCGAACCTTTCTTGTCTGTGTTAATTTAGTTTCTTTAATGTATTATTGGCGACGTTGTAATGTGAAGAGCGTTAGTATTAATCGAGTCAGACCACGAAAGTACGCTTACGAGATTTGGGATTGTTATAGCTCATTTCATAATCTTTTCTGTGCCACTTTCTGCGCCACCTCGAAGCTAAAGACAGGCACGTCAAACGAACTACTTTGTTTGGCAAATGAAAGACCAGATCTTCATTACGCCGAAAACTTCTTTGAACAAGAGGGAAAAGGGCGCCAAAACATCGTCGCTCGGAAACGCAGGAGCAGGTAGTTGACTCAACGAGAAATCAAACGGGCGAAACTGGCCTGACTAGTATGCCAAGAGGGTGAGCAATTGGACTTAAACAGCCACACACAGTTGTGCTTTGGCGATGCTAGCTACAATGTAGATATTGCGGAGAGCAAATCTTAGCTATGTAGATAATGTATGTTTGGAAATTTGTCCGCAGAGACTAACCGCTCAGGCAAGCGAACAGTTTTCCGACAGCGGAGCTCTAAGAAACTCGCAGCCTCGATTGTTTGTTATCTTTTGAATAACGAGCGAAAATATATGCGGAATTAAACTCAAATATGCGAAGAATATATTTGAGGTTCCAGGAGTATTAAACTATTTTAAACGCTTAACAGACTTAAGAAATCTTTCTATGTTTTTTTACCTTCACACAGGTTTTTGGATTCGAACAATATTGATAACCTCGATGCTGATGTCTTTTTCAACCTAAAAAAGTTACGAAAGCTGTAAGACACTCTCACGTTTACTTAGTCTTCTACCTAGAAGCATTTTGTGTCTGACTTGTAACTGCTTGCGTAACGTTGCTATAAGACTCGACACCTGGATCAGTCATGAGCATGGAACCTTTGCTCAATAACGGCTTAGGCAGAAACAACGAGGTACAAACTATCGCAAGGTTTCTTTTTAAGGCAATAACATGGCTCTAACAACGTTAACACAAGGGACGACGACAACTATAGCAACAACAACAACAGAGACAGCGAAGAATATAACATCGACAATGACGCAAAATGATTATAAAATGTTTTCTGAAGGCTGAGCTTTATTAACTACTGACGTGGGAAGCAATATAGAGACAGTGTCTCATCGGGCTATTCAAAAATCGAAAAGAGAGTTGAATATACAACGCGCAACGGAGTATTTTTGACGAGATTTGAGGTGTTTGGATAGCCGGTGATGAAACAATGTGTCAAGTGTTTTATATATAAAAATAACAAGCGAAACACTACGAAAAATAAATTTATCAGGTTCGTTTTGTGTTATCGTTGTCGACGTTATACGCAGTTGTCATCATTGTCTAGCTAAAAATAATAAGAAAAATAAATTTCGATCACTCGATATGACCTGTTGGCGATAAACGCAACCTTAGCGTTTAAAATTCTTAAATAGGGAGTTTACGAAACCACGACGGCGGCGCCGGGGACAACGTCGATTAAAAAATGAATTTAAAAAATGAATTTATGTTCTAGACAACACAAAATGTGGTCATTTCACGTCTTGCCAAGAACGGGAAAAAATGTACCAAGAGTTTCAACGCCCGTGCACAGCCATTATTCTGCTCGTTAATTCTTTAATTCAATGACGTTCCCGTTGCCGTTGCCGTCGTGTTTTCGTAAACTACTCAATGTCTTGATTACGAGGTCTTAAAAAGATTTTCGGTTTGAGAGTGATAGCAGTCATCGGAAATTCTCCATCCTTTCAAATATCCTGGACTTAGAGTGATGCTTTTTGAACACTTGACAATTTCATTCAGCAACGGTCCGCCATGTTTACTTGCCGAGATGGCAAAGGTGGCGAGCTTAGTAAATCAATATTTACTGCCTAACGCATGCAGTGAATATAGCATTATAAACTGTTCTTTTCGACCAATCAGAATGTTCCAGTTTTATATTCACCTCTGGGAACTATACAGAGACTTAAAACGATATTACATTCTCATTCGTGTTTTAACTATGTGCTGTTTTCGTACTACGTTTCATTTTCATTAAATACCAACAAAGCGTTAACAACTGTTATGTTTCTGTCAAATGACAGAAACAAAGGTGGATCAAGTGCCACGAGAATGTAATTTAGAAATTCAACATTTTTTGTAATTCTCGTTCTAATTGTAAATGTCTATGATTTGCACAGGACATTAAATTCAAACAATATTCAGAACCTTCCAGCAGCTCTGTTTTCCTCTCAAGAAAAACTAGACACTCTGTAAGTCTGAGGCGAATATTGCAAATTATAGCTAAAATTTACTTTGTTCCTGAAATTATTCTTTTACGTATTGATACTTCTTCCATATACAGGGATTTGAGTTCAAACAATATACCAAACCTTCCAGCCAGTTTATTTTCATTTCAAAAGAAATTACTTTTTCTGTAAGTAGGACGTGAAGAGTTTCTTTAATGGCCCAGGTAATGATCAATGTTAAAATGGTATAAATGTTTATGTTCCTATGTACGGCAATGTAATCTAATGCAATTTAATGTAATGCAGTGCAGTGCAGTGCAATGTACTGCAGTGTACTGCAATGAAATGGAATAAAACGAAATATAACGTAACCCTGATTAAGTTATGCAATGTAAATAAAATGATATAATGTAATCTATTCTAATCTTGCTGAATCGAATGTAATGTAAGGTAGCATAATCTAATGTAATACAATCTTATCTTATCTAATCGAATCTAGTCTAGTCTTGTCTAGTCTACTTTCTCTATTCTTATCCAGTCTAATCTAATCTGACTATTTAATTATACTAATTTATAGGATACACGTCATGGTTTACGCCTGCATTTTTTTAGTTCCTCGTTTGTAATTCGTTTTAAGGGGGGTGTCCTTCTTAACTACCAATTGGCCGTGAATTTGTTGCTAAGAAACAGACCTCCTAAGGATAGGCTTTTTGTTCAGGCTCGTTCCATTGATGATTCCTGCAAAAGGTTTCAATCACGGGTATATTTGACCAGTCAGGTCACCAGAATAGAAATAAAACCCTAGAACTTGAAAGACACTTAAATCCGAAAATTCAAATCAGTGGCAATAGATCATGGCCAGAAATTCCGTACATCGCAACGGCGCACGCGCGAGGTTACTTGGCAATATGGCCGCCAAACACTCAAAGGAAATATAAGGCAGAAATAAAACAAAATAAGATAAGGCGCGTTCTGGCTTACCGGGAACAAGTGCCGCGATCCGGTAGAGTTCTGGAAAGTTCCCTCGGCTATTCTGATAAGTTGGTTTTCATCAACAAATGTTACTGGCCCTGCTTTTCATCGATGTTTATTTTCGAAGCTTGGTCCATACAATGCTCTACAAAACAGAGGCTTGAAATCCCATTTTTGCATCCCAAGCAGATTTTGATCCTCTGTAGCAGACAACATAATCGGGATATCCCAAGTGCCGCGATCGCTTGAAGAAAAGCACCGTATGATGTACTATTTGATCAATTTTCACCTGCGATGCTGATTTCTTCGCTCTGCTTTTTGGTTTTAAAAAGCTTGCAAAATTACGGAAAGCAAGCTCGTAAACAGCCACGCTAAAATCCTCAGATCCGCTGTCTTAGCACGGCGATTTTTCGGCTGCAAACGGTCCGATTTTGCTCCAAAAGACATCGTTTGAAAGGGAATTTTCTCTAGTTTTTACTTTTATGCAATTATTTCAGTCAGCAGTTATTTACATGCCCAACAACATCTTTATGTACAACAACTTTTTCTGTAATGCCGTTGAGCCCGAAGTACTCCGTACTGAACAGCGGTATGCACCACTAAAATGTGTACTAGACATATGCCGCACGGACTCCATGTCTGGAGTTTCTAAGTACTTAATGCTACGTATGGGCTTTATTTATGGAACGCACTTTGTCATTAATTAACAGACTTTCTACACTTGTCTAGGACGCAGCCAAAATCATGTTTTTTTTTTCAAAACAAACTTTCTCTCATATACAATTAACTATTTAGCACTTAGTATTATATCCAGTAAAATTGCGCTTTATTTTGTGAATTGATGGCAATGTACAAGTGCAACGTTTTTTACTTGTCCATCCAGGGATCTGAAAGCAAGTAACATTGAAAACCTGACTGTGGGTCTCTTTGCCAACACTTCAACATTATTTAGCCTGTAAGTTTAATATGGTTATCATATTTTTTTTCCAAGAGAGCACAGTAACGAAGCCTGCAATCTGACTGGTTCCTAGCGCGATCTGGATAGGCTTAGCTCTGACTACGGTTACGGTAACGGTGGAAAACGGAGTGAAATTTGTCGTGACGATCAATTTTCGGTGGTTACTAGTCAAGTATTAATCTGTATTCACTTTAAAATGGAAAGGAAAGTAAATATAAGAAAGTTCAAACGACTGTTTTAAAGTTGTTAGTGTTGGTTTGGTTGTTTGTAGCTTGGCGCATAATCTTGTGTTTCTCGCGGCGTACAATTCTAACTAAAAAGAGTTAATTACAGTAGAGTTAACCCCTTTGATCGTTGCTGTATTTTTAGAGAATTTCTTTGGAATATCCTTAACCAATTTCTATGCTTTATATTATATATGTATCCTAAATACTACAAAAAGAACAGATACTGAACCAGTGATAGCGCGCTTCTCACGCATTCTCGCACAGCGCGGGATTCGTGAGCAAAATGGTTTCTTGATTTCAAGCAGTGATCGAAGAAGAGATTTAAGCAGAGTACTTCAAAAGACTGAAACGAGAAGATAGTTTCTACAACAAAAGGTCGCTTGCCGCAATTTGATAATTCGCTATTTTCCATGCAGAAATTTTCAGCAACAGATACGGAGACTGGACTAAGTTTCTGTTTTCGATAGGTCATCGAATTAACCGATGTTTATCGCTTTGCAATTTAATGAAACAAGCGAAAAACTTTCAATTCATCTTGTTGATCACGAGATGATTCATTGGACTTTTCTTGCACGACTGTACATTTTGCGCGCGATGCGAAACATATTTCAGGTTATGGTTACAGTAAGCTTGAAAATAACGAACACCGGAAAAACTCCAAAGAAAAGTACTTAGCTTCCCCCCCTTCACCCCATTTAACTCATCCCTTGCAAATTAGACTTTTACTAATTTGAGTTCTACCATCTGTAGAGATCTTTCTTTCAACAAAATAAAATATCTACCCAAGGAAATTTTTTGGGGCATGGATGACATAACTGCTCTGTAAGTATAATTAGAAGATGAGCCCCTCTCATCATTATAAGCCAAGTGAGAGGGAGAAGTGGGTTGTGATGGACTTGGCGCCTTCATCAGGACATTTTACCGCACCCCTCAGCCCAATTTTTGGTTTGACTTCCCTCCCCCTACCTTCCCCCCCGGGAGAATGTGAATACTGTCAACATCTGGAATGTTACTTCTAAGCAGAAGTTTCGCATTAATGTATGAATTAATATAAGGGCAATTATTTTACTCCTGTTTACAAAAATGAGATGATTATTGATGCAGATGATCTTTTTAAGCCAGGAAGGTGATAGGAGTTTAGTTGATGCTGCTTTTTCTTTCCCGGCAAAATTTCAGCTTAAGAACCTTTGAAAAATTTAGGCACCATTCAGAACAAATTCTGACATTACACCGTTCAAGATAATAATTTTATAGCACTCCCTATAAGTACTACCATTATTTTGTTTTACCAACCACGTGATTAACATGCGTTAATTGAGCGTAACGGCTAAAGAAGCATTGAAACAATTTCCGTAGACCAATGACGCTTTATTTTTTCTTGTTTTTCTTGGTAGTTACCTTCCAGTTTACGTGCAGCTACCAACTTACTGATCGTGCAACTATAAATATTTACTGACATAAATTGTCGTTTTTATATATATCCAGATACTTGCACAATAACATGATAACATCCATTTCAAGAGAGACCTTTGCCAGGGCCAGCAACCTTGCAATCTTGTACGTATGATACGTAAACCCTGCATGGCGTGTCATCAATTGAACGTTAGATCCGTCAGCTCAAAAAAAAGAAAGAAAAAAAAAACTATTTCTAAGTTAATCTATGTATATGCCAGGAATTTCAAGTAAAATTATCTGTTCACATTTCAGGTTTCTAAGCGGTAACCTACTGAAAAATGTTCCCAGTAGAGTCTTTTCCCATTGGCATTACAGCGAGATCTCTGTTGACACCGCCACAATGTAAGTATCAGGCGGTAAATAAAATCAGTCTGACTGGATTGGACGAGAAAAACTCAAACAGGTCCACCGGCCCAGCTATCAGATAAAACTAGTCGGCCACGCTATCTGTGATTTCGATTTCGGAAACGGAAAAATATTGCTAAGAGATTCCCGGGCACTCGTGTCCTTGAAGTTGTTCTTTGCAATGCAATTAAGATGGCTATTTCCAGTCTAAGCAGCACTACAGGGACCCGCATAAGGCATCCGATGTGTTCTTACACTTAAAATTAGAGGTATAACACCTTAAATTAAAAACCGCAAGGAAGAACCAACGGAAATCGCTATAAATCTTATCCTGTGTAAGTATGTGCTCATTATTAGATCTCTCAGTTAGTACGCGCTCTGTGATTGGTCAATTTAGCGAGCCATATTTTACTGTGCTTTCGCCTAAAAATTTAAAACTGCTTTTGTTGACAAAATGTTTTGTGATCTATCACCAAGTGTTCTTAACTTTTAAAGCAAGCAAAAGTTGAGATGTTTCTTTTGCTTTCGAAATTGTGCTGACGACTTAAGAGTCACATAACAACTCGTTGAACTTTTGAAGTACGCCAGAAATTTGAAACCGTTACACGTAAATAAAAATCGTTCCCGAACCCTTGAGGCAAACAGTAGAGATATAATAAATATCTTAGTAATCTCGCCTTATCGATCCGTACTCAAGTTGCGGATCCACTTTCTTAGGTCGTTTATTTTTCATCGTCTAGCTTTGAGGCTACTTGGCTATGTAGGACCTCAACAGCACCCTTGCTCCTCTGACCTCCAAGTCCCAGGAGACCAAAAAGGCTTTATTTGAATAGGTTAAGAAGTAACAATTAAGAGGTACATGTTACTGGTTAAACAAGCTTTTAGGTCGTGAAGTAATATTTTCAGAGGGGAAGCTTTTTGTTATCGACAAGCATGCAGACGGAAGATTACGAAGTTAGCACGTTTTAAACTTCCCAAGTTACAATCGTCATTGTCTGTAAATATCACATTTATCCTTTACCCTTTTCAGAATGTTATCCGATAATCCGATAACGGCAATTGGACCAGAGGCATTTAGAGTCGATGTTAAATTTGTAATTATGTAAGTTACGTCAAACACTTCTTTGTAAGTCACCTTAGGTGTGCCTCCAACACTACAATGTTCATTTCAGAAAGATATGATTATCGTGGGTATGCAATTTGCTTTTGACTGGGTGCACTGCATAAATTTGCATATTTTGTTGTACGGTTGCAGGTAAATATACCTTTTTCATATTACGAAAAAAGAAACAATAGTAAAAGATGATATGCTTCTCCCCCTCCCCCCTCCACCACGCTTGCACGATTGATTTCTTAATCTTAACGATCTATCCCCCATTTGTTTTCTGTCCGAAGACGTTAACTTTTTTCTACGAATATAAAATTTTTCTCCTTGCGCGCGAGACCAGACGCGAATTGCGTTCGGGCTTTTTCAAAAGCCCTGCTGCTAATACTTTCGCTTATGATTCTGGCGAACTGAAGACAAAGTAAAGGATCTGTGAACAGACTAACCGTATTTAGTCTGCGCAATTATTTCGCTCGTAGGTCTTGTAATTCAAGATACTGACTAAGCACAAAGTTTTTTAATTGGCCATTTTACAGTTTTCTGCCCTTGACAACTGGCCTGGGCCTTAATGGCAGCGACGCTATAGATGACCTTTATTTTCATACAGACCTGTGTGCGTTAGTCATGTAAATGCATCTAAGTAGATTAAAGCAACAGAAGCAGTGAGGTCCGTATCAAACAAAAGGCCACCCCCAGTCTCACTGCCATTCAAAGGCCAGGTCACGGAGCAGACAAGAGTTAATGGTCCTATTGATCTTTCGTTTATACGTGTTTCTTTCAGATATTTACTACGGACAAGATTGAAAGTGTTTAGCTCTGAGTTTTTCAGTGGCCTCGGTGGTCTGGACTCTCAAATGTGACGTATTTTTCTCACTACATATAACGAATAGTCATCGCACACAATCTGCACAATCTGCACAATCTGGTTTTCTTTCATTTAATCATTCGTTGAGTTTTAGCCACAGCGCACAATTGTACGTGCAATACCAATGTGCGTTCTATCTATCGATTCCACTATATGCCGTCTCACCGAGGCGGAGTTTGAGTATTCCTTTCTCTCATGTTTCATAAATTCTTTTTTTGTGTATTTTTCGTTCTTCGTTTGTTAATTATTACTTTATTCTTTAATTTAATCTTCAGCTTCATCGCAAATAGAACACTTACAACACTGAAATACTCTTCTCTTGGAAAAAAGCGCTGCACAGTCTTGCTGTAAGTATTTTACATAAGACAACAGACATACCTTGTGCAAAAACAATCAGCACGTGACTGTAGAAAGTTTCAAGGCCAAAGAACGCAAAAATCCTCGCAAAAGCAACCTTTTCTAGGAACATTGGCAGCAATTCAGGAAGGTGCCTTTATCTGTCACAAACAAAAGGTATTCTCGTCTACAGGATTTTGCAAACAAAGATCATTTATTGCTGAGCAATCGGATCCTTATTCACCGAACTACAGTAGCGTACAGACTTTTTTGGGATAGGCCATGTAGCTTTTGTCTCTCACTGATTAAAATCTTTTTCCTCTATATTTTGTTTTTAAATCTTTACCCGTCTCATTAACAGTTCCATTAACAGCTTTTTTGTGCACTGTTGTGCATATTTTCTTGTAGATTTAAATCGTACTTAGGCGAATAAATTATAAAATTTACTGCAAATTAGTTTTGCTTGATTTCATGTTAAATTAATTATTAAATGCATTGACTTAGACAGTTTGAAAAAATAAAACATATAGAAATTTGAAATATACAGGAAAGGGAGTAGATTTATATTTCTGTGTTTACACAACATTGATTGGTCTCTTTGAGGAATCCTCATATTTCTGAAGAGGAAACCATCGAGGTTAAATCACCTGACGGTGCGTCAAAAACATTGGTTGCTGTTCTCTTGGCCTCGGGATTCAGACGAATAGCCAGTAATAAGTCGATTGCTTATTTCCTACCATGTCCCGTGGGAACTTTTACAAACTCCTCTTCTGATGGGGAAAAAGGATGCATGGTATGCCCTCCTGGTAAGATAACAACCTAAAATCAATACGCTAAGTATATAAGGTGAAGGTGTGGCATGGGGCCCGGGGATGGTCGACGCATCTTCCTTAAAAAGATAATTTACTCTAAAATACTGAAACTTTTAGTGGCCGTTTCATTTATTTACTTATTTTTTTTATTTCCATTTCCATTTCTGTAACCTAGATGGGTGAACTGTCTCTTTCATTTCGCTGTTTCACTGGCCTGTCAAGCCTAACTTCGACTTTCTTTAACAAATTGGAAATCACGAAAGCAATTTGACTCATTTAGCTCGACCAAAGAGTAACACATTAGACCTTTGTAATCGATGTCATGCAATACAGACATTTTTTGCATTTTCCATAGAACCAAAAAAAACCCGCCATAGATCAATTTTTTTTTGCCGAATTTACAGAAAAGGCGATGTTTCATATATATATATCGGAAAAACTCTTCTCCAAACTAGTGGAAATATGAAATCCCAAAGTTGGCAATTTTTACATTAAGCAAGCGTTGCCCCATGAAATAGATTTATTTGTAAAAAAAAAGGCCAAGTTTGGGGTCTCTTCTTTTCATGGCTTTCCCAGAGATAAGTATAAAACTTTAAAGCCTTTAATAAATTTTGGCATGATAAACTAAACGGTGAAGCTTGCTGAAGAAAATGATCAAATAAAAGAGACATCGATAAAAAGGTCCCTTCACGTGAACGAATTTTAATCGTTTTTCCTGGTACGTCTTTTCATCCTTTGATTGTAGTGTAACACAAAATTCAAACCCAAATTAAATTATCGCTGCTTCTTTTATTTTATACCATCTAAGGTGGTTTCTACTCAGATGATGTAGGCTACGTGGGTCCAAGCTGCAAGAAATGTCCGAACGGTTCTTTTGTTCACTTTGATAATGCACCAGGAACACAAACTCAAGATTGCAAATCTTGTCCTGAAGGTAATGGGTAATCTATAACGAATGCAAAAAATAAAGAAAAATTGATAAATCATTCTAAACGAGAGACTTCACAGGAATATCCATCAGTCTATCAGGTGAACCAGTGCAAATTACGATTAGTGTGATTTGTCGACGGTAAAGGGTATTAAGTAAGGTAATCGATATACAAAAATAGTAATAATCGATATACAAAAATAGTTTTATTATCCAGTGAATCACCATCTTACTCTCTCTGGTTAGTGGAGAACTGTTGTGAAGCAGACCAAACTCCCAGGAGCTCAGGAGTGAGTGTCTTTTGATTCCGATTTAGAAGTTGGCACCGGTAATATAACGCTAAATATTTCTTTGTATTATTATTATTTTTTTTTATCATTGAAAGGAACAGAAACTGATTTCTTTGCTGGATACCGTGCATGTACATGTTTACAGGGATTTTACCGAACACACATGTTCGACAAATGCTACAAATGCGTTGGTGGACTGCAATGCAAAGATGATTATGCTTCCTTAAAACCTGGTTACTGGTGGAAATGGAGGAGCGAGACTCGGAAAGGTCGTTACATAATCTTCATAAAAAATCTGCAAGAATCGTTACCAGCATTAACCGCTGATGACGTTCGATACCCTTATCCGTTGCCAACTGCTTATAGGTGTCCGGTAGAAGAATCCTGTACAGGTGGTTTAGATTCTCCTTGTAAACCTGGATACGAAGGTCCACTCTGCGCAGTATGTAGCTCTGGGTACTATAATCAATTACAGACTTGCAGACAGTGTCCATCAACGGAATGGATTATAGGACAATTGTCAATCGTTGCAGCGGTATTGTTGACAATCATCGCAGTTTTGGTGCGGACAAGCACAAAAAATACCAAAAAGGACGGAGATAATTCGCTTATTGACAAATTTTTATCAAAAGTCAAAATCGTAATTGGTTTTTATCAAGTCACTTACGGTTTGCTGGAAACTTTCTCATACATAAAATGGCCAAATTCCTTGCAAGTTGTCGGAAAGTATTCAGGGTTTCTTCAAATGAATGTGCTTCAGATAGCACCCGTCCACTGCCTCTATCAAGGGCTTCAAACAGATGCCTTCGGAAACTTGTTTGTTATGATGGCAATGAATGCTTCTGTGATTGCTCTTTCTGGAATAGCTTATGGGATACGTAAGATGATGATCGTAAGAAATGAAAGCATTGGAAATGAGGAAAAATCAAGAAAACTTACACAAACAAAAGAGTTTCTAACAAGGAATGTGTTTTTTTTCCTGTATACGACTTATCTGGGCACGTGTTCAATAACAGCCAATGTCCTGCCACTTACCTGCCGGAAACTCTGCCAAGATGAGGAAGAGGAAATGTGCAACAAATATCTGAAAGCAGATTACAGCATCCAATGCCAAGGCACAAAGTACACCCATTTTTTGATCGTAGCATACATTTCTGTAGCCTATGTCATTGCCATCCCCGTGACTTCCTTTATCATCCTTTGGAGACAACGAAGAGTGATCCTAGCTACGGGGGATGCCGGAAGATCTAAGGTTCCAGAATCCTCATTGGAAACTGTTAGTGGCCTGCGTTTTCTATATGAGAACTACAAACCTCATTCGTGGTATTGGGAACTGGTAGAGATGTCTCGAAAAGTTATCCTTACATCTGGCCTGATCCTCGTGGGAGAAGAAAGCAGGTCCTACATTGGTCTAACATGGATCATCGCAGGCATGTATGGAATGTTATTCTGCTGGATGAAGCCTATACAGGACGGGTTCGAGAACAGAATGATGTCGATATCCCTTGCCGTTACTGTTTTTAACCTGGCCATTGGAGCTGTGAGTAGAATTCCTGCAGAGAACGTATCCTCCTCGAATGAGCCGTACATGGATGGAATCATTTTCAACATCCTGGTGCTTGGAGCGAATGCTCTGGTGATTGGCCTACTTGTTTGTAAGTTGCTAACTTGGTTACATTTAACAGATACAAAATTATGAAAAACAAGTTCAACAATCGTATGTTAACTATTACTCTGCCATTTTTTGGTGCATTGATCTGTTTATATTACTGGGTGATTCTATTGTAATGGAATTGATATAGTGATTGTCTGAGCTAAGGTACCTGTGCTAAGTTGTGTAACGGCTGTATTTAAATTTATGCTCTCACAAGTTTTTTAAGACTGAGAGACCGTTATATTGCGAGTGCGAAATATGCAATGTACTCGTAATAAAGGATATTTAAGAAAATCATGTTATGTAGTAGCGTGCGTTTGAGTAGACTTGTCGTGTACAAGAGAGCTGAACGTCAAGAGTCGAGTAATTAAACCGTTGGCTATTGAACTCATTGAGTGGAAGTTGTTGCCGCTCGCGCTCGTTTAATTATATTAACCCACAAGTAACAATCTCTAAGAAAGAGAAAGACGCGGTAGCCTTACCAGAATTCAAAACCCGTGCCTTTTTGCAGCTAAACTTCCCCTAAAGTTTGGTTATAACAACTAAGTTGATATAACCGCTCTGACGAAGGGCTAACGCTCGAAACGTCAGCTTTATAACTCGTTATGGTGGCCAATTTACATTTTCAACTTTCAACAGTTTCTTTAGAAACCTTAACGATTCATTCCTCTAAAGTTTGTTGACTGCTTTATCTCAGAGATTTGTAGGATTTAAAAGCAGGCCACTCATGCTAATCGTTTGCTTTTTTCTTGTTTTCTCCTTGTCTGAGTAAAATCATCGAGACACAAGTGAAACCCTCCCGTAATGCGCAGGCCGTACTTGTGCAAAAAGAACTTAGATGGACTATCTTAAAATGTAGGGCTATGTGTTATCGAATGAATACGTGTAATGGTGCATCATCAAAAATGAATTCAGTTAGACACTGCTTACGACTTACTCAGATGAAAATAAGGCAGGAATGAAACCTTTCAGTCGATCCTTTCGAATTCACAAATAACTTAGCGAAGATTTAAAGTTGTGTAACTTAGTGTTCTGAACATTGTTAATGCAAATTTTTCCAACTGATGGATCAATGAAGGAATGAATGAATGAATGAATGAATGTCGCTTGACTGTTATGTGCTACCCTCGTAAAACAAAGTTGATTATTATTGATTAATATTATAATCAATCAATCAATTAATCAGTCAATCAGCACATTGATTTACCAACGCATCTTCTAGTGAGCTAAAAGCTGAGTATTAAGGATTCGTGTAAGCTACGTCGTGTAGTACAAACTAATAGTTCATTGTCGTTTGTTTTCAGTTCAGTACATGGTTGGTGTGCATCGTTACTTCAAGGAATGGCGTAAAAATCCTCAATGGTCGCTCTCTTGCTGCCTGGCTTTGATTCTCCCTCTCAACGATTTGCAGGGAGAAGTGAATGGTTTGGCAACAACAGACGTCCTTAAAAGCCAGCTGAAAACTGGAGACATGGAAATGACCAATATACTTATTGCTGCTGATGAGGATAACGGCGTTATTGATCTTAGTCCTGAAGAAGAGGAATACGAAGAAGATCATAGAGGTCCACAGGAAGGGAAAGATTATGATCACGCCGCAGAGACGCAAGAGCTCAATTGTCAAAGCGTGAGTTTTAACAAGAAGTGCACTAAAGGGACCCAAACAGAGCTACTGAGGTCTGTATAATCTGACCCTTCAGAGGAAATAAAAACATTGTAAGTAAACTTTATGTCAAAGGGCTTTGATCGTATACATGTTATATGTGTGTATGACTGCTCAAATTTATACGTCGTTGAAATAAAGAAAAAAAATTAATTTTACCCTTTTAATGCCCTCCATAGCCCCTGAGCAAGATATTAAGAAACTGTAAGAGATGCATTCACCATTGCTCATCTGATTTCCTTGGAGTACCTCTACCTCAAAGGTCAATTCCAAAATTACCTCAGGCTAATAATTTAACTTGTCATGCTTATCACATTACTTATCCCTGTCGAACACGCATTTGACCACCATGCATTCTTTTTTTTTCATGTGGCTTCCGCTTTACGTGTTGGCCCGAAAGGTATCGTTATTAGCGCTACTTTTGGTACTCATTGAAAGATAATGAAAAATACAGATAAACAAATCTGGTTTTAAAAAAACATGGTGGCGACTTTTGTTAACTTAAATGAAGAATAACAAATGGACGATTGATGAAATTTCCTTTGTTACATTGCAGATCTTTATTTTCTAAAACGTTTTGTGCCCATTGCGTTAGATATTCGAACTAGATCCAAAACAAAGAAGTATTCGTGGAGATCTTATTTCTCGTCGCACTTTTAGCGCTTTTTTGGGCACAGACTATAGAAACTAAAGAAAAGGAAAAAAGTGTGAGACCGTTATTAAATAGATTTGACTGTACAAGTAACAAGGTAAATATGATGCATTAAATCTCTTAGATCGATATAAGAGATCTGGAATTTGTAAACCTCCCTAGAATGCTCAATTAAGCATAATCATTATTTGTTGGGTCACAATATTAGTTTCAAGAAAAATTGGATGCTAGCAAATTAAAGAGGGTCTGTTTTATCTTATTTCTTTACTAAATTGCTTGAGCCCAGGAGAGCCAGTATTTCTTCTTGTGTAAGCGTCGGAGTGAGGATAGTTCTGAAGAAGCTATTGTTGGTGACTGACGTTGCGACAACTTGAGAGGAAGTCATCTTAAGGTTTAAGAGATTAGTGTTTGTCAGTCGATGGTTTTAGGCTGTTGGAAGGTCAGTCACCAACAAAAAGTCGATCATGAACTAGTTACCCTTACCCAGACACACATAGGATCACACAAGACGAACTATTATATTTCATGTTATTTTCTAACTGTCTCCTTTTGATACTTTATAGAATTCCACAACTCAGATCTAGCCTGTTGGCATGGAAATTGATCTGGATAAGAAAAGAAAGATCAAGCATATTCTAAGATGACATTACTTTCAATAAATTGTTAGACATTCTCTATTGGGAAACGTACGCACTTATTTCCAGTATTTGTATAAGACTGTGACGATTACAAAAGTTTGCTTAAAAGAAAGCAAAATCGTTAAACTGATTACCGAGGAATACAAGCATTTTAATAGTTATCACGGCGAAAGCATCTTTATTGGCGTGTTGTGTGTGTCAGTTATGCATGCATATAGCCATTCAGCTTTAGATAAGTCAGTTAGATAAGGACAAGTCTTCAAGATTGCGAGTAGCAAAAACGATAACATAATCAATTGACTTGTTTATTTCTGTTCGTATTTCTTATCGATATTTTATCATTTGCGCCTGCTGAAGATCAATCGATTGTTAGATTAAGGTAACTGAAAATAAATAAGAAACAATAAACATCTTGGAAACTTCTTCCCATTGACAATAATCAGATGTATTCTTGCCATGGAATTGATCAGGCTTCCTTTGCAGTTGGCATTGATCATAAATTTATCAGTTAGCCACACTCGTGAGATTCGAACTCTGAAGGCGAAAAACAAAACCACAATAGCAAATGTCAGGATTCCTGCCTGTCCATTTTTTTGGCATAAATATGTTCACACCGGTAACATCCCCGAAATCCTGCAATCATAAGCACTGACTACCGAGGTTAAAATCTGAAATTCAACCACTTTGGAATCCAGAATCTCCTGATATGTGATTAAGAATCCAGTACCTGGAATGGGATACCACAGCGTGGAATTAGTAGAATCCAAAGTCCTCTCCGATTCCCATAGATGGGGCAACTTGGGCAACTTTCTTTGCTTCACGCGTATTTCTAAAGTGCACTTTTTGCTCTATGTTCTAAAGAAATGGAAATCATAAGTAGAGTGTAGTCGTTTGACATTATTGCAACATTTTTTTTTGGAGGTCAGAATATGTCCCCATGGTTTCCGCAAATGTTCAAGGCTGTCAATACCGTAGTACCTGTCTTTATTTCCTCTCTAAACAAACGTCGAAAACTCACAGTTCAAGCACGGCCTCGGTCGATGAAAGTCGCAACAACTTGAATAAAACTCTTGGCTTGCATTAAAGGCATACGTGTGTGAATGCTTACGTAAGAGTGAGGTTTTCTGAAAGTTACAAAAAAGGTATTAAGTTACAAATACCTCTTCAAATAGTAAAGGCGCAAATGTCCACTTACCGAACTGTTTGCTTCGAGCTAAACGAAAGGCACAATAACAACTTTTGACAAACTCCTGCGATTCAAAACACTCGCTTACTTGAACACATGGCGACTTAAGTCCAATGGTCACGTCACGTGAACGACAAAAAAATCTCCCAAGGGGAGTTGGGAGTGAGAAAGGCACATAAGAAGCCTGGTTCTAGTTGCAGTGAAGTTGGCAGAACATATTTTGTAGCCTTCCAAAATGGCTCTAGCAAAATTGAAATCACAAGGATTAGGAACACGACACGAATTATGAAAAAAAAGAACTTATACCGTGGAAGGCGCAATATTTCGTAGAAAACGAATAACCTGACTGAAAGGGTTCCGTCCACTCTCCATGGATATCACGCGCATTTTCTGAGATTGAAAGCATGGGCTAGCCCTTTCCCGGAAGTGACAATATTTTCCCGCTTCAGACGTTCATATTTCTCTTTACCTTGTTAGCTTAGTTCGCTCAGGTTATTCGTTTTCTACGATATATTTAGCCTTCCAAGGTATAAGTATTGCTTTTCCATAATTCGTGTAGTATTTCTAATCTATGCGATTCCAATCTTGCCAGACCTATTTTGAGAGGCTGCAAAATATTTTCTGCCAGCTCTACTGCAACTAGAACCAGGCTTTATATGAGTGCCTTTCACATTTGCAGGCTCGACCTTGTTCAAAAATTCGCTAGGGTGAACACTACCCTGCTCGCTTTTGCTGTTTACTTGCGCTTTGGATCGGAGTGGCTTCCCTTGCTTCGAACAACAACAACGTACCAGGCCGTGTTATGAAGAAGCACGGTCGTTGGAAGTGTGACAAACTCAAGGATGTTCACTATTGGGAAGACATTCAACACCAGCTTTTAACCCTTTGAGGCCTAAGTGGCCATACACGGCCCCTTAATGATCGTGCACTTTGTACCACTTGTGATGTCATCAGTTTAAGTGACGCTAAAAATCTCTGATAATCAGTCGATGCAACGCAAAAAGATCTTGTAAATGATGCCTGAACGACAATGATCGGATCAAGTGAACCTGAATAACAGCCAGAAAACCACCGAACTTTTACCCCCAAAACACAAGATAATCATGGCCTTCCCACTGACCGCTACTTTTGGCCAACTCTTTCCTTTTCAAACGAGCTTTGACGCCAAACTTTTGTCATCGCCGGAAATCGTAGTTGCATGGCTAACTCGACAGCAATAAGCGAGAACCGAAATGAGAACAAAAGCGACGAGCTTGTGCGCTATATCTCAAAATTTGGAATTATGCGCATGCCCGAACTCAAAATGCTAGAAAACGTAATCAAACCGAAAGAAAAGGCAAGCACTTTTCATGAGGATTGGGACGAAATTGGGACGAAAATGGCCAAAAAAGGCCATTTGCTGCTTAAAAGTGCCATTAATCCAAAGCTTGTGAGGTGTCAATGGGTTAATTACCCTCAGTATTGGTTTTTAGTTTCTTCTCGCTAAGCCACTCACCCTTGTTTCTATTGATAATGGCTGGCTGCCTCCTAAACAAACTGTTATCTTTTTGTGTCCTTACTTATAATAGATTTTTTTTTTTTATTCGGCTGAGCGAAGCAAAAGAGAATAGAAATGTATTTCTTTTAGGTGTTTAATTAGCCTGTATTAAATGCTCTTTATATACCACTCAATGTGAATATCACACCACTTGACGCTGACCAGCTCTCTCGAAGGATCTCCATTAATACTGTGGGAATAGGTACGTACGTAGTAAGCTTTATCTTAGATGGCACCTGTGCTGGGTTGTAACGCGTAGGTTTTTTCACTAAATCTTCTTGTTTGTAACCTGTATTTAGCTAGCGTTTTCTCCCTCTTTAAGGCACTTCGTTAATTAACTCCTCTACAAACTGTTGACTTTTTGCGTCCTTACTTATAATAGAAATTGTTTTCAATCACTATCCCGTAAGTTGCCGGCAATTTTCAGGTCTTTTTTCTTCCTTTTTTTCTTTTTTTTTTATTTTGTTTCTGTAGTCTGTGCCTAAAAAGTGCTGAAAGTACTAGTGCGATGAGATATTAGATCTCCACGATTAATACTACTTTGGACGCAAAACGTTATCAAAAATCAATATTTGCAATGCAACAAAGGAAATTTAATCAATAATCCATTTGTTGTTCTTCATTTGAGTTAACAAAAGTCGCCACCAGGTGTTTTGAAACCAAATTTGTTTATTTTATCTGTATTTTTTTATCATCTTTCAATGAGCACCAAACGTGGCGCTAATAACGATGACTCTGGAGTCAACACGTAAAGCGGAAGCCACATGCAAAAAAAAAGGAATGTATGGTGATCAAATGCGTGTTCGAACCGAGAGTAAGGAATATGCTAGGCATGACAAGTTAAATTATTGAATTTTACCTTTGAGGTAGTGCTATTACAAGGAAATCAGATGAGTAACAGTGAATGCATCTGTTACAGTTTCTTAATATCTTGCTCAAGGGCTATGGAGGGCATTAAAAGATTGAGTAACATTATTTTTTTCTTCATTTCAACCACGTATTTATTTGAGCAGTCATACAGACATATAACATTGTATACGATCAAAGCCTCTTTACATATATTTTACTAGCAATGGTCTATATCTCCTCCGATAAGTCTTATTATACAGAATCGGCGACATGGTAAGACCTCAACAACTCTGTTTGGGTCCCTTGAGTACACTTTTTGTTAAAACTCACGCCTTGACAATTAAGTTCTTGCGTCTCTGCGGCGTGATCATAATCTTTCGCTTCCTGTGGACCTCTACGATCTTCTTCGTATTCTTCTTCTTCAGGGCTGACATCAATAACGCCGTTATCCTCATCAGCAGCAATAAGTATATTGGTCATTTCCATATCTCCAGTTTTCAGCTGGCTTTTAAGGACATCCGTTGTTGCCAAACCACTCACTTCGCCCTGCAAATTGTTGAGAGGGAGAATCAAAGCCAGGCAGCAAGAGAGCGACAATTGAGGATTTTTCCGCCATTCCTTCAGGTAACGATGCACACCCACCATGTACTGAACTGAAAACAAACGAGAGTAAACTATTATTTTGAACCACGCGACGTAGCTTACACGAATCCTTAATATTCAGCTTTTAGCTCAATAGAAGACGCATGGGTAAGTCAATGTACTGATTGACTGTTTGTTTGATTGATTGACTGATTGATTGATTGATTGATCCATCAGTTGGAAGCATTTGCATTAACAAAGTTCAGAACACTAAGTTACACAAAGGATCGACTAAAAGGTTTCAGTTTGCTCTTATTTTCATCTCGAATAAGTCGTTAGAGGTGTCCAATTGAATTCATTTTTGATGATTCAGCATTATACATATTCATTCTATAACAACATTTTGAGATAGTCCATCTAAGTTCTTTTTGCAATACGGTCTGTGCATTACGGGATGGTCTCACTTGTGTCGCAATAATTTTACTCAAACAAAGAGGAAACGAGGAAAAAGGAAACGTTTTACATAAGTACATAAGTGGCCTGCTTCGATTCTAAATCCTGCAAATCTCTGAGATAAAGCAATCGGCAAACTATATAGAGAAATATTAATTGATGATTAATCATCGCAGTTACACACACACACAACCTAAGCAGTTGTGAAATTAAAGCCTGAAAAAATACAAGCCTGAACGGGATTCGAACCCATGACCTCTGTGATACTGGTGCAGTGCTCTACCGACTGAGCTACCAAGCCATCTGGGAGCTGGTCATTTTGGGAGTTCACCGGTATCGCAGAGGTCATGGGTTTGTTCAGGCCTGAATTTTTTTCAGGCTTTAATTTCACAACTGCTTAAGTTCTGCGTGTAACTGCGATGATCAATCATCAATTCATATATTTCTCCGCAGTTCAAATATATGATCTTTCATGTATTCATTTGCATCTTTCACCCTCTACGGGTATCACGAACTCACAAAGTGACCAGCTCCCAGTGGCTTAATAGTTCAGTCGGTAGAGCACTGCACCGGTATCGCAGAAGTCATGGGTTCGAATCCCGTTCAGTTCTGAATTTGTTTTCAGGCTCTAATTTCACAACTTAAGCTGCTTAAGTTGTGTGTGTAACTGCGATAATCAATCATAAATTCATATATTTCTTCGCAGTTCAAATATTTTATCTTCCATATATTCATTTACGTATATAGAGAAAGTTTAGCTAGAAAACGTCCCGGGTTACGAATTCCGGTAAGGCTACCGCGTCGTTCTCTTTCTTACAGAGTGTTATTTTTGGGTTAACGGCATAGTATAACGCGCGCGAGCGACAACACCTTCCACTCAATGGTGAGTCCAATAGCGAACGGTTTAATTACTCGACTCTCAACGTTCAGCTTCCTTTTACGCGGCAAGTCTACTCAAACGCACGCTACTACATAACATGATTTTAAATATCCTGAATTACGAGTACATTGCATATTCCTTAATCGCCATATCACTGTCTCTTAGTCTTAAAACGTGTGAGAGCATACATTCAAATACAACCGTTACGCATCTTAGCACACGCACCTTAGCTCATATAATCATTATGTCAATTTAGCAGCTAACATGTCTTTGATAATTTTGTCTATGTTAAATATAACTAAATTGGCAACTTACAAACAAGTAGGCCAATCACCAGAGCATTCGCTCCAAGAACCAGGGTGTTGAATATGATTCCATCCGTGTACGGTTCATTCGAGGAGGATACATTCTCTGCAGGAATTCTACTCACAGCTCCAATCGCCAGGTTAAAAACAGTAACGGCAAGGGATATCGACATCATTCTGTTCTCGAACCCGTCCTGTATAGGCTTCATCCA
>OMLO01000885.1_pt1 | contig 21578 bp, 24 predicted proteins | sample 1674811 | NCBI WGS metagenome assembly OMLO01 (sample SAMN06265003, study PRJEB25207) | coral metagenome | isolation source: Coral host | place: Mexico:La Bocana,Puerto Morelos, Mexico | collected 2008-11-13 | reverse complement strand
GCCAAGTGCCACATAAACTCATACGAAGCTGCCCCTGGATGTTTGTCAAATCTGATGAAGAGCAGCCTGGAAGAAATATTGATCACCAAATTGGTCGCCACAATGATCGTTGAGCATAAACTGCCAACACGTAGAAGCCCAACGATAATCCACATCCATAGTTGGACACCATATCGACCAACAAGGTCATCCAAATCATGTATCATTGCTTGTTGTTTGATGGCGATCGTCGCATGTCTCCCGTGATCTCTATCCTTATGTCGTAATAAGGTGCAGCCCTTCACCGTTCTCTCACGACAGAAATTACAGCAAAATGCCGTTCTTCGGTCGACCTTCGTCATTGATCTTTGAGGTCCATGACGTTTGAAACCAACACATTCAAGAACAACATAGTCGACGCAATTCCCAAGTGAACCTGAGCAGAAACCTCTACTATTCTCTTGGGTGTGCAGACCCAAGTTGTCTCCGATGTGGCCCCATACCATGACCCGTTCCCGGATATTTCTATTGTAGTCGAATTGACTAGCCATTGAGGTGCATCTGAAGTAAGCCCATCCGTACTCTCGATGTTGTAACTGTCGGCCAGGTTTATCCGAAACCCGTTCATAGCATATTGCACTGTAGTAGGTGACTTCCAGTGAACCTGAGCGTCCAAAAACTTGTCCACTATTCTCCGGGTCACCTCCATACCAGCACAAATTCATGTGTCCATCCCCGACAATGCAGTCGGCGAATCTGGCACTACTTCCACCTCGTTCGTTGGCTTCGTCTCTTTCGGATCTCGTCCATAAGGGGCTGGACGTTCTCTGGTGCTGGATCTCTGCATTCCTGCCAATCCCGGTGCACCAATGCCCGGCAGCTGTGGGGAGTGTTGTCGTCCACCCGCTCCCATGACATGTTCTGTCAATGGAGTGATCGCACCTGCCGCGGCTGCTTGCATCATGAACTGCATCTGGCTCTGAAGTTGCGCTGCTACAGATTCTGCATAGGTCTTCTCCGCTTTGAGACGCTCCACTTCCTGTGAGTCGGCATTCGTCACTCCAAGCAGCTCTCCGTGAGGCTCCACAGTTGTCCTTAGGACAACTGTGCTCCTAAGCGCAACTGCAGTTGTGGTTAGTATGCGATATGTGTTGCATGCATGCAAATTTCATGCATGCATGAAAAATTTGCATGCTCCACACACATGTTCATGCATCACGGCTTGGGCGTCAAGATTTTTTGCAGCGAGCGAGTCTCATTGTGCACATTTGCGGAACACTGTTTCCCCATAGTATTCCCTCCTTCCCTCCCTGAGCTATCGCGTGTTTTCTCTTCATGTATTCGGGACACTGACGCTCACCATGGCCAACACATTGCAGCTATAGACAACTTCATGCGCCACATGTGATCAGCTATATTATACACAAACAGGCTATATAGTCTGTTTGTGTATATGAGAGTTCTTGCAGTCAAAAAAAGATTGTACTCTCTATAAGAATTATATGGAAATTTGTTGCAAGTTCCAACTTTTCTCTATATATCAATATGTAAAGACGCACAATATATCCACCCCCTTAAACTGTTCACACCTTGGCTTCTCAAACGTATGGGATTTGGTTTGGCAAACATACTTTCTTGCTTGCACTGGTCACCGCTCCTTTTTTTTACTACGCCTGAATACACGCAAGTGAACCATAGGGGATGCAAACAGTTTAGGTTTAGACATGTATTTTGTTTTAGCTTTTTGACGACAGAGGAACCCAAAACGGTTCATGTTCATGGAAGTGTCTTTGGTACAGTTGTCACAAAAAATTGAATGTGTATATAATCAAACTGTATCTAAACCCAAAATAGATACTGTATATATATACTATGGCTGCCACGGTTTCCAGAAGAGGAATCACCGTTCATCAACTCCTGCGCCGCCCGCAGCTGGATTTTTTCAGCTTTGTAGGAACCCTGGGGATTCGAATAGGTATGGTGAGGTCACCGCAAGTGAAAGCCATGCGGGTTGAGGATGGCACCAAGTTCAAATCTCTACGTGCTTGGGATTGAGTTATTGGTAAGGATTTGTTTGTAAATCTATCCCTTCAGCTACTTTCTGGAGTACAGGCTGTGAATTGAAACTGATTTTACTGGTGTTTTCCCCAAACTCATGTAAGGTGCTGGGCGAGTTGCGTGGACTTCCGAAGACTTGGACCCCTAGCTGCTCAAAACCCTTTTGTTGATGGTGGCAAGTTTTACAAAGTGTAGATGACCGAAGATGTGTAAGTTTTCTTGCACCTTCCCCAATAAGAATTACAAGGGTGATATATCCTACGCATGTTGTTTTGTAGCATGTTTATTTGATTTGCTGAATACCACTGTTTGTTTTCAAACAGGCCCATCAAATAAAACAGGTTTTACTTCGTTTTGTTTTCAAATCCCCTTAAGGATTACGTCGCTGAAGCATGGCATAATGAACTGCCACCTGCAGCGTGTGAGATTATTAGCGCTGGCCGTGTTCCTACCAATGCGCAATTAGTTCCGCTGCAATCAGAGACAGCTACGCCAACTTACAAGGAAGAGTACGGGGTAACAAATCCAAATACTTGTGTTGTAAAGTTTTCTGGTGTTGAATTTAATTCCTTGCCGGTGTAGATTATGAAATTCTACAAAATAAAGATCATTGGCTTGATTCTTTTGCGCATCATTTTTGGTACCCCTTGAGGACGTATCCAAAAACTACGTTTGGCTACGGGCGCTCTGCGAAATTTACCCACAAAAAGCCCCTTTCTGGAAAGCTGAGAAAGTTTTGGAGTTTCTGGTTGCGTTGGTGCATTTTAGGTTTTCAAAACATTAGGAAATTGGATAGAGATAACACCTATACTGCCTATATCTGAGGTTCCATCGGCCTTCTTCATGGGTGACTGCATCTTGCGGTTGGACAGTTTCATGCAAAACCACCTTTTACATCCTGGAGAAGGCCTGACCCGTGAAGACTTGGCGTTGGCAGAAGGTAAGAGAATGAAGAAGTTACTTGGATATCTGCGACACCTCTTTCGAAACAGTGCCTAGATTCTGAACATGTCCTGAAGTATTTTTCTAGAAACGTTTTCGTCGATGGATTCTTTGGATAGTTCTTTTTCTAGAAATTGGAGTGCGCCCTGTCCAATGTAAAGTCTATACCTGCGAGCGCTCTTAGGTACCGAGAGCTATGACGAGAGTGTTGCATCATTGAAGCAGCTTCTGGAGATGTCACCATCATCTTCGAAATCCAAGGTGGTGATTTCCACCCAAAACTGGTCAGTGCTTGTTTTGAAGTTTGAAAACTTACAAGACATGTAAGATGTGACTCTGAAGTCGAAGATTTTCTGAACTGGCTTGGTACAGAAGCCCATGTTAGAACTACCGCATACTAAAGCTGATATATGCCTTTTTAGATGGCGAATGTTTACCTTGTTTCAACCGGGGACGGCAAATACACTACCAAGTTTTCTTATGCTACATGCAGGACGCACTTCCGATGGTCAGCGAGGAGGAGAAGGAGAAGAACAAAGCATACTGGACCCAGTTCAAGGTTCAATCGCATGCCTCTTCCGGCCACGACGAAGCTCCGGAATCGGAAGGGGGTGAGGGTGGGGAGAGTTCTGACCCTGACGACGATGCTGTTCTTGAGGAGGAGGGTGATGTTGTGGCTCGGAACCTTTTTCCTGATAAATCTCCCATGTCTCCCAATCACCCAGTAGAGGAAGAGAATGAGACTAGTGAAGATTTTTCCCAAGACACCTTGCGTCTCAGCCCAGTCCCAAAACCTTACCCCAAGAGTGAGAGTTTGGTTGGGGTGGACATGCCCAACATGCAAGTGGACGACTACCCGACTGATGAAAGTACCCCGACTTGACAATGATTTGTTTTTCAGTGTTTGGTTTTCTTTGGTTTGATCTTCGGTTTTGACGATGTTGGAAGTTTCACAGGCCTTAAAAAGACATCTTTCGCTTTGGAAAACTCAATCGTGTAGGACAACTTCCCCTGGTTAACCCTTCTACGGTCTGGGTATCCCAAAAAGACATATATAAAAATATTTACATATACAGTCACTTCTTCTTTTATACATTGCTGGAGGCAGTGATGGTGGATCCAACTATGATTGCAAGTTGGATGGTGAGCCCATTGATCCCAAGTCAGATGGGGAGCCCATTGATTCCGACTCAGATGTGGAGCCCGTTGATCCTTCGGTTTTGAGCGAGATGATTTCAGACAGACCTACCAAACCCAAAGCCAAACAGGATGACGATGATGTTTTTAGCATGAAAACCCCGAGTACCACGAAACCAGAGTTTTGGGGTGCCGCTATTGTTGCCACGCCGGAGAAGGACCTTTTCTTCTTGCACTTATTGTTTGTAAGGTGGTCCATGTTGAGAACTAGTTATTTGATTTCCTGTAAGTGTTTTTGGTGCTGATACACGCCACCCACCCAAGCCTTACATTTCCGACCTGTTTGTTTCTTTTTGAAAAACCTGCAGCTGTTCACATCAGCTTCCCAAACCTTTGGCCTTTGTCACTGTCAGGAGGCGGATCCCGAGCGCAAGAAGAAGAAAAAGGTGAAGAAGCAGGCGTCCAAGGCCAAAGGTAAGGCCAGCTTCAAGAGAGATGGCAGGAAAGTTGGGGTTGTAGCACCGGTTTCTCCTACTCCTGCATCCCCTAGATCTGAACCTGAAGGTATGTTCTTGGGATACGATCTTGCCCAAATGAACTTGCCATTAGATGCTTACCCAGACCGTAGAAGGGCTAACCAGGGGAAGTTGTCCTACACGATTGAGTTTTCCAATGCCAGGGTTGAAGTCCTTTTAGCAAAAAGGGCGTATTTCGTTAAGTCGGTTGCTCCTGGATTCCCCGGCCCAAAGGGCCAATTAACTTGGAGCAAGTTTGGGGGGGCCCAAGCAGCTTGGGAGCTCGTGAAACAGCGATCTGGTTTCAATAGGCCATGATTGGACCATGCAAGTTAGACGGTGCGAAGTACAAGTTAAATGGTAGACCCAAAAGTAAAAGGAACACAGTTTGTTACTTCAACCTATGTTTCTATCTTGTTGGTCCCCAAGAAAAGTGTTTACATGTTTTGTTTTTTAGGGCGCAGCTTGGCACTGGCTTGCAGGTTTAGGGGCATGTTGCCATTATTACAGTAATGGCGGCGTTTTTGATCGAGGGATTAACATGGAAACCCTGAAGCATTCTCAACTTTAGTTTTTCTTACTAGACTTTAACAGTTATAAGTTCCATCCTGTTACCATGAAAAACTGTTCTTTCTGACATGCTCAGGGCCCATGTCTTTGGCGTGTGTGTGGCGCAGCTCGGGTGGGAATTTGAAACGCTGGGATCTTCTACGGCTTTTTGTCGAACTTATATAGTTTCTAATGTTTCCAAATTCGAGAGTTTCATCAGCGAGAGTTGTTTCAATAGAATTCAATAGAGTTTTTTCAATACCAGCGTTGGCGATGGTTTCGATTGATCCAGATTGATGTGACCCAAGGAGGAAACTCGTTCCAAAACCTACGGCAAAAGCAAAGTGTTTTTTGCACCCCGTCGATCCAACTTACTCCAGCACACTTTTGAGTTTTTCATGTATTTTCAAAAACGTTTGTGCCAGTTCGGGTTCAGCTTATGATGGTGTTACGCTGCTGTCACCTCCAGGTCTCCTCATTTTGAGATATCAACGTCATTCAGAAAAAACATGAACACTCAATCAAACAGGTTTCAAAATAAAGCAAACAGCTTTGAAAACTAAGATCCACATTCCAGAATAAATTCCACTGCAGATCTTCATTCAGTCTTCAAATTCGAAAATCCAAATTCCAGAACAGATTCAATTTGAAATTCGAAGATCCAAATTCTAGAATAGATTCCATTGCAATCAACCTCAACTGTCATCAAAAAGTACAAACATGCCTCACTTCTAAAAGAGACCATGGGGTGCGCGCTGTGGGGGTGACAGCCACGCCGCTTAGAAGGCTCTGCTCTGTTTAGTTGGGCAGGTTAAGGGCCTAAAGGTGTGAAAAACTTTGGATCAAGATGTTTCCAAAAGAATTCCAACCCCTTGAAGTCAAAAGATGTCAAAGTTCAATTGGATTCAAACTGGTTTTACCCACAAACACCCACCGCTGCTCCTTTGGCCAGGCTTTCTCTTATTTGCTCGCAGCCCTTCCTGCAGCAGTTTGCAGGCGGCTGAAGTGATGGGAGGGCATTCTTTCAGGGAATAGTCCCTTGACGAATTCCAGATATATGCAATTTCTTTACATACATGCCTTTTGATCTCAAAATATGTCTACTTGAAACAGAACATAATATCATATATTTACAGCAAACGAATTTTGCAATTCTTTCTATATAGGAGATTTAGGAGGCTTCTTCAGATAAAAGTTCAAAGCAAACCTTTGCTGCACACGGAATGTTTTCAACTGTGTAAATTTGATTTCTTCAATCTCAATCTCCATCTCTCCATCTCTTAATTCACCTCATCTCTCCAGTTGGACTGTCCCAAGCTCCTTGCCTTCAGGCTTTTGGGCGGTGGCATTTCTTCACCTGTTGCAGGCCGGGTGGCAAAATGCTGCAGGGCTGGCAATGTGGCAGCCAAATGGAATCAGGTTAGACTCAAACATGTCCGATGCAAGACTGATTATGGTATACTTCACCATGCAATGACTATAGCCATTGATTTTAGCATCAAAAGATCGGAAAAACTAACTGTCGAAAAGCCATGGGCAAGGGCAGACCTCAGCGCCAGACTGTCAAGGAGATAAGGACTCCATCTGGTGTGACTTCCCCTGCAAAGGGGGCAGTTGCATCGAATCGTCGGCAAGTCATGTCCGGTCTTCGGCATCTCAGAGCTCCCAAGGTTGGGGAACCATTTGTTTGCAAAGGTGAAAAAAATGGGTGGTCAATTGAAAAAGGTTTTTTCTGTATCGTCCTTGGGGATACCTATACACTGACAATTCAACAGGGGAAACCGGAACCTTCCATTAATTAGGACCTCAAATCCATCACTTTGATTTTGATATTTTGGTTGTTTTCAACCACTGTCTCCATTTCAATCACTTCCCCTGATTAGATTGCAGCGGTGATTGCTGCTCTTATCTTCAGCCTACCTGGCGTAGACTGGAGCAAAATTGACCATTGTGAGCTGTTTGCTGGAGAGATGGCAGTTTCCCGTGCCGAGAGAGAGGCGACGTATGAGGGTTAAAAGTCAATTCATCAATACCACGGGCCCCGTAATTGAAAACTAAAATGACATTGGAAAATCTCCATCTCTAATAGGAATAATAGGAAATCAGAAATACATGTTTATATCAACATATATATATATATAGATATATATATATATATACATATTTGTATGTATGGTAGATTTTCCAGTGTCATGTTAGTTTTCAGGGAGGCGCCCCTGTTAAGAATCAGACAGCTTGCTGAAACCAATAACCGTGAAAAAACAACTTCCGTTCTGTTTCCCAGTTCTTGGTGTTCCTGAAAATCTGTTTCTATAAGGAAACAATTTAGATCAATTTAGGATCGGGGGTTCCCCGCAGCATTTGAAGGGGCCCAATAGGTCAAACACAAAGTGGATTTTGAACAGGTCGCCCCAAAAAGGTGGGTTGAATTATCAGTAACGTTTTCGGATGTTTTGGGTTTGCTTGGTCATGATGTATGTTCATTCAGTGTTGAAACCATTTCCCCAAAAAGGTCTGATTTGGAGCCAACCCCTAACAACATGCAGGAAGGCCGGGTGGCTGCGGCTTTAGACATCCGATATGATGCTCAATTTCACGATATCAACCGACCTGAAGGATTCGTCCACTCCGCTTACCAAATATTGAGGATGCCTCCAGGGTCATTTCTGACCCTGGCCCCAGTTTGCAGTACGTGGGTTTTCATGCCTCTAGGAACAATTTTATGTTTTATCTTTCTACCTTTTTGGTGGTGGTGTTGAAGAAAAAAGATGAGGATGAAGATGATGATGACGATGATGATGATGGGTATTGTAGAGGGACAATGGGCTCCAAAACGGGCACGGTAGCACCAAGAAAAAATCATGATGATGATGATGATGATGATGAATGATGATGATGATGATGCTGATGATGATGATGATGATGATGATGCTGGTGGTGATGATGATGATGGTGGTGATGATGGTTGATGAATCCCAATTTGTCCGGCTTTGGGTTTTCCGGCATTGCTGGCAACGCTCAGGAGCAGAGGAAGCACTGGCAGGACCTTGCAGCAACCGCTCGGGTGGCAGTCAGCTCCATCTGTTATTTCTGCTAACTTGATGGTGGCCAGAGTAGCAATCCTACTTCTTTTAGCTTCAAGTAAATCAATATGGTGGATTCTGGAGCAGCCAAGGGGCAGCCTACTAGAGCATCACCCGTTGATGGAACAAGTATTTGCACGTATCCGCACATGGCGGCAGCATATTAGAATGGGAGACTATGCAGCTGATACAGACAAAGGAACGTGGTTATACTCCAGTACCTTCATCCAAATATTTAGCACCAAAAATGGGCTTGATGGTTCGGAATGTGGTCAAGGTTTTGTTCCTTCATTTAGAAACATTTACTTTGAAATTCATCATTCAAATCCATAATTGGGAAGTTGCCTGGCCAACCCGGAAGGGAAGCTACAGTAGATTATATGGGACAATATCCGAAAACCCTTTTCTTTCCAAAGATGTCTATCTTTTTCAAAGCAATCCCCAAAAACCATTAATCCCGATGCCATAAGAATTCCTTTAAACAAAGAAGTGTTTGTACATGCCGTGTACATTTATTTGTACATATACATTTCAAAAACCAAATAAGTATACATTGAAACATGTATACATATATACACATATATTCAATAAGATAAACACGATAAACCATTCAATACAATCGATCTTGGGTTTGGGGGCACCTTTCCAGAAAAGGATGTTTTGCACCACCTTACTCCTAAGGCCGAAGTGAAATTGGGGAGATAGTGGACTTCAAACCGCTTCGCTTACCACCAAGAAGGCCCAAGGAAATGGCAATCGTATACCGGGATTCCAGCGGGCGTCAGCGAGTGAAAGGTGGGCGGCACCTTAAGCAATCGCAAGCTTATCCCATACAGTTTCTTTACAGCAGAACTCAAACAGTTGTGTAAAGTATATTTTCTTATGAAGCTTTAACTGATGATTCTTTTTATGAAATTTGTTTCTTGGGACTGCTGAGAAACATGTTCAAAGCCTTTGAGGGACTAGGCATGTATTGAAAGAAGTGCAGTATTTATCCTATCAAGGAACTTGGATTGGTGGATCCATTTTTCAACCGTATATATGAACAGTTTTCGCCTGCTAGTTTTGCAACTATAAATTGAAAACCTGAGAATACCCATAGTGTTTTCTCAGTACCACTTGCCATCAAGGTTTGGGCGTGCACTGGCCCGCCTACGCTCTAAGCACCGAGCAAGATGCATCAGAGATGCAAAGGATTTCCTCGCACGGGCAGCCCAAACACCCACCCCCTCAAGAATGGGGCCAAGCTTTACAAACAAAAGCTGGATCAAGCAAGCTGGTTTGGAATCCGTGGTTGATTATTTAATCGAAGTCTCTGCCGAAAAATGAGCAGATTCTGTTTGTAGGTTGCTAGCGTGGATTTGAATTGTGACCCTGGGTTTGAAATGAAGGCAATTTCGTACCAAAAAAAACCAACCTATATGTCTTTTTGCGAAGTCTGAACTCTGGGTCCATGCACAAAAACATCCACCAAATTCATATGGTGACCACAGGTTTCAATGAAAACTGGCTCTATATAGAGAGCTTGTTTGCCATCCTGTGGTGTTTGAACACTTGGTCAACGTATATAGCCCAAAAGATGTTGCAGAACTTTTAGCATATTTCTTGAGCTTTGAAATTGAAAGTTGCCAAAAGAATCAAAACCTTTAATCATACTTTTCACGACTTTTTCCAATTCAAATCCCAATTGCGCAGGTTATGCCGCGATGGGTGCTCAAGAACATCAGGAACCAGTGCTCCCTGCATGTTTTGCTGCAGGACTGTATGGGTTTAAAAAAACAAAAAAAACAAAACCCACCCCCATAAAAAGTTGCGAAAAGACCGAGAAAAAGTTGCGATAAGTAGCGAAAAGTTGCGAATAGTATTCCAGGATAATGACCATATAAAAAACACTTGAACTTCTCTGAGAAACTCATGTCATGGCTCCATGTCTAGAAGATACACCATCATCCACATATAGCCGTTTTAGCTTCTTGGTGGTTGCCCCTTAGTGCCTTGCTTTCTGAAGTAAGATGGGGAAACGCACAGAGAAGGGAAAGCACGCAGATGATGGGAAGAAAGGGGTCCAAAAGGCTTCCAAGCATGCTGAGAAGGGAAAGCGTGCAGGGAAGGTGGAACTTCCCGTACCAGTGCCACCTGCCCGTCGAGTCAGTCGAAAAAGCAGCCCATCAACTGTGTCTACCACCTCAACTGAGAAAGGGGAGAAGTCTCAGTTTGTGTACTCCACTCCTCCCCACAGGGTGACAAAGACCCAAAGCCCTCCAGATGGAAGCCGATCAAAGCATGAGAAAAGGGGGCTGTCACCTGCAGGGGCACCTGAGGGCAGGAGATCTGCCTTGAAATCGAAGACGCCAGAACTTGAGACCAAACGGCCAGAAGAAATTCAAAAGAATGAAAGGAAGGACAAGGAGAAGAAGGAAAAGAAACAAAAGATTGAGATGCAGGAAGACACCAAAACACGTGACAAGACGAAGGAAAGGAATGAAAAGGTTTCTCGAACAGAGGCCAAGCAGACAAAACCTGCTAGTTCAACAGCTGGCAAAGAGAAGAAAGGAAAGGAAGGCAAGAAGAAAGAAGAACGAGAAGAAGAAGAGAAGGCTCAACCCTCAGAATCTGAGCCTGAGATGGATGCAGATGCTGAGTTCGATGAGCTTTGCAGACAAATCGAAGAACAGTCCACTGACGACGAACAAGAGGAGGAACAGGAGGAAGAAAATGAAGACAGTGATGCCGAAGGTTCTGAAAGTGACGATCCAGGAGAGGTCGATCTTAAGGAACCAGTTGAGGTAGACAAGAAAGACAATAAAGAAGATCAGGAGGAGGAAGATGAGAGTAGCTCCGACCCATCCCAGTCTGATTCCGAGTCCTCTTCTGAAGGCGAGCCAGTGCCACCTCCAGCCGTCCATCCTAAGAGCCAGCAGTTGGTTGCAGCTGCGTCTAGTGCAGTGGGGGCTACTGAGGCTCCAGTGGTTGCCAACAGTACTTTGGACTTTTTATGGGGATTGGTGGATTCTTCTTGGAAATCATTCTTCGGGAATCCCCCAATTCAAAGCACTTCATCTTACCCCTTTTTATGACATCAAAAAATTCGATGAGTTTCAGGTCTAAGAGCATTTCTATCTCAGAATAAGTTGTTTGCATCTTCCTATCCTGGTTTTTCCTTTATGGAAATCTTTTTTCAGGAATGTATGTTTGCGTTTTCAGTCCCTTGTCCATTTTGGAAATCGCTATCCAGGAGTGCCCAGTTCCAAACACTTTCTCACTTGTTTACATCTGCAGCCCCCTCGATAGCTCTATACTTCAAACAGTTATGTCATTTGGGTTTGGTTTCCTTCTATCCCTTTTTGAAAATTTCATGTCCAAAAATGTAGTATAATGTAGTATACACGGGGTTTACTTTTTCAAACCCGTTCGAAACTTAGATACATTGCCTGCCGTGTCCAAGGTGTTACGCACAAGAATGAGTATGACACTTTCTCTCGCGAAATTCTGAACAAGAAGAAGTGCCCAGTGAGTCTTTCATCTTACATCCAGAAGGACAAGAATGACCTTTTCAACTTGTGGTTGCAAAACAACAAAAGTCTAAAACAGTTCCTCGGCTTTCTGTATATCCTTTTGATTTAGAGAGGTACATCATGTCAGCAAAAGGTTTGCAAGTAGCAATGAACTTGTATCTTCTAAAATTATGCCGGTCCATACCCACTTGAAACTAGTTTCATGAAATTACCCCTCCTGATTCCTCCTGGCTCCACGCAACCACTTGAGGGTGGCCGTTTACATCGAGAGGCGGGCGGAGAAGATCAATCGAACTCGGTCAGGCCGCCAGGGTGTAAAAGAAAGGGAGCTTTTGGAGAAGTATGGAAGCCAGGAAAAGGTTGACAAGCTTAAGGCCTTATTGAAGGCCAAAGGCCTGTTTGAATTTGATCCTGACTTCCCACAAGATGAGGAGGAGTGGGGTTTGGTTGATGGATGGACCTGTTTCAAAAAACGTCTTCCCCACAACTCAACCATTCAAAGGTTCAAATAATATCTTTATCATACATCATCTTTATATTGTTGATGGAAAAAATCCTGCTTTATCTCAATATTTGTACCCCCTGATTGGTGCAGGATTTTTCAATCAACTGTATCATCATATTTCTTTCTGATCTATTTTTATCCCCTGTCTGAATTCATCCCCTTAAATACTGGGGATCACCAACTGCCAGTGAGGAGATTTACTGGTATGCTGGTCTCGGAAGAAAGATTACCTCTGATGCCGTAACTGGAGAAACCATTGCGATCTCGGGACATGAAAAAAACCCCAATTCTGAGCTGGTGGCTGCCATCACTGGTGAGACTGGACCTCTTCATGCTGGTGCGCTTCCAGCCTGTGGCGGTAGCACTGAGGATGCTGACAAGAATGCTTGGGATTCCATCATGAAGACAACTACCGTGAAGGGCAAAACCCCCAAAAACCCGAAGAAGGCTGAGGGGGACGAACCAGAAGAGGTGGTTCCAAAGACTTGGAAGGAGATACTCATCTGATTTAGATGGTCCAGTGAGGTGTTAACACGGGTTTCTAGGTAGGAAAATGTACGGGTGTATCGTTGTACGGTTACTCATGGTTTCGTATCATTTATCTGGATATGATTTGGGCATCATTCGCAAAAATGTTTTTTCATGTTTTCCCATGCAAGTATTTATGGAAGTCAAAGACCATTAAATGATAGTTCCCAATTTGGGATTGTTAAGATTCCCTATAATCAAAAATAGCCTTTGGTGAACACCTATCTTTTAATGATCTTTGAGCTTCCAAGCTAAAAGTTTTACACTTGTTGGTTCTTCCATTCCCTAGATGCCCAGGAAAGTGGTGGACCTGATGGAGCCAATCCTTTCTCAGGGTGCAGAAGCTCGGAAAATGTCGTTGGCGCTCAAGCACGTGGCATATAGCGGGGAGCTAACAAACCAAATGTTGGCTCACAGCAAAAGCATGGAGGGGCTTTATGAGAGTTGCCAAAAGTTGGTTGCTGACAATGAGCCGGATGAATCACCCAAATTTGCCAAACTAGTGAACAAGGTGAACTCAAAGACTGCTTGGTTTGAGAAAGCTAAGGTGGGGTTTGCCCAAAGAACTTGTTAAGAAAACGGTGATTGAATTGAAACATTAATTCTGTTTCTAGATATCTGGCCAAAAAAGACTTCCATTTTTACCCCTTACGATCCGATCCCGTGATTTCCACAGGCTGCTGGAAATGCTTTGCTTGCCGGCTTGACTGGCCGCAAGAAGAAAAGTAAAGCAAAGGCCAAAGCCAAGAAGGCTGATGAGGAGTGAGGAGTGAAAGGGAAGTGAGAAATTTGAGTGATGGTAGATCACTCTGGTTTTGAGAATGTTGGTTTGCAGGGCTGTCCGGTAGAAACTGTTTGAAGTATGTTTGAAATATTTTTTGAAACCATTTGCTCACCCACTGATCTACTTCACTCCAATCGTTCTTGTTTAATTTTTATGATCCTTGCAATGCCAGCTTTGGGGATTTTCAGCTTCAGAAAAAAGAAGCCAGTATGGACGATCGTATTTCCTACAACTTTACTACTGTCTCTTTCACGCTGGAAGACTGCTGGAAGAGTATGAGCTTCGTTTCAGTTTGGCGCCGCAAGAAACATACCGCTGTGACTCTCCCTTCCCTTTACGTTTTGTTTCCTGAATTAGCTTGGTGCCTCCATTCAACATTGCAAATGCGTGCTTCCACATGCCAGGTGCTGGCCTCAGTGCAAAGGCGAGTAACCGAAGACTGGTTGGGAGGTGTGGCATGGCCTTTTTGAACGTTATATGCAAAGGTTTTTCCATTTATAAATGAACACCCCAGGAGAAAGAAGATCGAGAGCTACCCAAAGTCCCATCAAGCAAACCAGTTCATTCGTGCAAACCTTGGATACCAATGTCAAATGTTTAGTTCAATTCTTTTCTCACCAGAAACGATTTGAGAAATCAAACCAACACTTTCTGCTTAGGCATGATTGGATCCGGAAAATCAAACATTCGAACTGTGGTCAGCATCGCACAATCTCAAGTAGAAGATGGTCCCGTCCCAGCTGCTATAGAAGCATTTGCATCTTTGGGTGCTTGGGGTGCCCATGCATCTAATGAGGAACGTGATCTACATGCATGGCTAAAGGACTTACATGGTATCACGTTGGAAGTCTACTACACAACATTGAATATCCAGGTCAGAGTGTCTAAACCATTGTCGAATCATCGAATTGAATGTTTTGTTTATGGTTGAAAAATATCACCAAGATTTCTTGTATTTATAAACATTCATTCTCTCCACTGCATCCGCCCCAGGTTGTGAATTCCGACAAAGTGGAGCCCGTGCCGGTCCCATGCTTGTTGCCTCACGAGGTGTTGCACGCGGTGGCTTGCGCAGGGTCAAAGCAGGTGTGGTTACCCCATGTTTTTTTTTATTTTTGTTGTACATTCGTAATGTTAAGGGATGAAGAGGGTGCTACATCATCTACTGCAAATAACTAACCCTGTCAGTTCGAGAAAACCTTCTTTGGGCGTCGAAGCAAAGAATCAGTAGCTCAACTTTGGTCACACTGCTTACGGCTTGATGAATGGAAGCAGCATCCTGCATTTAAGGGTGTCCCTGAGAATGATTGGTGGCGTAGGGGGCCCAGTAAATTCTTTTTCGCTGAAGGTATTCCATATAAAGATTTCCTCCCAATAAACGGTGGTTTGATGTTTTGCTTTTGGATACCCAGGCTTTATACCATTCAGTTTTCACATCGATGGAGCAGAATTCTTCCGAAACAATGAGTTCATGGTATGGTCAGCTTCGAGCATTCTTGCATCTGGTGACGTTACTTTGAAGCCAGTTTAGCAACAAAACATCCAATGGTTTTTTTCGAAATTCAAATTTAATTCCCACAAATCGTAAGGTACTTGAAAGCTGGATTTGCCATTGACTTTTTGAGGTTATGGACACCAAGATACCTCTCATCGTGATCCCGAATGAGGCTATGAAATCTGACAACGGTCCTCGGCCCAAAATTTCCATGGGTTGGTGTTTCACGGTGCTACCTTCTTTTCTAGTGAGACATCCTGACATATTTCACCAATGCAAGATCTTAGGTCAAAAAATCAGTCCATCATGATGTTGCTGCTCTCATTGCTTGGTCTATGAAAGCTGCAAGCTGTGGGGTATTTCCAGCAAAAGGTTTCCATGGGGAAGAATTTAGCAAGAAATCGCACCGCTACCAATTGAGGGGCCAACAAATTGCTCATGGGTGGAGGCCCAATGTTTTGAAAATTGTTAAGTTCCGATTTATCAACTTAAATTCGAACTGATAAGCTGTTTGTTTGAACAATACCCTGTGCGCAGGGCGGCTTACCATAGTTCTCGTTATGATGCAAAAGCTAGAGTTGAAGCAAACAGCTTTAGCCGCTATTACAATTGCAGGCTGATATGTGAGTCATGTATGGCTGAAAACTCCACAAAGAGATCAAACCCATCTATGTGGTACTTTGACTTTAGGAGTGACCGACCACGACATTTGACTTTCATTGATGACAAAACGTATCGTGCGACAACATCGCAATTGTCAGCTTGGGCGCAAGTTGATGGTTGGACTCTGGGGACATGTTTGCATGATTGGATGCATTCAGTGTATCTAGGGACTGCAAAGGATCTTTTGGCAAGCCTTCTTCAAGATTGGTTGGATATGGGATTGCTGGGGGACAACACCATTCCTTTAGATCGTCGACTAAGAAGGTTTTCATTGCGAATGCACGCGGACTTCAAAGCCAACAAGTAGGAGCCTCATTTGTTCGTACAAGTCTTTGAGTTTCCCATACGTTTCCCCACCTGCTTCCTCCTTGGCTGCATCCATCATCTTAAAGTCCGATCAGGTTGAGCGTGAAGAGAATCTTCCTGACGGAGTCGAACACTGGTTTAGCTTCAAAGGGTGCAGGTCATGCAGAGTTTGGTTCCTGTTGGAAAGCTTCTCATGTAAAGATGCTGATTTGGTGGTTTTCTCACCGAGCCAATGAATTTGCAGACTTGACAGGGGTGCTTTGGTTTTCAAATATATGTATGTAGATTCATATGTTTCTTTTGCCGTTTTATCTCGGGATGGATTGGTTTACACACACCGGTATGGTTTCCTTCCCTCAAGTTCCACAGTATTTGCAGTTATTCGGGTCAATTTTTGAAAGAGAATGTGATTATATTTGGGACTTACCATGATATCTTGTTTTACTTGACCCCTCCTACTACTTGTTTTATGGGTAGGATCCTTTATGTATGAGATATTTCGGCAATGTACAGGGCCCTTTCACGAAAGAAAAAGGAAATAAAGATTGTTCAGATCCCTTGGTAAATCAAATCTGTGAAGAAGAGTTTCTGTAACAGCACTCCCTCCTATATGTCGTTTAGATTTTGGATGTGAACATTTCCCTAAGGACACCAAGATTCGAGGGGGGGCCTGCTGCATATGGTCTTTGCAAGAAGCGATTTCCATCACTGACAGTGCTGATCTGATCCTGAAACCTGATGAAGCCAAGCGTACATCTGAACTTTTAATAGATCATTTGCGTCATTGGCAGGGGTTACGGCAAATGTCAATGGATGCCAATGTAAAACGTTGGCGGTTTAGACCCAAGCATCATTACATTGAACATACTGCATTGAGTTTACCCCGAGTAAGATTGAATCCACGCTGTACTGCGTGTTTTCAAGACGAATCGTTTTTGGGTGCTATTAGGCAAATTGCCATACGGTGCAATGCTAATAATGTGTTGCTGAGGCTGTTCCAGCGTGTGCTTCTAAATTTGGGGCAAAGGTGGCACGAAACCCGACAGTCCTCGTGAGAAAAATTTGGCAGCAGCCATGCAGCTGCCATGTTGCAAGGTTTGATTTCCAAAAAGATCACGGTTTTCACCGTGTGAGCCCTTATGTCTTTTAAACCTCATGTTGGATGAAAGTAAAGGTGATCCACCATTGTATTTGGAAACCCAACAGAACAAATGTCTTTTGGGGGGTTCCGTGAGGTTTCTGTTTGCAAAACATTGCAAAGTTCACGAAACACATCTCTATCAAGTCCCTTCTAAATTTCCATTCAACATTTGACCTAACGATATCATTGGCCACAAATCAAATAATACATTGTTGGTTGTATGTAAAAATCAATATTATAGTTGAACTCTGTTATTCTGCGTTTTTTCCCAACCTTTTGTTTTTGAAAGCACTGTATATGGGCCATGCATCGGCGAAGATGCGGGCTCGGTATACAGTGAATGTGGTCACAAAAATGTCAAGCACTGGACATGCGCAAGAAGTTATGCTGTGACATTGGTAGCGGATCCATGTATGCAACAAAGGTATTTACAGTACATAGCATATATGGCGTATACCTATGATATATTTATTGTAGAATAATGAGTTTCTCTGAAGCTCTTGGCTTTAGCGCAGCCGCAGGGTAGCAGCTGTCGTTCTATACACATGTCAAACGACATCATTCTTCCCAGCTCCGGTTTTATTGGGCCACACTCAAGCGCAATTGTGACAATTGCCGTACCATTATGTTCCAATGAATGCTGCAAACGGCATCGTTCTTCCCAGCTTCGGTTCTACTGGGCCACACTAAAGCGCAATTGTGACAATTGCCGTACCATTATGTTCCAATGAGTCCCGCAAACGGCATCGTTCTTCGCAGCTTCGGCTCTACTGGGCTCACTAAACCGCAAATGTGACAATTGCCGTACCAATGAATGCCAAAAACGGCATCGTTCCACCCCATCTTCGGTTCCATCCATAGTTTACTTGGAATAAATTTCTACCGCAGCTTCACTTCCACCATCGGAATTAAGTGATGCGCTTCACATCAATATTCCTTCGACATCAAGGTTGCCTCCTTACTGAAGACCTCCTGCCACAAACGGCATCGCTCCACATGAGTTTTGGTTCTTGCAGATGCCTCTGTCGCGATCATTGCCACAAACGCCATCGTTTGGCTTTGAATTTTTTGATCCTGGTCCCAAATAGTGACCACGCGAATTTTTAAACCTGTGCACCTTTACAAGTTTCTAATTTTTGTATTCTTAAGAATTTTCTTTTATTTCAAGCAAAAAAGATGTCGCAGCGTTTCTCAGATAAAAACCGAACATTTTGCATGTAGAAACAGATGTCGGTCAAAGATTGAAAATCAAACCGAGTATGCGTACATCAGTGATCACATTAGTCCATGGCGGAGTACCTCAGTTTTTCCATTTTTTTTCTAATGAAATCTTTCTTTTCTTTTCTTTTTCTTTTTGATTTGTATTTTTGTTTGCCAAGAGTTTCGACGTATTTTTTCTTTACTTTTTGGCAAAATAAAATATATTTTTTTTAGAAATTATTCTAAGAAAAATATGTTTTCTGTTTAAGTTCTTTGATTCATTTTTTTTTACGCTTTTTTTGCTCGCAAAACGAGACTTTCTATGAACATACAGATACGGTTTCATGAGAATGCAATCTCGCACCTGTCATCCTATACTGCGAAAAAATGAACTATAAGATTTACATTGTCCAAAAAAAATTCAAAGAATTACATGCAAAAGAAATTCTATCGTCTGTATGCGATGAGAAACGAAGCTTTTTCTACTAACCGCAACTTTTTGTCAAAAAGCCTTAAAAAGTAAAAACAGTTGTCCTTAGAGCAACTCTTGAGCCATACGGTGGCAGCTGTGTCGTAGGCAATGCGTCCTGGTGCCGTCAATCGGTATAAAATAGTCCAGGCAGTGTACTGAAACGAGGATTCCGAAATAAAACATTGGAGAGTGGAGTTTTCGTCTCACTCGTCGATATAATCGATCGCCTAACGGAACTCTGGGAAATTGTTGGTTGTGGCGTCGATATTGTAGCTGCCAGCCTTTGGCTTTCAGCTTGAGAATCTCTGTAATAAAAGGAAAATTGAGTGGTGCTTGCCATTTTGAAATGAGTAAATGTTCATAGATCCAAGCATCTTGGTACAAAGTGGTGGTTCGAAGTACAATTGTACTGAACTGTTCAAAATCGGAGGGAGTGGATGCCCAATATCGAATGGCCAATTCAACATGAACAGCGGAATCAGACAGCGTTTGTTTCAGTTTGGCCATTCTGTTAAAATCCCGCTTGGCAGCTGTAATGGATGTTGATCCAATGTAAAATCTGCCATGTTGATGGTAAGCAATTTTATCACTCATACTTTGGAAAGTCCAATAAAACGGAAGTTTGATATATACAGAGCATGCATGGTTGAAGAAAGCAAAAGTATATGTCTCGAGGCTGATCCCCAGTGATGACAGTCTTCGCTGCCAGATCGTGGTGACTGACGTTGCCGAGGGGTAACCAAACAAAGCAACAAGGTGAAGCAAACCAAAAGCCCACATGGCAATGTTTTTCTGGATCGCCGGGACATAATGGATGATTCGAATTAAAAATGCACGGAGGATTTTGATATCCGAAAGGAATTCATGTGGTGCAAAGTGATGGTGTGCAAGAGCTAGTCAAGAATTAAGACATCGCTGCAGCATAGGATCACTTGCTGAAGACTCTTGGGTTGGTACTTCAAAGAGTCTTGGACATTGAGTCCGCATTGGGCTGCTGCATTCTGCAGTTTTGCCTTGGAATATTTATGATCGGCCAACATTTCCAAGATTTTCTTGGCAGTCTGTTGGGTCTCCAAATCAAATTGTTCCATCCATTTTTAAAGATCTCCCTGTGACCCACTCTTGGGTTGTTGATCCCGTAGAGCTGGCTTAGAAGGATTCATCACTTCTTCAGCCGTCAAGGGTGCCTTTGGCGGTGGAACTTGATCTGAATGTCACACCCAGGCTTCTAATCGACGTTGGGTCTTGGCCTTAGGGCTGGCCCCCAATGCAGTGGATGATGCTCTCCGTTTTTTGGGAGCAGTCGCTGGGGGATGTTCTTCATCAAAAGGTTCAATGGGATCTTCTTCATTGTCTTGGGTACCAACAGCTGGAGTAGTGGAAGGAGTTTCAACTTCAGGGAGGGATGGAGTTCGTTGTGCTTTCTGTGATTGACGGAGTTTCTCTTCCGTTTCTTTTAATTTCTTCTGTACATGCTGTAACTCACGGAGGGCTTGAGTATCTTGTTTGGTGGGACTGATTTCTTTTAACTTGGAAACAACAGCATGAATCAAAGGAGACATAAAACCAGAGGGATCCTCTGACTTACTGGGAATCGGAGCATCTGGATCTGTTGTTCGATGGAGATGTTCTGACAAAGTGTCAATATCCACTCCTTGATCCCGCATTGCTTTCAGCAATTGTGCTCCAAAAACACTTTCAGCAATACTCCTTGTTGTGATGATCCCTAAAAATCGTCCCTCTGAGAGAAGTCTCAGTCCAAACTCTGATGCCCCATGACGTGTGAGTAATCCAATGGGAACGGTGAGTGGGTTTAGACCACATATGTTCTTTCTCCTACTCCAGGCTGTTGGCTGGATAGTTTTGTGAAACTTATGACCATACAGCAACTCATCATCATACATCGTAGAGGTGGATTTCCACTCAGGTGGGGTACGAATCTTGGGAGGTGGAACTTCTTGTGACTGCCATGTCTCGGGTTGTGTCCATGCCTCTTGGCCTTGATTCCACTGTTGGTCATGCCAATTCCAATTCTTCCAGTTCCATGAATTAGACCATTCTTTTGACATGATGAGAGAGGTCTGGCAAAGGGAGGGATCGATGGAGGGCAAAAATCTTGGGCCTCTTGTCGAAATGGTGCTCAAAACAATAATAAATGTTAGGCTACAACGTATCAGTCAGTTCTATATGATCCCAAGACTGTGGATCCATATTTGGCTTGTTGATATACATATGTGCTGTGGGGAAGGGGTGACACATTCAAGTGCATGCAAAGTCAACTGCAATATAAAGTAAACAGCTGGTGCCATATGATCGCAAGACTGTGGATCTAAGAAGTCACTTGTAAAACTTTGATCAAAACTTCCCAGTATCTACTGCATTGGAGTCTTCTTTTTTATGAAGACTGAGATGTGTCGATGCATTTCGACGTCAACAAAGTGTATCATGGATCCCTCTTCTTCTTTTTTGACGATTTGTCGTCTGTAGGGGATACACTGTTTTTCCGGCGTCGAGACCTTGGGTTTCTCTTCGAAGCCGGTTCTAATGGAACAGGTAATTCACTGTGGGCAATCTCTGAGGAAGGAACAGACTGCCATGTCTGTTTTCTACGGTTCTTCCGTGGACTGGTAAAATCAGGTGACCCATCAGTGACTTCCAGCACTTGTTCAAGTTCATTCTCCAGATCTTGTTCAAAAGTGTCACCAG
>OMLO01000884.1_pt1 | contig 21603 bp, 16 predicted proteins | sample 1674811 | NCBI WGS metagenome assembly OMLO01 (sample SAMN06265003, study PRJEB25207) | coral metagenome | isolation source: Coral host | place: Mexico:La Bocana,Puerto Morelos, Mexico | collected 2008-11-13 | reverse complement strand
CCTATAACATAAACAATCAGTAGGTAAAGTTTGACAAAAATCTAAGTGTAGGTTCTATTTCAGTGGAATGACCTTAATGGCTCGAGCTAAAACTAGTAATTTTCGCCTGGCGCGGGAAAACGCGCCAAGTACAAGAATGTTTAATTTGTTCTTCTAGTCAAAGGACTTCTCAAAAACGCCAAACCAAGGCAGATACACAGATACATAACTACTGTTGATATTAAATATAAAACCATTATAATAAAAATTGGGAACGGTTAGTCTGAAACTTGAGAAGAAAGAGTCAACAAACATAAACGACTGAAGTTCCTTGTAAGTTTGTTTAATTTATTTTTTCAACATGAAATAAAACTTTTGTACAACACTATTACACTTACGCTATTTACAACAAATATATTATCATTGATCACTTTAGACCTCAGAAGAGGAACGTCTTACAACAAGATCGTTCACGCAGTACACGGAGCCAAACATAGTTCTTTCTCGCTGTGTCGGGTAAACATTTCCACAAGGCGTCACGTGACAGAGAGAGAGAATTACAATAAAAGGTTGGCCAAGGAACATGATGTAAACTAGTGACTAACATCGCGCTAAGAATCGTAGTGTACGAACGCGTTCGAAATTTCCGGTGCAATGGAACCAACATACACTTGTCAAAATCAATCAAAATAAATTACTGTAAACCGAGGTTCACAGTAAATCGTTCAGAAAATGATACTAAACACTTGGAATAAATATTATGTTTTTAGCTGCGTGTACTATGGCTATAAATAGCCAAGAATTTCCACAAAATGGTCTGGTAACTGCCTTTAGTTAAAGGAATATGAAGGGTTCTGAGGTGCTCCACACCAGTTCCCCAGAAAACGCAGTACATCCTGGCATTCGGGGCTGTGAGAAACCTGGAATAGACGAAAAGAAAGGTATGGGGCTTTTTCAAATGCAGTTCCCCATGGAGCATGGTTAAATGAAAACGCTTTTTGATTTTGAAGGGCAAATTTTCTAAGTGCTTATATTGAACGGATAAATGTACTGCCCGACAAACAGAAAGAACAGAAACATCTTGTAATAAACAGATCACAAGGAGCATTGCGCAACAACCCACCTTGGTAGCCATGATAAACTTGTTCCAGTCCTCTTTGTTAGCAGCCTTGCCCGGCCGTTTGAACTCGATTTTGTTTCTCAGAACAGGATATCCTAAAAAAAAAAAACAAGAGACTTAATGGTTTACTGCCAAGTTCTAGTTGTGTCATTTATTACGAGGGGAAATGATTTTGTTCCATTTTAATTCAAGGTATGTTGTTACCTGTTATAACACAGGGCGGTGATGTAATGCCAGTGTTAGCAGCTACCAGGCAGGCCTCATACGTGTCACGCTCGTCTGTCGGCAAAACCTGCTCCACCTGTTACAAGTTTGAGGGATCAAAATTAGACAATGGGAAAAACACATACTAAGAAACACAAGTCTGTTTCTTCTTCATTTTCTGGACTATTGTTTCTTTTCAATTATTTGTATCACGCCAAGTGGAATGTTACCCCTCCCATAACAAAATAAAACGAATCAAAACAACAGTTTGTACTTTTTTGTGATAAGGGAGACGCGCAAACCAACCTTTTGATCCATTGAGACAGCCAACACCCACTCCTTAACTTCCTCGCGTTTATCTTCCTAAAAACAACAACACGAATCGTAAAATAGAAATTGATGTTACACTGAGAAAAAAGACGCTACATCTTGGTGTACTGTACTTACGACAATGCCTTGAGTTGCAACAAGTTTTTAATTTTTGTTTTAAACATCAATCGTATTGTTATTTTTCCCTCATTTTCAACTCACCGGTAAATGTTGTTTTTCGGGCACAGGGACTTCAAATGGAATATCTGTGTCGGCAAAATCACTGTTGTCCAACATGTCCAGACTGCCTTCCTCGATACCCTGCAAAAAAAAAGACAACAAGTTCAAAAATATGACGAAAACTGAACAGGCACTGGCAAAACATTTACCTTTATTTTCCGGTCAAACAACTTCATTTTTTCAAAAAATGTTTAAAATTAGAGACTCACCTCACTGAGATCAAGGTAACGGTTGAGGAATACAAAAGCCATATTGTCCCAGCCAACGGCCTGCCAAGAAGGAAATAATGCTGTTATTTCTCCCCTCCCTATAAAGGACATAGTTTAGAGCTTGTCCAAGCCTTGTCGCAACCGCGCGCACCAAAAACACAAGAAAGGCTGCTTTATTTACGTATAAAGCACTAGAGATAGAGTTATAAAATACGTGACTAGAACTTTTTTGAATAAATTGCTGACCTTAGCTGAAACTCCAGCTTCGTAAAAGGCTTTATCGCAAGGAATAACATCAGAATGTCGGAGAAGGGAAATCGACAATTTGGCCGCCAGGGTATCCTGTTGACAAAAAAAAACCAAGAAAAACAAAAGCAAAGTCAAGATTGTACGTTCCACGTAACGAGTTTAATTCGACATAAATATGCTTAAAAAGCTAATGTTGATATTGAAAGGAGGAATTTCCACATCAGTTTACCACAACAATTATATGTGACAAAGTTAGTGATCGCTTACCAGTGATTTGTGTTGCATGCAGGCGCATCTGGTGCTGTAATAATGTATGACCTCCAACATGACCTCAAATTCTTGAGCTTGAGATGTACCAGCAGCTGATCCCTTACTGAAACCTTCAACCTAAAAAAATTTACAACAGGTCACAGCTTGGGTAAAATAAGGCTCAGTTGGGGAAATTCAAATGCAAATTCAAACCAAAACACATACAAAAAAAAACGAACGAAAGCCTTCGGGGATTTCCAACCATACTTTATACAATGAAGATAATGTACTTACAATCTCAAACAGCAAGTCTCTCAGGTCAGCCCACGTGCGGTAACTATCAGCAGATCTGAGTCCCGGCATTGATATAATATCCGTTATAATCCTCTTGTAGATGTTGAAGTTCTGTTGGTAAGAATAAAGAAGGGTGTCTGGGTACTGAACCTTAATTGTAAAAGTTTTATAGTTCACCCGGATGCGCAGTGAAAGCACTTATCAGAGATTGAAGCCTTGAAGCTTTCTTTTTAGCAGGATGGGTAGGGACAGCACTGGGAGGCTTCATCTGGATATGAACTTATCTCTTCTTAGTTGAGAGAACATTTTATGAGAGTTTAACAGGATTCCATGTCAACACAAACACTTTTGCAAATAAATATAGTAATATCATATATTTTAACTGCGGAGAAAGATATGAAGACATAGTTGATCATCACAGTTATGTGCACAACGTTCACATTGCACAAAATTTCTTAATATATTATTTGTTGAAAAATGTTTACCTGGGGATTAGCTGGAGCACCGTATCTACAGTACAAATCCAGGGCTTTCAGTGTGTTACCATCTTTGATCAGATTAGCTGCGTATAAGGCCACATATTTACTGAGGACTTCGAAGCCCTGAGAAGGAAATGATGAAGGTAACGCGACAGAATGTCACACAAGAAAGAGTATTGTCACATAGAAGTACTGTCACCTAACGTAACATCGCGCATTTCAAGCATGACACAGCTACCATAGCTCTTGTCATTACTGTCATTTGGCATCTACTAGTCCGCTTGACAGCAACAGTGACAACGAAAATCGTGGCATAACGTAATTAACTTATTGTATACGACAACGTATCGTCACGAGATGAAGACAACAAAAACCAAAAGATATGTGACGTAACGCAACTCATAACGCAATGCCACGTACCGAAAACGAAAATATAAATGCCTCATAAAAACATGGTGTAGCGACTTCATACCTGCTGCTCAGCTGTTTCTATAGCTTTGTCCCACTGCCCTCGTTGAACCATCATATCAAGACCAGCGATAACATCCACGTCAACCAGCTAACATAACAGTAGTGTAAAAAAAAATATCAGAGTTTGAGGCCTGGAAAGTCATGACATACAGTATCCCCGTATTCATACAACTATGTTGTATTCCATATTAAATTTCCAAGCCGTGTAAGTGTCTGGACATACGATAAAATAGTTATCTAATGCCTTCTCGTGATGTGTTGTAAATATCACACTCGTGAACTGAGAGGACGAAGTGAAAATCTCTTATCTTTCATACTATAGCCTGTGCCAATACACGTATCTCCAAACTTTAAAGTTTCTTAATTTATTTGTTTTATCAAACATCAGAACCAAATGAGACTTTTCGTGAAGAGACATGTTGTGGATCACACAGGTGTACAAGTGATTGTACTGACCTGTTCAGCCTGTCCTTTCTGTTTCAAGAATGCAACATAAGCATCCTCCACATATTGCTCGTATCTAACACAGACAGAAAAGCAATACATAAGAACTCTGTCTAACCGCCACTGCTACACACAACTCGCTCCAAATCTATTATAAAGTTAAGTCCACATACGAGCCAAGCGGTCCATCAGGCCGACGCTTCCCTCCGGTTTCTGTAACATGAAGTAACTGGTAGCATTTATGCTCCCCTGGGTGGGATGCTAGTCCTTTGCAGGGTTCCCCCAACATTAAATTCCCCGAACCTATTTCTACACCTGGGTAGAGAGAGGCACTGTGAGAGTGAAGTGTCTTCCTTCAAAAAATGTATGTAATTATAGTATGTTATTTGTTTACCCACGGAGCACCAAGGAGCTCACAAGAACTCGTTCAGAAATGCCCGTGCATTCCAGGATCGAATTGGAATTTGGAAATGTTGGGTTTTGAGGAGGGGAAAACCGGAGTACCCGGAGAAAAACCTCTCGTAGCAGAGAAGAGAACCAACAACAAACTCAACCCACATATGACGACGGGTCCGGGAATTGAGCTCGGGACACATTGGTGGAAGGCGAGCGCTCTCACCACTGCGCCATCCCTGCTACCCAAGAACATGTCCATGCCAGGGCTCGAGCCCAGACCGCTCGATCCAAAGTGCACTAATCACGAGGCACCGCGCCTCCAACAAATCTATTATAAGCTAAGTATTAAGACTGCCACTTACTTTGGCGCCATTTCTGCCGCGCATCTTTTGGCCTTGGGCCACAGTTCACCTTGAATGTAAACATCGATAGCTTCTTTAACCATCTCAACCCCAAGGTACAACTCACCAGCCTGAGAAAAGTGAAACAAATCGGTTTTTTGAGCTTCAGCTGCTTAGTGCAAATACGTAATAGAGAAGTATGCCTACAATTTGAAGTTGTTGAGTCATTATATTCCAACACATTCCAAACCCGCCTTGCCTTACATCAACTTACGTTTATTTTGTACAATGTCTTCAAATTTTATACATGTGCGCTAAACCTTTCCACAGATACACAGATACAAAGAAAATGCTGAAGGTAGACCACAGACCTGTTCATAGCACTTTATCTCTGCCAGTCTTGGGCAGGCAACCCTCGCTACATCATAAGCTCGTTCACTTACGAATTTCATCGCTAATTCAACAGCCTAAAAATTAAATCAAAACAGAAAATAATCAATAAATAACACTGAGTTAATCATTTATTTACTAAAATTATTCTGTTTGTCAGTCGGTCGGCCTGTTTGTCGGTATGTTGAGCTGTCTGTCTGTTTGTCTGTGAGTTGGTCGATCGATCTGTCTGTCTGTCTGTCTGTCTGTCTGTCTGTCTGTCTGTCTGTCTGTCTGTCTGTCTGTCTGACTGTGAGTTGGTAGGTCGGCCTGTTTCTCTGTCTGCCGGCCTTTCTCTGAATCTAAACTCTGCTTTCGATTTCTCGCTTCAGTTTAAACTTATTTTAGATCATGATACAATCAGTGTCGACAGGTAGATTGTTTAGATAGAAACACAAACCTTCACCATAGCATCCTCCACTAATTCATGATCAGTTGTCATGTTGGGTGTAATCTTTATGTACATATCAATAGCTCTATTGTACTCTCCTTTCTTTTCCCAATCTTTTCCTTGATTCAGTAATGACTCCGCACCTCTGATAAAACAACACAATGTATTAGTCAGTCGATGCGCTACGACACAAGTATCATTTTAAAGGAATTCTTCACTGTTTATTTTACAAAAACTACATAAATTCTCCGTGCTCATTGGCTAATTTTCATTGTCAATAAGCGGAGAGAAAAATGAATTTATAATTTACGCTATAATTATAAAACAAATTAACGTAAGTTTTTCACGCGTCTGTCCTGTTATTGATCATGAACTTTGTCATAACATTTTCAAAGTAGCTGTGGACCCACACACAACAAAATAGTACTGGACAGCAGAACGGTACCTGTTTCCTTTAGACATAACCTCTCTGTCATACTCATCTTGCCACTGTTCCAGCTGTTAAAAGGTAGTACGAGAGATAAAGATTACATAGTTGGCAAGTCTTCCTTCCGGGAACAAATAATTACAAAGCTTGGCCATTTCATCCATTATGATTAAAGCTCTGGTCTTTACTTCTTTCTAGTTTCGGACACAACGCATACCTTATGAGGTAAGTATTCCTTCACAACACGGAGAGCATCTGTCCACATGCCAGCTTCCTGGAATCCAGAAAACATTAATTATATTTTTTTTAAACTTGAACTCACAACAGGAATTTTTGATTTTGTTTGTAGCCCAGTGTATATCAGAATCAAGGAACAGTTATCACTATTCAGTAACTTACTGGGACAAAACTTGCGCATGTCACTCGGCAGCTGATCCTGCTTAACTTACCTTGTAATAACGCGCGGCCAGCTCTGGTCGTTGAGCTCGCAGAAGGAACGTCTCGGATTTTTGATATTCCTTTTTGTCAAATGCAACACGGGCCTAAAATTAAAAAAAATTTGAATGAGCAAGTTTATAAGTACGTCTTACAAGATAACAAGCTGTTCAATTTCGAGGAATGCTATTCTATGCTATTGTATTACATTCGAAACGGTGTCTAAATGTGATAAATCCTGTTAATATACACTTCAAATGGACCAAAGCACTAGCAGAAATGCCAGTATACCTTCGAATAATACGGATGGTCAAAACTGAGAAAGATTCAAACGGATTAGAAACGTCAGCCGAGACTTCGGCCATACCTGTCCCACCAACACGTCCGTCACACTATCAGGATCATTCTCTTCCGCCACTCTCTGAGCACTGTCCCAGTCCTGGTTGTGAACATACCTAGGACACAAGGGGATAGGAAACAAAAAATTATTCTCCAGTTTAGTTTTTACAACAAGTTTGTAAAATATAAGTTCAGAGACGCGGGATTTCTTCTTGCCGTGCGCCTGTTCAGTAATACATCAAAAATGTGGTAAGAACAAAAAGGCGATAACCGAGTGTGTCACTGATGTTCTTACCACATTTTGACGTTTTCTGTGATCTCTTCATGAATAGACGCACGGCAACATAGAATCTAATTGTTTTAAACAAAAAGGAAAAAAATCTACGCGTCTTTCCTCCAATAGATGATGACCGTAAGAAATACCCAATCAAAATGCGAGGATAATTTGACTTATGATATAATTCCTGATAATCCTCCACTGGGCTGTGAATGGTGTTCAAGGTCTTGATCAGTTAACTTGATAAGTAACCTCACATGAGAACATCAAAAACTTTCAAGTTAATTTTGATTTTCTGATGGGATGATACGGCTTGATACCACACTTGAACCTAAACAATACCATATTTATCAACACTCTTGCAGGAAAGATCAAGATCCAAATAACTTGACTTCACTTCACTTGAGTTTCATTTTACTAAACTCACATGAGCACAGCCTCTTTAGATTTTCCAGCTTTGATAAATTCTTGTTCAGCTTCTGTAAACTTGCCCTCATCCTCCAAGAACATAGCGTACTTCAGATGAATGTCTGGCAATTTGGATTTCATCGCCGTTCGGGACAAGTCGAAAGCGAATTCAAAGGCGCTGAAAAAAAGCAAGCATACCTCTTGTTATAATACGTCATTTCCTTTATATTCAGCCTCTTTCTCAAAGCGAGTCTTGGTGTCTATCCTTTGTATGAAAGGGAGATTTCATTCACGTGCAAATTAAACTCATTTTCATGTGAATGGTTGTACACCAGGCGTCGCTTTGATAGAGAGGCTTAAGGAACTCGGAAATGGGCTGTTAAACGTTAAGCCATACCAGAACATATACACCTCTGTGTATAAGGTAATGATCGATGTAACACTCCTTACCAGTTCTCTGCAGCGTAATCTATTGCAGACTCCAGCAAACCAAACTTGGTTAACAACTTAACAGCGGAGTCTCCTCCTAACAAAAATGAATCAGGATTTAACAATCAAAAGTAAATGAAATAATGCCAGACTGAGGTGGAAATGTAAAAAGAGTAAGGGAAAAACAATAACGGACAAGAGAACAAGTACTTTTTTAAAATCACAACTAAGTTTGTTCTTCACTAACTTACCTAAACTCTTGGCCCACAGGTAAGCTACTTGTTTAGAAGCATTTTGACTTCCATGTTGCTTTGCAACCTAAAGAAACCGCGTACAATGAAATAACTTAGTTGCTCACATTGCATGGCCCAATATTTTCCCGGCTGGTCTAGTGACCGAGCCTAATTTGACAAACACCAAAAATATGACGTATTTGACGTATTTTTCTTTACTCTTCTCGCTTCCGGCGCACAGGTATTCTAAAAGCACTACAATATTATATCACGAAATCCGACTCTATTCTCCCTCCTTCGAAATAAGTAATCCTCCATCCCTGCCCTTTACAAATGGACAAAGTTCATTACAGACCCTGTATGCTTCTTCCCACATGTCTTGATTTCTATACATGTTCACGGCTGATTTCCAGTCCCTCGCTTCCAAGAAATGATGTTCAGCTTGACGCAGTTGACCTTCAGCCTCCAGTTCCTGAATAAAGACAATCGAATGCGCATGGGCATAAATGAATGTGAGAACAATGAACAGTGAATTGAACAATGTGTAGTATTTACCTTCGCCAAGTGGATGTGAGTGTCCGGGAGCAGATCTTCGTGGTAAATAGCGACGAGTCTAATCATGTTGTCGAACTACCAACAGTAAAGGAAAGAGTCAATTAACGTAAACTCCACACTCAAACCCCAAACGCTTTAATGCGCCGTAACCTAGGCTTGGTCTGGTAGAGTGGGTTGAGGTGGCCAGTTTTCCAACGTTCGTTTGACATGTTTAATAGTTATTTAATTTTCAAATTTCTTCTTTTGGTAAATCATTTGCGGACGCCTTTTTTTTTTTTTGGGGGGGGGGGATAAATTCAGCGCCTCCAAGAGATTTGAGGTGGGGCTGGAAAATAGAAACTCTATACTCCTAATATTAAATAAGGAGTGAGGACATACAAGACACCCCAGCCCTTCGCCCACATTCCCTGTGGTGTGCCGATACCAAAATAAATACAAACCAATGAAACCACGACAACATTTACCTGGCGATGTTTCTTGTACATATTGATGGCCAAGTCTGGCTCCTCAACAGTGCAGTATAATCTAAGAGAAATTCAAAACGCTTTTACCAGATTGGATTACTTATTTAAATATCAACTGAAGAAAGTTTATATTCTCATGCACAAAGATCAATCATGTCCTTAATTTTATTGATTGTGACAATAAATTATTTGTTGCTCACATTGAGGTTAACATTTATTAAGTGAAGTTTATGTTCATGGAAAGTTAATATTAAAAAAAATTGTTACTGTCACTTTAATTGGGCAAAAAGACCTCCATCACGAATGAAACGTACATTACCTCTCGGCCTCCTTGTATTTGCCCTGCGCTTCCAGCTGTTGAGCCTGCGATATGTAGATGACAGCAACTTCCTCTTGTGTCATGCACTGAACTGCAAGCTGTGAACATTCAGGAATAAAAACAGTTTAGCCTACATCTAAAAACAAAGTGTTAGTACTATGTGGTAACGACTAGAACTACAAAGAAATGATACCTTGTGCGCAACCTCGTACATGTTAGCCTTGGTGTACATCTCAATAGCAGCCCGTGGATCCCCTCCCTTGACAAAATATTTCTCTGCAAGCTGAAAACCACAGCAAAGCCTTTTAGTGAGGTTATAGAGTCTTTAAAATAAAGCCTTGGAGTGCGAAATTCATACCTTGTACTCTTGAACTTGGGAATAATGTTGAGCAATATGGTGGTAGTACCTAGACACAGAAAGTACACAGCAACTGTATTAGTCGGCTGTACATACAGTAGTAATGTTAATACTTGATTCTCACTAACCTTTCCGCTACATTATCATCCTGCAGCTCAACAATCTGAACAGCTTTGTTCCACTGACGAGCTTGAATGGCTGCCTCGATAGCCTTGATTGAACATCTAAGAGAAAATCATAGTGTAAAAACTCAAAAATAGCTTGAACTTGAAATCAAACCTTCCTTCAGAGAACTTCGTTATCTGTTGCGGTTTGTTTCTGATTGCATGTCTTAGTCCCCGCTCTCGCAAACAAACTGTTACAGCGTTTTAAACCCTCGCAACATCAAAATACTAGGAAATAATGATCATCACAAAATTAAATTTTTAATGTTGTGATCACAAATGTTGTCAGTGAGTTGTGAGCGCTCTCTCATTAGGACTCAACAAGCTGGCACAGACTTTTCAAGAAACTCTTTTTCGCCCTCCTTCTCAGAGAAGCCAAAAGAGGCTCTATCCACAGAGTAAAAGGAAGTTTGAAGGGAAGAATATTATGTTACACTTCCATGTTGAATTTACTCACCCAGCCTCGATATAGTGATTGATAGCAGCATCCAGTTGTTTCTGGGAAACCAGGTAATCGCCCCAGGCCTCCTCTAGTTTTACAACCTCTCGAGGGAATGCCACCCGTGAAAGCTCCACAGCTGGAGAGCGACAACAGAGAAACAGAAAGATACAGCCACTGAATAATCATGAAAGTGTATGTAAAAAAAGCAAGAGGTTACTTGCAGGGTTTAAACTGTTCGTACCTCTCCTGTATGCATTCCCTTTGCGATACGAATCCATCGCAAGGTCGTTCTTGCCAACTTTCTCGTAGAGCTCCCCAGCCTGAAAAATGACCAAGAATTAACCGAGTACATACATAGGAACAAATAACCAAGTTAACGTTATAACTAACTCCAATAGCAGTCAAGAAAGAACTTACCTGTTCATACAGTCCTCCCTTAAGAAGCGCAGCTGCAATCCTCCCGAGTAAGTCAGAAGAGTTGATTAACTCCTTTCAAGAGGAAAGAACATTCACGTTAACGTCGTACAGCGAATTATGCTATGAACAGTATATACATTACAGTGTTTCCTTGTGACCTCTCTAGCGAGAAGAGTCTCCTTAATCAGTCACGCTATTTTGAGTTAATTTTGGCCATGTACAAAATTAAACTGCAAATAATAGTTTACTAAGATAAAAAAAACAGTTACCAAACAAGGATAGAGAACATTAACACGGACTACAAACGACGAACTTGAAAAATACACGCTTAACGTTTCGAGATGCGCAAGCGGTGCCCTAGATCCTTCCATCCCTTGATGAAATAAACAGCACGACAGACAGACCTACCTCTTTGCTCATAGCCAGTCTCGCAGCCTTGGCAGGCAGACCAGCCTTCAGATACAAGTTGATAGCCTCCATGTAGTTTCCTTCCCTCTCTTTCACCTACAGGCCCGAATCAAAGAAACAACGCAGTCAAACAGAGGCAATGCAGCTGACTGGAGGCGATACGTTTGAAAAGCGTACTTGGTGCATAGTTTCCTTGGACATATTGGCTAATGTAGTTTATGTAGACTCGTAAGTAGTTTAAAACTATTTTTTCTAAGGTTACATCTGTAGGCTGACAGGTGGAACTGCAGAAAGTTTGATACATTAGTGTCAAAAATTGCACCATAAGACCCAATATAAAATGGGCAAGCAGAAGAGCTGGAATCTCTACCTTAACTTAAACTTCGTACGGATTTAAAAAGTACAGATTTCGACTGTTGACCGAACATGTGCTTTATGATTGACGTACCTCTCCAGCCTTTTCCTCTTGTGCTGTCTCCGAGAGCCACTGATAATGATTAGCACGTAAATTATCCAGCTCTGGGTGACCCTGATATTAAACAAAAATATATTAAATCAGGACTGACTTGTCGCAGGAGAAAAGAGAGGGTAACGTCTCTTCATAGGCTAAAATGTTTGCAAAAGGCTGGAACATTGAATCACGAAACTCGAGTTTCTTCACGTGTTACTTATCAGCATTATAACTACATGTTATCACCGTGAGCATTGAACAGCTTTAGTTTAAAGAAATTCATGGAGACTTGCTTTATCAAATTTCATGTAAGAACAGTACATTCCTCGTAAGGATCTTTTTGAAATTTGTTTGTATCATGATCAGCTCGAACAAGGGATAATACATCACATTATCTTCTGTAAATTGAAAAAACACGGGTCTCCCTGTACGCAGGTAGACATTTGAGTGCTGCGATGGACGTTTGCTATGCAACATGGTGCCCTTTTCCTCCCCCACCCCCCCTCCCCCAAACACACACATTCACTCCCCCTAACTCAATGAAACAGCACCTTTTCCATACCTTAGCTTGAGCGACAGCAATAGCTTCGTCCCACTTGTGCAGTTCCTGGTACATCTCAATGGCATCATCCACATAGCCTTGTTCGAGAAGAATGCTCTCCGCCATCTTGAAGTTCTTGTCCAGCACTGCCAGCTTGGCTCTTACTTTCACGTGATTGGTACCGTCCCCACCCTGAAAAAAAAAAACACCGAATAGTGTTAATTCAATCCTCTACCATCGCCATCTAAATCTAAATAAAAGTCTGAATCTTTACTGCGCGAGAAACTCTCCAAGCGGGATATATGCTTACAGGGACAAGGTCAGCAGTTCCTTAATCGTACATGTGGCAGTGTCTTTTACATATGAGGTCATTAATGTTTACGTCCCGTATGAGAAAGGCTTTAAAGCGCTCAGTAGAGGTTGCATTCTGAATATACTGGGGTAGACTTGTTCTCTCTGGGAAGTATGGTGGGAAGAATGGTGATCTGTAACAGTACCTATGTGTCTAGACGTTTCTAAACTAAGACAAGAGCCTGAAGATTCTGGACAGGACAATTAGCACTTGATGAATGACTCGATACAAAGAACTTGAGCCTACCATTTCTTCTGCAGACTGTTCAGCGATCTTGTTTATTTGACGTAAGGCCTTTGATTTCGATACATCACCCAGAGCAGCAAAACACCGCTCGGCAATGTGCAGCTGCCTCGCCTCCAGGGCGAGGCGGCTCAGTGTCTTCCACATGGCCTCTGTTTCCAATGACATCTCAAGGCTCTCAAGGAAAGCAACAGCCCTGAAAAATATCAAACAACATCCTACAAGTCAGTATAAAAAAAGATCACTTAGGGTCATAGGTATTTGAAGTTAATTTCTTTGCATAAAAAACATACAAACGAGTGCTGAAGGTTTGTGGTAATGTCACAGAAATTACCTGAGCGTCTAGCCAGCGTCTCTCAATATTGTTTAACAGGATTACCCTCGCGTTGCGTTGGTTTAACAAGTATTTAATTCAATTTATCTTCTTGCCAAGTAAGCTTGGAGCTGCACTGCTCAATTATGTATTCCAAGTATATATTAATTCCACAGTCATCAAAGAGTCATCATAATGTACCTTGGAAAATCTCCATCATCAATGGCTGTACCAAACTCAATCAGTCCTTCATCTAGAGTGTAGGAGATGGTAGTAACACCTTCATTCACTAGAACCTCGGTTTTACCGTCAGCCCTCTCAAGATCAATTATGTCTCCCTGTCAAAAGAGTTTGAGATAGTCCGGTAGTTACAACGTACAGTTTCCAATTTAATGCACGCATTGGCAAAAGGGCACGTCAATTTATCCAAACCAGTGCAGAAAAGTGAAGTTAAGTGCAAAGCGGTGGAACTGGTAGTGTGAATAGGTAAATTGAAAATAATCCGTAGATTTCATTGTTTGAAGCACTATAAGATTTCACTTGAAACGAGTAAACATCGAGAATCGGTTGAACAGTCTGCTCTAAGCAACGATGACGTGGTTGTCTGTTGTTTAACAACTTGTCAAAATGTTTGGTGGAGTGACACGCTAGCGATACAAGGCTTCTCACTTACCTTGATAGGAAACATTGTGACCCTCTCAGGTGAGTCGATATTGTACCACACGCAAAGATTCCCTCTGTTTTGGGCGACTACCACATCACTTAGAGGCACCCACTGTACATACGTACAGTAGTTCAGGATTGTTGTACGCACTTGTGTTTCCACATCCAGGAGATGGAGCTAAAATGAAATTAAAACAAACACTAAATCAAGTCTTGTGGCTACCCCAGGCTAGCACTTAGTAACATTTAGCAAGAAGAGACTAAACCTACACCCCCTCAACATCTGCAGCATACGGGACAAAAATTTCTCTATGCTAGATTACACTCCAGGGTGGAAAGAGGCACTGTGAGAGTAAAGGAGCTTTTCCAAGAATACAATTTAGAGACAGGGTTATTCTTGAAACATCAGACTACTGGGCCTGTAACCCTTTCAGGAAATTGGTGACAGCAATGTGACAAAATCTTGTAGCTTACAATTTTATTATTTTCCTGCTGCCTGTTTGATATTGTGTTTGCCTATATCATATAGAACCAAAATATGAGTTATACTAACAGTGAAAAAAAAAAACTAACCTTTAATTTCTTGTCTCGAAAAAGGAGTGTCCTTCCAGTTTCATTGAGCTAGGAAAGTAGACATATATTTGTTAAATCTGAAATCTTCAGTTTAAAGTGAGAATAGATCACAGAACCAGCCACAGCCATAACACACTCTGAGTGTTCACCAGGGCCTGTTCAATTTACTGATGGATCAATTTTTGAGACCTACTCAAGCAAAGTTTGAGCAAAAATGTCAACTCCTGACTGAGAACATGGAGGATAACTGTTACCTCCAACCAATCAATTCTTGCATCATGGTTTACTGTTGCAGTAGGGAATCCACTTATCAGATCAACTGGAGAAAAAAAAGTGGACAAATAAACATATTAAGTCATCCTGAATGTAAATCTGGCAGACAATACTTTCAATTATAATTTCCTCACTCACCAACAGTGATAGTCTTGAGGTCTACAAGATATGCCATCTTTTTGTTATTGTCAACCCCTCTCTGTTTCCTTTCATTCAGCCGGACACTGTTAATAAACATATCAAGAGAATTTTTTTTTTTTGATTTGTAGTAACCTTCTTAGTGCTGTGCCATATTGCAAACAAAATAACCCACAGTTTATCTACCCAGTCAGGCAATAAAATAATGTAATAATTATTTCCTCCAAGAAGGCACAGTAATGAGAGTGTACAATCTGATTTGTTCTTAGCACAGTCTGAATTTTCCTGTCTCTGCCCATAATTACAGTGACACATACATTGTGCGTGTGGGAAAGGTCAACAATAATACCAGTATATTAAGTGATTTGGGATTATAATTTATTTCCCAGCTTTGGGACAGTTAAGTTGATGTAGTGAAAAACTGTGACCTCAGACTTGAAAAAACTACCCTTGGCCTGAACCTCACCCAGCATTTTCAAGATCGCAGTCACAGGTTTTCGCTATACAGACCTCCCAGCCAACAAATAGGAATTTCTTTTCCATGAGGTTAAGCATTACATAATTTTATCAACTTTACCTGATTAAATGAGGATTCATAAACTCAGTTCTCACAGTTCCAAGAATTTCATTGTTTCCATATTCAACAAGTGACAGCTCACCAGCATTAAAAACCATACAGACCTATAACACAGCATTAAGACACATTATTACTTGGGAAATAATAATAATTACTTAAAGTGACAGATAAAAAGAATTGCAACAAAGAGTAAAACAACAAGAGCTTGTAAAACACCATATTGAGCCAATCTGTTCCTTTTAGATATGTGAACTTAAATGCTATTGGACCAGCAATTCCAAGTACAGTTGGTGTTGCTGACCGGTTTCAATAGAACACTTAATTTTCAATCGTTTTTAGTTGAGCAAAGTCATAACTAGGAGCATCAATCATATCAAATTACTCAATTCAATTATTTAAAAGTCTTGTTTTTCCCTCAAAACAAAAGAGACAATTCAATAATCAGTTTACCCTGACAGAAACCAACTGAGAAGAATAAATATATACTTGTCTAATAGCATACATTTTCATTTTCAAAGAAGAACTTTTCATTTCCACCTGTACCTTGCCAAGGAACCTAAAATGAAAGAGACAGAGGAATTAATATCTCAAAAATGTATCAATGAACTTAGACATCCAAAACATAAACATAACAAATCACCAAGTGTTTGGAAGATTAAAAGTAACACATTTGTCAGTCTGTTAAGGCTCTAGACCAATATTGTTCAAATATTTTCTGGGTTGGTAAAAAAAAGGATGGTGTAAAAAATGGTTAAGCCTGCATATGAGCTAAGTGGCCAATCAGGCCAGAGCTTATCCTGGTTTCTGTAGCATGAAGTAACTGGGATTATTTTCACTCACCCCTGGATGGGATGCTAGCCCAGTGCAGGTTACCCCCCAGCAATAAATTTGCTGTTACCCATTTAAATACACCTGGGTGGAGAGAGACACTGTGAAAATCAAGTGTCTTGCCTAAGAACACAACAAAAAGTCCCCAGCTAGGGCTCGAGTCTTATCGCTCAATTCGGAGATGAGTGCACTAACCATAAGGGCACTGTGCCTCCCACATGCGTGGATTATCCTCAGGAATAATTTTATCAGATTGCATCACAAGTTCATATTTCAGTCACAGTTCATAAAAAACCTCCAAAATTTTCAATCAGCTAAAAGATTTAACCTTGGAGGACAAATAGCAAATATTATTTATTTGTTTTTATGAGTTATTTACTTCAAGCACACGCACCTCACTTAGCTTGTTGTATGTAAGGTCCCCAACAAGAAGAGTGTCTGTTGTGTATGCCACAAGAAATCTGTCCTTACCCATGATGCTCACTTTGTCAATCTATTACAAAAAAATATGTGACAATAACAGCTGGAGACATGGCATTAGTTTAGTATACTCTGTACATCAACAACTGTCACTCAAGATGCTCATCGCCTTTCGTCTTGTACACTTCATTCCATTCCTTGACAACAAATTACTGAAAGAATGGTACAAATTGCACCCTGGTATTGTCCAAGGTTGACTGCACTACAGGGAGGGGGTACTAGAAAATGACTGGTGACAACATTAGCACTCAATCCTATTTCTGAAATTGTTAATGGCATTTCACCAACACTTGCATGTGTTATAGAGATGTCCTCTTATCTCAAACTTCATCAAGTGTGGCTTTTCCTTTTGTTTTAGTGTCTTCTCACTTAGTAAACTGACAGAAACAAGGACAGAATGCTGATAGTTTATGGTGTGTGTATAACAAAACCTGAGATTTTGCAAGTCGTGATTTTTTCAGACCAACTGTTTTTTAATGAGGAACTAAGACTTGCCAATACTCTTGATGTTGAGATTTTATTAAAAGGTTGCTCAGATACATGATGTTTCACAATCCATCCCACATACACTTTGCAAATCTCAATTAAAGAGAGAAGAGTACCTCATATCCATAATGTGATTTGAGGACAACACGCGTGCCTGATGACAAGTTCTTTACAATGACCTGCAATGATAACAACATATTTCAGCCAAGTAAAATAATTTACAAATTAAAAACACAGAGACTAACAAGTCTTACAAGAATCTCAACTGGTGTTAGTTAATATTTATTATTGATTTATTTATATTCAAACTACTCTTACCATGCTCTCCTAAAGTTGTTGTTTTATCATTCAGTATATAGGTTTTCATGTTCACAAGTTTATTAACAAAGAAAAACTAACCTGGCTGAGCCCAACGTAGGTCATCTCAAACTTGTTCTTGTACACCGATCGTCTTAAACAACAGTCAAACAGTTCCACCCCACCGCAAAGAGTTCCCTTTAAGATAATAAATTCCATTGGGGAGATTAAGTACACATGAAATTCCACCATGACTTTACAGACTGAGGTACCACTACAGTGTCAAAAGCTTGTGATAGCTAAAAAACTTGTCCAGGACTCTGTTTTTGTTTCTTATACATTTGTGTACACTGTATGTAGTATGAGAAGTTTGGTCTCAAATTTTGCCTTTGCAAACAAAAAAGGAAAGAGTGCCCAGAAATGGCAATAAGTAGTTAATATTGATAATAGTGAATACCGGGAAGAAAAGAAGGAAACCACTTACAGCAACAAGTCTGGAACCATCTCTTTTCCAAGCCATGGAGGTGATAGTGTAAAGATTTGGAATTTCTTTGATCTTTGATTCATCCCAAGAACCTTTCCTAGGGCTCCAGTTAAACACTCGTAGCCTGTTATAGCTCCCTACTACTACAGACTGTCCACTGGGACTACAAATTGCCACAGTGAACTCTTTTTCATCATCATCCCTGGTATAGTCAAAGTTCTGTAATATCCTCCCTAGCAAGAGGAATGATTGAAGCAACATTCTGATTAACGAGTTTACAATTTCTCAAGTGAATATCCTAATGCATTTACTCAAAACTAGTAGCACTGAAATATCATAAACTCTTACTACCTAGCTAATCCATGCCAAAACACATTTTGTTGAAACATCACATGTTTTTCCATACTCATACATGACTGTATGTTTCAATTTTCATCCTGAGAGTGGGTTCCTGTGATGTGCTGAGCTCTGTTTCACAAAACAAATCATTGTTGGATTGCCTGTGAACTACATGTAGATATGTATTTACACTTATGATCAAACTTAGTAAAAGTACAGGAGACTTTCAAAGGTAAACAAATCTATACTACTATAACAGAAGGACAATGAACGGGATTGTTTCACCTTCTTTTCCATAAGCTATAATTCTTTTATCACATCCTGCAGCCACAATTGAAGATCCCCAACACAGAGCATATGGAGGAGAAGGATGTTTACACAACTGTCCCTGAGATAATAAAACAGGTGAAAACTTTCATTGAACAGATGTATGACAGAGTTAAGTGAATTAATGTTTTTTTTTTTTATATAAACTTTAAGGCAGACCAAAATGACCCAAACAAACACAAATCATATAATACAAAATTATATAAATCAGTACCAATAAAGGTTCAACCTACTTGGGATAAGCCTGTTCCCTCATCATCAAAAAAGAATCTGACAATGGCTCCATCAACATGACCAGAGATAATTCCTTTTCCTGATACACTGTAACAGAATTATACATTGAAACAGTCACGGCGTGTTGGTACTGGTATACCATAAAATTCCAGTTACAAGTCATGATTCACATCACCTGGTAATCTATTCAGTACAAATATATACCTAAAGTGCTTTTAAAATGATCATTGTAAAACCAAACCCAATGTGGTCACTCTGGTCAATCACAAAAGGCACAGACAATCCATCTGAACAATTATAAAATGTACGGGAGTACAAGTCACACTAAGTTTTGTTGATTTACATCTAATTAGATGACAAAGTTTGAGCCAATTGCTTAAAGTATATAGTTACTGTCAGTGGTAATGATAAACCAAAGCAATGTAAAGTACTTTTATTAGACATTCATATAGCTGTTCTAAACAGATGATTGTAGTAAAAATAGCAGACTACGGCAACTGGAACATTGAACTTACTTTGCAGCCAGAGAAACAACATAGTGGTCAGTGCCATAGAGCGTTGTTGATTTGTTGGTCTTAAGGTTTGCACTACGGACCTGTGAAGTTCAAAGTTGATGACATTGCAGGTTATCTTAATAATAAGTAACAGTTTGCTTACAATCACACCTCTCTGCAACGGCCATCCTGCCTAATAATAAAAAATTTCAAGTCTGAGGTCACAGTTTTTCACTATACGGACCAACCCTAAGCCAGTAAATACCGGTAACTTACTTATTTTTTTCCCAGCTCTCAAATGAAAAAAAACTCACTGACCATGGTCAGAGATAGGAAAATCCAGACTGTGCCAAGAACCAACCAGATTGTAGGATTTATTACTGTGCCCGCTTGGAAAAAAATAAATACTTTAATCAAAGTGGTTCTGTGAAAAAAAGAGGTCTTGTCAAAAATTCTAGGCAGAATTAGCAGTGCAGAGATATATGGACTGGTATGGATGGATGGATGAAACAAAAAATACTGTCCATTGATGAGAGTTGACTTTTATTGAGAGATGATCATCACTAGAAGTTCGGTGTTGGAACTATTTTGATTCAACTCTTCATGCTTTTGATAAAGAAATGACCCCAAAACTGATCTTCATAAAGTTGCTGAAAATAATTAAGCTACAACTAAAAAGAGGTGCATTAATGCCCTGACGGACAACTATAATATGCACATGCTACTATAGTACAAACTTACCTTTCCATCTGCTAGCCCAAAGATAATGTTTTGTTGCTCAGGTGGCCATATCAAACATGTGACTGCACTCTGCAAAAAATGAAACAATTAAATTTAAAATATTGTCTAGGAGCTACTAATGGCTAAAGATTTTTACAGCAAATCCAACCTTGGTTTCCACAGCATGGAATTAACAAAATTAATAACTATTGACTTATTAACCAAACTATATAAAAAAAATGCAAATATATTGTACATAACAAACCTGTTGTACAAACTTGTTGCAGATTACTTTTTTGTCACCCCTGAAACCATAAGATGAAATCACAGATCAAAACATAACTTCTTGCCATATGTATAACAATTTTTAGGAAGACAATAAACACAAGTCATGCGCACTGATTGCATAATAATATTAACTTAGATTACCATTCTTCTCCAATTTTGTAAACAAAAATAATGTTGTCTGTTTGTCCCACAGCAATCTTGGTGGAATCTGGAGAGAAGGCAAGTCCTTTCACAATGTAGCTCTTCTTTCCAGCCTGACACATGTGACAGAACAAAACATATTTTACTTATTGCCAACATGAGACAAGATATCTAATTTATATCATAACAAGAATATGCAGCATGTCAAGTCCAAAACATGCAAGTTAAAGCCGCAAAATACACATTGGTTTACCTAACTGCTGACTGGTAATGCAAGGTTAATTATGCGTCATGCCAAAGGGTTATATACTCAGAGCTTACCCCAGTTTCTGCAGTTTGGAGTGAAAAGGAGTATTTCTTAGACAGGATGGTTGACCACCGCAGGGTTACCCCCCCTAGCATGTTCACTGCTACCATTTATACACAAGGGTGGGTACCAGCAGACCAGCTATAAAAATCCTGTAAAATAAACTAGGGAAAAGGAGGGGTCCAAATTTAAAGGGTTCTTGGCTCGTACTAAATAATAAAGCACCTGACAAACTGTTCTTCTGGGCAGAAAAGCAAAGTGGCAATTTGCATATAATAAATAGGGAAAGACTAATAACTCTTGAATTGCATATTTATCCAGTAATCCAGTTTTTAATAATTTCAGTTATTCTTGATAATATTCTCACAGGGATCAACTCTTCCTGGATTCCTGCAAAACATGGTCCAAGGTCCAAAAGGTAGGAATTGACTGTAGTTAGACTTCTTGCCCTTACCTTTCTGCTCAGGATAAAATCACATATCAAGTCGCATCACCTACGCATCACCTACGCATCACCTACCTGTGCATTTGCTGGTTTTGTTGAAAACTTGTCTCTCCTCTCGCCAAGCTCATCA
>OMLO01000883.1_pt1 | contig 21606 bp, 24 predicted proteins | sample 1674811 | NCBI WGS metagenome assembly OMLO01 (sample SAMN06265003, study PRJEB25207) | coral metagenome | isolation source: Coral host | place: Mexico:La Bocana,Puerto Morelos, Mexico | collected 2008-11-13 | reverse complement strand
TTCAGAGCGATGGATAGCAAACCTACCAGACTTTGACTCTAAAGCCTTCAGAGCGATGGATTGCAAGCCCAACAGACTTTGACTCTAAAGCCTTCAGGGCGACGACGGATACCAAAACCTGTTTTTTTGAATAATGTCATTACATCCTGTTGTTTTCTTCCTTCTGCAAGTTTCTTGTAGCACTTTGAGGCACGCCTCAACTGGCCGCAGCCCTGACCGCATCAGACGATTGATGGGTCTATCAGCTTGCCGGTGTCACAGGAAAGGCTGCTTTGCCCTTTTTCGAGAGCTGTTTGACCAGTTGCTTAAATTTTTGCAAGTCTTCTGGCAAATGACACGGTCAATGCAGGATGCTTTTGTCTCTCGCTGCTTCTTTCAGTAGCTGCGCTTTTCTAATGCTTTTGGTCCTGTGTAAAGGATTGCGAATGTTAGACTACGAAGGCTTTTACCATTCAGTGCACTTCCTCAGAATGATTCACTCCCAGGTTGTACATCTTACAGGTGTGGCAGGGGCATCTCAACGAAGTTGGTTCCTTCTCCATCAACAAGTCTCTGCAACCTGCCTGGTGGCCCTTCTTGGTGTTGGTAATGGCCGTTTGAACAGGATACTTCAAGGTAAACCTGATTTTCGGAGATCTTTTGGTGCTGGAGAGCCTTGTCTCACTTGCTGGCTCGAGAGAGGCTGTCAGTAATCAATTTGAAAAACACTAGCACATCAAGGATTGAGCGAGAATCGCAATTTGCATACGGCTGAAAAACCGATAGACATGGGTGACAATCATAACATTTGTTGCATACTTTTGTTGGGTCGGCGTCAAAGCCGGGAAACGGCTTCGGATTTCCATCTGGCGGGCTGGGATATTGGCCGCCAAGTGTTGTGTTTTCAAAAAACACCAAAAGTTGAGATAATTTTAGAAATGGTTCAACAAGGATTTGTGAAGAAAATGGTGGACCAGAGAAACTGAGCATCCTGCGCTAAATTGCCTTTAGTGGTCCAGTGCTTGGGATCCATCAAAGTCCAAAATTCGGGGATTGGGTTTTGGAGTTTTCTTTTTTAGAATTTCGTTTGCAATTCCTTGAATTGAATTCATTCCTCAAACCACCAATCATTCCTTATTTGACGTCCCCAGACTGAGCCGCTGGGAGTTTGGATTTGCGAGTTTGTGCACCCTTAGGATTTCACAATAGTTCACAAATTTCACAATGGCCCTTGAGCACGTTTTGGGGATCAACCATGTAGATCAATTTAGTATGTTTTCACGTTTGTTTTCAATGTTTTCGCATTTTCTGCAAGGAAACCAGGAGGTCAGCAAAGAAGCGACGTGCAGTGAGTTTGTTCTTTTTGAAGCTGTATCTGAATGCAGCAGGCATGCTGCCTACAAAGCAACTTGGCTCTTGATTTTTTTGAATGTGGGTGATTCTTGTACTTGTACGGACTACTTGAAGCTTTAACATCAAGCTGTCGAGGGTGTGGGAATCAGGTTTCAGCGAGCTGGGCGTGCTCGAGGGAAATCAAGGAAACCTGAGAAACTCAACATTTCGTTCGGGCCATCTGCTAACTTGGATTCGGAGTCAAGTTCTGATTCCGGTGGCGAAAACCTCGAAGAAGATGTAGCACCGGAAAGGATGGAGCACGACTTGGAGGTCCGTCTACACGTTGAAGGGCTGACTGGTTTTTACTCCACGGTGATCGAATCAAACCACGCCACGAACGTAGCACATCTACCGACGAGATATCTGGCACCCGGGAATATCAGGATGCTGCACAATCAGTTTCGGCTGCAGCATCCAAACATCAAGGTCTCTTACAACTACTTTCACAATGTGTTCCGTGCAAAGTGGGGATGCCTGAAGTTCCTGGCTCCAAGCAGCCACGGCTGCTGTGACACGTGCTCTGGTTTCCGGAATGCGTTCAGGGATTCAGACTCTCTGCAACAAAGGTACGACGTGGCGAGATCATACCAGTTACACCTTTCTGCTGTGGCGAAGGATCGCTGCTTGGAAGATTACCTGCAAAGCTGCCATCCTCTCACTGGGGAGGAAGCCATTCCCTTTGCTATCCATTGGGATGGAATGGATCAGGCAAAGTGGCGGGTGCCAAGGTGGCATCAGAGTCGACCATTGAAGAGCACTCAAATGTTACAGAGGCCTCAATTGAAGGTACAATGCGTCTGGGTCCACGGAATCGTCCTAGACCTGTATGTAGCTTGGTTTTTGATCTCAGTTTTTTGCAGTTTATTGCCTGCGTCTCAAACCTTGCACACGCAGCAAGCCTTAGGACGTAGTAGGGCATAGCTTCTGATTTTTTACTTGGCGCCAACTTCAAAATTGCTGGGGCCTGAATAAATTGAAAACATTGGAGCCCCTACAATCTATTTTCATTGCTTTTACCAAGCACCCCATTCTTGTATGCTAGGTATTGGATTGCCGCATCCCAGCCGACAGCAGCATGACCATTGAGACTGCATCGAGATCCATCGATTTTGCCAAGAAGCGCATGGCTCAGCGTGGTCTGCCCATACCAGAGCAATGCCTGGTATGGGACTCTTGGAGATGAGATTAAGTGAAGACTTTTTTTTTGGTGGGGGGGAATGTTCGTGACCACCTGCCTTGACAAATCTTTATTCGCTAGTTAGACCTGATGTTAGACTTCGAGATTCGATTGATCTGAACTTGACTTTGAGGCAGACAATACAGTGAGGGAAAACAAAAATTCCCACTTATTTCGTTGGATGTCGTGGCTATGTTCCACAAATCGATTCAGAACAATGGCATACATGATGAGCAGAGTTGGCCATACACATGGCCATGTTGGATCCTTGAACTTAAAAATGAGTGCTGGTTTGACATGAGATTGAAACCGACCTTCAAATTGTTTCAAACCACCATTCGCTGAACTAAGATCAAATATTTGGTTTGATATCATCATCAATGAAGTTCATCGACGTGCTGGCTGATGGGGAGGACGTGGCTCAGTCCAACACTCAGCCCATATCTCTGCAATGTTTTCTGCAGCAGGAATTCAACAAGTGGATCAACACTCTGTGACTGAGGAAAATTGAAGCAGTTCTTCATCGTATTGGAGTGCGGAAATGGATCGGGAATGATGCAACAATCCGATGCCAGTTCATCACAGGAACACGACCTTGGAAAGAATGGCGTCTTGATTTAATACTTTCTTATAACAATGACCTGGTTCTGAAACCCAACCTTGAAGAATTGGTGTGTGGATTCAAGAGCTCTTCATCTGCTCGGAAACCAAATGCCCGGCTCTCGCCTCGTGAGGCTTGCAGCAACCCATGCCAACTTCAGTGGTGGCCTAAAGACAGATGAGACAGGACTGCACAGCTTCATATTTATGCGTCGAGAAGGTGCACCCTGGGAAAACAGTGTTCATTCTTCATGTTTCTCCAACAATCTCAAGCAGGTCTTAAAAAACAAAAGTTTTCAGAGTTGTTCCAAAAATATCAAAAGATAAAAAAACACAAATGAGCGGATTCTTGACCTTAAGCAGCTGGTTTTTGGGTTTGCCCTGCAGATGTGCCTCCGAGCGTATCCATTGCTGAGCCTGGCTGGGTAGAACAACGGAGGGCTGACTGCATTATCATGGTCAAGAGACACGCTGCCGATGATGAGTTGGCCCAGGACAATTTTTTGCCAAAAGAAGATTAGTTGAGTTCTATTAATTTTATGGCTGGATGAAGCCACTGTGAAGGAACTTGATGGACCTCCGTGATTTTTTTCAATATGTCACTATCTTTATTTCAACGCATGCCCAATTCCCACAGCAAGCATCCTGCAGGAACCAATGCTAGCACTGCCTGCCTCCTTTTTGGGTAGGATGCAGTCAATCCCACAGGAAGCGAGGATATTGCCTGCCGTGAAACCAGCGAAACGAAAGGATTATCTTTCAGTTGCCCAAGCCCTGTTGCAAACACATCAGACTGAGGCGACCCGTAGATCTGTGAATTTTTTGATTGAAATATGTCGAACGTCTGAATCTACAGATGTCCCACGCTTGGCATGGCTCGAAGATGAGCCTGATGTCCAAAGAGTACAGGTCGGACTTCCATCTGCCTTCGCCCGAGTGGCTCCAGCCATGCGATTCAAGGTGACTTTGAGACCATAGTTGTAGGGGTCCACATAAAATGATACTCTGTGCAGCTAATGTTCAAAGTCGTTTTGTCATTCTTTGAATCTCAGAGACGAATCTGCACAATTTGAAGAACAAACATTTGGGCCTACAAGTCTCAGTTGTCACTGATGCACTCAGAAACTCATCAGGCCTAGGATCAAAAATATCTTTTATTGACTGTGAGACGTGGCAGTTCATCAGCTGATCTGCTTGTGGTGTGACTTTATTTAGTAGAAAATCTTGGTGCGTCATCGTTATGATTCTGATGACAAACAAATTTGTTCGAAGCATTTTGCTTAAACAGGGGCTTCCGTAGGACTTTTTCCAGAAAGAAAATTGTCGTTGTCCTATCCAGGCTGGGTGCCAAGGAGAATGGCAAAGTTTGCAAAACAATGGGTTCCGATGTTGCTACGTCATCGCACAATTGGCAGGCATGTCGTTGCCCCTCCCATCCACTGATGTCCTTGATGAAGTTTGGAACTGAGCAGCTTCCCAACACAGACCGACCTCAGAATCTCAGAAACAAGTGTCTATTAACATCTAAGGATATCTCTCGAAAGAAGGAGGAGGAACGCATCAGGAAGCTTTCAGATAAAAATGACAAGGAGCAATCCTGTGTTGCACAGTTGAGAGTTTTCTACGATATCATACCCTCACCGACTTCATGTGCTAGCTTCAGAATCATAATGAATCATTTTGAAAAACTGTATAGCGTGGAAACAAAAAAATTGGTTCATTGACTCAATGTCAACAGACTGAATGCACAGTTGGCGCCAAGCCCAGTGAAGCATGCGAGTGAAGTACAGCTGCCATCAAGCGACAGGACTACTGGCCCCAATGGGATCCAACGCATTGGTCTTACAACGAAGAGTCGCAGGCACTGTGACTTTTTCAGTGGTACAATCATTTGCCATTGTGTTAGGTATCTCCAAGGGTGCGACCCTTCCATTTTGCAGGTGACATTGGAACTGTTGCAAGCTTTGGGCGAGGCCAGTTCCTGGTGCATTCAGTCGACCAGCCAGACAAAGAAACTAAATTTTAGACTCACTCTCAGACACCTTGTCTGCAGGTTCCAAAGCACTACTACGACAGTCACGTGCCAACATCGTCCTACCGGATCTACACTCACGTCCTGACCCCGTATTTCTTCCAATGAAATATTTATATTCATACGATATTAGAGAATAATGGCAGAATCATCCTTTGGCTTCTCTTAGGTTCAGAAAGCATCTGGTGACTCAAAGGAGGCCATGCCATATTGTACAATATGCCTTTGAATGTGAACTCTCTCATCACTTCAACCCTGAGGCTCCTGCGAAAAAGCGACGGAAACTCAAATGAGGCAAGAGGCTGAAACCCGATGCGGCCTGATTCTTGCTGTTATGTGGATGCAATTAGTCCTCTTGCACACAGGCATTCTTGTATTAGACATCAGTGATAATGACAGTGAGTTCGCTGTTTGGCCAAGATATATCATTTCTTGATTCTTTAAATGCAATGAAGCGCACAACACCATGGCTGACTGACCGAATTCGTTTGATCTCAAGTTTCCAGGTAGATCTAGGTCTGTGACATAGTGAGACCACACAGTGGCAAAAACTTCCAGCCTGATGGCCAAAAAAGCACCCATCAGCCTGCGGGAAGCTGTGCAACGGGTTCTGAAAACTGGACAAACTACAGCCGAGCCGAATTCTGCAAGGCTGGGACTGGGTTCATCTTCCTTTTTGATTGGGGTCGGTATAATCATCTTGACCGTTTGGCCCAGGAAGTGTGGAGTCAAGAACCTCAAGAATCAAGAGAAAAAGCTACTCAGCTGGTTTCTAGTGACTGCGCCCTTGATTTTAGTATAGCGAGAGAAGTGACCCCGAAAAAAAACTGACTGACTTGAAAATGCTTGAGGTATGGTGTGAAGAAGACTGTGGCAAAGACGAAAGTGTCCTGTTCTTAGGCTTAAGGCATTTTCCACCAAAGGATTTTGTTTTCCAGCTGACCCCTCAATCTAAGGATGAGATTTCCCAAGACTACAGTTCCTATGCCTTCAGGCCACCCAGTCCGGTACAGATCTGTTGCTGCCACGTACACTTGGCCACATGTGTACATTCAGTGTGCTAGTGATCGATATGGTTCACAGTTTGTAGCGCAGCGCTTGTTGAAGTGGCGCTGGGATATGACAACGGCCTTTAGTGGTGTTGGCTGTGCTGAATCTGTCCCTAGGTTTGCATCTGAACAGTTTTGGAAGCTTTTGGATGTTCGAGTTATTTTAGCTGCAAGACAAATTTCCTTCAACTCGCGTTTACACGCCCTTACTTGTGGTAGCATTTGCTTGACTTGAGGCAAGCATTTCGTTGCAGTCAGCTGCTCGGAAGTTCCTGGTGAATGCTGGTCTGAAACCGCCCAAGTCTTGCAGTGTAAGATTGCAAGCAGCGTGCGAGATAGACCCGAAGTGCCAGCAAGTTCTCAAAGACACATACAATGTTTGCAATTTTCAAGATATCCTGAAGCTTGATTTGAGGAAGAAAAATTGGTGCACCACGCACCAGACCTACTGCAAACTGACAGACAGCCCTGGCCCGAAACGCAACTTGCCTTAAGACGTATGACATCCCTCAAACAAGTTCTGGTAAAGCAAGCCACTGGCTGTGATGAAAAATCATGAGTTTAAGCTCTCATGAATTCACAATCCTGCTTGCCTGCATGAGCGCCAAGGCATCAGGTGCAACGCAGCCGGTGCCCACCTCAGCTCAATAATTAATACCATACATTCTAAGGGCCCTGTGCTTCTGAGACATTGGGTTTCTTCTCTGTCAGCACTGCATCTTTTAGACCCTTAGATCACTTTCCATTACCACATGGAATTGCATTTTTTCAAGAATCGGAAACTTCGCCCACAGTCATCATTTCACCATATGTTAGAACAACATGTTGGGCCGTATTTCAAGTGTGCTTCGTGCATGCCGTTTTTTGTTTTTTTCAACTGAAGCGGCGTTCTTCAATGAATCAGCAACTCCGAGCTCATCATTATTTCAAAATTGTTCTCTATCGTGTCTTTTGTCAAAAATGATGCTAGGCACTGAACCCAGGCAATTGTGAGAGTTTCACAAGATTGGTTCGTTTTCTGTACAGTCCTGGCATGTGTTGTTGTTCTTCTATTTGGCCACAAAAGAAAGGAAACATTTGATCATAAGCTGATCATGGCAGCCAACACTGCTTTTAGCCCTAAACCCGATTTGTACTGGTGCCCAGGTGATATGTCTGTATTAAAAAATATCCCATTGAAAATTACAGTGTACTCCAATGGCTAAAGTTTGATGTTCCTTCTCTTCAGAACTCTTCACTGCTGTGAAGCTGTTTCCTGTGAGGTCCAATCTGCGTTTGTCATTCGATGATGGGCGACCGGAAAAAAGAAGCGGACCCAAGGTTCCAAACTCACGAGGCCTACTACTCACAATTTCGTGTGGCCTCTGATCTGTTGCTGATAGAAAACGTAACAGAATATCCACCAAGCGTGGCTCAGCAACACTTGGGTGCAGACTGGGAGCTGCGCAGCATATGCGTTGACCCCCGCAACTTCGGCCTTGGCATCGCAAGAGCTCGAGTGTATATGTTGGCTTGGAGGAAGAGTAAGCTGGCCTGGACAGGTCCCTTTGACACTTTGGATGAGTTCCTTCAGTGTGTTGCGGCCAAGCATGTCCTTACCGCTCGTAATTACTTTTGGCAAAATCTCCCCAAAGCTCAACTTACACCAGCTGCAGATACACGCCAGCAATTAAGTTTTATTTTATAGGCCAAGGTGCAGATTGCAATAGCCCTAGAAGTAGCAGAGTGATCCTCAGGAATATAGTTTAAAACTCACGCACTGACTGAATGGTTTGTGGATGGGTTGGTCAATCAAAAAAGCTGTGGGTTGAGGAAAAGAATCTCATGGCCTACCGCGAGCTGCAGAAAAAAGTTCTATTCCCTGACCTTTGCCAATACGCAAAGAATGGGCGAGCCCGGGGAGAGTTGAGCGATGGTTCCATGATGACTCTCACAACCAATTGTAGCTCTATCTTTTCTGAGGACGGGGCTGCCAAATCAGTGGGTAGCTTGAGAGAGAGAGAGAAGGAGCCTGTGCTACAGTCCACTTGATGTCTTGAACCGAAAAAAAAAGGAGTTTCAACGATTTGCTTCAGCTACTGAACTGCTGTCGACACAAGTGATCCCGACCACCAAGTACCAATCAAAGTTGTGTGGCGCCCCACCGCTTGTGCTGGATTCTGTAAAGTCCAATAGATCTATCGCCAAAATGGCGGGAAATTCAATGACAATCCCGATTGTTGGCTTCGTGATGTTGGCTGCAGCTTTAGCGCTGGAGCCCATCGCGTGATTTTTAGTTGCCATTCTGGTTCGAACTTAATTCAGTTCAATGTTAATGTTTCGAAGTTTGCATTGCAATTGCCCTTTGGAGTCAGCCCTTTGTTTCTTTTTTAGCTCCAAATGATGAAAACGGATGGTCTTAAAGTGTTTTGTTTGCAAAGTGATGTCCTTCCATTACCAGGTGTTCTTTTAGCAAAGTGAGGGCTACCCCATTCTGCGAAATTAAAAATGTGTTGTGAATCTTGATGTGGTTGCCAGCGGAAAAAGATTTTTTGCCCCCACTAAAGCTTCAAGGTCGCTTTGCACTTAGGAATATGTCAGGAGCTGCAAAGGAATGTTTCTTTAACCGAGCGCAGAACTTCTTCAAGGTATAGTAAACAGTTGATTCCTGGGTGTGGAGAGGAGCTTCCACTGAGCTTTTTGATTCGCTTCAAAAACCGTTAATACTTATGATTGATTTATGATGCAATAAATCTTCGAATACCAGAACTTTTCTCTACATTGCACCCTCCCTTCATTTTGGGGTGGCAATTTCTGACCACACACTACTGAAAAAAGCCTCGGCTGTGGAACTTTCGCATGAAGCGGTGCTGGTTGTCCTGCGTCAGGTTTAATGGCGTCTGGTACTTTCCAGCTTGTCTTTGGGCCAACTTTGATGGTGAGGAATGCTACCTGTTTTTTCCTGAACGCTTGTTTCTGGAATCTTTGGATTAAGCAACCATTATTATTCATTTTTATTTGGTCTGAGCCAAGGTTTCAAGCCAGGACTGCTCGAACTCTGCAAGCACAAAGTGAGGTTTGAATAATGTGTTGGAGGTGACTCCTAAAGTTTGGCTCTGAGACAAGCGTCACGATTATCTGATGTGAGGTCAGAACTGCGTTGGAGGTAGTCTAATTTTCAATCTAATGGCTTGGACGCCTGCGTCGCGATTATTTGATGTTAAAAGGAAACATTGACATGCCTGTCTTTGAGTGTAGCGAGGGAAAGGCCACCTGCTGCCAACAACCACCTGTTTCCTTGAAACTAATTTAATTCAAAAAAGTCGCCACATGCAAAGTTGCAACCAGTGTCAAATGTTGCTCATGACTTTGAGTTTTACCGATTTGGCATCATCGTCTTACCTTTTGGTGTTCGACTTTGCCTGACCCAATCCCCTTCTGACCTGCATAGTTTTTTGCCCAAGATCTCTGGTCAGAAGAATGGGGAAACGAACTTCGAGTGGTGGAGGTGGCAAGCCTGTCAAGGCTGCAAAGGTGCAGCAGCGGCCATGGGCAGAGAAGATGCTGAACGCAGCACAGTCCCTCAGCACAACTGTTGGGTCTTAGGTTTTGCTTGTTTATGAGGCATCCCGAATGTTGCCCCAAAAGGTTTATTGTCCTTTCTTACTTTCCATGAAATTTGTGGAACCTGTTTTATCCGGATTCCAGGTCCTTCAACATTGACCTTGACGAACATCCCGTGAAGTATGTTGCTACCAAGTTCTCTGAAAGCTTGTGCTCAACAATCTACGAGTGGATTACTCAGGAGATTGACAAGGAAGGAAAGCTGGCCTTACCAGAGCTTAATAGCGTTCAGATCCCAGAAGCTTTGCTGCATTGACTTCAAAGATCACCCATCACAATGAACCGTTCAGAACCCCGTGAGCACACACCTATTCATTTTAGAACTTTGAAAGTAAACCTTCTAGTAGTAGACAAACTCCTCGCACTCCCCTGCCTACTATTTAGAAAAGGGTTTAAGAATGGAAACCCATTAACTTTTAGTCCAATTTTGTATACTAGTCAAATGTGTAGACGGTGAACAGATGTTCTGTAGGGGAGTGCCTGACAACTGATGGGCATTCTACCCCCCCCCAAAAAAAAATAAAGTCGCCCTTACAAAGACAGCCTTGCTGACCATTCTGAGCACCCTCACAAAATCCACATTCCACCAATTGGTCCTCAAAACACGATATGAAGAGGCTTGATCTTGGCCAGGTCTTTGGTACTGGGGGTACTTGGTCATGATTTTCATGTATGCCCCCCACTGTCCCCGACATGCTGAAGATGTTTGAGACCATTGAGTACCTTTTTTTGATGATAGTCAAACATTGCCTTCAATGGCTTTCTCATTCTTTCGTGGAATACTATGAGTTGAACATGTCTGAAAAGTGGCTGACAGTTGTTCAACAAACGGATGATTCAACTATCACTGCCTACTATGTAGTTGGGGATCTCCTTATTGTGTAGTATTAAAAAAAACGGTTGGGAGGGTTGCTTTGAAGGCAGCACACTGACTTCGCCAAATTAAAGTGTTTTTACAGCCTCCGATCATATTTCAGTGCCAGTTGTGTTCACAAACACATGAGTGTGTGTCTTGTTTCAAGGAGGAACACGGCGCTTCAGTCAATTTGCCGATCCTACTTCTGAAATTTGAGACTCCATCTGATGGTGTTCCTCATCTGCCGAATTGGATCAATACAGCACTGGATGTGTACTCCCATGGCTACGAGAAGGACCGTGATTCGATCGAAGTCCGGCATTCAGACTCTCCTGCTTTCACCCGTGTAGTTCCTGTCCGTGGAATTGGACGGTGCTCCGTGATTTGGTTTGGAATACTGTGGACCTATTCGGAGCTAAAAGATGAACTCACAGATTCGGAGACTGCTGATTTTGCCAGGCTGACAATCTGGGTCGTGTTATGCTGTGAAATTCCGGGCAACGCCCAAGCGTGATGGTCCCTACGGAACCGTCGTCCCTGAAGGTATGATTCTGCTAAAAGCAACGTGATGGTCCCTATAGAACCGTCGTCCCTGAAGGTATGAAACGTGATGGTCCCTGTGGAACCCTCGTCCCTGAAGGTATGATTCTGATATATTCTGGTTGATTGGAAGGTGTTTTTTGGGCTATGCTCAGGTTCCAGATGATCCTAAAACTCTCGGGGGGGGGTCGAAGCGTGATGGTCCCAGCGGGACCATCGTCTTTTGGGATCAGCTAGTTTGAAACCCAAAAGGATGACGCAGAATGTCAGGGGCCTGATCCCACAATATGTTCCCACAACTTAATTTGATTCAGTTTTGGTGGGATGATGCTCAATGCAAACCATCTTGAAGGAACCCATCAAACCCCAAACTATTGTCATGTCCATTGATGCTTGGAGGTGGCTTGGAGGTGTTTGTGATCTTCGTTGTACCATCATGAAGCCAACCCACAGCTCTCACCATGAGTGGCGTCGCCTTCAGCTTCATGAACAACAGGCAGAGCGCCAACGAAAAGACCCGGTCCAAAAGTGCCTGGTGTTCGCAAAACGAGCTCACGAGAAGACAGCTGAGGCCAGCATTTCTGTTGCATTCATCAGGTTCAGCAGTGAATTTTTTGATGCACTTGGACGACTGTTAGATAATAATAGTTTTCCATTGCGTGAAATATAGACCCATAGCCCTGGACTGGATTGAAATTTTCACTTTAATTGGAAAAATCATAGTTTCCTCCCAGGATCTGTTAGATTTCACTAGCATCCCTAAACGCAATCTGGCGCCAAAACCCAAAACCTGACCAACGTACTGGGGTTGTGGCTATTCTTTTTCCTGGAAGGGGCTGGTAGGGAGGCTCTTTGGAAATTTTGCAGCCTGGGTGTTCACCTAACTAAGTCTTAGTGTTGTGCAAGGTTTGCTCCCTCAATTGAAACTTGAAGAGGGATCCTCTGAATAGCGAATTGTTTGGGCGCCTTCCAACTGATCATGAAGAGTCAGCACTGTGTTTGAGTGATGTGTAGTCTGCGAAAAATTCACTGAAAAGCATCGTTTTTTTTCTTCAAGAAATTGATATTCCCCACACTTGGGAACAGCTTGCCCTGCTTGACACTTTTTTGAAACTTTAGTATTATACAGTTCTATGTTAGGCAGATCAGCCACCCCGACCACACCCCACCCCCCCAAGAACCAGGTTGACAGGCCTAAATTGATGCAGGCTCCCACCAGCGTTTGTCATTTCCTGGTCTGATTTTCTTTCAGCTCTATATCATCAACGTTTGATTCTGTGCCTGGAACCCATTCAAAAGTCTTGGCCCCTAGATGGATTCTGTATTAGCCAGCCCTAGAAATGGCTTATAGCCCCATACTAATCATGTTCCGGGCTAGCTAACATGTTCCCATCACATTCAACTGTTTTTTTGAGATACCGGTGTTTCTATGCTGGTTTGGATTGGAGATTCAATGTTTTTGGTTGGTGCGTCAGCAGGCCAACATGGAAAGGGATGTTCTTTGGCACGAAACAGGGGTCCATGTTAGTCAAAGGATGTTCCTTTTGCGTTTTGAAAATTGAAGACCAAAAAACTGCACTTATCGCAACCAGAGTGGACTGACATAAAGTTTCTCACTATTTTTTACAAAATAAGAAAATGATGTTACATGCTAGGGTGGGCAGTACCTCTGTTATCTTGCAAAATGGGTCCATATTGATACCTGATGTTCTGCAGGGGAATTACCATTGTTTGCAGTCAATGTTACTTAACTGGGTATTTTCCCACCGCTACTACGTTAGTTTTAAGGGGTTTACCTTTCGGACTCACACTCGATGAATTGAACCCTCGAAAATAGCGCAACGTGCATCAACCTGTCATTCCAAGCAGTGGGGTTCAAGACATCTTGGATTTCTTGATGCTATCCCTGAACCACATGTAATAGAACCTTTTGCAGGCTAACTCGAAGTGCTCTGTTTTTTATCATGATGGGTGTTAAAGGCGCCTGGTAAAGTGAGGACAAGGCAGCCTCACATGTGCACATGGAAGAATAGTTTTTTCTCTATCACTCTTTCCGTGACTCCTCATAGAGCCTCTCACATGTTACCATTGAGACCCAAAAGATGCTATTTTGATCGGACATCAACCAGTGATTTTGAATCATATATTAACAAACTGGCAAAGATCATTTGTTGGGGATCTCCTCCAAGGGTTACCATTGTTCAGAGGCACCCACAAAAAACTATGGGCACAAAGATGCTTTTGGAACTCCGGAACGTTTGATGGAAAATCTCATATCGTGAGCAGCTGCGAGAGACACTAAACGGTTGACGACAAGCTCCAGAATTGCGCCTAACATGTGACCGAGTTGCCGCAGCTATGGTAGTGCTCAACAATCATTGAAGAATATGATATTAACATGGAATCGTCCAATTTAAAATCAAATCTTTTATGAAAAACGGATATCCGCTTTTGGGCCTCGCCAGTGCGTTTGTATTGAATTGATGATGAACAAACTTTCCATTGCACATTGTGCTAGCGCATTTCTGTATTTCCTGGATAGTCGTGCGTCCTGGCCATTTTTGAAATTTGTCAACTCTTTTCACGCAAGAATACCTACTAAGTTACTAAAATACTTCTTGGATTTTGAGAGTATCATGAAAACCAATCAATTCAGTGTGTTTTCATAGGTTCTTTTGCAAGAAAATACTCACTGCAAACTTGGAGTTGGGTTATTTCTGGAAAACCAAGTGGGACATCATGCACACAGCCCCCCCTGAAGGACCACACCAAATTTGGAGGAGCTGGACCTGAAGGGTTCAAAGCCGCATTCTTGGAAGGGGTCCTTGAATACAATGAGTGGGGATTTGCTGCAAACAACAGCAAGTATCGGATCTCGGATGAAGAGGCCCTCAACTTGTATGGGTTCTATGCAACTTGGCTTGGAAACTCATGAACGGCAGCATTTGGTCAAGCAGTGTTGGTGGCCTTTTTTTCCGATCATTTAAAAAGTAAAGTGGTACATCTCATTTTTGGAAAAACTTGGAGTTCCCATCTTTTCTGAAACTAAAAATTGCCATGCCTCTATCACCCACCATTGCGCCAGCCAGTGTAGATGGTAGACCTGCAGGTTGGAGTCTGTAAGGATGCCTGGGCCCTTTTGGATCGCCATCTCCACAAATTCGTTTTTCAGCAATCAGGCGCAGTGGTAAAAAAATGGTGACTCAGAGACTCACTGAACTTATTACTGAACTTATGCTACACAAACGCCATTGTTTTTATTTGACCCAACTTAGCATGAAGTGTCCAAACATGGTCTTGGCTTTGTTCAGGTTTCTGCTTCTGCCACTAACTTATTACCCTAGGATCAAAACCTAGAATTTTGCAGCATGCTGTTGCAATGAATCATGTTTAAATTGTTTGCCAACCTCCTGCATCTTTTCCGATTCTGACCCTGTCAGCCTTTACTCGAGAAACACTGGTTGACAAACGGTGGCTGCTTGGGGGTGCAAGTCGAACAAGTTGCGGATTGTGGCACGATATATTGTGCATAGATGAAGTCAAACAGACTTTGTTTATGGAGCGTTTGCTCCACCTTCACACGGTGCATTGCAGGCGCGCAGGGCGTGCATGCCTTATGCGTATGTCAAGCGACCAGTGGATCAATGAGATTGAACGCATTTGCTTGCTTGGCTACATCTTCAACGCCATGTCCAAAAATGAAGCCTTTGATGATGAAACTTTGCAGAAAGTTCGCGTTGGCATCCTGGAGGGGTGCCGTGGCCTCATTTGCCATCGTATGTTTTTTTCTTCGATGTAGGTTGATCAGTTTGAATATTTCACTATTAAAACATCGCTTTGCCACGTCTGGAGTGAAACAGTGAACATTCGAATTTGTAACAACAACAACAACAACAACAACAACATCATCATCATCATCATCATCATCATCATGTCTTGGCGACCGGCGCCCAGGGATTTTATGCAAGAAGCTGCTGAAACTCTGACTGTGAAAATTCCAACTTTCCAGCCCTGCGACAGCAGCATGTGGCACGACAATCTGCCAGCCAAGAAAACTCCAGCTCATCAAGATGCTCTGAGTCAGGCAGATATGAAGTTGGATGCTCTCAACAGAGATGCGCGTGCTGCCGCATTTGAGCACGACAAATTGCAACTAGCGCGAGACATCGCACAAATCGCTCAGCTGTTTCAGTGCGTTGAGAAGAGTGAGAAGGCTGAGCGTTTGCGGCGTATAACGCACATGCGCGCAGAAAACTCAATCGGCGCCTCCATAGTGGAGAACTTCATGTTGGAAAATGCTCTTCATCGGAGTGGCACTGAGCATGATTTGATGAAACTCGCGGATCAGGCTAGGCTAGGGTCTAAAGAGGTATTGCCTTCAACACATTGCGCCTGCAATCCCATGAATACTTTAAAGGGAAAAGAGCAGGAAAAGAACATGTTTGCTGGTTGACCAGTTTTTTTGCTGTTAAATTGCTTTGTCACAACCATTGTCCCTTTCAGTTCTTGGCTGGGAAGAAAGAAACATCTGGGCCTCCAGTTGGAGTTGTTGTGATTGCAGATTTGACGAAATTCGGGCGTATGGGCAACAAAGACCTCAACTTCGTGGTTGGTGGGCTGAGCCATGTTCTTTCAAAGCTCCCTACAAGGGCAATCGGCCTGGCGCTAGCTCCATTCTTGGTTTCCGAAAAGGTTGGTGGAGGGCAGAGAGGCGAAATACGGCCACTCGCAAGAACGTCTAAGAACTTTTATTTTTTGGATGCAAATGTATGACGACGTGCCGTAGGTTGCACACATGCTGCGATTCATAAATAAAGAGTCGTATTACATTCTCTCCAAATAATTCTGCTTGATAGATCATATGATACTGACTGGTTATTGCTGACATATGATTTCACATAGCTTCTGATTTTCAAGGGTCTTCGTTTCATCCTCGCCTCGAGGCGGGTGGAGGACAAGTTCGACAGCCGTGACCTGTCAAATGTTTTGATTTCACTGAGAATGTCTGCTCCACCAAGTGCGAAGCAGGTCCCCATAATGATGATGGGATGGTTTGTGTGGCATGGGCGATCCATTGATGAAAACATCTTCAAAGATTGCCAACTCCTTCAAGACAGGCAGGGTGAACAAACCAAAATGTAGTTATTCTTAACTGTTGGATCACATGAAACTTTTCCCATAGTTCAACACAAAATGATTACAACACCCAAGAAAAGTAGCATGGAACCTGCAAAGGGTTAAATGAAATTCATCTTCCAAACCTCCATTTTGGGGTTCCATGGTAATTTAATGTTCCTCTAGTTACCATTGAAAGGGAATGATGATCAATTCCTTTGCTCCGCAGATCTACAAGGGCAGAGATCCCCTGGCAACCAGAGAGTTCATACATTGTCCCAGCTGCGGAAAAGGATGCATTACCACATGCATCCGAAAACAACCGGATGCTTGGCAATCTTTGTGCTGGGGGTTGGAGTGCATGGTGGACTAACACTTTAAAGCCTTTTAAACACAACCCATCAGCACACCATGCATTCAGATACACGGTGTGATCCAATGACAAAGAAGAGCGTTTGCTGCCTACTATATCTTCTTTGCTGCTGCCACTACATCTGGCAATTGGCTAAAAAAAAGACTCTTACATGAGTACCCAGATCTATCAGGAGGCTGTGCACCCACAGCTGATGATGATTCTAAAAAGTCCTGTGAACGAAAACTGAACTGAAAACAAACAAAAACCAAGCTTTTGTATGAGCCTATATAAGGCCTAAGGTCAGAATCTATTTTATTTAGTGAAGCTGTACGCCAAGGCCCACACCTAAATCATCCGATATCATCCAGTCAAACACTGGCCAATCAGGAGTCTGTCGGACGCCCAAGAGGCGGCGCAACTGTTGAGTGGTCCTCAGATGCCCACAGCGTTATTGGAATCAGTCATACAGCCTACGACGAAGGTCAAACTTGGTGGATGTAACATCATCAACCTGACCCCTTACGACGCTGACCTTGAATGTGTATGCCTTAAATGGCATGTGGAGCACACCAACAAGATCAAGATGCCACATCTTTCTTTGTCCCTCCATCCCAATCTTACGGATTTTGTCCAAAAGAAGGTTGCGTTGCTGTTGATGAAGGATTTTTCGGAAAAAAATCTTGAAATTGAATGGTGTTGTCAATTGAAATTTTCAATGCCTAAATTTCATGTTTAAACTATAATATAACTTTCTCCTGTAAGGAGTCTTCAGCAAATTGTCTCCCTCCAGGACTGGAAAGCAGGCCTCCACTCAATGGGGGAAGGCATTCGTCCATATTCACCACAACCTGTGGAAATGCAAGCCAGTGAGGAGATGGATCCAAATGACTTCGGATTCAAACTTGTAGAAGTAGAAGTGAACCGCAGGAAAAAAGGCATGGATCAATTTTCCTTCTCGATCCCGCAACGGGTTAGAAGCCTACATTACCGGGATGTTATTTTCGGTGCTGAATGGAAGTCCTTATTGGCTGAATTCGACGAACGGCTGCTTGTTGAATGGTAGCAATGATTTTTTCTGCAGTCAGTGCGAACCATAATCATGAACATCCGATAAAAATCAGAAAATTAGGAAAGGCTGCCACAGTGAAAAATTGACAAATAACAGTTGGCAGCACAGTGGGCAGAAAAGTCAGGCCTTTCAATCACTGGCATCCCCTCTCTTTGATATTTCACTGACCGAGCGACGCTACCCAAGCCCCAAGGTTTGACAAGAACTCAGCATCTGGCAAAGCAATTGTTGCAGTGGAGCCTGAAGTGGCGCCACAAATCCAGGAAGTTGATTGGCCAAACGAACCAACAACAGTTGATGATTTGCTGAATGCGTACAACCTGGAATGCAAGTGTCCTGGCCGATGGCCAGGAACGACTCTTTACTTAGTCGAATCTAAGGGAAGGAACGGGAAGACTGAGAATGTCGTTGACGGCCAGGGCTTTAAACTGTTTCTGGCAGCTTAGTTGCTTTATGCATGTTACCACCCTTTACCACCCTTTGGTAACTCAGCTGTTAAAATCTTTCAATTGTCCAGGATGGATTGTTGCACTGCATCAGGCATCCCACATGAACGACATGCTGATTCCCTGCAGTGACTTTGCGATTGCCCATGGAGCCTCTCGATTTGCAACCGCAACCCGTGTGGCTGACCTCAAGCGCAAATCCAAAACAGGCAGGGAACATCGACTCTTCGATTGTTTTTTTGTTGCTGTTTTCTTCAGTGCGACAGGTGAAACATTGAAGAAATCAGAACAAAAAACAGATTGGACGAAACTTCTCTTGATTTTCATTAATGATCTGAAAAAGTTGGCTCAAAAGTCGTGTCTTTCACGTTTTGATTGCGTTTTCTAGCATCTCCCCGGGGGCTGGTTGCAACAAACGACCCTGAGTGTCGTCATGCTGTCTTCCCTTCTGGCCAATTATGGCTTTGATCAGGACTGTCTGATTCATCATCAACGAACTTTCGAATTGAACCTTGTTTTCCTAATAAAAGTGAATGACTAAATCTTGAAGTTGAGGGGTGGCTCCCCGGTTCATGGTGCTTGGTTGCAATCTGCAGTTGCAGGATCTTGAGAACTTTGCAAAAAAGGATGCATCAGTGCTGAAAACTCCGCCATGTAAGGCGGGCACAGAAAAGAATGGTGCAGTCATCATTTCTCCGGTTGAAACAACTTGGAACTGCTAAGGCTGCCGCACAGTCATCTCCAGCTTCATCTCCTAGTTCAGAGGCCATCGGGCCAACATTCGGCGTTGCAGCAGTTGTTTATTCCTTTTCTCCCGCTAAAATCTTGATGACATCCAACAAGTCTTTGCTACAGCAAGGAGTTGTGAACTGACATGCTGCAAGGCTAAGACTTCGGAAAGAGTTGCTCGAAGAGTCACTTTTGAAGAACCACCAGTTTCTGCAGTTCATGCTTTGCCAATGACTGCTTCAGAGAGTACCCCTAAGAACAACAGAGCTTTGAAGCCTGATGAAGTCAAACATTTGCAAGAATCTTTGGACGCAGCAAAAAAAACACAGAAGTCCGCTGCAAAGTTGGAAAGGCTGGAGAGATTCAAGGCGGATCCGCCAAAACGACCTTCAGCCTTGAAGCCAACAACTCGGAAGGTGGCTAAGCGTGGTGCAGAAGATTCAGATGATGCATTGGACTCAGACAATGCATTGGACAGCGAGGAACCTCTTTCTGAGGATGAGGATGAAGATGAGGATAAGGAGACAGCCAAAAAGGAAAAGATCTCGAAGGACAGCAAATCTCGAGCCAAGGGATCTGTTGCTACAAAAGGATGCACAGACATTGGCGAAAGCAAGCCGAAGAAAAGGAAGGCACAGGCTGCTTTGCGTGAGGAGCTGGACAAGGAAGACAAAGTGGAAGGCAGGAAACCCAAGGATGCAAAGGAAGTGAAGGATGCAAAGAAGGTTCAGAGACAGGGTACAAACAAGGACGCCAAGGAAGCAAAGGAAGCAAAGAAGGCACCAAAGCATGGGAAAGAAGCCATCAAGGAGCGATCTGGTGAGAAGCCTGAGGACGAAGAAGAAGTGAAAGAACCAGCACCAGCAGCACCATCAAAAGTCAAGAAACCCAAGGATGCAAAGGAAGTGAAGGATGCAAAGAAGGTTCAGAGACAGGGTAAGAATCCAAACAAGGACGCCAAGGAAGCAAAGGAAGTCAAGAAGGGACCGAAGCATGTGAAAGAAGCCATCAAGGAGCAATTTCAGCAATCAAAGCGTGAAACAGAGAAGAAAGAAGCTTCTGCATCTGGTGAGGAGCCGGAGGACGAAGAAGAAGTGAAAGAACAAGCGCTAGCAGCACCATCAAAAGGCAAGGTCAACGGTGCCAAGGATGAGAAGGTTCACAAGGATGCGAAGGATGCGAAGGGTGCAAAGAAGGGACAGAATGATTCAATGGATGGAAAGAAAGGAAATGAAACAGAGATTGATGAAAGCAACAAGAAGAAGAAAAGGAAGGCAAGGGAGGAGGAGCTTCAGGAGGAAGTGAAACCACAACCGCCAGCAGCATCAGCAAAAGCCAAGGCCAAGACAGGCAAGGATGCAAAGGAGGCGAAGGATGCAAAGAAGAAGGTTCAGCCGGATGTTGAGGATTCCGTGAAGGATCATCAGCTTGGCCTCAAGGAAAGGCTGGAGACTCGGAAGAGAAAGTCTACCAAAAAGGCGGATGAAGAAAAGCAAGAAGAGGAGGTCTGACTGAGACACAATGCAATGGAAAATATGTTAAATTTCTAAGTCGGAATCAGTGAAAGGGTAAATGTTGAATGTGTTTCTGGCTGCTTTGCTGTTTTCAAAACTGATTCGATACAGCTGTACCATTCAAGCAACTTAAACCCACAACTTGTCAATGCTGAATCCCGTCCTAGTTGTTGGTTGGCGCCCTCAACCATCTCAACCGATGCAGCCTCAAACAAAAGCAAGTGATGCAGCAAGCTATCTACTCGGTTCGAAACCTCATAGTGATAGTGACCATAAGTGGTCTTTATATAGTTGTGATCTGATTTTAGTTCTAACTTTGATTTCTAGGAGATTTTGCTGACCTTCAGGAGCCTGATACTGCCAGGGTAGCGAAGGGCAAAGGAGTTAAAGGATTGGTTGGGCTTCGCGAAAACTACCACCAACACATCCTTGAAGCAAAAGAAAGATTGAAAGATGAAAACCCAGGTTGGACGAAAAGACAATGCCTGGACGCAGCTCGCAAAGAGTCGCTTGGCTGGCTCGCTAGGCTCTATGATCTAGTGCTTCCCCCTTTAGAAATTCAATCAGTCATGAGATGCTACACTCTACTTCACAACTCCTTTGCCATTGCACCAAAACATAGACCATGAGTTTGGCCTTCCAATAAAAAAGAGTTCATCGCCCTACCATCTCAAACATCCGAGGTGGCGTGAGCATCCTGTGCGGGTTGCTTCTATGCTCAATATGAGTGGGGCAGAGTTGAGTCGCAGAAGGCTCAAACTTCGCACATCTGGAGCATCAGTACCTGAAATTACCGAACCTAATGATTTGGATATGGAAAAGGCTCGACAAGATGAACAAGATGGTGAAAAAGAAGGTGAGGATGAAAGCGATGATGGTGCTGCTTCCCCCGCTTTGGCTGAAAAAAGTGAAGCTGAGAGTGATGATGGCTCTGTTCCCCCAGCTTTGGCCAAAAGCATTGGTGGGAAGAAGGATGAACAGGAAAGTGAGGATCAGAGTGATGATGGCAGTGTTCCCCCAGCTTTGGCCAAAAGCACTGGTGGGAAGAAGGATGAAAAGGAAAGTGAGGATGAGAGTGATGATGGCTCTGTTCCCCCAGCTTTGGCCAAAAGCATTGGTGGGAAGAAGGATGAACAGGAAAGTGAGG
>OMLO01000882.1_pt1 | contig 21606 bp, 11 predicted proteins | sample 1674811 | NCBI WGS metagenome assembly OMLO01 (sample SAMN06265003, study PRJEB25207) | coral metagenome | isolation source: Coral host | place: Mexico:La Bocana,Puerto Morelos, Mexico | collected 2008-11-13 | reverse complement strand
AACCTTGGCAAGTCAGAATTTTGGGGAAACGAAAACGTTGGATAATAAATCTCTTATTAGACATTTTAGTGTGTAGTGTCGCTGTAAATTTTTACTCATCATTTGTATTTTGACTCGTAAAAATATACAGCGATACTACACGCTAAAACGTCTAATAAGATATATTTACTTGAAAACTTCTATATACGGTGTGTTAGCCAGCTCTGTAAGCTCTAATTTGATATAGGGTTTTTTAGGCGTGTACGGTTTAGACCGGACGTGCTACATCTTTTCGACGCGAGACTCCTTTGAGTAAACGGTACTAACGTTAAAACGCTTGGACGATTTCCTTTTTTTCCAGTGTAAAGAATCTAAACGTACCCGCTCAAAAGGAAACACGATCCTTTAGTATTTCTTTCATTTTATAAATTTCACAAGAGAAGCAACAGCGCTGAATGTGTCCATCAACAGTGATATAGCCTCTTCTTCTGCTTCGTTATCACCATCATAGACGGGGTGCAATTATATACAATTCATAAGGACTTATCTGCTAGCTATTCGTAATGAATTTTTTCATTTACTTTCTGATGTCAATGCTGCCGTGGTCTGTTACGGAAAAGAAAGGTAAGCGCCCTATTTTCTCTGTTATGTGTTTCCATGCCTTTTATTTAGCGTTAATTTCGCCAGTACATCACTTGTGAGGTATGTGCACAATTTTACCCAGTTTTCAAGTACTCGAATTGCCCTGGCCATTTGGTGGGTAGTGTGATAGGGTAAAAATTCTAAAGTTCAAAAGTTATACAGTGAAAATATAATTGTGTCAAAAAAATAAATTATTAGTATTATTCCGTTGATTCAATTGTTTCAATGAATTTCTTTACAGGAAAAACCCAACAGTTGTTCCACTTTTCGCAAATTTATCATTCGAAATAATAAATCGAGACATTTTTCACTAGTACTCTAGCGATAACGTCGACAACAAGTACCTGTGAAAAATAAACAAGTCCGCCGTCTCATTTAAGAAATAAAAAGAGTAACAAGTTAGCGAGATTGTCCTCGAGCGGGAGAACTTTAGAGTCTTTGCAATTAGAAAATAAAGGTATTGAACTCTCATTTAGTGAGCTTCCTTCTTCATCAGTAAAGATATCAAAAGGTCATGTTAATTCCATTAATAGAGAGCAAACCTGTTGGCCACCAGTCACATTGTTTTGCTCTCGACATTTTTCATCATCGCCTCCCCAAACAGTTATCCTACTGGATCAGCTCGGAGAGAGATGAAGAAAAAGTTATCAGCTTCGAAATACCAGTCCGCTGTAACACTTTGCGAATCTTTTTTTTTTTGCTTTTAATGAAACATTTGGAGGAAGTTGTGGAGCGAAATTCTTCGCCTGCATCTATATTCCATTTATTAAGTAGGCGATGTTTCTTGTTGGCATAGAATAATTTGTTATCCCAAGCCACTGAGGTAGTGCTAACATGAGACTGGGTATTATCCGGCAATTTCAGTTGCTGATGGCATTTTCTGAAGGCACAGTAACGGTGATGATTTCCTCACGCTGGGAATAGGCGATTCCGTATTCGCAACAATTGAGCATTTGGATAGGTTCAACGTTCTTTATCAGGGTCTTCACAGCATAGCAAAGAAGAATCTGTTTGGGTGGCTTACTGGCTTTCCTCTGCTCACTCCAAACATTAGATCTTGGGCGAAGGATTTCATCATCCTCTGACAGTCTTCATCGGCCTCTCTGTTTCCAATCAGCATTGTTTGCAAGAACGAACTGCTACGATTTCACGTGATGCAATGGCGAGAATTCTACTGTCCTTCTTTTCCATGGCTGATTTTCTGATTGAATGATCTGCATGCAAATCTCTGCATTGTACCCATTGACTTCTTGTTCTCGCAAGATACGTACTTTTCTTTTCACAGAATATGCAGACATGTTCGCAAGTCATGCTGGTGGTAGGGGACTGTTGCACCGCGGTCCTCTTCAAGAGGACCGCGGTGCAACAGTCCTCTACATAGCTGCCGTTGGTTGTTGGTCGTAAGTTTCTTGTTGCTTTGAAGCTGTTTCTAAGAGCGCTTTCATGGTAAACACTCTACGACATTTTCTGAGATAGTAAATGCTTGAGACTTCTCCTTCATTTAATATCTCAGCAATGATCAAGAGGTGGTTTCTGTTTACGAACAGCGCCTGCTCTTACAAGTGTACTCGTATCATCGTTAGCCCAGTGAATAATACAAGCACAACTGGACTGTTCTGAACGTGATCGCTTTCGATCGATACTTTGTTCTTCAGGCGTAAGGTCCACCTATCATAGCAGTCGTGCAAGGTTCTGTGTCAATATTAAAACTTGAAGATTTTAAAAAGCCATTTTAAACGGGATTGATTTTAGCGCTCAACGCTGAAGTTGGCATTTAGTTATTTAAGTGCTCTTTCTCCATCGAAAGTCATTTTGTATAAAACAACCGCGAAAGTAGCACGAAAGACCGTCCGCACTGGTCATTGTAAGTTAGCTTATTGTCATCATTGGCAATGTTTGAATCGTCTGCGATCGTGATGGTAGACGATCGCAGAAGATAGAACCAGATAGATCGTTTACGATCGTCTGTGATCAATTGCGATCGTGCGATCGTATGGAACCAAAGTTTTGCGATCTGCGATTAAAACGTATCCCATAATATTTTGAATTCCGACCCATGATTCAACGCTTCTTAGCAACAAAGCCCGAATATTCGCTTGCATCAACCGTTTATTTGTCGTAGACATGGCTGGCATTGAACAATGCAGCGTTAGTAACGAGGAATTTTTGGAGGAAGTTGCGTGATATGACGTTTCTACAACCGTAACAATAAAGATTTGAAAGACAAAACCAAAAAGGCTAACTGCTAGAAAAAAATCGGGTAGAAATTTATCGGTGGCGGAGGCGGAGGTTTTGAAGACGGCTTTGAAGCTCATGATGACGTCGCTTAAGGACTAAAAGAGGAAATAAATTTGCTTGCAGCAAAATTACCTCCTCCGTCGACGTCCACCATGTTGTTTGCTACGATGGGTAATTTTGACACTGACATAAATGTATGCAACAGTCGGCTCTGCGATCGTTTGCGATTGTCTTCGATTATATGGAAACAACTACGATCGTCTGCGATCATAAGGAAACCAGCCTTAACTATTCCTTGTCTTTCGCTGATCGGTGTGATTTCTAAAGCTGGTTTCCATATGATCGCAGATGATCGCAGACGATCGCGGATCGTAGATCGCAGATCGTAGACGATCGTAAAGAGAGTTGTTTCCATGTAATCGCAGACGATCGCAGACGATTAAGTTCACACTTTTTTAGAAAGTAGGAAAATAATTTCACAGCGATCAGCGAAAGACAAGGAATAGTCAGAAAAACTTAGTTATGAATTTGATCGCTTACTTTTCAATGTCAATAACTTGGATGGCCGTTACTGCGAAGAAAGGCAAAAGCCGTTCGTTCTGATTTATAAATTTACCTTCATTTAATCCGAACTGGGATTCTTGAGAATATTGAGTTCAGACTTTTTTATCCCAGTTCGGATTAAATGAAGGCAAATTTATAAATCAGAATAAACGTCTCTTACCATTCTTCGCAGTAATGGCCATCCAAGTTATTGACATTGAAAAGTAAGCGATCAAATTCATATCAAAGTTTTTCTGCCTGGCAACAGAGTGGCTTTGCTATTCAGTTAAAATCCTTATTGATTCCTTGTTTCGACACCTTCATACTTAGCAGAGAAAGCCCGATTTAAGTTGTGATTCATAAGTTTACACCTGATTCAACGTCCTTTACTAGTTAACCTTAAAACATTTTTTTGTCACAAATCGACACTCCCGTAACAAAGACGCGGGTAGGAGAAAATGTGTCTTTTGTATGGGATGTTTAGAATTAGTTGGGATGTTTGATCTAAGTCGTCGAAAGTCAGAACATGCCAGACTTAAAATTCGAGAGAAGTAAGGAAACGCGGTGGATTTTGTTTTAAGGTCAAAATATGTCAGATGTTATGATTTTAGTATTCAGGAAACGCGGAATGTATTGTTTCAAAAGACAAAAAACTTATGCAGTCTAATTTTAAAGACAGGAAATGAGTGACATTTTACAGGTAAGAAAAGGTGGAAAAGTTAGTAGTACGTAGTTTGTAAGAGTTGACGTTACAAATCTCATGAGACCTGTATTATAGCCACACCTAGCTAAAACTTTTGCTATGCTTCGACGGACGGCAAACAGACGAGTTTACTCAAGCCATGATTCGTATTTTGGCGAAATCTTCTCTGAGAGGAAATACGAGAAACAGTGGTACGGTTTTCCGTTTAGTGGCTGTGTGTGTGCGGACGATACCGTCAGCTGGAATTTAACGTGAAATTCTGGTTATGAAATGGCAATGATTGTTTCTTGACAGTACATTCATGAGAGAATTTTGTCCCGTAAGTATCCAAGCCGGTTAGCTTCTTGTCTGCGATGACATGTAAATCGAAAATAAGGTTTTATACCACAAATATGTCTTGCTAAATATTCGAACAGATAGGAAAAACAGAATTCTGTAGGCAATGATGAAGGGCCAGAACTGTATATTAACGTCGAGTATCAAGGCTGGTTTCAAACAATCACTGGTACCCAGATTAGCATTGCGACTATGTGCAGGTCGACACTTCGTCTTGGATTTACATATAAAAAAGATTCTTAGCTCAATGAATTTTCTTTAGTTTAGTAACTGTAACTGCATGTAATCGTTGCTTTGCTGAAGTGTGTAGGAGCATCGATGCCGATTTATATTGTTGACATCTGCTCGAGTCTTTATTTGTGGTATAAAACCTTATTTTCGATTTACATGTAATCGCAGACAAGAAGCTAACAGGCTTGGATACTTAGGGACAAGATTCTCTGCCTTCCACATCTTCTCTTCTGGCTTACATCCCCACGCTTCCTGTACAGCTTGCGAATTTTTGACAAAAAGGCTGTACTTGTAAAAAGATACCGAGCGGTCTCTATAATAGAACTGTGGTATAAATGTTGTTGATAAATCACTCGTCATCGAAGTCTTCGTGCACGTGCAGCGCTTTCATCGTTCATGGTTCAGCTTGGTAACCTCGCGGTCGAATCATGACGGGCGAATCATGCACGGGCGGGAGGAGCGTGGGAACGCATTATTCGATCTGTGCGCAACGTTCTCAGAGTGTTGTTGAGAGAGCAGTTGGTTTCTGGAGAAATGTTGCAACATTGATGACTGAAGTTGAAAGTATCCTAAATGGACGAACATTAACCCGCAACAGTGATGACCCGACTGACATAGAACCATTGACCCCAAATCATTTGCTTCTCATGCAGTCAAATTTAAATGTTCCACCTGGAGTATTCGTGAAAAGAGATCTCTATTGCTGAAATCGTTGGAAACAAGTGCAATATCTAGCTGATTTATTCTGGAAAAGATGGTTATCGGAATATTTGCCTTCCTTACAAGAACGCCAGAAGCGGTTAAGACCGCGTCGAAATTTTGCAGTCGGACTGACCTACTGCTTATCGCAGAAGAAAGGGTTCAGCGTGGCCGTTAGGTTGGGTCGTTGAAGTTCACCCGGGAAGTGATGGCCTTACAAGATCGGTGAAGGTTGCGACAAGAACGACTGGGTCCTATCAAGACCTGTCACGAAGTTATGTCTTCTAGAACAAGAACATTTGTCTTAAGCGAAAGAGTTTTGAATTTCAAATTGAACAATGATCTGCTTGATAGCGTTAGCTCAACGAACTTCGAACTGCAATATATGGAATTCTAGCTTCTAAGTGAAAACGCTTTAGTGAACTTCATTAAGTTCAGGGGCCGGAATGTAGCAACTAGAATAGGAAATTTTAATGTGTTAATTGCGTGGTTCATTCTTGCAATTTTGAAATAATAAAAGGGCGAATTCAAACGTTGGTGTTCTCTTTGACTGCAACGAGTATCTTCGACCGTTCAGCACGACTGGACTCCATCGGACTCCAGGTTTTGTTCACTGGAATCTAGTTGAGGGTATTGGATATGAGTTTAATTTGTGAGACTGGATCACCAGAAAAATACAATAATTAAATGTGAAATGAAAAGGCACAATGAACGGCATGCTATGGCTGTTGTTCATAACTCCTATAACAGTGATTTCTTAGAGCCTATAAGTATTTCAAAGGTTTTGGGATAAAAATTTCTCTAACCTTTCAGCATTTACTAAAAACCATAAAACATTATCGCTTTCAATATCGAGAATTTTGCTTTCTAGGTTTTCTTTTTCTTTATTTGCGGTTTACATAACGGTTCGCTTGGACGATCTTTATTTTGGAAGAATCAAAAGCTTACCCGCTCGAGGACAATCTCGATAGCTTGTTACTCTTTTTACTTCGTATAAAATGGTACTTGTTATTAGACGTTTGCGCTGTTATCGCTAGAATACTTTTGCAAAAAAGGAAATATTTGCAAAGCATTTGATCTGTTATTTAGAAGACTAATTTGCGAAAAGTGGAGAAACATATAACTGGAGCTATGTTTGAAAATCTATTTCTCCAAACGAGACATTCACTTCCGCTACCCGTGTCTTTGTTACCGGCGTGTATTCCGGAAGAAAAAAAAATTTTAGGTTAACTAGTAAAGGACGTTGAATAAGGTGTAAACTTATCAATCATTAATTACAGCGGGCTTTCACTGTAATGTATGAAGGTATCGAAACAAGGAATCAATAAGGATTTTAACTGAATAGCAAAGCCACTCTGTTGCCAGGCAGAAAAACTTTGATATGAATTTGATCGCTTACCTTTTCATGTCAATAACTTGCAAGGCCGTTACTGCGAAGAGAGGTAAGAGCCGTTCATTCTGATTTATAAATTTACCTTCATTTAATCCAAACTGGGATTCTTGAGAACATTAAGTTCAGACCTATTTAGAAAGTAGGAAAATAAATTCACATCGAGCAACGAAAGACAAGGAATAGTCAGAAAAACTTCATTATGAATTTGATCGCTTACTTTTCAATGTCAATAATATGGAGGGCCGTTACTGCGAAGAAAGGTAGGAGCCGTTAATTCTGATTTATAAATTTACCTTCATTTAATTCAATCTAGGATTCTTGAAAATATTAAGTTCAGACTTTTTTTACAAAGTAGGAGAAAATAAATTCACACCGATTAATGAAAGACAAGGAATAGTAAGAGTCAACTGTCGTGTGTGCCGAGAACCGATAGCTTGTCTGTTACATCCGGCTGTACTTGCAACACACAAACTGTATTGCACTGTTCTTTCAGTGAAATATGTACGGTGGCCCATGGTTGTCACGGCAAAACCAAAAACCTCACGGCAAAAACAAAAACCTCACGGCAAAACCAAAAGCCTTACGGCAAAACCAAAAGCCTCACGGCAAAACCAAAAGCCTCACGGCAAAACCAAATACCTCACGGCAAAACCAAAAACCTCACGGCAAACACGGCAAAACCAAACCGTGCTATGGCGGAAGTAATTAACACGGCGGAAGTGACTTCTTCTCGACTTATCAGAAAGGAAAAACAAAGACAGGCCTGCACGGACTCCCAATATGATTTTTGTGGTCGCTGTGTCTAAATGCCCGGCAGCTAGGCCATTTGACAGTTGTGTGCTTAGCTACCTGGCCTATGAATGAAGGTGAGGCCGGCTGGAGTTGACCTTGCTTTGATCCAGAACCCTCTGCTTTTCTCATTGAAATACTAGTAAGGTACCATAAGAACCGACTTGATTTACACACAAAAAAAAACAGTGAGGTCTTTATAGGGGGATCTTTGCTGATGTCATTGTTTACATTTTGGCTCATTTGCATAAGGCCAACCTCGTTACAGAAGGAAACATAAATTGACTCCAGGCAACTAAAGAGCTAGGGGAATTTAATACATGGTGAAATGTTTAGCTGTGTGCATAATATTCAGGGGGAAATTGTCTTTCAAAAACTGCAAAATCTCTGGGTGGCAAAAAGAGCTAATGACGTCAGACATTCTTTGTAAAATTTTGAGTTTTTTAACCCGTGTTGCGCAAAATGTATTCGATAGACGTGGCTCATATTCATTGGTAGAGTTAATCATACTGTGAACTTTCAATTTAGAACTAATTTATTTGTGGCTCAATCAGAAACTGAAATGCCTATGCTAATGAGGCAAACATTGTACCCTCATAGTCATTCAAAGGCCAGGTTACCGAGCAGAAAACTGTAAAACGGCCCATAAATAATCGGAGCGCAGAGGTCTGAGACCCACAAATTAAAAAAACATTGACTGCGACAAAACTGAAATTTTATCAACATTGCTTCCAATAATTTCTTTATAAAACCCTCCGGAATAGTGTTTAACACTAAGGTCTTATATGTCATCATTTCATCATATTAACCTTGTAGACTACGTATCTTTGCTGTTTGTGGGCGATATCTCTTTTTCCGGCCCGGTGAAATATTACGTGGAACGCAAGTATCACACATATAATGACACATTCCAAGAAGTAGCACCTTACATCAGACAAGCTGATATTTCAATTGGTAATCTGGAGTGTCCCTTTGTCGACAAAGAAGTTTATCCACACAAGTTTAAAGATAAAAAGAGATTCATAATACTTGATTCCAGTCCCCAGGCCGCGTCAGCATTGAGGTAAATCAACGGATCACTGAGCATAGTATGAAAGTAACTTAGCATTACAATGAATCTTCACTAATTGCTTCTTTTTAAACTCTGTTTCAATAAATTGTTTGGCATATTTTTCACATCTATTACAAGGTAGTGTAGACCGTTTTTCTTGCCCGTCCAGAGAACTTGCTTCTCCCGAATTGGAATGCATAGTCACAGGCGAACCCATGTAAACTAACTTAATTTTTAATCTGATTTAGTCACTGCCAAGGGGACATCTTACTCGTAACGAGGGATTGCCAACACACACTTGCCACATAAAACAATTTATCATTCCATGCATTTTTCCTCATTTTTAGTGGCCACCATGTGACCCTCAAATAACTGCTCAGAAATAGTGGTTAGCTCATTCGTTCATACTGTCTAAATGTGTTTTTCTTCAAATAGTATTCTGCTCATGCGTAATTGTAACCACGCTCTTGTGTGATAAATGCCAGATCGCTTCCTTGAGCTGTCAGAGAGTGATTTAAATGTGAAAACAAACATGGTGATCGAATGATAAGACAATTATATATTTCACACGATTATTGCAAAATATCGTGATTCGTGAGTGTCTTGATACCAGCTGAATTTCGTTCCCCTCCCCCACCCCCTCTTTCGTTTTTAGTCTCTCGCCCCATTTTTCGCGCGGGAAAAACACCGAAAATCCCGTTCCTCGGTCTTTCTTTGCTCCCAAACCCCACGGAAACGCTTGCTACGTAGGCTAAGCTGAATTATTTCCTTCGGCATTCTTCAAATGATTCATCTGCTCGCCACTGACAAATAACGATATTTTGCTCAACCTCGTCAATAATTGTTAATTCTACTAAGATTGCTGGGGTACTCTCGCAGTCATTTTCTTAATGGTAATTCTTGGTTTCATCCTATAGTTTTGCGGGATTTGACGCTGTCACAGTGGCCAATAATCATTTCAACGACTTTGGTTCTGAAGGCGCCAACTTTACTGTCGACATTCTTAAGAAGAAAGGGATAAAATATTTTGGTATCACTTATGGGGAATACAACTCTTCTCAAGTATAATAGTCCTCTAAAAGTTTTGTGTTGCTTGTTCATCTGTTACTTTTTTTATATATTAGTCAGCATATTTAATAGAGGGGAATGGTAATAAACCCGACAAATTTCTTTGTTGTAGGTTTTTGTTCGCCTTTTAGCCCTGACCGTGCACAAAACACAATAGATCGTTTTCACTGTCGCGCAATTAAAAAAAATCGAAAACCATCCAGTGATAAAGTCAAGGAATTGTGATGTTATACGAAATAAAGCTAGGAGACACTTCTCCAAGTTTTAAGTCTTTGTGTTTTCCCAAACTTTAGATAATCGTCGAAATGTTTCACTGAAATTTACAGAGCCCAGTATGAAAACGCCATATTGGTGTACCTCCGTTGTACACCAATATGGCGGCCGGAAAATAGTGTTAACATCTTGAAGATGCTGATTATCTGTACTGAACAAAGAAGCATTTACATTAGCACTTTTCCTGATGTTTTAACCTCTAAAAATGTCAGAAATCATGAGGTAAGTATATACTTTTCGATAAACGCGATCGTAGCTCTGTGTAGCTCACTCACTCACTCATGCCCTTTACGCTTAAGTGGCATGTAGGGCAGCAACGTGCTCCCTCCACATCTGGCCGTCCCTTGCCATGAACTTGATGCCCCCCCAGGTCTTCCCCATCTCCTTTATTTCTTTCTCAATCGTCCGTCGCGGCTCTGTGTAGCGAACCGTCATAAATCTGAATTTTAAAAGGCGTCGGTTTCCAAACGAAGCACACAAACGAGCTGAAAAATTGCAAACAGAAATAACTTCTTATGCCTGATGAGGACAAAACCTTTGGCGGCTTTTTAGTTTTGGATTTTTGAAAATGATGACGTCACGTGATAACGATCTATAGTTGTTTATTCCGTACTGAGGAACTAAATTAAACGTTTTGGTTATGTAGCCATACATAGTGTATAAGCACAAAACATTTTGCACGGTCGTGGACCTTGGCATTGTTTGCTCCTTTCATGTTTTCCGAGCTTCATGACCATTCCCCTCTATTAACCACGGTTAGGGCGCAGCGCGAAAAACCTCTATACTCACGGCTATGTACTCAGACATGGTAAATACTGGTACGTCCTGAAAGCAAGCACAGTCAGGGTATTTTGAGTTAGTGGCCTAGTTCAAAGTTCTTCAAAGTTACCCTTAAATTAAACCCTGAAATTAATAGATAGAAAAACAACAAAGCGATAATAATAAAACATAAAGAAACAAGTATGGTTAAGGGTGAAGAAGATTGCGAAGGATTAAAACGATGTTAAGGAATGATTTTAAGAAAGTCTTTCCCTTGAAAAGAACAGTGTTTACTCCTTACTCGTCAAGTGACTCGTCATTAAACATAATTGTACATTAAAATGATAATTACAGTGTGGCTTTCTTTGGGTGCATTTCTGACAGTTTTTGTTCTGTTGTTATAGGAACCTTTCATTGTTAAACGAAACGGAGTAAGGATCGGATTTCTTGGTTACTGTGACCACGTCCCCGATTTCCCAAACTGCACTGCAATGAGGAAGTTGTACAAGTCTGGTCCCGCCATCTATCGAGATGACATTGCCACAAGAGACGTCAATAAGCTAAAGAAGGTTTTACGCAAGTATATATTACTACAGTAATAAACATGTAGCAAGCAGAGAGTTGTTATCGAGTCGTTTGCCTGTAGTTTGGATACAGATGCTTCAGTCTGAAGCAAACACTTCAGAATCGCTGATCCGAAAGTATTTACCTAGATCCCCGTTTTACCAAACCTTTCTATCGAGTTTACATAATTGAGATTTTTGCGAGTCCAAACAACCAGTTATGAGTTACTGAGGAAGTACAGAACTGTTGTTCTGGGGTCTCAGAGGTGAGGTGGAAGAAATTTGGGGGGATGACAATCTCCTTCAAGGGAAGGGGAAAGCTGTCCATGTTGTTAAATCTAGTGAGTTACTCCAGGGGGAGAGGGTGAAGGCATTGACGTGGTTGAAAAGAAATGCTTCAGTTATACTGGAAAAATTACTTTATGAGTTAAAACTTCAAAGGACAAGTTTAAAGTTTCAGAGAAACGTCTTCTGGCCGTGGCGTAAAATTCACTTTGCCTCGAGGAGAGCACAAATCTAGTATGTTATTTTTGAAAGTGCCTTATTTGCAAACTAAATTTATCCTAAAAGTTTTTGCAAGCCACTAACATGAAGATTTAATGCACATAGGCTAACGTGGACATCATTGTAGTGTTTATGCACTGGGGTAAAGAATTTCTCCTGGGACCGCTTCCTTATCAGCTTCATATAACTGAACACCTGATGTCTCTTGGCGTGCAAGTCATCATTGGATCTCATCCGCACGTGCTGCAGCCTCATTGGATGACCAAAGACAACAAACTTGTAGCTTACAGTTTGGGAAATTTTCTGTTTCCTCCGATGCGGCCACTGGGCGGAAATATGCCGGTAATAAATATTGTTAACTAATTATAATACCATACGAGTCATTATGATTTTTGACCTTTGTGACGCATAACCACTGTCCAGATGCTGTCCCACTGAACTGAAGGAAGCTTACAAGTATAAATTTATCAAACTTTCGAGACAGTGTTTCATCGGGATATCCAAACACCAAGTAGAGCGTTGAAAATACAAGTCAAAGAGTAGTATTTATGACGAAACTCGAGATGTTCGGATCGGATAGCCGATGAAACACGATCTCGAGTGTTTGATATATCAGTCCCAATCGAAACTTATGCGAATTCAGGACCGGGTATCCAAACCTCCTTCACGGTTGTCATTTTCTTTGTTTTAACTTGATTTATGAATGTGTTTAGGAAGATCGAGAAAAGTCTTGCTTTAAGGTGATAAACTTTGAATAGATTTCTCAATTAATGCAATGTCAATGCAAGGGGAAAAAAATGACGTAGCCACCCAGTTAACACGTGCAACCTCGATATAACGAAGAACGAAAATATGATCGCTTAAACGAAGTTTTGTTGTGCCGAGGTTTTTTTACATACATTATACTATACCTGGGCCAGTAAAATCATTTGTCAGTATACCTGGAACTTCGTTATATATAGAGGTTCGTTAAATCGAGATTCCACTGTAGATAGCTTCCCTTCGCCGTTTGTTACTTGCAGCATTACTTTACAAATGGTACCAATTGCCTCCATTTTCTCTTGTTTTACTTTCTTAGAAATTGTATGGCAGAATGGGCATGAAACCAGATCTTCCTCTCATTAAAGCCTACGAATACTTCACCTATGGAAACCTAGAAAAGCTGAAATTAAATCAGATGTTGAAAGTTACTGTTTCGAGGTAGATTTTAGACTCGAGCAATATTGCCTTAAAATAAGCTGTAGTATTTTTGAAATACTTCTTTTCTTTTCAGAAACTACATTAACCTTATTCTGATCGGGTGCCTTTGGACTCCTAGTGGTTGCTTTGTCATTATTTGTCGACACGCGGGGAATAATTTAACATTTGAGATTGTGTTTTACCTTACTGAAGGCTTTGGTATATTTCGGCTCAATTGAAGGAGCGCAGTCATAGTATTCAGTTTGAGTCATTTTGGAGCTATAAAATTGCCTTAAACTGAAGAAAACCTGAAAATAGTAGTCTACTAAGATAGAAAAATACGAAAGGGATAATAATAAACCATATAGGAACAAGGATGGTTTGGATTGGAGAAGATTAACACGGATTACAAACTTGAAAAATTTAAGGTAACTTTTCAAGATGCACCAACCGTGGATAAGATCACATTGTCGTAGTAAACTATGAGGCATAATCAGTCATCTCATTATTTTCAGGAATGGTGTAGTGAAAGCTGAGTATTTCCCCACAAAACTCGCATTTGATAAGGAATCTAAGCGACTTCACTCGGAGCCTGTCAAGGATGCCAGATGGATAACTGTCTGTGGAGATGACGATAGACAATGTGAAGACTCTAGTCATGTGATTGACTGTCAACATGATTGCTTCCACTAAATAAAACGAAAATTTCTTCATCTTCCTTGGCGAGGGGGGTGAATAGGGGTATGCAAATCCGCCGATCCGGGGTATGTTTGAGCCCAATCCGAATCCGCGTTACTTTAAAAGTTTTTTGTGGCATTTATAATTTTAAAATTAGAAAGCAGCGTTGTAACATGACAAAATGAATAAAATAAATAAAATACTGTCACAAGTTGTTCTGCAATCGCAACAGATGCGGGACGTAATATTTAAGCATTTTTCGTTACAGCTTCAAAACATTCAGCATTGGGACAAAGCGTATGGTGTTTCTTTTAACAATTTAGACTTAAATCGTCAAACATTCTGTACCTGGTATTGCGTAAAAGATTTTTCAATCTCTTTAATTACTGACATCACTTTGCACATGCTTCTGGCTGAGCCGCAAATTTCGGAGGAGGCAGAGTTCAACTTCATGGTAATTTGCTTACCGGCAGGTATTTTCCACTGTTTATCTTGGACGTCTTGAGACCAAAATGATTTTTTACATAATTATGATCCCACTTGGCAGCAGACAGGTAAAAGGGTTAGCCACGGCAAACTGCATTTGTTTTCCGGCGCAGATAAAGAGTTTCATTTACTCGTAGTTTGTTTTGTACTCAATTTTGATGGTGATTGCGAAGAAATTTGCAGAAACGTAACGAATGTACGAGTATTGTGAATAACGTATCTTCCTAAAGGGCAGCAATAAAGGGTATTCGTTCACCTCGCTACCAGGGACCAGTAACGAGCCATCACTTATCAAGCTAACAACCAAGCGAGGTATCCTCTCCATTCGAGAAGAACTATTTGTTCAAATGAATCGTAAGTTTTTTACGCTGCCTTCATGTATTCTTAGGCAGCGTCCACACTTTGCCGAAGAAATTTGAAAATGTCACTGTATTAATTTCTGCGATTAGGGGTACTGTCCACACTAGTCTGTCTCGAAGACGGAGATTCTCGAAAACGCCCTTCAAACCAGAGTAATTTGAAAACGCCGAATTCCGTCTTTGTCTGGACGGAAAACATTTTTTAAAGTGTTTAAAAACACGATAATCATTTGATTTCCCTGTCTGAGTTTACCTCAAACACGAATCCAAAACGACCGCTGAGTGTTGCCTTTATTCAATTCATCAGGTACGGTGTAGTGTGGATGGAAAACATTTGATGCGTTTTCAGAGCGAAAGCTCTGTTTTCAAGCCTCAGCCGGCCGTCTCGAAGTACCCTGCGTGAGTCTCGCTCAGCTTCTTTCCAAACGTGATGATTAACAAAAGAGGATCCCTAACCATTTCACGTTCTTTATAAAGGCGTTGAGCTTGAATGTACGATACACATATCAGTTTGTACTTGTCTACTTAGGTTTTACGTGTCCTCATCAAACATCGAACATTGACCAAAACAAACACGATAATGTTAGTAAAATGGAAAATGAAAAATTAGCCGGTCAGAGTTTACTGAATTCAAACGCACGCATTCAATTCTAGCGTTTAATTTTTAGAAATCACTGATCTTTCCACTTCCACAAGGAAAGGAGGGTAACTGAAATATACCTTGCAGCATTGATTATTTATATGTGTTAAAAAGAGCAAGTTAAAGACATTTTTATTATCATAAATAATTTCCCATAAATCTACCAAATATAGTGTCAACTACATAGGTGATGCACCGTGCTTATTTACATACATAAATACTGTATTGCGACATTTAGATTGGCATAAATACGTGCGAAAGTAGTCCGGTTTTACCATGTATAAATGAACGTCATTATTATCATTATAAGGTTCTCCATAGGGCAGTGGTCTTTACCGCAAATAGTTACTGTAAACTGAAAAAGTGTTGACAAGGGATTTTGGCCATTTTCAATTTCATGGCTAGATTATTTTGCGGTTTACATTTCTTACGGCCAACGGTTAAAATTTTCCAAATTTTACCCTCAAAGGCTAAATGTTTGGCCTGTTTTACGGCTAACTACATGATGGTGAGTTTCAACCCGCAAATCACTATCCCATCCAAATTATACCGTTTTAACGTGAGATTTTAAATTATAATTCAGTAAACATAGCCAGAAATTCAGTAGCAACAAAAGGTTGCACTATGTGATCGAGTAAAGCATTCACAGAACTGTACTCATCTGCTTCCAGTTAATCTTCAAAACTTCGAATTCAACCTTAATTAGTGCTATTCTATTCTTGGATGCGGCTAAGGTAAGACAAGCAGTGATATGATACAAAACTAGAGACCTTACGAAAACACGCGATATGCTCGGAAATGGTTAACTACGTACAGTATACCGCTATCGGATGAAATCTACTTCTGTGTATATAAGAGTCTCTTTTTCACTGTCTCAATTTTTTTTTTTTTTTGTGCTTTCACGAAAAATGTCGACTCCATCTGTCGCAAGGATTGCGGGGACCCAATCCCACTCGCAATTTTCCCCCTCCCTTCCAGATCCTTTACGGAACCAGCGCAGCACCTAAACACGCCAGAGTACGGACTATACAGCCATTGATTTATCTTTTACCTTGATAAGGGCTTCCATCGCCAAGAAAAGAACGGAACAGACGGGACGCATCAGGAACGTCTACTTCATAATGAGTCCATGACTGGCATATTGGCGGTCTGGATCAAACTGGGAAGTTGTCATAACATTGAATAAAGGTTGACAAGGAGACACTGATCAGACAGAATGTCAACAGAGCGAAAGACAAAAAAGAGAACCTCTGAAATCTTAACACTCTTGGGTCAGATAGTTGAACAATTAATCATTGGATCCATCATTATAGGCATGAACGTCGAACTCAAACTTATCTTTATAGATCTTTTACTTATGGCCACCAATCCAGTATTGAGATGTGGAGATCGCTGAGGAAGAGCACCCGAATGCACCATTCCGTGCAAAGTAAAAACCAAAGTTATCTTCGTCTTGGACTCCTCCTAGTTGAGCCGTGAAGTCACAACTAACGTCCCACCAGCTATCGATATGATAACCAAACCTTTCTTCATAAGGGGAGTAAACAGTGCAGTTTTCGCACCTGTTTCCTCGGATGTCGACAAATTCGTACAGAATGCAACGATTTCCATCAGGGGTGACAAGGAAATCGGTGTTGACAAACGAAGTGCGAATGTAATCATGAAAATCCATTGCAGAAGTTAGGAAGTTGCAGGTAGCTCGCCAGTGAGTGGATACGTTCCGGATAGACTTCATGCGGGGCAGTGACAGGCGATATCTGTCCCATTGAGGTTCATCTTGGTTGATTGGCATGTCGTGCAGGTAGAATGGTTTGTCCTTGAACTCGTCGTTGTTTTGCAAAGAGTGAGACTGGATCAGAGTCCATGCGAAATTAAGCTCGGAACGAAAGTCGCAGTAGACGTGGAACAAGATGTCCTCTTCGTCAAAAATGCTGTAGAAATCATTGGTTTTTGTTTTGTCACCCAGTAGGATTTCTCTGCAAGATCGAACTTTTAATTGACACCTGTGTCCCGAAAAACCCTCAGGACATGTGCATTCGTATCTTCTCTCGTTGGCATTACATACTTCACGACAGGTGCCGCCATTTTGGCAGAGGGTGGGGTTGCAGCAGTTACTATGACAATCTGAATCAGGGCAGGTCTGTTGGGAAACTCCCTATGAAACCAAAATACAGGTCATATGTACCCATTAATACCTTGACTTAATCATTAATAGACCTAAGATCCACTGACTGTAAATATGCATGGAGAGGCCGACGAGAGGATCGAAAATTCCTATTTTTTAAGTGCGTCAAAAAGACCCTTTGGTTGAGCTATTTTGGATCTAGTTCCAGCGAGTTTTTTTTTTTTGTGAAACCTAGGAAAGTTCGAAATACCGTTTGATCAACTAACATGGCCGATGGAATCTATGCACAATTGAGCAGTTCCAACTGGCCAGCTACCGAAAGAAGAAATCTTGCCATAGTTGTGTTTTTTCAAACGGTCGAGAAGTAGGAAGAACGTGTCTACCTCATGATCATGATGTTTAGCTAAGAAAAATGATCAAAGCGTGAATTACAAACTGTGTGAATATGAAATCAATGAACGATTCCTTGGGCATAACGAAACGAGCTCTGAGGCCTTTGTAATAAATGCGAAGACGACTAACAAATCTATCAATCTACAAATCTACCAATCGCATATCACAGACGGGTCCTTCTGCACCCATTAAAATAGGTGTCTCTTTTCTACTAATAAATTAAACACAACACTATTTATTAAGTAGAGTTCGCGTGATATTAAAAGACGAAGTAATGAGTTCTCAGTGTCCGCCTCCCAATTAAACATAGGGCAAAAACCACCCTCAGGGTCAGAGCAAATAATAAGTCACTGTTATTTTCGAATATAATAAGTTTTTAAATAATTAAAATCTTTTTAGGGGATTGCAGCTTGGTTCTTCTGCAATAAATCTGCGCTCGCTGTGACTTGACACCTGGTTGTAAAAGATCGTTTACCATACATGCTTAAAGAAAGGAAAAAAACACATCATAATTAGATTTTTTTAATGCGGTTACTTATAACTGCAGTTATTTCTAATTGCAGTTTGTTTTGAACTCAAGTCGGCTTCTTTGGTCTTCAATTAAATAGCAACTACTACAAACTTTCATGTTCATTACTACTTAATTAAAGGCATGAACGAGAGCTCAATTTCAAAAGTAGCTATTTCCGAAAAGTCCCTGGAAAGAGTCTGGAATATTGGTTTTATTCTTTATCCTTTTATAACAAAATTAGAAAAAAAGAAAAACTTTGCAAGGTGTAGCCTTACTTAACAAAAATCCTGATGATTTTTAAATCAGGTCTATTAGTAAGAGTTTCGACCTGTCGTATAGTAAGAGGGAATCTATCAGAAATTCGAGTAACAGGTGGAAAAAACCTTTTGTACTAAGATTATTTACATTGTATTGCAAACCTCTGTGGGACTGATTTAAATTGTTTCTCAAAAGAATTAATTTCTAATAACACCAGATGTCGAAAAAACAAACTTTGAAGTTTATAAACAAACTGGTGAAATAAAACTGATGATGAAATTGTACCTGTGTTTGCACAGTTTCTCTAAAATTTAAAAATTTATTTTCTCGAGTTTCCGTGGGAAATTCTTTTTGGTATTATTTCAGGCAATAGTCATTATGCCTTTAGCATTTAGAACTGCGAAAAGGACTGTAATATGCATAAAATTATGATTGTAGTACAACGTTTTTGTCTAGAAATCCCTATTGGTCGATTTTCTATCGGATTACTATCGGTAACACTATAACTTTACTATACAGTGGAGGTGAACAAAATTCATAAAATTTTTAAGTATATCTACCCTTTTGGCCTTGTCGTACATATTACCCTCATTATATCCTCCTGTCCGTTTGGAAAATAGAGAGTTTTAAAATAGCACGAGAGAAACGGCCGAAGCCTCCGACAGATTACTGAAACTTGGGAAAAAAAGAAACAAAGAGAGAAACGAAAGCAAACTAGTTGTAAACCAGCTACTTGAGACCTCAATACTTGATCAGGTTTTTCAATGATACGAAAATAAAACAAAGAAACATCTGAGTAGAAACAACATTTCGACTTTTACTTGATCAGCCTGAGCCAAATTTTTGATCGCTTTTAACACACATGCCGATATTGTCTTAAAACATGTACTGGAAAGGTTTCGTACCTTCATATCGTAGTAACTCCTGACTAGTTCGTAATAGTTCACTCCTTCCTTTTTTCTCAGTGCTTCTGGTTCCAGTTTAGTGTTGGCATCGTTCAGCTCACAGTTTTCAGTTGTGTTGACTTCGTTGAAGTTGAACGAGAGACACTGGCAATTCTTCAAACATACGTTAAAACATTGTTTCCAGTTCTCAAGAGAAACTAAACGTCTCGATAACATACCCGACAAGAGTAAAATTTTGTTTCTTGTTAGTAGCAAGAGAGAGAGAAACTTTCTCGCACATTCCGTTTTTACAATAACTGTTGGAAGCGTGGATGGCTGGCACTATCAAGAAGAAAATTGGTGAAAACTTCATTTTACTCTTCCTTAGCTTTAGTTCTGCCAATGTCAAGAATTAAAGTAAGCAAATATAATGTCTTCTTCTTTAATGAAAACTTCTTCGCTGAGTTTCAATGCTTACGAAGGTTTCTAAATTGTGCTGCCAATAGACTCATACAGCTACTCCCCTAGCCTGTAAATGGCGTTCCTTATTAACTCTGCACGACAATGCGTTGAAATATTCTGTTGTGCATGGCTTTCAATCAGAATTTCGCCAACAGCGGCCAATCAATAATATATGCTTCTGTTGCAGGTAGTCATTAAACCGTGCTTGTTTGTTTGTTTCGTGTGTTACAAAATTCTGCTACGTTGTAGTTGCAAAACAAAAATCTCTTTCAATCAAATAAGAATTCATTAATCTACAATAAAGCGTAACAAAATATCCATAAATTTAACGTATTCTAAGTAGAGAAAGGACTTATCTTTTGTTTGGAATATTACTTTTTCAATTACCTTCTAGAACCTTACATTGTCGTTAAATAATTAAAACACGATGGCGTAACATCTAATCCGTAAATGATTTAATTCTGTGTGTTGTTGCTTCAGCATATTAACAGAAGCATATCACTTATGATATGCTTCTCATATTAATCATTATGGATTTCTGTTTTGCCGCTTTCAGGTTCAGTAACATTTTCAAGTACGCCTGGACATACTTTTATGTTTGTTTAAATCATCCTCATGGCAACAGATGAAACCAAACTTGAAAACACGACGATGGAAAAGTCAACTCGTAGATTTATAAAATATAAACTATTAATTGATTAACGATCACACATTCATTTCAGACATCTGTAAGCTTCTAGCAAGAAAGGATTTTCAAAGTTTAGAGACACAAAAAATAATAACTCAAGAGGGATTTATATATAAAAGATGCAAACTAATCATGAAGAGAAAGCTTTTTGTTGATAATTAACATTATCATTTAGGGTAGGTTTCGAAGAATTGAAGGATCCCACCCCTAAGAAATGAACGGCAAATAAGAATGCTCAGGATGCTCTTGTACTGGATCAAGTAAGTGTCAAATTTATTGCTAGTGCATCAGGTTAGGCATGCATGAATACAAATAACTTATTAGACGTTTTGTTGTGTAGAATCGCTGAGCATTTTTACGAGTTGTACCGTATTTTGAAGACCCCGTAGGCTTTCTAACCGGTCCTCTGAAGTACAAATATCACGTTATATTTGTACTCCTTTTGGTCGTTATTTGTACTCTACGAAGTGCAGTTGGATAATAAATAAGTTATTTACCGGCTCGGAGGTCCGTGTAGTGAAAAACTGTGACCGAGGTCTTGAAAATGCTGCCCTCGGTCTGCGGCCTCGGGCAGCATTTTCAAGTCCGAATTTTCAGTTCGAAACGACTGCTAAATCAACGAAGATGGCCTGGTAAATTATGTAAAATTAAACATTATCGACAGGCCACTGAGTACCGGAACGAAGAAACCTTGCCATAATTGTATTTTTCAAGCGGGCAAAAAGTAGACAAAACATGTTAACTTCAGATGATATTTTGCAACAGAACACAACACTATCACAACACAACACAACAAAAAAATAAAAATTACAAAAACAAAACTACAGAAAATAGAAAGGCTTGGCAAATAGTATCCTTACTTGACAAGGAACCTGATGATTTTTCAATCAGCTGCTTTAGTAAAGGTTTCGACCTGTCGTATATTAAGAAGGGAAATTCACCAGAAGTTCCAGTGACAAGTGGACCAAACCTTTTACCGGCCAGATTTTTAAATTGTATTACAAACTTCTGTGCGAGTTGTTTATCAGCCTGAAGCAAATTCTTGATCACTTGTAACACTTATGCCGATATTATCTTAAAACATGTACTGGAAACGTTTCGTACCTTCATATCGTAGTAACTCCTGACTAGTTCGTAATAGTTCACTCCTTCCTTTTTTCTCAGTGCTTCTG
>OMLO01000881.1_pt1 | contig 21616 bp, 12 predicted proteins | sample 1674811 | NCBI WGS metagenome assembly OMLO01 (sample SAMN06265003, study PRJEB25207) | coral metagenome | isolation source: Coral host | place: Mexico:La Bocana,Puerto Morelos, Mexico | collected 2008-11-13 | reverse complement strand
TTTGGTGAATTTTGAAATATCACTCGCGGTATTTATCCCAAATACCCCTAGAAACCGTGCTATTTCCTATACAAATTGCACTCATACCATGGGCTCATGCAATTTGTTTAGTCTTTGAACAATTTACTTATTAAGTGCTTACCAGTATTTATTCCAAATTGCACTCAAAATTATCTCATTTCTGGTACAAACTACCTTTAGGTATTGGTGCTGACAAAAACTAACCAGATTCTTTGTTTTCTACCTCATGTTTCTTGTCTTTGTCCTCCAGGACTGATGGTGTGTCAAACATGGCCCTGTAGTATTTGCATATGTCCAGATAACTACCTTCTTGCCTCGCCACCTCAATCATTATCTGATAAAATTTTAACTTTAAATCCTGTACAATAAAAAAAGAGATCTGTTCTTTAAACCTTATATTTCCATTTTTTCACTCCTAAGAGTTTCATACTGTACTAGGATTTCATCCAAGAACAGAACACTATCTAAGTTTTTAGGTACAACATAATACCTGTAAGTATATTATAAACATTCCAGAACAATTTCAGCCATTTACAGTTTTCTTAAAACTGCTCAGTGAAACAAGAGGACGCACCTGTTCTTGATTGTTCTCAAAAAACTTTGGACTGATCTTCTTACTGATGATCTGTGTTCTAATGTAATCCTTCTTAGCCAGACACAACCTCATTTGTTCCAAAATAAATTCCACTTTTTCACGTCTCTCCATTGATCCATATGTTTCGACCTGCAAGATTCATGAATGGGTCCATAAAAGTAGATTAAAGATACCCTTTCCTTGATAGGTTGTCTTTCTTACAATACTGTTATAGAGCATCAATTGTCATTTATGTGGCTAGAAGCCAGCCATGCAAATTTTTTTGAATAGAAAGTACTTTCAAAGGAAAAGAGGAGTTCAACTCCCTGAGACATCAACATGGCCACTGTTTCATAGCTTTAAACTTTCAAATGAGGTTTACATAACACTGAGATCCATACCTGAAGCTCTTGAAGAACATTTGCTGCCTCTGAAATGAAGGAAAAATCAGAAATATTGGATTCACCATACTGTACTGTCATAAGTCTACTTATGATTGTCATGGTGACCAAGAAAAGCTAAACAAAATAGTTATTTCACCAACGTCAAGGTAATAAAGATTTAAAATGCGACAGTACAGAACTACTATGGTGCAGTCTGCTTATTTGAACATACTGTTCACCAAAGCCTGCCAAAAAGCCAGGCACTAAAACAAGTTTTTTTATAAAGCTCTGAGGAAATGAATAAAAATACCAGTAGTTCTACTGAGTCTTAAGATAATAAGTACCTGAAATATCTCCTCCATCTTCCTTTATTTTGGCCAGCATTCTTGTTAGACGAGCTCTCTCAATTTCCACATAGATCTATAGGATCAGAGTCACCCATTTATTAAATAAACATTTAATTATAATTCTATACCTGTTAATCATGGTAGCATTTCTTTACATATTAATTATTAATTATCATTATGACTAATAATTATTATTAATTATAGCAGCCCATTTTCAATTTTCTTTAAATTCAATCAAACGGAGATAACAAGTCCCTGTCTGAGTTTGTCTAAGAAATAGGCTGCAGGTTCTCTAACACAGTTTTGTCTTTAAACTTCTTGGGGATAAGTGAGATACCTCTTCTTTGGGTTATAGACAGCTTTCAAGATTGGAATGCAAAATTAAAACTTTTCTTCAACAATCAATGCTAGTTTTACCTTTCCAGCTGTGACTGTTCTAAGAGTGTCTATCAGCTTTAACTTGGTTTCCAGGTCAGGAGTCTGTTCTACATAGGTAAAGGCCTCCTGAATCATTTTTGTTACTGCCTGAAGTGAATCAAAAAACAACACAATCAAAATTATAATGACTTTCCTGCCAGGGAGAAATGGGAATCTGTCTGATCATGTGTTAAAATTAATTACAAGTGGCCACCAGCTTTTAAAGAAATCCATATCAAAGAAAGAAGGATGGTCAAGAATAGAGTAGATTAATACGGTTTACAAAAGACAAATTTGAAGCAAAATGCAGAATGGTCAATCCCTGAGATAGCCAGTGTAAGCATCAGTTACCTAGCTAATTTGCAAAATGTACGAGATAAGAAACAATTTGTTGTTACCTGTTTGAGTTGGCTTCTCCTCTTGGTCAAGATGACTATATGCTCGTTTAGTGCATTCCAGTCATTGCTCTTGAAACAGAGTTGAACTATACACACCAAGACACGGCTGGTAGAATGCATGTCAGCAGCCTGAAACCCAAGAAAAAACAAAAACAATACAAATTAATGCTAAACCGCACATGGTCATGGCAATTTGCAATCAAACCCTGTAAAGCATTTCCAATAATGAAGTACTGAATTCATCAATACACATACATGTAAATTATACCTTAACTTCATAATTTGTTGTAACATTCTACTCTACACAACTAAATAACAATGCAAAGAAAAGTGGTCAACTGGTGTTGATTGGTTTAGTTTGTTTGTTTTTTTGTTTTTGTTTTGTCACAGAAAAAATTTAACTCAGATGCAAATAAATTGTGATTATAGCAAGAACACAGGAAATTCCAAAGGGTTTGGAGAAGGGGATCAATTATTATGGAATTCTGGAGGCATGTCTTGGTAATGAGGTAATGTAGAGCAATTCAAACTTTCTTATGCTAAGAGGGAAGGGGAAAATAAACAGTTCTACAGCAACATATGAAAATTCACACTTTTCTGGAATCAACCAATCTCATTTGCTCAATTTTTCTTAAACTAAGAACCTTGAAGTTGAACAGAATAAGTTAAATTGCTGTAGCATTTTTCTATAGCTGACATCATTTTAGAAAACAGTAGTGACAGATTATACCATTTGACATACAGTTCATGGCTACAGTTGGATTGGTTAAGCTGGGATCATTAAATTTTCATAAACAATTTTACTAGCCATAGAATAAACTTTAATGAGGTGCTGGGCCTGAGATGCTAGGCTATATACCAAGAAGCAAATGCTGACATAAGACCTAACCCTCCCTCCCTCCATTCCAGAGGTTGGATAAAATTATGTTTCTGATGTTCAGTTACAGTGAAAAAGTCGGATACCTATGGGACTTGATGATAGAGTGGAAGCTCACCTTACACCCACCCCCATTAATTAATATGGCCACCATTCTTATCGCCTGTTTATTCTGTTCCAAAAATTCATTAACTACCAGATTTTTGTGGCCCATTAGTGACTGGATTAACAGAATTCCACTGTAACACCAAAGATTTGTTATATCCCTGTGAAAAAATTCAGCTTACAGAAGCATTTTATCAAATTAATTATAGTAAGGATACTTCAGGCATGAACAATTTGACCTTTTTTTCACATTTTGTTAGTTATTTTAGAATGAAGCCTCTACACTACATAATAACAATAGTATTTGTTTTACAGTACCGCTCAAAAGTAAGTTACCACTGCCTCGCGAGACGAGAGTCTCGTCTCGCGAGGCGAGAGCCTTAAAAAACTGTAAGTACGGCTGCTTGAACTTCTCGAGAGATTTTTATAGCCTATTGTAAAGCAAACAATGCAGCCGCAACGCAACAAAACTTTGCGCGATCCGACGAAGCTTTAAGCACCGGTTCCTGAACTCTGTTGTTTGCCGCACTTTCATAAAAAATGTGACTACTGAAATTCTCAAATCTACGTGGCTTGAGAATGGTATCTGTGAATATGCTGTAGATATTCCAGTTTTAAAGCGAAAACATTTCGTTCATCAATTCCACGGTGTGTAGACCTGTACGCTGAAATTGTTTCTTTTGCTGATCGATCGTAACGGCTTCCTTTCCCAAGTGAATGCCGTGATTTATGAAGTCATAACTTCAGCAGGTCCTTTTAATTTAGAATTGTCTGTATACATAAAAGAAAGTATCGGTGAAACAGAATCATGTTTAAAAGCAAACACAGACCATTCGTCAAAGCCGTGGACCAAATTGTTGTCAGTTCGATCCATGATCAACAAGTTTTGGCAACTTTGCAGTTAAGCGCGTTTTGTGAGAAACATACAGCATTTTCTATTGAAACATCTATAAAGATTTCGCTTTTAAAACGCTTCTCTATTTTGTAGCCGAGTTGCCCGAACTCGCGGCCTTCTATCGATCGATCAGCAGACTTTGTAACTTGGTCGCTCGGCGAGTTCAGCATCAACACAACTAATTTGACCAAAAGGTAGCATTCTTTCCATTCATTGCTCAACAGACAAAAATGTTCTTGATCAACACAACTTTCAGTGTTCAAACTGACGTAGTCTGCGTTCAATTTCACGTTCTGGTGTTACTCTTTGCCGTCTTCCGCATGGCTTGTCAAAGGACACGTGCATCAAGTCATGTTTTTGATTTGTTATGTAACAAAAATTCACTTCCTTTTTTAGACGAAATAGTGAAGATTTACCAAAGTTGTCGATCCAGGAGTTAACATTCCAATTTCCAAGATTGTTTACATTCATTTTTTTCATGAAAACAACGATTTTCGATTCAAAAGCGAGTTCAAAAGCCACGCACAAATATGCAAATTTCTAAGCTCTGCGGACTGATAATAATCTGGAAAACAATTGACGCTTATCTTACTTATCGGGTACTCAAGCACTTCACTTTCGTCTTGATTTGAGATTATAAAAATTGTTTCCATTCAGTTTCTTCATTTGCGATGATAATATTTGGTCTTAGTTTCTATCTAAAAGTTGTCGTTCATACGCTACAAGGAAAGAAATAAAGCGACTGCCGAACGTGTGTTTTCGCGAACGTCTTTACCGTTCATTTTTCATCACTTTCAATTGGGGTTTTCGCTTGTAAGTTGGCTCTCTTGAAGCGGCTTGTAACACAGGAGCCCGAAAAAACGAATGCTCTCGCGGGTAATCTTTACCGCATTGCGAAATTAATCGTTTTCTCACAAGCTAATTACTTGTAATTTATTCCAAAATGTACGCTTCACTGAGTCTCGCGAGATGAGACACTCGTCTCGTGAGACGAGACTCTCGTCTCGTGAGGCAAGACTCTTGTCTCGCGAGACGAGAATCGCGTCTCGCGAGACGCGAAACGAGAGGTGGTAACTTACTTTTGAGCGGTACTGTACAATATGGCTTGTGTTTGCAGAAGATATAATGCTCATTCTGATTGGCTAATTCTGGGGAATTATTCTCCCGTAATGCCCACAGGCCAATTAGGGGAGTGCAAAAATACACAACCTATTAAACTTGAATGTTCAGTCTTTACAAGAAAATCTCAAACCTTGGCCTTGCCATATTGACCTCACTACTGCTGGCCAATGCAGCAAAGTATCAGCTTGAGAATTCCCCGTAAAGACCTCACTCTTGGTCAATAAGTGATTTACATGTATGTCATGCTAGTCTTGTATGAAAAACCTTCCTTCTTTCGTCACCCAAAAAAGTGTTCATGATGCAAACCAGCAAACCAGCACTTACAACTGTATGATTTTGTATTCGTTTACACAGAAACTGAGTGTCTCTTTCGATGTTAGGAGTCTGCTTTTGACTGAAATTGTGAAATAAACGTGTCCAAGCTGAGTTCACTATGATTAAGTACTGTTTGTAATATTGCTTACCGTCCTGGTTTGCTTCTCTAGAGCTAAAAGGATCTCCAGAGCTTCACTGAGTTTTCCATCCTAATAAATGGACACATTGCGACTAGAAATAAGTCATATTTTCGACGAAAAAAAATAGCCATGACAAAAGCCCCACATGTTACACACAAATCGTTTCAAAAAAATACCGCCAGTTTAAAAGATTCAAGTCAAAACGCAGGCTACCTACAGTGGCTAATTTTTCGCATTCTGGTATCCTCTTATCTACAGTATCACTGTAGTCAACTTCCATTTTAACAACATTTCCTTTCATGTCTGTAGAGGTCGCCATTTTGAAACTTCGCTCGCCTTGCTGTCAGAGACTCCAGATGAATCATGGGTGATAATTAGTCAGCACTCGACCCAGATTACCGCGGCTAGAAAAAAAAAACGCGCGACAATTATTTACGCGGGCTGAAAAAAAGTGCAGTGTTTTGGGGGCGTCTGCTGTGTGAAAGATATTTGAGTTCGGCCTATAAGAGTGTTCTAGTGGACCCATTGTTACAATGAAAATTTATCATCAGAGTGTTTTTGCCAACGACGGCTGGGTGAATGATTGATAATCCATCAAATAATTTCGCTCACGCGCGATTGGTTTAAACTAGGCTTTTGTACATTATGCTTTTGTTTCCCCACTAAAATGCTCCAACTTAATGCTCCAATTTCCCCACTAAAATGCTCGGTATCTCCAAAATAAGTCACTAAAATGCTCGGATAGTGCTCATTCAGTACAAATGGTTTTTTAAATTAATTTCAACATTTTTAACATGTTGTCAACTGTTAACACTTGCAAAAACGTACAAGTGTTACAAGTAACAACAAAGAGTCACAAACAAAACAAATAAGACAGCCTAGACTCTTGAAGTCTCAGGACATATATTGGTTTGAGACCATATATGGTAAATGTTTACATAAAAGAACGAATCAAACCACTATATGCGCAGGGGGGGTCACCAGTAACACCACGTATCTAGGCTCTTGAAACGTTAAACCGCTGACTTGTCGTCAGTCCCCATCAGGGTGACATTTGCCGTTTTTATGAATTTTGAGTTTTAATCTTCATTTTCTCTAAGAAAAAGAACAACTTGTTTTTAGTTTCTCGAATAAAAATAATAATTTTCCGGGGAAATGCCACTTAAATGCTTCAATAATCCTCAATGCTTTAAAAATGCCAACATAATATACAATATTCGCTCTGACGAAGGGCTAACGCTCGAAACGTCAGCTTTATAACTCGTTTATGCGGTGGCCAATTTACATTTTCAACTTAGTTGATATAACCTAATATACAAAAGCCTCGTTTAAACGCGTCATGTGACTGAATATTCCCAGGTAATATCCTAATATTATAGAAAAATTCAGTGCCTGACCGATGAGTGCGATATCGGTTTTTCAAGTGAAATTTAACGTGAATCGCATAGCTTAAGCCACCTGAGCAAAACCAAACGTTTTCTATTTTTTCGAGCCGCGCCAGTGCGTAAATACCCTTTTAAAGTCAAAGTCCCCACGCGTTTCTCATACTTTTGCGTGTGAGTGGTTTCCTCAAATTTTCTAACATTTAAATTTCAATTTGAGATTTGGCAAACATTCGTTTTCTGTAAATTCGTTCATTTCCAAGGTGTCTTTTTCATAGCACGAGTTGCATTTTTGTTCAGTCACAATAGCTACAATTTTTGCTCGCGACTCACGTCAGCAATATCGCTTCATGCACAAGTGCAAAAATACCCTCTCTTCGATAGCCAATCAGACCGCGAGTTTACCTTTAGCTATGCGATTCTGAGGAATATCACTCGGATGTTTTTCCCAATTTTCAACACCATAGCCTCTTTTTAGCGCGAAAACATGCTCGGATGTTTGTCCTTGGACATTGTCTATTCCTGAAAAACTCACTGGTCAGTTTCCCTCGATAATGAAGGCTCTGTTCAAACATGACCCATTTAGTCCAATCGCGTTTGAAGGAAAATGCTTGATGGAAATGTCACCCATAGAAGAAAATCTAATTTTGAAGATTCCAGTAGCTGATTTCTTCTTTCAACTAATGATATGAAAAGAGAGTTGAGAGTACACAGGGAAAAACCAGAGTAAAGCTTTGCTGTATTCAAGACTTCTAGTTGCAGGAAGTGAAAATTCAAGTTTCAAAATTTTATGAACTTCTTTTCAAATTGTATAAAGTTAGTGTCTCAGCTAGGAGAAGTAATTGTGAATTTTGTATTACTTAAGTTCACATGAAATGGAGGTCAATTTCCAGGAGTGAGGATTAACATTGAATAAAACTATGATATTTATTAATAACTATTTACTCTGCTATATTCAGGAGTTCATTTTAGGGCTGTAGATGCTTATTTTAAAGCTAATGTCCTAGCCCAAGTCTGAAATGTAGCACAATACCCTCAAAAATTATATTATCCCCCACACAGTTCAATTATTTAAGCATCAGAGTAAAATCAACTATCACCATATGAATGAAGTTTAATTGCACCTTCAATACTCTATAAAACTTGACATTTCAAATTTTCACATAATTGTCAATACTTTAATACAAAAATTTACATTTTGCATGACAGTGTCAGAGTCTTTTCCAAATCATGAAGAACAATATCATTGCCCTGCTGATCAGACAAAGTTAACACAACTGTTCAATTTTCAAGTTCTCTTTGCATTTAGAAGCACTTTCGATGTACAATGGCAGGACCAGATTCATCATATTCCTGTTTAGAGATCCACATCTGTTGGAAGGTGGAGAGGGAAGCTAAGATGGAGCCTCCGATCCATACAGAGTACTTACGCTCTGGTGGAGCAACGATCTTGATCTTCATGGTTGGTGGAGCAAGTGAGGATATTTCTTTCTGCATTCTGTCAGAAATACCAGGATACATCGTTGAACCACCCGACAAGACAGTGTTGGCATAGAGATCCTTACGGATATCAACATCGCACTTCATGATGGAGTTGTATGTTGTCTCATGGATACCAGCAGCCTCCATACCAAGGAAGGCAGGCTGGAACATGGCCTCTGGGCAGCGGAAGCGCTCATTTCCAATGGTGATCACCTGACCATCAGGAAGCTCGTAGCTTTTCTCAAGGCTGGAGCTTGATGCTGCTGTGGACATCTCCTGTTCAAAGTCCAGGGCTACATAGCACAACTTTTCTTTGATGTCACGGACAATTTCACGCTCAGCAGTGGTGGTGAAAGAGTAGCCTCTTTCTGTCAGGATCTTCATGAGGTAGTCAGTCAGATCTCTACCAGCCAAGTCAAGACGCAAGATAGCATGTGGCAGAGCATAACCCTCATAGATGGGTACAGTGTGGCTCACACCATCACCACTGTCCAGAACAATACCAGTGGTACGACCAGACGCATACAAGGACAGCACAGCCTGGATAGCTACATACATGGCCGGGGTGTTAAAAGTTTCAAACATGATCTGGAAAACAGTTGAAATATTAGCTTCATAATACTGCTAAGTTGAATTACTAAACTTTGAGCACTATAACAGGAGGCAGCTTGTTTAAATTAGGACACATGTGTAAGTTGAGAAAAATCAATCCTTATGAAAACGAACTATTTGACTAATAATCTCTGATGATAATTATCCAGTTCAGGACTCAACCTTAGCAGTGGTCAAATACCACTGGACTTTCAAATTTGCCTAGTGTGATTTCCCTTAATTATTAGCCATGTTGACTACCAAAATTATTGAAGCAAATTTCTTTGTCAACCGCAAAAGACAATTTCATGTCATCTGACAGGATGCCGAACAAAATAACAAATTATGCGGAAAACACACTTGATTATGCAAACATTTCAACAGTTAACTAAGTTGATAATACAGCCTTGAATAGACCATTTTACAGCTGTCTACTCAGTGACCTAGTCTCTGAATGGCAGTGAGGCTGGAGGTGACCTTGTTTTGACACAGATCTCAGTGCTTTTGTTGTGTAAATCAAGTTGTTCTAATGCTAATTAGGTGTATTAACATGACAAATGCAGGGTCACCTTTAGCCTCGCTACCATTCAAAGGCTAGGTCTCCTAGCACACAACTGTGAAATGGCCTATTAATGCACCGAACAACAGAGAAATGAAAAGCACAACATTTTAGCAACTTTAGTTTTGCAGAATACACGACCGAGGAATTCGCATCTCATTGAACAAGAATAGCAACTTTATATACCTCATACTGACACATGTAAATGGCCAAGCCGAGTATTCTGGAATCTTCGCCAACTTTGACATATGCTTAATCTTTTTATGGTATTTGTTGCCTCGTATTTCTTCATTAACACAGTTTTTCCAAGCATTATATTTGGGCTCATTCGAACGTCCGTAACTTAGTAGCCAGGCACTTCCCACTGACTAGTTCCCAGGCTTTTCGCCTAAAGTAGGTTTTTCGTCGGTGTTGCGTTTCAGGAGAAAAATTTTTGTGGCTAGTAGATACAGCTCTTTGGCTAGAGAGAACCACCATTTTACTAGCCATAAGGGTAATGGTAACAAATAATGGCCAGCTCTTAAAATCGACAACCAAACACTGAAAAAAGTAGTATTGTGAAGGGATCAGTTTCAAGCGGGATTGTTATAAGACGTAGCAAAAAAAAATTGTGTCAATTGGGCAAGTTAGATTTACGTAAAATCATTTCCGACTATTTGCAAGGCACCGCCCAAATTATTGAAAGCTAAAGCGACTTTTAATTAAAATTCAAATTTTGCAATTTGACTTGCCATCACAGTACACATAACAAAGGGAGTTCGAGCCTTTAAAATTTTTGACAGCAAACAAAAGGAGGGGTGGGGCAAAAAACTCTATTCTCGCCGTTTTCAATGAAAGTCAGTTAACAACAGAAATATTAATACCTGGGTCATCTTTTCTCTGTTTGCTTTGGGATTCAAAGGAGCCTCCGTAAGGAGAACAGGGTGTTCTTCGGGAGCAACTCGGAGTTCGTTGTAGAAGGTGTGGTGCCAGATCTGCAAAAAAGTCACAATTCCGTTTTAAAAAACGCAAACCACACGGAGCGCGAGCGCTACTCATCAAAAGCCGGTCAGATGCAAAATATTCTCACCTTTTCCATGTCATCCCAGTTTGTTACGATCCCGTGTTCGATGGGATATTTCAGTGTCAAGATACCTCGCTTGCTTTGGGCCTCATCGCCAACGTACGAGTCCTTCTGGCCCATACCAACCATGACACCTTGGTGGCGAGGACGGCCAACGATCGAGGGAAAAACAGCTCGGGGAGCATCGTCTCCAGCAAAACCGGCCTTGCACATACCGGATCCATTGTCAACTACCAAAGCAGCAACATCTTCATCAGCCATTATAATGATTAGGTTGAACTGTATCGAAACACTGAAATATCTCTAGAAACGCTTAGTTCACGCTCTCAGGGCAATTGGGACGTATACTGAGTCGGCATCGTGATTTATACCGGTCACACAACAATAGACAACTAGTTGTTACCAAATATGGTCAAAATTTTGTGTTGCATGGTGCTCATCCAACAGGGAAACTGAAGCTATGACGTCATAATCCCAGTGCGGAACATGAAATTTGAAATTTTCTTGGATTATTTTCCTTTACGCCTATTTTGATCGAGTAAACAATAAATGTGCCTTACATATTTAAATTTGAGACAATTTTTTTTAGACATTTCTGGCTCAAGATTTCTTCTCGTAGATATTTTAATCGACCAAGAAACACACTCCTCACCCCAGTAGGGGTTGATGTTAATAATAACAATATTAAATCAACTCCTTTCAGCAAAGGTCAACTCTTCCGATACGACCGACCAGTCGGCGACTTTCCGTGCGGATGTTGTGTGGTGAAATATTGAAAAACATGGATTTTTCTTTGCATTTTTGGGAATGAGAACGTGACTTAATACGAAAAGAGAGATTTCTCCCCAAAATTTGGGATCATGACCAATTAAGGGAAATTAATAGTCATATACTTAGGACACGGATGCTTTTGCGACAGCACAGGTGGCCTAAGCGCGAGATGAGAGGAAATAATCAAAATGTAAATGAAACGTACGCGACTACGAGCGGTGTTGTGTTACACAACAAAGAATACGACAGGAAAGCAAGACAAGTCAGTTTTATTCACAAAACATTAAATTTAGGTATTTAAAGCAAATTTGTAAAGTTCCCTTGTAAATCGCATCTTTGTAACACAACACCGCTCGTAGTCAAGAGGCACGTTCGCGTACGTTTCATTTACATTTTAATTATTTCCTCTCATCTCGCGCTTGGGCGGACTGTGGCGACAGGGAAACAATTTCTCCTTACATCAGATTTATTACTGCTCCATCTGATACACAATCTTAAAATCTGATATTTTATTTACAACAAAAAGATAAAGCAATTTTGACTGAAAAGGGCGGACATTGTGTAGTATCCGCGCTAGGAAATTTTCCAGTTTCCTGTTTTCAGCGTGTTTGTGTTTTTTTCTTTGCTCTCTTTCTTTTCCTTTCGCATGGGAATCAACTCCCATATTGTGGAATTATTGCGGTTGCGAAATTATTCAGGAATCCTGTTATCCTAAATGACACTAATCATTGTTTTCTTAGTGGGAAGTCCATCTCTGGAATGAGTGCCACGTACTCGGCTATGCTGGTCGTTAAACTAGCCTTTAGCAGGTTCTATATCAGTGTATGTAATCGAAAATTATTTTAAATAAAATATTTGATCTACAAAAATTAATTTGGTACGCTAGGAATCTTCACGAACGATCCGGGCTGATTTTTCAAATGGCATCACCACGTATCACGGACATCACGTTATATTTTGGTCAAGCATTTTAATTGCTCTTTGTGTGATATGCCAATATAACTGATTTGAGTACCTGATAAACTAAATATTGATCTTTCCGCTCTGTCACGCAGGTCAGTGAAAGTCTACGATACTAACATGGCCCGATGAGTTTCAGTTTTCAATGGGAAACTCTTCCTTCGTTTTTCCGTGCAATCTGGTTGTTGAAAAATGAACTGTGTGTTAATTATTATTCAAATAATTCCATGGAAATGAGGAGCTTTTCTTGGACCATTTTACCCAGTCTACTCAACGGTAGCCGTCGCCCGTCCGGGCACGTCTGAGGTCAATAACACCGGCGAGGAAAAATGTCGATGGTTTGCGGAAATTTCTTATCAGATTGTAGCCTGCATCGCAGACGGAAATTTCCCCGTAAATACCAGGTTAAACTCGGCGTTTATTCGGCCGGCATCATCATCTCTTTTACTGTCCGCATGTGGAATGGGACAGTAAAACCCCCCACAAAATGGGTTTGAAGAAACCAGTATCGCTAGTCGTGGGGAAGGGGACTTCCATATGATCGATGATGCTCGCCGTCTCGCTTGGGGGAATAAATCAAGGGCTCTGGTCTCACATGTGGTGTTCATGACGAAACGCCAATATTTTTAGCTGTTAAAGTGTCTTTAAGGGTGGACTCGAAGAAATTATAATATAACAACGCTTTCGCTCCGCTTTTAGGCTCGATTTCCGGGGTCTCTCGGGTCCGGTCAACTTGCGCGGACTCGTTTCCTGAACATTCCTAAACGGCGACTAGTGTCAGTTCTAGTGGTCAGATAGAGTTTGAGCCACGCCCAGATAGGTGTTTTTTAGGATTTTTAAATTTTTCATTCATATTTAATTCATATTTTTCCTTATATATTTTCTTTATGGGATTCCCCCTCCTAGCCTGGCCAGTTCCAGGCTCTAGGTCAATAGGATACAAGCGAAAAAGCCGCGGGCGCGCGACGAGCGGGGTCGGGTATAGAAAAAGGAGGGGTCCTTTCCTTTTATATCCCGTATCCCGCTCGGCGCCCGCCCGCGTTTTCCGGCGATCGTCCCCACTTACGGAGAGCCTGGAAAACAGGCTACTCCAATCCGGGCCGTCTTTTTCTTCTCCAAGTGCAACAACAGTAATACACTAATGTAAAGCGAGAGTAACGATAACATTTGCTCCCTTCATTCCCCTTCATTCCGTCCGTTCTTTTCTTTCCCTACAAGTTTTTAACTATTAGATTCGAACGACTATAGATTTATACTTAAGCAATAAGATTATTCGCCCTCGATTTCTACGATTGATGTTAGAAATCTCGAATATTGTTTATCAGTAGAATTCTACTAGGATATTAATGCAAATGCTGAAATCTGACTGGCTGAGCAACTGTACACTATCAGCCACTAAAAATAACCCAAAGCAAATACGCGCGCTGATTGGTTTAAAACCGTGTTTCTATTAAACAATTAGATTATGAGCTCGAGATTTCTATCGCGTGATAGTTGACGAGGGGGCACGAATAGAAGTTGATAAGTATTGATCGCTTTTCTATGTCTACTGAACTTTACTTACAAAACTAACTTCTAACTTAACATTTGAATGAGTCTCTAGCCAAAAGGTTTAATATGTTTGTTTGGTTTGTTTTAATTTGTGGTATAGAAATAAATTGTCAGATATCAGTACTGAAGTTACCCAAAATCTGCCGAGACGTACATTGTAGGGACAGCGAACACTAGCCCGCGAAATCTCGCTAGCTACGCAGAATACGTACAGAAATATAGAAATTATCTAAGAGAACGTTGCCAGTAAGAGGGTAAATGTTTTCAGAAATTAAGTTGCTTGTTCACTTTTCATATATTTCAAACCTTTGCGCACCTTTTCAAACAAAATTGCTTGCGAAAAATATTTCAGAGACGAGAACCCATTTGACATCTACCTCCCCAACTACAACGCCCGACAGAATGACTCATTCCCAGACCCTTCCTCAGCTGTAAAGTTACTAAAGTAAGCCATCAAAAAAATCAAAGCTACCAATTTGGAAAGGCTAGCTGTCAATCAAGGGTGGTAGAATTTGTTACCATATAAGGCCATACCGATTACTATATAAGGTAATAATGTGGCCCATGTAAGTCGACATTTCCCTAACTTGCTCTATTTGTTTACGTGGCGTGGTGGTTATTTTTTGAAAAGAGAGCAGAAGAAATTTACGTAGTTTTCACCGTCAAAAAAAGCTTAAAATGGCTGATGATGACATTGCTGCTTTAGTTGTAGACAATGGATCCGGTATGTGCAAAGCGGGTTTTGCTGGAGACGATGCTCCCCGAGCTGTTTTTCCCTCGATCGTTGGCCGTCCTCGCCACCAAGGTGTCATGGTTGGCATGGGCCAGAAAGACTCCTATGTCGGCGACGAAGCCCAAAGCAAGCGAGGTATCCTGACCCTAAAATATCCAATTGAACACGGTATTGTTACAAACTGGGATGATATGGAAAAGGTAGGCAGTAAATTTGCGGAGTTACACCATTGGAATCCCTGCAAGTTCGCACTCGAGGCATTGACCGCGTTTCTTTTTCTCCCACAGATCTGGCACCACACCTTCTACAACGAACTCCGAGTTGCTCCTGAGGAACACCCTGTTCTCCTCACAGAAGCTCCTTTAAATCCCAAAGCAAACAGAGAGAAAATGACGCAGGTAAGCTAAAAACAAATTGCTCTGATGGAATGATTCTCACTCCGTTTGCGGAGCATTTTGGCTCCGCCGAAAAAATAAACTGAACAAGCGGTTCGCCCAAAATTAAAATACGTGAATTAAACTTTGTTCCAAGGCATTTCATTTTTAAAATTGTATCCAAAATATTTTATGTAAGTAACTTGGAAAGTGTCTTTGCAAAGAATACGCCGTCTGCGTCCTGGCTTGAAGTGCAATATAGGCATAAAATTTTCCAACTATGGCGGCTGCTTATAATCTGGTTCTTACCTTATCGAAACGTAACCTTCGCGGTATTGGAAAGCGCCGCCGACACTGTTTGCATGTAAAATTGGAGATCAACTGTAGACTGAGATATATAAAAAGGATAAACGTACGAAATTCTTTTTGGTCTCTGCTTTCTGAGGAATTCGTCTCTGTCGTTGCTTGATTTTAAACACACCACGTGGCCGTCATCGGCCACGAAAAACACTCCCCACTTATTAAACACGGACAAGTGTGGAAATAAAAGAAGGTTAAAAGAGTAATAAATAATAATATTATAATGGTCAACGACGATAGTTTTGTGATAACATTGAACTACCCGAGTAGTTTTCGATTGATTGTTCAGACTTTGGCCAGGGAAAATAGCAGGTGTCACGAGCATGGTTAAAACATTCAAAAGATGAGAAGCTGTAGTATATTTTGTCTGAGTTGATAACGGCAGTGTGAACAGAGCCATATATATTTATTCAGATTTTGTTATCATGATCACTCTTTTCTGCTCCAAGAGAACAATCTCTTGTCTTCTCTTGTGTGCACAGATCATGTTCGAAACTTTCAACTGTCCAGCTATGTACGTAGCAATCCAGGCTGTGCTGTCCCTGTACGCCTCTGGCCGTACCACTGGTATTGTTCTGGACAGTGGTGATGGTGTGAGCCACACTGTACCCATCTATGAAGGTTACGCCCTGCCCCATGCTATCCTACGTCTGGATCTAGCAGGCAGAGATCTCACAGATTACCTTATGAAGATTCTAACAGAACGTGGCTACTCCTTCACTACCACTGCAGAGCGTGAAATTGTCCGTGATATCAAAGAAAAGCTGTGTTATGTGGCACTGGACTTCGATCAAGAGATGCAGACTGCCGCCTCTAGCTCCAGCCTCGAGAAGAGCTACGAGCTGCCTGATGGTCAAGTTATCACCATTGGGAATGAAAGGTTCAGATGTCCCGAGGCCATGTTCCAACCATCCTTCCTTGGCATGGAAGCCACTGGCATTCATGAGACAACTTATAACTCTATTATGAAGTGCGATGTTGATATCCGTAAGGATCTCTATGCCAACACTGTCTTATCCGGCGGTTCGACCATGTATCCTGGTATTGCTGACAGAATGCAGAAAGAAATCACAGCTTTGGCGCCATCCACCATGAAGATCAAGATCATTGCTCCACCAGAACGTAAGTACTCTGTATGGATTGGAGGATCTATCTTGGCTTCCCTCTCCACCTTTCAACAGATGTGGATCTCTAAACAAGAGTACGACGAATCTGGTCCTGCCATTGTGCACCGCAAGTGCTTCTAAAGAGCTTAAGTTTTTAATAGTAACAGGTCTCTTACCCCTTGCCTTGAGTCGGCCATTTGACAATCATTTGCCAAAGAAATGCAGAATACTATACTCAACTGACTTCCTGATTTTGGTTACTTAGAGTATAACCAAGTTAATGTTTTCAATGTTTATTACACGTTAATTTGCGCTCTTACCTTTTTCTTTGAGAGACAAAACTTGCGAGTGAACGTTCAAATAATTTATTGTATCGCTTTTTTAGCTGCGGTATAGGGAAGTTTCAATAAAAGATGTCTCTTCAGATTGTGTTCTAGTGTGATGATGATGATGAGAGTAAGCCATGAGGTGTTTGGGGGAGGGACATGAGTCCATTAGCTCTGCCACTTTTTGTAAAAGAATTTTGTTTAGTTATTGTAGCCGTCACCCACTTTCACCCGAGTCTTTGTAACCTCTTCAACTGACCTAACATCAATGAGTTATTTCTTTATTACACTAAATACAGCAACTAAATTACAAAACAAACATTGAGGCGTCCAAAAGCACTTAAGCACCATACCATGGATACTCCTATGAGTGAACTAAAACAGTTCAAAGACGAGAGCCCAAAAATCGATATTAAGAGCAAGTCATTCCCGCGTACTTCATTTAGGAATACACCTTCCACAGTGGGTATTATTTTTACCGTTGGTATGGACTTTTTTTCTTATATCTCTGGCGATATGGAGTAGGGCGCACTGGCGAGTATGATGAGATTTTCCCAATTAGTCGAATTATATTAGGGTCGGGACTGTACGCAGAAAATGGCGGAAACTTGAAAATGTTTATTTCTATACTACTCTTAGCACCAAGTTGCAACATAACGACTCTGCTTTAACCGCACTCACTTTCACGCCACAATACGTTGGATTTTACCGTTTATGGAAAAGACAAGCGTTGCGGCTTAATATAACCTCCAACTCAAAAGCAATGTTCTTGTTCTCAAAGGAGACGGTTCTCGAAGTATTAGGACTGAGTTCATGCCACTCCAACCATGCACGCTATATTTGATAACAAAATGGTTATACTCCACTAATGATATCATCAATACTTATCATTTTTAAACAACTAGGGTATATACATGCTCAGTTTAAATGCTCCTCTTAAAGCTTGATTTAAGGGACTGGTCAAAAAGTATTGGGGCAGGGGGTGAGCCATCAGATTGGCACTTATTTGACACAATCAGACAGAGGTAACTCCTTCCAGTTTCAAAGGACGAAAACCTTTCGAGACGTGGTTGAACAAGTGCAGTTGGCTGGTATACAATAGAGGTGAAAATTTCATGTATTATAAAATCTGCACAAAAGCCTAACGTATTGAGCAAAGAGTCCTAGGACAAAAATTTTTAAAATACGGGGTTCGGCGATATGATGGTCTTCAAGAACACCAAATGGCCAACTTCATGCTTGTCCCTATAGGTATGGGAAATATGTTCATAGATCTGGGACTCCTAGTTTAATGGCTTTGTGACTCCCAGGACTCACAACAGCCTTTTTTGGATGGTCACTGTTCCACACATAGGGAGGCTGGAGGCCTAGTGTGTAAGGTTTAAGACAAAGTTTTCTTAGAATTTACAGACATGACTTAAAGATGCAAGAGTAATGGAAATGCCATATGGGTCATGTGGTTTCTATCAAATGCTCGGCTCACCCCTCCCCCTGTATTTTTTTAACTCCATTTTTCACAATTATTAAATGTCCTAGATGTAGTAAACGTTTTAGCAAGGATTAGAAAGAATAACCAAACATTATTTTATTGTAAATACACCAAAAATTGTCTATCAGTGTTGCCTAATAGAAGTTGTTAAATCGTAATGAAAAATAAGTCTCAATCAATTAGAAACAAAAGTTTAATGACTTCAACTTTGATTTCTCTATTTGATGTGGGCTTGATAATACAATACACAATAATTTTCTACCATTTCTCTATATTAGCTCCTCTTTATATATGTACATGTAAAGAATCCTAACCAACAAACTATTCTGTCTCTTAAAAGAACATAAGTAACGCTATTTAAGACAGCTCTTGCATGCTTTCTCTAATCAAGGCTGTCTAACTAAAATAGTAGATTAGTGAAAAATCTATAATATTTAAACTAAAGTTAAAAAAATAGACTGTGAACACTCTCCTACTTTCCTCACTCAAATCTGGGATCTGACACAATTTCCAGTCGAATTTTTTTTTTTTCATTTTGCAAATTGCCATGGAAAAGCTGGTCAAAAGGAAAAGACAGGTTCAGGTTAATCTTAGAAAATAAGCACTTAGTTAACAAATTGTAGTTGACATACTTTGGCAATTCATTGTCTTCTATATCATACACATATCCTCTTGTAATTTCTACTGATAGACCGCATCCTTGACATGGAGAATAGCTTAAAGTGCTAGATATCCAATTTGTACAGGTAATCAAATGATTAAGATCAACCCTTACTTTCTCCTTACAATATCTACAAAATCAGACTTGCATATAATGAGAAACAAGGAACTTATCTGTAAAAGGAAATGATATTGATATTTCAACAAATTCTTACCACAAGTACTATAAAATATTACAATGCACAGAGGTCTGCACTGAGAATTTGCATTTTAATATTAGGGCTAGCAAGGTAAAAACTGGACTGGATTACCTCATTTTGCACCTGGAGGTTTCCAATGAATGCTTTGGTGAACTGAGTTTTACACTACTTTCTTGCAAAAAATTATGTAACAATCATACAAAAACATACAAACGACCACTAGGTAAACATGAGTAACTTAACCTTTACTCAAAGGAAAGATAACCTATAAATTTTTGAGATGAGTTGATGTCCAAACTGTGCATCATTGACTAAGTCGTGAGGGAAATGCGGACAGAAATTTTTAACTATAAAAGTGCTTTTAGAGGTTATAAATAAGTACTTTGCAAAGAAACCCTGTAGAAAAGTCATTATTTTCCTGGGTTCTTTGAATTACTTTTACTAGAATTTAATCTTTTTTTATGTGTTACTTCTCAACAGTTTTACCATCATTCTATAATCACCTTATTGAGAAGTATTTTCATGTTGGACTATTTGTAAACTGTAAATAATACAAGTAATAGAAAAGTTCAAATGGGGCCTGAAACTGTACTGTAAAACATTTAAATTCCAAGCTTTTGCCAATCAACAGCATCATCAGGGACAGATTGATAACAACTTAATAAAATAAGATCCATTTTTTTCTGATGATGCCATGGATTGCCAATAGCTTGAATATTAAACATCATTTTATAGTACCGTAGTTTCATGCCTTAATTAAACTTTTGTTATATCACAATTTCAAAATGCTACTGAAGGACAACACTCAAAAGATTACGTAAACTGTGAACTTATTCAATATTTTATAAAAATGTCGTCGAAATAAGCAACTATACCAATTTTAGTTGTACTAAATGTCTTCATAAATAGACTACATTAGCCTATGCCTACCGTCCTTTAAAAAGGTTTTAGAAAGACTTTCAACAAGACACAGCCAATTAGCATAGCTTGGGAAGAAGAACTGTGTTGGAGTTTGATTAAAGAGAATTGCAAAAGATCAGTTGAAATGACTGTATATTTCTGCTGGCTTTTGTGCGAGCTGGTGGAATGGGGAATGAGTTAATGAGAAGATATTACAGTTCAAAACGTTAATACAAACTAGTTTGTTAAATAAGGACCTGTAAAAAAGTTATACTAATTTTAGTTTAATGCTGCCTGGGTGGCTTTCTTTTTCCTTGTTTGAAGCATATCATAAAAGGGATCAAATATCATACTGGCCCTGAAAAAAAAAGAGAGACATTTTTCTGAGCAAGTCATATTAATATCAGTCAAGTACTATTGTATTCCATCATCTTAGCTCACAACATTGCAAATTAATAATAATAAATGGACACACAAACTGTTCCATAGAGTACAGGTATTTCCTATTCTTTAAGTGAAGTAAAATTTCTGAAGTTGAACTACAGATCAGCAAGAACTGACCTAGCCAGCAGAAGGGTACCTGTAGAAGCTAGGTTGAGCCCTGGACCACCAGACCATTCACCAACATCCTCTATCTATGTCTCAAAAAACTTCTTACTGTATTTCACATTGGTCTGCTCTCTCTTAGCAGAATGGCTAGGGGTGGGCTGCATTCACATGCATGACATGAACAATGTTATAGTTACTGATATAATTTGGTTAAACTCACTTTACACAGCCAATCCAGGTTGCTCTTTCTTCCTCAGAGACTGCACAGATACGATAAACATCATGGTGTCCTGAAAAATTAATCATAGGTTAAGTTAGGTACCGGTAATATTAATAATAATACCATAATATTTGTGCGTATTTTCCTTTGTCTTAGAACTATGGTAAAAAGGAAAATACAAATCAATCATGTTTGAAAGTGTTTTGAGGGACCTAATTTTTTTCTAACAGCAAGAATACTACCAAGTTTTTTAATAATCTGTCTGGATGTATAGTGCTGCATTGATACATGGCAATGCAAATATATTATAGTACTAATATTGAAACAATACCATAATGTTAATCAACCCTACATGTATTTTCAAGATTAATTTAGTTGTCAAGAATTCACTTTGCCCTGTCATTCCCACCACAGACAAGAATCACAGAAGAAATCAAAGGCTATTTGGGCTGCCTCGTGTCATTAATGCGAGTGTGTCGAATCAATAAAATTGATAACCCACTTTGTGCATCAAATTTTACTGACAAGACATGATCAAAAGGTTCGCAATAACTCGCACAGTTAAGTTTTGATTAACCCTTTCGCTGCCAAAGTCGACTTTTGTTGACACTTGGAGTAGTGGTGGTCTGTGTGAGGCGCGGTGGCCTCATGGTTAGTGCGCTCGACTCTGGATCGAGCGGTCCGGGTTCGAGACCTAGCCGGGGACATTGCGTTGTGTTCATAGGCAAGACACTTCACTCTCACAG
>OMLO01000880.1_pt1 | contig 21618 bp, 18 predicted proteins | sample 1674811 | NCBI WGS metagenome assembly OMLO01 (sample SAMN06265003, study PRJEB25207) | coral metagenome | isolation source: Coral host | place: Mexico:La Bocana,Puerto Morelos, Mexico | collected 2008-11-13 | reverse complement strand
TTGTTTTTGCAATCCTTGTGCACGCGCTGAATCACATCAGCAAAAGCGCGCGCGAAAACTGTGTTCGGCCACCTTAAAATGGTGTTTCGCTGTCGCGTTCTGTTGTTAAATACATGTCGTCTGTTATCCTTGCCAACTCATCCGCTATGTCAATGAACCGAGTCTTGATATCAGCAAGTAAGTCTTCTTCCAGTTCAATGTCCTTGATATCGGAAGGAATGTGCCTACTGTTGCCTTCTTTGGCCCATTTGTAGAGATTCTGAAAGCGAAGGGTTGGGGACGCCAGAGAAATGTTAATATCATCTGCTGGTTCGAGCAGTTCCATATTAGTTCCATCTTCAATTTCGTTTACACGTGAGTCGGTTAAGCTGTCTCCCTCAACACTGTACACTATACCACGACGTATGTTGTCTGTTGACGCTTTGCATGGAACTTTCTTCAGTAGCAGTTGAAATGCAAGAATCATTTTGCTTGGCAACTCTCTTGTGGCTTTTCTGACAACATTATACATGAATTTTCCAAGTTCTGCGTCACTAAAATTGTCTCCCTGTTCTTCTCTGACCTCGCCATAAGCATCTACTAGGATGGCAACAAAGATGTTGATCAGGATGAAGATCATGATGATCAAAAATAGAAACAAGTACAGCGATCCCAAAACTGGATTATTCAGGTATACTTTGAGATAATCAATTTGTTTTCCAACAGACATTGTAAGAATTGCACGTAAAGATTCGAAAAAGGACGAAAACAGTTCTAAATTGGTTCCAAAGCAAAGGTAGCCAAATTGAGTGAATGCAATAACAGCAATGATGAAAACCAACGAAAACGACAGTAATGGCCAGACTGATCTTTTTATGGTTCCTTGCATTTGACATATGTGATGATTGAATCTGATAAGCCTTAAAAGTTTCAACGTGATGATGAAAATTGCCAGTGACATCCACAATGTTTCCCGATCTAACCATCGCACGATGTAGTCGGAACTGAAGGTTTCGTAAGGATTGGACTTTACGCTCTTCACATACAAGCTAGTGTATTTCCCTTTTAGGAATGACATGACAACTGCCAAAAGAGACACAACGAGGAGGATTAGTTCCACCAAGTTCCACATCTGACGAAAATACGTCTTCTGGCGAAAGAACTTGACTACCTCAATAATGAAGCATACCACAATTGCAACAAGAAATAATAGCTGGCACACCTCATAAAAGGATTGAAAGTGTGCATCTGTCGAGGGGTAAAGGGTAAGTGCCCTTATATCTACAGCAGTTACGGCCTTGCCGGTTGACAATAGTTCGTAGATTTGTCTCACACTGCAGAAAAGGGACGTTGATGGATCAAACAATGTGAATTCTATGAATACAGCAGCAGTACGGTCATCCAACCAATTGTAATCCTGCAAATCACTTATTACTTTTAAGGCTGACTCCTTGTTATAGCCGAGGTCTGCAACATATCCACCGCCATCGTAACTGTTTTTCACAGCGTCATGGCTAAGAGTGTTTATCTCCGTTCCTGATTGGTACCTCCACGGTTTTGGACAAATGGCAGAAATAGGATCATTATGACTATAATTTCTCAAGGGAATCCATTTTGGAAGGTTTAATGGAGTTCTTTCCTCGGTATCACTTGAGTACGCTTCAAGACATCCAGCCGGGAACAAGCCTTTAACAAGCTCGCCGTAAAGTGTATTAGGGCAGCTTTTTCCTATGAAAGACAACAAGATAAACTGATTTGAATATCAGGACTTTTTACGATTTTATATTTTCGTTTTGTCCTTAGTTTTAGTTTCGATTGAGAATATATGTTAAACACTTAAGACATGCAGTGTACGTGTATGAACACATTTCCAACACCTCGAAGCTCGTATTGTGATGAAATACGGTCTTTTCTGTTGCAATAGGTAGAAAGACTGAGTTAAACTCGGCCCAAGGGCCCTTGGCAGAATGGGTGCAGTAGGTAAATGTATAAATGTATGATCATTCAATCAGTTAAACTGCATTGGTTTCTTGGAGAGTTGAAGCATTTTATATCTTACTTGTCTTTAATCGTATCTGCCTAAGGCGTGGCATTCCCACCAGGAAATTCTTCTTGTTGCTGATGAATCCTTCATTGTATTCGAATGCCTGGCCATTGTACCAAGTCACATCGTAGAGTCCAGGAACTAACACCTCATCCATCCAGTTCCAGAGGGAAGGTGTATCTACTACCTAAACATATTCAGTTTAACTATGTTATTCTTTTACTGGGATGACTCAAAAGCATATGACAAGAAAGTAAACATATCGTGGTTTTGGGAAGAGAAGCATAGTGGAAATCCGTCATGAATTCCTGCAAGGATGGACATGGTCAACAAAAACGTTAACGTTAACAATAAAGAACAAAAACATCTATGAATTGGTAGGTCCATATCCGATGGACAAGCTCTTTGTCTACCGATTCACGATCTAGAAGTTTGCATTTTGGCGAAGGGATGAAAATGGAAGAACTGGAGAAAGACCCTCGAGTCGTTAACGAGAATCAACAACAAACTGAACCCACATTTGACGCAGGCCGCGAGATTTGAAACCGGGCCACATTGGTTGGAGGCAAGGCAAGGCAAGGATACAATTGCACATGATTCCGGCTCCTCTATTTTGGTAAAAGCTATATTGTAACATACAGTACAATACACTTCTCACCTCTTCAAAGCCACCAAACAGGTCTCCTGTTGATTTGGTAAATTGGAATCTTGAATTTTCCAAGTCTCCATAACTTACAACCATTAACAGAAAACCAAATATTAGAAAAAACGTCAATTCCTGGACTGTCTGTATCATTTCCCACTTTCTGCTACTAGCTTCTTTCTCATGAGCGAGTTCTTGCCCTTGCTTCCGTCTTGCTGCAACTCTCTCTCCCTTTTCACTTTTGTACAACGAAGCTCCAATGATAGCCTCCTCTTCTGGTGGCTTTTTTATCAACAGTGATAACAATGTTGCCAATGCGAGCACTTTGATTGGCTGTGTAATGAGTATATCCTGAACAATGGACACTAAAATTGATGTCAACCACTTATTAGAGATATCTGCTCCCCACATCAAGCTATAAAACACTGTAAATGCAGCACCTGTAAAAGACATGAGCAGGCTAAGGCACCAAGCGATGTAAATAAAGAAAGGTGGCAGATATCCCGGGGTCTTTGGCTTTTCGGCGTCTTGTCTGGGATCGTACATTTCTTGGGTGGTTGCTTGCTTTGTGTTCCTGAAGATTAACACGACTAGCAAATTTGCTGGAATAGCTATTATACTGCTTTGTATTCCGATTTTGATTTGGGTCCAGCTCATAACAAGGGGTCCAAACTTGAACGTATCAGTCGGCGTTTCATCGAATTGATAAAACATTGCATTGGTCACCAGTGCCGTAAACAGAAAGCAAAGGCAGCAAGTTAAGCGCTGGCAACGAGTGAAGGGATTGTGAGGCGGTCTCGTGAACACAGAAATCCAGATATGCCCTTCTCCCAAACTTCGGCTTGTTCTCGCATAGAACAGTGGCTTGAAAGCAGCAAGTTCATCTTCTTCTGCGACTTTGATTTTTAGGTCAATAGAGCCACCTCTTTTGTCGAGGGAAAGCCACTGATTTACAAAAAAGTACCACAAGTCCTCTGTTTGCTGATCCGTAATGACAACTCTTTGCAGAAACCAGGCTGGGTTTGAACCCGTGTTGTCATGCCAGATGCGTATATTCTTCAGCTTTCCCAATGATGACGGTAAAGTCAACGTGAAATTGTTCACACTTGCTCGGGTAAATAACTTTCTCCGAGCAAAGGGATCTGTCAACGTAATAGCCCCACTGTTTCCATTCTCGCCATATATGATTATTCCGACACAGGCGGATGTCCCGAAGCCTTTCCATGCTCCTGTGTGAATGCTCAAGTGGTACGTGAAGCCCTCTGTTTGGGGTGTAGTTAAGTAAACATTGGCCGCAACCTGCAACAAATGGGAGCTGATATAGAGCGGTTTTTTACTTTGGGTGTCATAAAACTACGACGAAAGTAGTATCATACTGGTGAATCACAAAGAACACAGACAATACATTGAACCAATCAAAACGTCAAGCAGATGTAGCTGACGCGAGGCGCGGGAAAAAGTGTGCCAGCGAGAGACAATTAGTTGGTGGCCTTAAACACCATTTATAGACCCGAGACATAGGAGTGAGCAGTAATGTATTTAACTCGAATAAAAGAACAGAGTATGATAAAATGGATCGGTATCGTATCAGACTCACACATACGCACGAACGATTGCCACTAGAACTTTGTACCTTTTGCAAGTCCTTCTTGTCTGCCCGACGAGCGACCACAAGTCCTATAAAGTACAATCCGAACAGACAGCACACAGTGGAAAGAACTATAAAGTTTCCAGTTTCTCCCAGCCTTTTGAATTCTGTCCATACTTTGTCGAAGTCGATGGGATTTGGTGCGACGAAAATGTTTCCACCAAATGCTGAGAGATGGGTGCACAAACAGTGCAGCTCTCCATCAGTATGTTTCCATCCAACCTTAAAGGAAAGCAATCAGTTCTCATTGATGAGTGACTGTGTGGTTGATTGTTATTCTCTCGCCTTTCTATTCTTTAATCTTAGGGTGCGTTTCATTGGGAAAATATAAAATTCGATTACTACTGAACAGATTGATCAAAGATCACTCGGATTGTGGTACATCAATGGAACTAAAGAATTATTCCACAAGGTGGATTCTTCGGTTCCTTTGATCCACCGTGATCAAAGGAGATCTTGGATCCATTTTTTAGTAAAGAAAAATAAACTCGGTTTTCGGATTGAAGAATCCAATCTCGGATTTTAAGTATAATTACCAATGGCATATTACATACATGACAATGTGTAATGCATGTCCTAGTTGCTTTGTTGTTACAAAATTCATACCTTACACCCTTCACTTGTCCAGACTTTTCTCGTTTCAGACCAGTAGAGGCAGCTCCTCATAGTCACCGACATAGTGTAGTTCACGTCTGTCCGTTGGTCATACTGTGGCATTATAATCTCTGGTGTTGGGGGCGGAGGGGTAGGGGGATCCTTGACACCAATGCAGGAACGTTTTTGTCGACCATGTCCATCCTTGCAGGATTTCATCACACGTCTGCGTTTATTTCGAGTGCTTCTTTCACCTCCGTCTGAAGTTAGCCGAATACCAATGTAATGAACTCCAATGTCTCCGGTAACATTGCTTGACAAGACAAATAAGTAAGGATTGTCTGTACAGTTGAAGCGACCAGTTCTATCGTCATAAGTTCGACACGATGAAAAGTCTGGAATCCTTGTTCGAAATGTGTAGTTGCTCGGCGTAGGTCTAACACTACTTCTCACAAACACATCAAAAAAGGAATCGTTTTGTGGTCTAATTTTTACAAATGCGGATTCAAATTGATTTTCAATTTCTATCTTGTGGTAGAGTAAGGTGCTGGAATCGTTGGAGAGCCGTTTTACAAAAAAATGGTCTTGGGTGTAATTGGCAATATCTTCCTTTTGTTTTTTCTCTGGTATAAACAATTCAATAGGATGACTTAGGTCAGAGATGTTTAGCTGAGATCCGTCTGCCTTCTTTAGTTCCAATCTCAAAATGGATGACTTGATTGTTTTGGAGCTGTTGGTCCACAGGTAAGGGTTTACTTGTAAGGTTAGCATCTAGAGAAATGATAATAGCAAAATAACTTGCTTTAATAATTGAGTCTTTTTCAAATGACTTAAAGAAGAGTCGTTCTAATAACCGAAACATCGTTGAGGGGTATTGGGACTCGCTCCAATAATGTTTGAACAATAAAGACCAAGCCTCCAAGCCTCCTGACTATTCCTCCAAAAAACATTTTATGGGAACCATTTGGTTTGTTATGCTACTGTTTAATAAACGTGATAATCAAATGACAACCTTATTTTGACAGGTAATTTGGTTATATCAACTAACTTGAAAATATAAATTGGCCACCGTAACGAGTTAAAAACCCGACGTTTCGAGCGTTGATATAACCAAATTACCTTGTTACCCCCATCGCCGCAGCACCACAGTTTCTTAAGAATCTTTTACCCTTTATTTTGACAGGAGTTGTTTCCTAATTTTTAAATGTTCTGTTAAGTTTTAACATTTTTGGATAACCTCGGAGTTTATCTTAAACCAGTTTGGAACATTTTTAAAAATCACGAACTCCAAGATGGCTGGTTCAAGATGGTGATTGTCTTCAAGCATAAAATGTTAGAGACATCTCATAGATTTTACCAGAAGCGTATCCCCTAGACTAGGTGATATGCTTTTGATTTTACCTTATACCAAAACACATCAAAATTGAAGGGTGGCAACTTGACAACTTCCGTTTACTCTAAGCTTGTTGAGAACAAGATGCTATCAAGGTTACTTGTTGTAGTTTCGATGAAGCAATAAATAACGGAACCTCTTTTGTGAAGTGTTCTAAGATGCCCTTGTTGATAAGGCTTCAAACAATCATATGCGACACTTGTACAATACAAACATTAACATATAGCCAAAATGGAAAACCGCGTGTTTAATAAGCGCGGAAGATTGGGTTGCAGCAGTTCTCAATAAGGTTTTATCTTTTCAAAATGTTCCCATATTACACTTCTTAAGGATAAGAAGGGGTCTGTTTAAGCATTCATGCAAAATTTTGGAGCTATTTTTATAATTTTAACATTTTCTAAGCCTAAAGAAAATCTGCTAAGCCTTTACTGAAATATCAAAGAAATCAAAACCCTGTGGGCGCCGTTAGACAAGTCAAGCGACTTACTTGGGTATCAACGGATGGCAAGGTCGTTCCATTCCTTCCAAATAACACTTCTGTACGAGGAAATGTGACAGATCCTTCACCCTCATCACCAGTAAACGTCTCATTCCCTATATCAGACGGTGCCTGCCGCTGAAGTGTCATTGTTATGATGTCACTTTTTAATGATGTCTTTTTCTGACCAGTCATCTTCGTGGAAAGCACTGTGGAACCAAGTGTGTCAGCCACCGATAAGATTGTATCTGTTACTTTCTTTGCCTGTTTAGACGGAAAGAAAAATGATGTATTGTTCTTAGAGGGCCAATAGCTTGTGTACATCCATTGTAGCATGCAGTCATAAAATGATGGACTATTCTAGATGAGCTAAACAAAATCAAGTCCTACAGCCTCACAAATGCTATATGAGTGACTTTCCTTAACGGACGTTGATTGCTATAAGAGTACTAGTACAATCCTGAATCGTAATTTTTCAAACTCAGTAATATTTCATAATCTTTTAAGCAAAGAAAATTATAAACGTGACAGTATTTGAATATCTGATCTTTATTAGCATAGATTATTTTGATTTTATTTGTCTGTTTTCTCCTCAGTTTTAGTTTCGATTGAGAAAATATATATCAAACACTCAAGGCAGTTCTTCACGTCCCAACCTCACCTCGAAGTTCCACAAAAATACTCCGCTACGCGTCGTATTTTAAGCTCTCTTCGCGGCATTTGGAAATGTGGTTAAACTCGGTTACCCGTGTTTGATATATTACATAAAGGGTGTTAACGAATTGGACTAAAAAGCATTTACATTGTCCAAATCTCTGTGGACGTCATCAGCTTCTCTAGGCCGTCTATTTCCTCTTCTTAGTCGGCCCAAATCTGTTCTACTTGTATGTTGAATACTTTGGTAGTACTGTTCCTCAGCTAGTCCTGTCGAGGCATTTAAAGTGTTCGATATTCCACGCAAAATATCTCCGCCTGCGCTTTGGATCAAATCTCTGTCTTGATGATTTCGAAGGAAGTTAGTTGTCTCGCTGAGTAAACTGGTAGCGTCCTCCTGTAGAGTGTTACAATATTAGATATAGAAATAGCTGACGGGCATTTATTCGTTGTTTTCTTTTTACGACGTTGTTTTCATAGTTATTATTTTATAACTTTTAATGAGATTATATTACACAAACGTTCAATTCAGCAGTCAATTAAGCAATTAACCAATGGTCTCTACCATTTCAAATGTACATTCCATTGAGAACATACGGCTACGGCAATGGCTTAAGGAGATGAAGGAATATTACCATTTTAGCTTTCTTAGCCAGATGGAATACCAGTCCCAAAGGAAGCCCATTACATACGAAAACTAACGCTCAAGAAATATCACGAAGCGAATATAAAAAAAGATCTCAAATTTGAATTATGGAAAAAGATGTATGCATGAAGGATCATCTCAGTTATGTACATGTAGCAAGTAGAACGAGAGGGACTGGGCCTAGGCCCAGGTGATATATTATTATGGGATCGGAAAAATCCCACGTGTTGTTGGCGAAAAAACGAAGCGAGGATCGATGAGAAAAAACGTGTTGTCATTGTAGTTTTGTGGTAGTTCCTGTACGAGATTGAGTAGAGTGTAACATACACAACCTGAGCAATTAGGTCTAAAATCACAACGTAACTCGGCTTGACAGCTCATATTGTTAGGACATTGCACTCCGGCATCGCAGAGTTCATAGGCGTTTCTAATCCCGTTAATGCCATAATTCTTTTCAGGTTTCTCAACTGCTCAAGTTGTGTTTCATAACTGCCATGATAATTGATATTATTTACAAATATGCAACTATTTGCTACTTGCCAGAGAGTCCACGGGCATTCTGGCCCTGCCCTCTGTTGCCATGATAACAATTGCAGTGAATTGCGTAACCTGGCTTTCATCTGTAATTTGCGCCCCAGCAATAGCTTGTAATGTGGAGTCCTTAGCCTGAAGCGATAAGCAATGCAACAAAGCAATACTGGACTGAGAAGATTTTACCAACACTGACTGATCTTGAATACTCACCTTCATATTTCGATTAAGAACAATGAAAACAAGTAAGTAAAGATGATGTTTATACATAACAATGATTATCTAAAAGATGAATTATTTAACATGACACGAGCGTGGGACAAAGAAAATATCTGAGTGCCCGACAGGAATCGAACCCATGACCTCCCGAACACATGGCGGGCGCTCTATCCACTGAGCTACGAGAACTCAAGGAGAGCAAGGTCATTTAACTGAGTTCATATGTGACAGGTGTCCTGCATACTGCTAGGATCAGCACTGTCGAATTCATCGTGAGTGTTGATAAGTCAATGAAGATGTTGAATGTTGAGCTCGGTAATGAAATGTGAAAGATGAATTATTCAACATTATATTCACCATCTTCATTAACTTATCAATGATTATCTAGCATTTAAACAGATGTTGTAAATGGTTCCTCGTCTGAAGAGGTCTCACTTAAGAATTACGGGCATTAAGGGAAACAGTGAGTTTTGTTTCTCAGAGAACATCGAAGGTCGCGGACTATTATGCGTTTTTTTATACCTCTCCCTATAACTAAAATATAGAACAAACTGCAAAAAATGTATTTGTTTGACGCCGGCTGGCAAACAAAATTAGGCGCACTATGAATTAAGGTGCACAAGCACCTACAAGTGGAAAGTTGCTCGCACTAGAGGGTTGGTGGGAGGAAACGTGACACGTTCGACTTCAATAGGGGAATCCTTGCTGACGTCATTGTTTACATTTTTTCTCATTTGCATAGAGCTTTACGTACAAAAGGAAACATGTTAGATATAAAATGACTCCAGGCAGCTAAAGAGCTAGTGGAATGAAATACATGGTGGAAGTTTTAACTCTTTGTGTATAATATTCAGGGGGAAATTGTCTTTCAAAAACTGCAAAATCTCTGGGTGGCAAAAGCGCTAAATGAGCTCATGCAGTCTTTGTAAAATTTTGAGTTTTTTAACCGTATTGCGCAAAAAGTATTCAATAGACCTGGCTCATATTAATTAGCAGAGTTAATCATACTTTGAACTTTCAACATTCAGAACTGATTTATTTGTAGCTCCATCAGAAATCGAACTGGTTATGCTAATGAGGCAAATATTGTAAACAAGGATTCCCCTATAGGAAGTTGGGAGTTAAAACAAATATATGTTTTCACCTCCAGCCGTGGGGAGGCAGATGGTGCAAGGGGTGTTTGTCTGTGTCAGAAATTCATTTGGAAGAGCAGGTCATTGAACTAAGAAATTCAACTTCCTATAGTGATTTACATAGGCCTGTTTTCTAAATTTTAAAATTCTCTTCTTTATATTAACAGGATTTGACTTTCGTGCAGTTAGTTTTATTTCCTTATTATTTCAGCCATTTTAATTAGTGATGTATTTTGTACAGTGTCCGCTCTGAACAGGTACATCAATAATAGTTAGGTTATTAACCCTTTTGTAACACAGTGCAACACAGTGTAAGATCTACGGTCAGTCAGTCGGTGCATCAATCTGGAATAATTTATTAAACTTCAAAAGTTTAAAACGGCGTCCCTGAACAACGTTGAAGGAGTGTATACTGAGCTTTTAGAAGAAAAAGCCCTTGATGTGTTTGCTTATTACAGGTTTTGTGCAGAAAATGGCTCAATATATCCGCTAAATGTAGGTTTATTTTACAGTGAATCTGGTGTTCGCTTAATATGGGGTCCGCTTAATACAGGTTTATAACCACCTTAAGATGAGGATGACCCTTGTATTTTTCAAGTTAAGACGCCAGAACCGTTGCCACAAATAATTTCTTGATTATTCTTGACACTTGAATAGCTAACATTATCAAGCTCCCCGTTCGCTTTCTTAAGTCTCCGTGTTACAAAGATCTTGCAAGTTGATTGGCTAACTTAAACGGACGTCCCCAGGAAGTTGTCGAAAGATTTTTCTAAAAGTTTTCAAGTCTGATTGAACAATAACTTTGTCAAGTTGGTATTCGTGGGTCATTTTCACTTGTTTGGGACTTCAAATTAACCAGTTCCTACCTTGTCATCAACACCTACACTGAGTACCGCAATTGAATGAGAAGCAGCTTCAGCAACTTTTCCTTCCTTCAGATAGTTTGAAATGTCTCTAGTTATTGTTACCGGTTGTAGTGAAGAATCATTCTGTGGCAATGGCTTAACCTAAAATTTTAACATAACACCCAGTTTAAGGAATGCCACATTATATGATGAATCCTTCTCGTGGCCTTTAAATGACATCTTCACAAGCTCTTCGTTTTAAAAGTAGTTTCCTTTCAATCCCTATGGATGTTTACCGATCAGGGTTGAATTTACTTCATCGGAATGTCTTTTGCAAGGTCTTTCTTTACTTTTACTGTCGCTTTTCCATAAAAATATTTCCAAACTGACAATTTGAACATTGAAACATTGAAACTCTCTCATCATCTTACACTGGTAAAATTTATAGACAGACCACTTTCCATGGAACGTCTTCTAATTCGAGATCATTTATGTCTGGATCGATTTGTTGTGATACAAAGTCACTGGAGAAACCTAATTCTAAAAGAAAACGTACCTTCACAGTTAAGATGTCAACCTGGCCTGCTCCTTTTTGGTCAAAAATGTCGACTTTTATAGTGATATTATAATCTTTTGACTTATTTCCTCGAGGAAGTGTTGTTGATATATATGGGCTGTTCTTACCACCGGCGCTTACCATACCACTTGAAGTAGCATAACTATAAAGAAAAAAAAAGAGAAGAAAAAGAGGAAGAAGAAAACAACGATAACAACAACAGCAGCAAACAACAGACAACAAACAAACAAACTACAACTACAAGAACAATAAGTTTTTAATTATTGTAACTCTCTATCGCGCGGTCTGCGCTCGTGCTGTGTTCTTGGGAACGACACTCATCTCTCAAAGGGCCTCACTTCACCCAGGTATTTAACAAAATACCGACGAATTTGATCTGGAGGGAGGGGAACCCTGCAACGGACCTGGCATCCTATCCAGGGAGCAGAAGAAATACTTCTCGGACATTTTACTGAAACCGGAAATACCATCCACCGTGATGAGATCTACACTTTAAACCCGGCGTTGACTTTACCTTACCTGAAATTGTATGTCAAGTATTTATTCTCATCGTACCATCCAGAACAGTCCACAGAAAAGTTCGTTTTCAAAACAAATCCTTCCTTTGGTTTTACACTGCATCTTTTCTTGGGAACAGAGAGAGGTTTTACAGTTGGAAAGGTCAAGTCATCTTCTAAAATGAGTCCTCCTTCGATTACAATGGATGCCTTTATCTTGTATGTGGTGTTCATCTCAAGGGAATACTCATTACCACCGAGCTTGCCGGCGAGGACTATGCTTGGGTTGTCTAAGTCGGTAAGTATTCGCTCAGGTAAGTCGGAGATTTGCACCCAAGACAGGCTGGAGCCATCTCTCTTAAACAGAGACCAGTTATGGCGAACGATCTTTCCGCAAATATCTCCAGCACAGTTGGATTCTATGACCATTTGCTTCTTGGGAATGACTGCAGGGCCACAATTGTAGATGCAACTGTAAATGTAAGTGATTATCAGTGTGAACAATGGTGCTGGAAACCCACATAGATGTAAGATAGAAAAATCGCGGAATGGGTGTCCTGTTGTTTCAAGGGTGACTTCTTTTGAGATTTCGCGCACCTCGTGATTTTCGTAGTAGTCTGAGCAAGTCTACCATTCTAAAGCAGATTTCTTAAGCCAGAGACTAACTCGTTGTTTATAGTTTATTTCATATTTTTATATGTTCACGAAAACGACTTTGAATCGGCTTTGGGATTTGGGACTTGGCTTTGGGATGTTAACCATGGGAACAGCTAAATTTCATTGGCTGTACTTTGATTGCATTTCTTGATTGGTTCCAGTCGCTACAGATAGTTCAGTATTTATCCTGTCGAATATTGTTCGCTTTTTAATCGGTGGAAAAGTACTCTGAAGACAACATCTATGAGAGCGACGCTGAACTAAGGAACCGCTATGTAAAAACACCGTCAACTTTTATTAATTGGGGAAAATATTCGAATCAGTCGCGCAGAGTTTGTTTCCGACAAACAAGCACGCGATTGCAAATGTTTGCTTATCATAATTAATAAAGGAGAATGGTTATGAAAAAGGTCTTTTTCGTGCGTTTTTGCTCGCATTTTTCGTCTTGACCGTGCACAAAATACAACAGCTGTTTACTACTGACCGAGGAGCTAACCAATAAAAACGATCTGGCTACGTAATTCATGCATAGTGTATGAACGCAAAACAAAGATTGTGCGCGTTCGTAAACCTTCGAACTTAAATCTTGGGATCTTTGTTTGCTTCTTTGATCTTTGTCGGGGCTCATAACTATTCCCCTCTATTAAATATCCTTGCATTTGTGCTTCCAGCTTAAAATAATGTACGTGAAAAATATGTACTTTTGCAAATTACCATTTACGCTTAAATAGTACCAGTTAATGTGAAAATATTTAGCACGAATTATTGTAAGTCGTAGTTCTACAGGGGTCCTCCATTGGCAACGACCTTGACACCATAATATATCTGTCTAAAAAACTTCGGTTGTTAATGAAGTTGATGAAAAATGTTTTTTTTAGCAATAGAAAGAGGTTGAAAGTCATTAGAGAAATCATTCAAGGTACATACTGTGTATCAAAGTGACGGCGTCGCACGCACTCATTAAAAAAAGTGAACGTTTCAAAATGTATCTAGATATGAAGACGATAATTACCTGATAACGAATGACGCCACCTCTAACCGATGGACTACCCTCGAGCTTTCCTCGCCATTTGAAACAAGAAGCTCAAACACGTAGGTTTGTCCTCCCTCCATTCTGTTTACCTCCACATTAAGTAAATTTTCACGACCACTGAGTCTTCCTGGACCGTAACCATAGCAACCACCTGATAAGTTTGCGTTAACATTTGGAGCATCAACCGGATGCGAATCATTTTTGGGGAATACTTCGTAACTTCGTCTGCAGAACCAAGTAAAGGTTAATGAACGTCCTTGTTCGGGATGTGGATCATAGGATCGGGAGCCATTTAAGGTAATATTCCCTTGTCCTTTAGTTGCAAAAGATACGCCTGAAATATTGGCGACAGGGGGGCGCTGCAAAAGCAAGGCGTAACCATAGTCATGTCCTATAATTCTTAATTCTGAAGAGATTCTTAAAAAGTAACTGACGTAATAGTAGGTGTCAATACTCGTTCTCCTTCGCATCGACCAAACGCGCTTATCATTTTCGATTGCTTTAGGAATAAAGGAGTAGAAATTTCTACTCTTTAAGTTTGCTTTAGTGATATGCCAGTATGAGAACGTCTCTGCTGAAGAACTGCATTGTGAATGCTGTACTTTTGCGTTAAAGACAATCAGGTCCGTTGTATAGAACACCTTCGCTTGGTCCAACGTCTTGCTTAAGTTGAGGTTCACAGTTGCAGGAAGACATGTGCAGTTAACTGCAAATTAATATTAGATGACAGGTTAGTTTGAAATGTAGAACACTTACCATGGATGGAAACTTATTTTAAGGAGCCACCTGCACCATTCACAAGGTTTTAGATAATCTACACAACTAAGTAACAATCCATTACAAAAAGAAGCGAAAGTAAACTTCGACGGATCGAAATCATTTGGACTCCATTATTAAGTAGAGAAAATTACGTTTGAGATGTTAATTGAAAGTGTGAACAGTGTTAAAATATATTAAACTGCATCTTGGTCTAATCAAAGCCCCGTTCACACTTCGCCGGAGAAATTTGAAAACGCAGCTTTATAGGCCTGCCGTCCACACTATCCGTCACGATAAAGGAGCTTTTCGAAAACGCTCTTCAAACCGAGGGAATTTGAAAACGCCGGCTTTGCATTTTGGTGTGGACGGAACAGAGCTTTTTTACTAAACGGTGACAACACGATAATAAAGTGATTTCCCTGCCCGGGTTTTTCACATCCACCAATTCAAAATGACCGGTTATTGTTGCGCGGCTTTCAGATTCCTTCGGCGAAGTGTGGATAACAGTAATGCGTCCGTAGTAAACTTATATAAATACTTTCGTAGGATTTGAGTCCGTCGGTGTATTGGGTTTGACTTTATTTCCACCAATGAAAACATTTCCAGACCAGTTTTCCTTAAAATTTTTAACAAACAAAACATGTTAGACAAGTTTAAAACACGATGGCGATGACGCGAAGGCTCTCCCACTGGCTCACAGCGAAACCTTTGTTATTTCTTTCATTGCAATAAAAATCTAAATACTCCCTCGTTTAGCTACATGACATGCATTTCACTAAAGCAGTTCTAGATTCAAAGGTTTTTCGGATTTTAGTGGTTATCACTAAAGTGGTCTACTCATCTGTCACATACTAAACATTGCATTAGGCCTTTGACATAAATGCTAGCTACAACAACAACAACAACAACAACAACAACAAAATGAAGACTTGTCACCTGTATCCAGCTCCTCCAAATAATTACTGTGAAACATTGGTATTGACTTGATTCCTGCCCTTATTTTTGCCATTAGCTGACCTTTTACAGAGGCACTGGTGCAGAACACCCTTATTTCTGCCATCGGTAAAGTTACGTCGGAAGATATGTTTCTGCTTTGTGCGCTTGAATTGAAGAAAAGAAATGGATGTTAAATTGTTCATCAATGGGAACTTTTAACGGTAGGACGATAATGTGCAGGAAACATTTAAGAGTTTATATGATAACAATAACAACAACAATAATCTTTATTTGAGCTCTTTTAGATTTACATTGATACAAAAAATAATTAATTTCAGTTTTGATGTTTTCAGAAAAACATGTAGAGAAGGTGAAGACACTGAGGTGTATTAAATGCTAATCCTGCTAAGTAGTTGGACCATGCTGAAACAAGGTAAAAATATAAAAATGGGGAATAAATAGGAAATACACCTTTGCAAGAATACAAACACAATCAAAAAGAAAGAAAATAAAAATTGGGTAAGAGTTGAGTATATCAATGCTCTGTTTTCCAATTCCCCATTTCATTTTAGGTATTTGCATAAAATATTGTTGTGAAATGCTTTTTGGAGGTCTGCATATTCCCAATACTATATCCCCCAAAATTTGGGGGGCAAACAGAGTGAAACATGGGGAATTGCCAGTCAATAGTTGGAAAATTATCGATTTTTAAGGATATTTTTTAAGGAAGTAGGACTTTGATTACAGATTTTGTTCTATAGAATCGCAGAGTTTAGAACCGTTAAAACGAATATTAAATTTATCGTAGTTGGTTCTAGCGTTGGGGTAATATAACATGATTTCCTATGACCTATTCTAGTGTCATTAACTTTGTTATTGCTTTCGAAAAAAAGTACTAAACGTGATTGGAAGTCTATTGTAATATTAGTCATACATAAATGAATCACCATCCAAATATATCAAATCAATTGCTTTGTTTATGAAAATTAGGACTGGAGAAGGTAAAATAAATAGGAATATTAGAATAGAATTTACTGCCATCGAAATCAGAGTATATTATTTCATTACTTCAGTTTGGCCAATATCCGGCTTTCTCAGGCGTGCAGTTATTATGGTGGTATGTGTTCATTGTTACCAAGTGCTCTTAGACCTGGTTTGTTAAATACCGCTGCCCTGATACCCTTTAGCTTGCTGGCGCGTCTCCTAGAGGAAACTGAGTAGTGACATCTCTTTCTTTGTTTAAGCACTTCATTCATTAACTGGACAGACATAACTTTATAGACTAATAACTGCATAAAATATTAAGGATATAAATTTCATACCCGAATCGCTGAAATTCGGCCAAGAAAAATCCAAGCGAGCCATCGACAATGCTGTTAAACTGGAAAAAAGCGTTAGAGATTTCACACGTTTTTTTATAATATCATACAAATTGAAGCATTATTGTAATAGGCCATTTCCGACTTATCTTGCGCCTCTGTTTCAAAACGAGTCTGCGTGCAAAACCTTTCATATGAAAATGAGTTAGGGTAACTCGGAAACTGTATTAATGGTACTACAATTCCGTCGGTGAGGGCTGCAGTCTTTTCTATGTGCAATGCTGTGATTTTTGCAGCATTAAAGATAAAATAAATACTACTAGGGAAACCCGGTTTACAGTGTGTGAACGGACTAAGGGAATACATTCATTTATCCCTCCCTTCCTTGCTTCCTTTCTTTTTCACTTTCTTTCTTTCTCTCTTTCTTTCTTTCTTTCTTTCTTTCTTCCTTTTTCCTTCAATAAACAACCAACCAATCATGTCACTTACCTTTGTCATGACATTAGCTTTCATTGTCTTGTATTGTTCAGTAGTTGTATTTAGGAGATCCAAGGTTAAATACTGCTTGATGATTATAAGCCACACGTCAAAATGATATACTGAAAGAAAATTGGAACAATAATCTTAAGAACTAAATCACGATTTGTGTACTCTCGTGCATTTTATCAGATGCCATTACAGTGTTGCCGTTACTAGACTACTATTTAAAATTTTATGATAAACAAGAAATCTCCTTGTTCTCTCTAACCACTGAAACTATTACTCAAAATTTCGCAATTTTTGCAATCATTGTTTTAAAATTGCACTAGGTCATTGCTATTAGCTGGTTCAGAATTGTTTTATTAAGTAAAGATGGAGTATCAGGGGAAGCCGTTTGTCATTTTCACTAGAATTTGAACATTACGAAAACTCACATTTCTTTCCATGAACCTCCACTCTGAGACAATTCCACCCATGGCGGTCCGTTGGATGAAAACGAATATACCGTGCTTGGACTGGTTCTGGTAGCTTGTGTTTGTTAACTGTAGTGGAGTTACCTTTTCTACGGAATTCCTAGGATGATTGAGAATGCCTACATAACTAAGTTGATTATAGAGCTAATTAAAATTAAAATCGAAACCCCCAATTCAACGAAGGGTAAGTTACCTCAGACTTCTTAACGGCTTTTACTTTAGTGTCTACGTACTGTATACAGAAAATCCTACATTTGACTAAATTTCGCTTTTTGCCATAAAATCGTATTTAATATGTACGTTATGATACACCTCGTGTAACAGAACAAACTCCTATCATGTCTAATATATGCTAATAAATGTTCTGTGTTCCTGCAAAGAAAAACCAAAACCTGCTAATCCCCATACAAGTTATATGAGTGCCTCACCACATCCGTTCCATTGTTATAGGCGTAAGTGATCCAACTACTTCCATCTGTTGAGAAGGAGAGCTTAAAGGCTGTGACCCATTCATCGCCATTTCTGTCTCCCTGTGTTTCAACTCCACAAACTGTAAACATTTCTCCAAAGTAAATCTGAAGCCAGTCATCATCACTGTCTTTTGTCCGTGAGCACCAGCCATCGCCTCTGTCACCTTGCAGCCGGCCGAACCGTGGCTGGTATCGGCCTCCTCCTTCCTTTGTGGAACTGGCTGTCATCTGACTGTCGGGAATTGCTTTTGGGTCCGAAACTCCGATGGGGTTCGTCAGACAATCGGCATAATATTCTGAATGGAAATTGAAAAACTGTAAGAATTATTGAAGGGGTTGTTTTACTTCTTAGGTTTCATGACACCTTTGATCATATTGAATACGGGGACTTGGTTATAAAACCTGGAAAAGTTCTCTTTTGTATGTTTTTTTTATCTATTTTGGGGAATGATCCTATACAAAACCTGGCAAAATACAAAAGGTGGCTATCTGTGCTCATATAACTAACCAATAGAAGCATTGCGATTATTGCAAACAACGACAGCCTGCCCGAACCCCTGATGAAATCGATATTTGAAAACTCCAGCCACGGCTATTTGCTCGGAGGGAAAGAACTTTCTTCTATACCACGATTTAACTCGCGATTTATGAAAGACTCACTTAGATATAAGGGATCTGTCCTTTGGAACATTGTTTTATATCACGAACAACATAAAAGTTTCTCAAGCTTTTTCGACCTTAGAATGCATGTTGTAAATAGGGCCTATTTTAAAGATTTTAACTTTAACGCCCTGTCGGCTTCAACAACCCGCCACAGACATAGTGACTTTATATACAATTAGTTTTAGTTAGTTTATTGTAATTATATAGTAGATTAACTTAGTAATAGTTCTACTTAGCAATTAATTTTTATTGTAAATCTAGGAATTGTAATCTAAACATTTAATCGTAATTTTATTTTTTAGCAAAGTTAAATTTAAATACACGACCCCACAAGCTCTTAGCTTAATTATCATCGTGTTTAAATAAAGTCTATCTATCTATTTATCTATCTATCTATCTATCTATCTATCTATCTATCTATCTATCTATTATATATGTAATTCACGCATAGTCAATTAGCAAAAACAAAAGATTACAGGGCCTCCCAACATAAATCTTAGCCTGTTTGTTTGCTTCTCTTCTTTGATGTTCACCGGGCTATCAATTATGCTCTGATTGAGTCTACTTTTGAAACAAAGAAAATTTTCCCGGGTTTCAGTCACTGACACGAAATCATCTTGATTGGACATTATTTAAGGCCAAGGTCTCTTTTTATCATTTTATCAGCGTTAGATTTGCTTTTTTGTTCATACTTGAAAATAATAGAACAAAACTTAGCAAAACAAGATCCAAGATCAAGGCCATAGTAGAAATAACACAGTGGTGACACATCAGTAGATTTTCATAGGTCTGTAGCATAACTGGTAACGAGGTTCAAAGCCGATTAGATTCCAGAATTAATGCAACTGTTGAGAGGTGTGATATTCTGGACATTGCGACAAGATATAATTACAGACTACGAAACAAACAGGCAGACGCACCCTTAACATCACCCCCTTCAATCGATATTTCGCTGTTGCTCAACACTTTCTTGAAAACCTTGAGGTTTCTTATGAATCCATGGAAGGTTTCTCCGCTGTCTTTCTTACTTCCTATCTGATAGTAGCTGTGGGAGTTGTTCATGATCCCATAGCTTGACAGCGCATTATCAGCAGATTTTGCGGCCTTCTCCTCTCCATTTAAGAAAATTGTAGCGCGTCGTTTATTTTGGTCCCACGTAACAGTCACATGCAACCAAATACCATAATTTACTCCTCTGCAAAACAAACGTGCGAAGTATTTATAGGTTATTTATAGGGTATTATGATTTATTATTACTTATGACGAATTTCATGTCGAGACGTGTGAAAATGTAGTTAAAAACAGTCTTAAGTGTTTGATATATCTTTTCAATCGAAAGAAATGTCCAAACACCGAGCTTGATGAATTATTAATGTTTGAGAAGTGTGCGTGAAACAAAGATACATAGCGTATTTAGTTATATCATGGGGCTATATCGACACGATTACTTTGCTGGGCAATACACCACTCGCAACATTCAAACAGAACTTTATCAGGGACGTGGCTGAAAGGTATTTAGGTTTGAAAGGAAGGGAAATGAAAACATTAGCTTTGAATAATTTTCGTGATAGGCAAAGTTATCAATCCAACTAAAATACAGAGCACGAGAATTGAAAAAATCCCGGCACATCCTCATGCACGGAGAAACAATAACAGCCCTTATTATATAACGACTATCAGTGAGAAATTTCTTCATTGTTATTGGCTGAGAGTAGGCCAATTTATCGTTTATTTTTAATTTGCACTGCAGTGAAAAATTAACGCGCGCGCTTCCGTGAAAATTCAATATCACTCATAGTGTGAATACTTAATTACACTCGGGAATTCTATTGTCACTCTCTTCTTAGGGATCAGCTCAGATATTATAAACGACGGTATTTCTGTTATTTATCTGTGCTGAAAACAATCCCATATACTTACCCGGTGTACATAGATATAAGGTTTTGTCCAAACTTGTTTTTAAGCTGGAAATACACAGCTTTCTGGCCGTCGTGAACCCAAATAGAGAACTGTTGAGGCGACGACCAATCAGCGAAGATGTAGCCAGGATTCTCGGCGGGTTCCTGGACCTTCACCCAGCACATTATCGTAAATGCAGACAACTCGTGAAGATTAACCGCTGGCACTTCGGCGTATGTTCCATTGCCATTCAAATACAAGGCGGTCGCACCATCAGCAGACTTGTAGGAAGCTCCATTGCGCAACCTGGGATTCAAATAAAAAGAGATATTATCATTGACAACATTAAAGGGACAGTTTCATGGCAAAGTGCACGTGCTGTCTATGAAAATATCGGAAATAACTGAGGCCCAACCACACTAAGCTAGAGAAATTTGAAAACGCACCTTTATTGCCACGGTTAGGCCTACTGTCCACACTATGGAACTTTTCTGAAACGCTCTTCAAACCGGAAGAATTTCGAAACACCCAAAACTATCGGTGATAGGTGCTCCTTAAAATATCTCCGGCACAGTGTGGACGAAAACAATTGGTGTGTTTTCAAAGTGAAAACTTTATTTTAGAACTTGTCCAGCTTAATGTGGCCGGGACATGAGAAATTTTGCCGGCGATTTTGCTTTGAATTTTGCACTCGGTCGCGAAAGGGCGCCGTTTTAAGGTGAAATTTCTCATTGGAATTTCATCTGTATGTTTCGACCTCATGTATCATTTAATCCTCGTTTTTATGGCCTTCCAGTGAATAACTCACGCATGCGCCAAGGCCAAATAATTAATTGAGTGCTGAATACAATATGTGATATTTTCTGCTTACATCCGTAGTGCTTAATTTTTCCGTGAAATTTAAGCATTACTATCTAGTGTGCAATAGGTTTTTGCGTGATTACGTCATATGTTTAAAATGTACCACCAAGTATGCTTGTTAAAAAGGGACAAAACAGCAAGATCATTATTTATATGACAAGACAGTGATATATACATCAAGATTTGT
>OMLO01000879.1_pt1 | contig 21625 bp, 7 predicted proteins | sample 1674811 | NCBI WGS metagenome assembly OMLO01 (sample SAMN06265003, study PRJEB25207) | coral metagenome | isolation source: Coral host | place: Mexico:La Bocana,Puerto Morelos, Mexico | collected 2008-11-13 | reverse complement strand
GTATCGGCTCTACTCTACTAAGCCGCTATTGTTTTATTATTGTAACAGCTGTTATTGTTGGTATTGTGTAGAAGCATTGCTTCTGTTGTTCTTTCCATTATTGTCTTACTCGGATGGTATCGAGCCATTCGCGTGAGACCTTACGACACCTGTTACACGACTCCGTCTGACTAATATGGCCGGGAAATAGCGAGCCGGATTCCCGCAAATTATTCCTGTCACATTTAAAAATTCAATTTTAACCTTATTTGGCAGTCGTGGGATTCTTCTTTCTCTTATATCTTCTTTGTTTTCAATACTAAGTAATTCACTCACAAGAGCAAGAAACTGAGTAACTGGTTTAGCTCTTTTGTCGTTCTTTCTTTCAGTGTTTGACTCCAAAGAGGACTCTAAGGCTCAGGCTACCTCTGCCACGCGGGCGCCGAGTCTGGATGGTGCACTGGACGCTTCTGAGCTTCAGTCATTCGCTTTTCAGATTGCGAACGGAATGGTAATGAGCATCCTCGTTCGTTCTGTGTCAACTGACCGTAGACCATCTATCGTGAAAACTTAGTCACCCACAAAATAATGTTACAAAGAAAAGAAAGCAACGCTGGTATAAGAACGGCTGGGCGGTTTGTCAGCTAAAATGAAGCTGATACTCTCGTTTTACCTTTTCGCCGTAGTTTGTTTTTCTCGTGTCTACTGGTTTCCCCGAATTAATTAACGATTTTTGTTTTTATTTCAGGCGTATCTCTCTGGAAAAGGAATAGTTCACCGGGATCTGGCCGCAAGAAACATTCTCGTAGGTGATGAGAAAGTTCTCAAGATTTCTGACTTTGGTCTCTCAAGAGAAGGAATTTACGTGAAGAGGAGCACGGGCAAAATTCCCTTGCGATGGTTGTCTGTGGAAGCAATGCGAGATCGAGTCTATTCTACTGCTAGCGATATGTAAGTGTATCTGCAATCTTACGATTAGTGATGTTCTCTTATAAGCCAAGATCATATCATTTCCGAGAAGCCTCTCTATCAAAGCGAGGCCAAGCGCAAAACCATTCATATGGAAACAAGTTTGATCTGCATATATCTGAAATCTCATTTTTATATGAAAGACTCGCTTTGAGAACGAGGCTTAAAGTAATTTCAAAATGGCTTATTCGTTTTCCATGTTTTGCTATTTTCTACCATACTCGTTTACACTGAGTATCTAGTAATGCTTTTCTACCCTTCGTTTTGTTGCAGATGGGCATTTGGCATCGTTTTGTGGGAGATTTGCACACTAGGTGAGTTTTAGCTGCAACAGATTACGTTTTCCATCGCAAAAACCGTCGTTCGTTGGAGTTCTAAGCTTTCTACTGCGAACTTTGATGATTGTTTCTGTTATCATTAATCCCGGAAAATAAAACATCACCTGCATAGCTGTCAAAGAAGATTTTTGTGACTACGCCCTCATAAATATATGTATCGCATTTCAAAACTAAACCCAACAACGTTTTGAGGCTCTCAGAGGATTCATTATGCCTATTTAATCTTGAGTCATAAAACGTAATTTTTAAAGCAAAAAAGAAAAAAAAGGGAGGCACAGTGACATGGCATGGTTAGTGAGCTCGACTCCGGATCAAGCCGCCCCTGGTTCGAGCCCTGGCCGGGGACATTGTGTTGTGTTCTTGGGCAAGACTATTGACTCTCACAGCGCCTCTCTCCATTCAGGTGTATAAATGGGTACCGGGGAATTTAATGCTGGGGGTAACCCTGCAATGGACTAGTATCCCATCCAGGGGGGAGTAGCAATATTCCTAGTCGCTTCATGCCACAGAAACCGGGATAAGCTACGACCTGATGAGCCACTTAGGCTCGAATGCAGACTTTACCTTTACCATAAAACGTAATTTTTAAAGCAGTGTTCCGTTAGATAGTTCTGTATGTCCGTCGTCAGTTAATTGTGTGTCTCCTGGTTTGAGGAAAACAGTTAAAAGTTCGATCCGTTTTTCTGCTCTCTCTAGGTGGATTTCCTTACCCAACAATTAGCGACATGAACTTGTTAAGCTTTCTTCTGGAAGGAAGTCGGATGGAAAAACCAAACAACTGCACCGATGAAATGTACGTTGCTACTTTGTGAATCAAATTACAATATTTATGAGTTATCTTGATGAGAACTTTTCAGTTAAACTGGCAAACGAAAGGAAATCTGTTATTGTCCCACAAGCAACTGCGAGACGAGACCTAGTTCCAGATTTCTTCTCGTTTTTAAGACGGCGAAATGAGTTTGGTACAAAAAATATTTCCCGCGCTTGCCGTCGGTTACGTGATTTCTCGCGCTTGCGTCGGTTACTTGTTTCCCGCACTTGGCGCCGGCTTCTGCCTCAACTTGAATAGCTTATGTAATAATTATTTGTAGGCAGGGTCCAAATGTTCTGCGACCTGATAAACGAGTTTATGACCTGACATAACATAATACTGTTCACAGTAATCATTGCTTTACATCAGTAATTGAGACAGAATTGGCAAAAATACACTTTCTCCTGATTAGTTTTCACTGGATCTTTCCCTAGTTACCAGATCATGCTCGCCTGCTGGTCACGTGAGTGTGAGGACCGCCCCTCGTTCCAGACCCTAAGTGAAGAGTTATACAACATGCAGAAGGAAGAACAGCCTTATGTTAATGTGGATCCCAGTCAGTCCTTCATCTTGCCGCCAACAGCTGGCCGAGGTATTATGAGTATCAAATGTGGACTGCATTTTTGGAGAATAGTCTTCTATACTCCAGGTTACACTTGTTGTATCGTGCGCACAAACCTTTTTTTTAATTTTATTTCAGACACAGTCGGAAACCTCATTGCTTTCAGTGACGGGACGTTTAGTGGGGAGACCGCTGATCGCGACGAAGTTGAAATGGTGGAGCTCCCAAAAACGACGGCAAGTATTATCTCCATGGTAACCGCACCTGAGCCCCAACGGTATTACAACCGTCTCGATAGATGTTGTCACAATCTTTGCCAGAAACTCTTTTTCCCTTTATTCGTTCAATATCTATCTAGCACCACTTAACACTGTGAAGGCGCAGTGGCCTCGTGCTTAGTGCGCTGGATGTCATGATCGAGTGGTCCTAAGTTCAAGCCCTGGACGGGGACATTGTGTTGTGTGATTCAGGCAACCCACTTTACTCTCACAGTGTCTCTCTCCACACAGACATATAAATGGATAGCGGTGAATTTTATTGCTGAGGGTAACCCCACGATGGACTGGCATCCCTTGATGAGGGGAAGGAATACTCCAGTATAAACCCCGGCGGCACGTGTGGGGCTTCTCGACCTTTGCTTTTACCGGTTAACAGAGAATATAATTATTAATCAAGGAGATTTATCCAGGGATCGATCACTAATAGAGCTGACCGGCTGACGGAGGCAAAAATCCATCTAGGACACGGCTTCCAACACAGTGGAACCTCGATTTAACGAAGGGCCATGGGACTGGAAAAATATGTTCCCTATCACGAGGTTTCGTTCTATCGAGGATCTTTTCCAGATATTTGACTATTGCTGGGGCGAAGAATGTTGCGCATTATTCTGGGATCTTGGCTAAATCGAGGTTTACTAGATGGAGATTCCGTTGTAAATATATTTTTCTTTACTTTTTTTCGGCAGAGCCCGGCCAAAATGTCGCTACAAAGTGAGCTATCACCTTCCAGAGAGGAAGAAAACGCTGGTTACGAAAGCTCCAATGATTCAGAGGATCTGTCGGCCTCGTTTGAAAATACCGCCGACAATGAGATCGGCCCTTCTGAACAAAAAGAAAAGCCGATTGACATTGACGACACCAACTTCATATTTGTGGTTTAAATGAAAGACTAAAAACTTTTTATTCAGTTTTATTACGTACATTAGTGCTTATCCGTGAGTTTTTGAAGTTGTGTACTACATAAAACAAAATGTTACAAATTATATAAGATAGAAAGTGTAGAATTGCTACTTTCAAAGGACTATCTAACTAGTGTTTACTAACTAAGCAGCTGGCAAGCTGGACGATCGGCTTATATGATGCGCTAGTCACAGAGTCGCGCTATCTTCATGTAGTATAGACTTAAATTCTATGTAAAATGCGTGTGACAAATGAAAGATAGTAAACTCGCAGCTCGGTGAATGATAAAATAAAATGTTACCACGAGCTTAGGACAAAGAAAAAAGAATCTGGGTCCCCAATCGCGACAGGATTGGACCCATAACGTCCCAGCTATAGACTCTTGGTGAGCCAGGCCGTTTTACTAGGCTCATATATGACTCGCGTCCTCAGCAACCTGTATCTGGGAGGTTATGGGTTCAAATCATGTTTTCTTTGTCCTATGCCTGTGGCAACATAGGCAACATAAAATGTGTCTTCAACTACAACCTGCTTCTTTTGGTGTGCTGTAACATGCCGGTTAGAGAGTTACGTAGGAGTTTATCAGTGTGTAGAGAAATGAAGACGCACACTCGATCTCCACTAAAGTGTGTGAAATAGGATCATGTGTTTACAAATTTTCAGTGCAGCGTAGGAGATAGAGAGAGTATTTCATCTTTTTGTGGATTATGTTCACGGTCCGCGAACTTCTCCTCAACGGCCTCCCTGTGGACAGAGGAAAGAAGCGGTTGTAGAGAGGTGGCCGTCGAGACGAACAGTGTTCGGCGATATACACTAATGGAGAGAAAGGGAAAAAGTTCTTTCCCAATAGGCTATTCACGACCCCAGAGCTGTCGCCTCTTTTGTTCAAGAAAGTCAAGATTTTGGGTCACGAATGCATTAACTAGGACCTTTCGAGTTGTTTTAATTTGTATCAAAATGTATCATATCAAATGAACGAAACAACTATTTAAGGTTATTTATTTATTGATTTATAAATAAGGACGCTATATAAGAGGTAATTGTGTGTCCGACCACGTTCTCTGTGAAGCTGAATTAAAATTCAAGTTATTCGTTCGTTCGCTCCGTTTGTTTTGATTGGGTAGACTCACAAAATTTGATTTTGGTTTCACGGCGATTACGGACGCGAGTCCTTTAACTTAGCGAGTGAGTTATTAATTTACAAGATGATATGTCGCTCTCCATATGTCCCATTCACCCGTTACTCTCTGAATCTGGAAGCCAGGAAAAAAAAACTAGTGATTGCGGTTGGAACGGCTTTTCGGAGATTGGTACGGTGGAGTGGAAAAGCGTGAAATGGCTTCGTGTACAGAAAAGAAAGTACATTATACACACTGTAACTTCACAATTTACGAAAATAAAAACATTTTACTTAGAATAAATCTGTAATATCAATGTAGGTCTCTACTCAGTCGTAAGCATCATGCTTATGATCCTTTGGACCAACTATAAGTTGTTTTGTTACTGAAAAAAAAAATCAGTGTATTTGTGTTGGAGCAGCTTCTTAGCAGTTCATTAACAGCCAGGTGCATATAGCTCAAATTAAGATTTAAGACTCAAGTTTGATATTAAGCTAAAGCAATAGGGACAATAGAAAACTTGTCTGAAAAAGAATCTGTTATTATCGTCATATGTTTTGATTGCAGCAAATAATCACGAATTCAAAAAAAAATAAATTAAGGCATCGAAAGCCTTGGACTCCACTGTTTTTCAATAAGTGAGAAATTCTGAACTGGGCTTGAAATCATACCTGATATAAATCAAGAAAAATCATAACTATAACATATCATAACATATCATAATAGATACGGTAAAAATAAGAGACTTCCTTATCTTGTCTTCTCTCTTGACACTTCTTTGACACTTCACTGACGCCATGAATTCAAAAGAAAAAACTTCATTATTTAAAATTAAGGACTTTAGATAGGACAGGTGTCTCGAATTGGCGAAAATTTAAATATATCTAAGCGAAAAAGCGATTCTTTAGAGGCTGATTTATATCTGTTGAACAAACATTCAGCGTTGGGCTGCTGTGATATTATTAAAAGTTTCGTAATATTATTAAAAGCTTTGCCGCCACAATAACAAGACAAGACAGCGAATTCTTGTATTTGGCTGGACTTATTAACGGCGGTCTCCGGCGAACACCTGAAATGAGACGAATAACGAATACATTTTAAAATTAAGCGGCACTCTAAAAGAGACGAAACAGAAACAAAACCGGCAGCAATTCAAGCCCTTTAGGAACTGATTGAGGTCTTCTTGAAAACAAAATTGGAGCCCATTGTACTTTCAGAGCTGTTGAGCTGAATGGTTTGCAGTGGATCTAGAAATGGTTTAAAAACATTTTAAAACTGAGGTAGGATTAGTTTTACACTGTACCTAAACACTTTAGAAGACTGGCATAATATTCAGGGTTAGGTTTTTCAAGAACTTTGTGTGTGCTTGCAAAGAACAAATATCTTTTTTTTGACTTACAACGCTTGCGTTGTATCGCCGTTTGAGGCCTTCAAAAACACTCTATATAGTTCTGAAGAGTTCAAAATCTTGGCTTAAAATCATGATTTACATCCAAGCAATTTGTACTTTCGTTGCTTTCAAACGGGAACTTAAACACAACACAATTAAGAAAGAGGCATCACAGTTTAGCGGATTATTTATGTGTTGCAACAGTTGGCATTATTGAAGAGAGCAAAGCTGACGTCTGAGTTTACAAAAAGAACTGAAACCGAAGAACAACGCCGAACAGAAGTTAATTTGCAGAGCCGAAGTTGGGCTGCTTTGAAGCCAAACTGTTGTTTTTAAGCATTTCGTACATATAGTGTGTTTACAGAAACTTAGATTCGTAAAAATAAATATTTAGATGACACTGTGCGTAAATGGTTTTTCGATGACTTATCTTCAGAATCGAACTCAGCACTTATGTAAAGTACATCTGATGCGAATGCCGAGTTCGTGACTGAACATTCAAAATTCTCGCTTCGGTCACCAAGATCTGAAAAATATACCAACCCATGAATTTGAAATAATTAGGTTCTTTCTTCGGAAGGTCTTTATTTTCATTTTCAAATTTTCTATTCAAGCAGAGTATATGATGTGGACAATCATTTTCTCTGCATATCTGAGAAAAATCCAAAAGCGGTTGAAAATCAATAATCTGGTTCAAGACCATCATCTTGCATTGCGTGTCAACAAATGTAAAACAAAGATTGGTCTCTTTACGTGAGCGTTTAATCTTGAACTTTAAATAAAGCACGTCAAGAGGGAAATCTTTTTCTCAATCTCTGAGACAAGTCTTTGCACAAGTGCAGGAAAATCAAACATTGGAATTCACAGTTGGCATCATGTCCGGATTTTCACACGCAAAATATATTCACAATGGACCTCCTCTTCCAAGAATAAACTATTCTTGCACTGCATTGAGCCTATGGACGACAAGAGATACTCAATAAAAGATATCTAATGAATTGCTAGTCTTTGATTTCAGAAAAAAACTCTTGAAAATTTATATCTTCTAAAACCATTACCTAAAATAAAAATAGGTTGGCCGATATTAATAAATTAATTTTAGTTTCGCTATGGGCAACTAGGATAATCTTATTTTATTTTATTCAATTTTAAGGTGATTAAAAATGTTCTACCGTACCATTTAAAATAATTTTGCAGTAGCAATGTGATAAAATAATTTATTTCGCAATAATCTTGTGCGGTGGCGGCGCCTTCAGCAATAACTTCAATCCGGGTGGAAAAGCTTTTAAATTGATTTTTTTCCTGATACAAATCTCTTTAATTGATTCCTCTTAAAAAGAGAAAAAGCAATATTTTTCGGATGATGAAGGAAATCACATTTTTTTTTGTCTCAGTAAGACTAAACTAATTTCTTTCAATTGAATCTTAAAATTCTCAATGTCTAGATCACGTGGCACGATATCTTCGATGTTAAATCCAACTTACGACGTGAAGCCACAATGAATAACATTCACTTTTTAATTTCTTTATCTTGTGTCCTTAGGCCTTTGATCTCGCTACAGAGCTACTTCTTTTTAATGTCTGATTCAAATTTAAATATAGCCTACACAGAGGCTAGTATTGTGAAAAAATTAACTAGAACTTTAAAAGTACAGCTTCATGTGGTGTCCCTGTGTCTCGATTGTTTCAGGCTTGACATGGTATCTCTGGGCATCTTCTCAGCGAACATAACAAATACTCTCAGCCTTTGACGTCATAAAAAGCTAGCTATTACAAAAAGCGGATAATTTAACGATATATCGCGTCCGGAGATATTCTTTTCGTAGATAGCAGCAGAGAGTGACTGCTCTTCAAACACTGAGACGTTATTTTGTAAAATCACCCTCAAAATTTTTATCACTTTATAAAGAAAAATATAGCGATTGCAAAAGAAAAGAAGGAAGAAGGGATCATACGTACTACGCTGACAAACATTTCAAAATCGAGCGATCGCTGTATAGAAGCAAGGAAGGTAGGTATCTTCGAACTATATCTACGAGAAATACAAAGTTAAATAGCGTTTTTCTAATCGAATGGAATAATTCAAAATGAATTTCGTTTACAAACTTTGAGCCGATGATCTGAGTTTTTGTTTTCAATTTTTGACGCTGATCTTGTTCACGAAATGTAGATTAAAAAAGCGCGAGGAAATTAAAATATGAGAGCATTACGGAATATTACGCTGAAAGAGCTGTGTTACAAATACGTGTTAAAGCTATCATCTTACATTGGTTGATTCTCTGTTACTCCGGATCGGAATATTTCTCCGAGCCTGATCAAAAGTATTTGTAATTTCATTATATTTTTAATTCTCGTTTGTGAATTTTTAGTATTTCATCAGTAGTATGCTGAGGGTAAATAACTTCTGAATATACTTTTTCTGTTTGGCTGACGATGTTTTCCAATTGTAACAAGAGAAATATGTCAGTATTGACCAATTTTGCCAAAAATATTATTTAAAAACAATTCTGCCATGTCATTTTTAGTTGAAGTCTTTTTGATACGTCAAGTGGAAAACGTTTGGAATAAAACTGAAGTAGGTTATACCCAAAAGGGATATGTTTGTTGCATTTTCAGCAATAAAAATCTCGAATGCGATCGGTATAAACATATTCACTAAAAAGTGCGAGAACTTTCAGAGCATAAATGTGACAGAAATAAATTTGCATCGCGCAAGGTCACAGAAAATCACGCACACACAATTCTCTTGTATTTACATTGTTGGCAATAACAAGTTGCACGCAAGACTGTTATTAAATGATAATTGTGCTATTTTAAAAGCAAAAGTAAATTCTTTCTTGTGACACTAAAAGCAGAATCTGGCTGATTTTAGCCTCGTTTTCTGTAAATTTGAATTTCCCAAATTTGTCGAAAATACACGATATGTTGAATCATATAATTATAATTACAATTGCTTCTTCCGCAAATTTTGACGTTCTTTGTGTAAATCAAATTCACCATTCTAATCTGAAGACTTGGAAGCCACATACAATCTAAACAAAGTTCGCATTCAGGATGCTATCGTGAATAATTCATAACTTGTACAATATCGCGAAAAACGAAAACACAGTATGCATTCAGCTGACCTTCGTTCTTACCACTGACTCTTTTCTATTTTCACCACGCAGGTCGTCATCACAGAGTCAGCTCGCAGAGGCAAAGCCTGACAGGATATTTTCATTTATAGTTTCCAGTCTCTCCCGATAAACCTTGGAACGCTGGAGTCGGAGGCGACTGTTAAGATTTTGTCATTGGTTCTGGCGTGTGGAGTGTTTTCCGTTGTCATGGTGATTGCTGTAGCAGTTCATCTGCTGTGTTTTGAAGAAAAAGGCGCGACAGTGAGAGCTGTTTTGCGAAAGAAAAGTAGAATTGCAAACATCGACCACAGTTTTGTCTGACGACAGGAATCACAGAAAATTACGTTGCCAAGTGAGATACTCCAAGGTCAATTGAGACACCTCTTTCAAAACGAGCTATTTCGCAGCAAGCTTTGCTGAATAGAAAAGCTATTTAATTCCTTAGCTTATTGAACCATAAAGCAGTTTTCAGTATAAATTAAACCTAGGAGAATCATGACTGAAATTTAGCCTTGAGTTTAGGTCTTAAAACATCATCAATAGCCGGTAAAGAGCACAAAACCGATGACCATCTTGTCATTGGATTGGCAAAGACATTCTTCACGGAGATAAGGAGTAAAACAAGGGTTTCTGAGAATCTAAACTAAGTTGAAAACTGGCGGACGCCTGGGTCTTCCAACTGAGTTTTCCTGCCACATCATTACTGGCCATGAGCCATGTAGTCCTAACATTCTTCATATTGAATGGAATCAATCATGGTTACTGCGCGTTTTTGCAGCAGTTCATCTCTGGCCACTGCGACATTCATATAGCTTGATACAACTTGAACAAGAGAGTAGCTGGGAAATTATCTCGAGCCGGCGAAGACGAGGGTTTTTCCGCGGGTACTTTATAGCGTTGGAGTCCTTCTGTTTCTCCACGATCATCTCCATTATCGCGCTTACATCATAAGGCCAGGGAATCTACATTTCTAGACTGTTCTCAAATATCTGGAGTGTTATCACAGTGTAATACACGGCTTAGGCTTCTTCATTTGCTTTATGATATAGAGGCAATGTAGCGAAAATCAATGAGACACGCTTTTTCTATGTTTTATACTCTGATAAAACATGGGTTTTGGACCAATCAGAGCACTCAGAGTCCTATCTATATTATATAAACTGATAGAACACCTCATAGATCGATTTATCATGCCGAATTTAGTAAAATATAAAGTTTCATAAGAATCCCAAACTTAGCAATTTTTACAGAGTAATGAATGCCAGGGGACTGGCGTTGCCCCCTTGCATGCTGATTGGAATGCTTTGAAAAAATGAGTTCGGCATCCCATATTTTTAAGAATTTTCAGGAGATTCTTAGGACATTTCGCATACTTACTAAATTCGGCATGATAAATTGATTGTTGTGTCTTACTTTTTGTTTCCATGAAAAAAAAAGAAAATAGTAAAACTTGAAGATCCATTCAGACGCCGGCAAATTGAAATCTCTGTCGAGGAAAGCCTTGACATATCTCTCCTCATAATGGTACTAAGGATTTCCGGGAGCAAATGTAACCGCAGCAGCGACAACAAAGGGAATGTCCCTAAACAAGTGTAATCAGCGTAGCAACGGCTTTACACGTGCCTTCTTGACAATTCCATCGCCGTTCAATGCACAACATGAACTACTCATGATCAAATTCAATGTAATCTGGAGAACGAGAGCAACAATTGAGAAACATATTTACCTAATGTATTTGTAGTTTTTATTTCTCCACTTGACGATATCGATGCAGTATTATTAAAAATGAGTGCAGTGAAAGGAAAGTGGAAAGAGCAAAATGTAGTAAACTAATTATACCCTTTATAGGTCTTTTGTAATTATAATATGCTATAGAATGCCCTTACGCAGAGTTCAGTTATAAAAAAAATTTCTGACAGTCAATGTGCACATCCTGAATGTGCCTAGAGTATCTTGAGATTCGTAGGTTAAACAGAATTTTTAACCGAGGCTGTCTTCGACATCCTCCCGGCGTGGTTGCTAAAACTCTCTAATGTCCTTTAGTTGAAGATTTCCTTAGTTCTCATCACTTGTTGTCATGACAACGTACTAACTGTTTCAAGGAGAAAATACAAGCTTAAGTCGATGTTCTTTCTTATCTTAACTAAGATGCAACTCATGACTATTACACTGCACTATAGTCAGATTTTAGCAAAATACCGATGAGCATGCTGCCGCTTATACAGTCTGGAGTTGCGTCGAGCCCGGGAGCCTTAATTTCCAGCTTTCAAACAGAACTGTAGTCGACGTTTTCAGATTTCTTGTGTCTGTATAAAACAGACCTATCGTTTGATTTCCTTTCTTCATAGCACAACAGGTGAAGTACCACTGCAATCACCATGACAACAGAAAAAAATCCAAACCCCAGAACCAACGATAAAATCTTGACCGTCGCGCCAGGCTCCAGTATTCCTCCTATGACCGCGAAAATCGCGAAGACTGTGTTTGAATTTAAGCCTGCTCAGTTCCTCTAGAATTTTAAATCTGAAAGTGAAAATGAAATGGAAAAAACAACGGTTTTAGGTAAAAATGCTGCTAAAATATAAACAAAAAACAGACCGTTACCCTTGTTTTAGTGCTAAAATCTAAATCACTTTATGATAACAGACTGGATTTCCATTGTTATTTTTTCCCATTATAACTATTGCAGTTAAATCTACTTTGCCTTTGAAAGTTGTAATAACAGGTGCAAGCAGCCGTCCAAAACAAAATGATTGCAAAACTGAAACACGCAGTAAGGGAACGAATTCATGACAAAAAAATTAAACCTGGAACAGCGGTGCTGGATTTCAGTTTAAGGCGTCATTAGAACAGCCGTACAGTGAGTTGAATATTTCGTATTCTTAAACATCTTAAAACAAAGAATTGCCGCACCAGACAATATTATCATGTTTTCTTTGTATTTGTGAACATAAAGTAAACACCAAAATGGAATAAGTTTCCATTATTGTCTGGACCGGCTTGCCCGGGCTTTTTTTTTCTCCGTTAATCATATAAGATGATTTCGTTCACCTTGTCTTTGTAAAAATATTTCAGACATTACTCTGCTTAAAACTAACTCATGCAGTCCTTGATTATGGCAATAAAAATTCATTTAAATATTCCTTTCTCTAAAGCGCAGCTTCCTTACTTTGACGGTTTTTTTCATTTTCCTCGATTGGATTTTTGTTTTGAATTTAAGCACGTTTAAGACAAAGTGGCTACTTAACTATTATCTGTTTGAATATTCAAACTTCGACGATCTCAATGATTTTCGAATTTCATATTTATATACAAAATTTTCAGCCTTTCTTAGACAAGCTCCTCATTTGATGTGACAGCACTCTTATTATGTTGAATAAAATTTGCAAATACGAAGCACTCATCACTTCCTCGATGAGGACGATCTCCACACAATTCCACTCATTTTAAATGTATATTTCAGTATCAGATACGTAATGTTACAAGCAAAATATACATACCAACCGTTCTGGTCTTTCACGTCAACGATACATATGCGAGGATAAAAATCGTGCTCTCGTCCGAAAGAGTGCTACGCAAAGCGTGTTATTTGCATGTGAGTTGTGTGTGCGGGTGTCCTTATTGAGAACAACGTGGAAACACATGTCTGCACCAATTATATTTCACCATTTGTGACGTTTTGCGACGTCATGGGGTGGAACTCACAAGCACTAGGTAACCGTAGATCCCAATGGTAAACAATGAAAACTGACGACGGGATTCTGTTTTTTACCGCCACACGGCCGCGCGCATACATAAATTAATTTAAGACAAATTATTGAGAAAAACCCAAATTATCTCTTCTTGTTTTGGATCTTAAATATTCTTTCAAGTCGTTTCTTTCAAGTCATTAATATTTTTAATAACACTCGTGATAAAAAAATTAAAGCATATTCTCACAGACGCATTTACAAATGGAAACTAATTTCTAATTACATGTTTTATATTCACTTTCAAGTTGAATGATGAATAGAATTGTCAACTAATCCTTTAGAAATAAAAATATAATGTATTATTCAATAGGAAAGTGTTTCCCCTACTTGATTGCTAAGAACTGAAATTTTCAAAATAAGCAAATTACTGTTACCCTAAGAAGTTCTTTAGTAAATCTTACAAAGCAAAGTGTCCCTAAATGTTTAAAGGATTATTAGCTTTGATGCAAGATTAGAAAAATATAGATAGTCATTTGAAATGTTAGAATCGGTTGGCATATTGTAGCGCCGATTTTAATTGTAGTCCGGATAGCAAGCAAACGTTTTCAGTCAATCACTGACAGAAAAGACAAAATATTTATATTTCGCCCTAATATGTGTCCTTAACTTTATTTGACGTCAGCAGTTGTTAATACAGGATGTGAGCCCATGGTGTCTTGATGAAGAAGCTGAATATCATCCACCCAGGCATATTTTCATTCGTCCTTCTGGAAGCGAAGGTCAGTTCAATACGGTTCCATTCTATGTGTGAACGGGTTCGTCTTTGTTTACAAACTCACTGTGGAACAGATAATAAAGAAACTCGCGTACTCCGATTATTTGAGAGAGATTTTGGTCTTAGAAGCTGGAAACACATAGCTTAAAATATCTTCCTAAAACAAGCAGTTATATTTTTACAGTTCGACTCCCTTCCCACACAGACACGCATCGAAGCTTTTGTTGGCAGACGCAATGAATAAATAAAAGAAAGAAGAACAATATATCCTTTGTTAGAAACTGTTATGTATGATATAAATTCTGTTGATATTAATTGAGAGATTTGTCAGCTTGTGATCGTCCTTTTAAATATAAGATAATTTAGTAAAACTAAACGAAAAGCCTTTTTTTCCTGCGGTGTATCAAAGCAATTCGTCAGTTTTGCCATTTGGCTGTACACCATATGCCATGTTGTGTGGAAAATTGATCATCATCTGATGATTAGTTTTATGTTCGCTTTATGTTCGAAATCTTGATCATCCCTGTTCCTTTTATGGTTTCTTTTTACTTTTAGCCCCTATGCGAATTTTCTTCACCATTTTTAAACTGGTATTTGAAATTTCGTCCGTTTTATTGCTTAATGTAACCGGAAATTCTTGGCTCCCAGTCAAATGCCAAAAATCTTTGCAGGAAGCTTATGATCAATTCATTTTGGAACGTTTTCTGCAAGTATGTATGACAGGAACACATCATTTACACTATGTTTGTAAAAGAAGACTTTTATTTTGATTTTATTTCAGGCCTATTTCAATTGATTTAAATACAAATATTGTAATATAAATTTGACAGTTTATATTCAAACATATGTTCAGCGTCTTTGCGCTCTGTAATTGTCATACAACTCTATCATTGTCTTATAAACTATTGTTCTCAGTCCTCGTAGCTTGATTAGTTGTCTTACAGGTAACTGGAACCCGTAATTTATATCTGTACTTTTCATAATATAAATATGATATGTATATGCTATATCCTCAATTCGACCCTATACTGTGCTATGCAGAAGCGGGACAGTAAGCCTTGATAGTGCTGCCTTACTTCTATTTGACTCTTTGACTCTCGATTCTCGGCTTTAGATGTGGCGTCTAATTTTCCAGGTTTTTATTCCTATATCTTATTTCATCAATTTTTCAGTCCATAACCGCATAGATGTGTTTTTCAAAACTTGAACCCAATCCTCCCTGTTGGTTTCACAAGCTGCGAGGACTGGAAAGTAGCTCGCGATTATCAGAACAACTCTCGTTGATGCCAACTTCTGTAGTGCGTACTTTTGAAGTACTCGATTCTACTGAATTTCCCGCAAGTAACCTGCATTCCTTTAACTCTCTCACTTTTTGGAATAATTTATCACTTGTTGACCTGGTTCTAACGCCACTCTCCAGCTTCTTGATTCTCATCTTCTCGTAGCGTGACATTTTGTGACACATTCCTAATGATAGGAAGACGACCGTCAGAATCAACACACTAGGTGCAACAACGCTGGCCACTCGCATCGCAGGCATCGACGATGTACATTCGGTGGCGGTTTCGTCAACTTTTGGCGCATGCTCTGTTGCGTATACTTGAGGTCTTCGTTGATATGTTTTGGTGGCTTCTGGAAGAATAAAAAAAGACATTAAACCATAGATAATGCATTTAGCGTTGTTTATCCATATTCAGCTGTGAGAAAAAGAATAATAACGTATACTTGATATTCAGGAATTAAAAAATAACGACTGTTTATTTATTTGGAATAATGTTTTGAATAGTGAAACGGTTCCAATTAAAAGGAGCTCAAACCTTAGGTGAGAGGTACGGTGAAATTTGTGGCGGTTTTAACACGATTATCGAATCTGGCTGAACACAAATAACAGAGTTAACACCACTACAACTCATTTCGAAACGAAACGTTTCTTTCATTCCGATTTAACGCCCACCCCCTCGGATACAAATTCCACTGCCTGTTTATTAGCCCATCCAAAACCCCTTACGAAGTTAAAAAAGTCCAGGGCGTATAAGCAGTATTACAGCATTTCCTTCATTCAAATGTCAACTCTGTATTTAAAGAATAAAAAATGGGATTCAGATCGGTGAAGCTCTACCTCTTTGCTATACTTACTTCTTAGCATGTTGGGCATATTACACAGCTCCGTATCACAGCATATCATTAGAGAAGACTCCAAACACGCGTCGCTTGAATTCAGCGCCTCACTGCAACCGTACATAACGCTAGTCGAAACGTTCCCATCGGCACTTGCTTTTTTTGTTAGTTTGGTGAAACACTGCTGACTTGATTTACAAACAGCTTGTGGGCAATATGGAGAATTGCAGAAACATAATATGTGAGCTATTGAAGTGAAAGAACAAAAGTACCAAGGTTAAGTCAAAATTTTCTTTAGTTACGAACTCGGTCGCCAATGTGTTGGTGTACTTGTGTTTAAAACTTATCAAGAGCATACTAAATTCCGCCAAGGGTGAATACAACAAAATCACACAAATTTAAAATACTAGATACTTCTACTTCAATGGAAAAATTCCCTTCTAAATTTTGTTTTATATCCTTGGGAAAGAAAGTTCTTTAGCTACTACTTGAATATTACGTAATCTAATTCAATTATAAAGACTCAAAAATATACAAACAGTTCGCGGAAGTGTATTTTTCATTTTTCATGTTTATTATTCTGCTAACTGTTTTAATATCTTACACAGATTTTTATAATAAGAATTTTATTAATTTTTCCTCTCCCTGCAGTTGATATTCGCATTTCTCTGCCGAAGTTAAGCTGAACATATTCTTGAGTACGTTATTAGATTACGGGGTATTTTACATATTTCAGTTAAAAATATGTAAAAATAAAATAAAACGGAAGCGACCACCAATTTTTAAATCAAATTTTTTTAAAACGATCAAATAGTGCTGTATGATGTAAGTATTGCATTGCGTGCTATACTTTTCAATGGTAAAATAAATATTGTATATTTATTGTAAATATTTTATCCTATCATCACGAAAAAAATTGTTCTTAACATGTGTATTGTGAATTACCAGTTTCAACCTCAACATTGTTATAAAAAAGATTCTTCAAAACAAAAAGAATGTTGCTTTGCAACGTGCCAGAAAGTTGGGGCGGTTGCGGAAATTAAATTCATGAGAGAGAAAGCTGAATTGTAGTAAAATCAAAATGGCAGCGTCAACTACCCTTATCAATGAAGAACTTCAAAGGAGTACTAAAAGTGTTTATTTTTATATTAAGGTCAATAAAAATGCACGTGTACAGCATGGTAAAATACTTATGAAAACAATGTAAAAGTGATAAATATTAGTTAAGGTAAACGCTAAAAGGTTTTTTGACCTTCTGCATGGAATTATAAATGACACTTGTAAAAACATGAAGGGCTTCTGTGCGGGAGCTATTAAATGGAAAACAACTGAATCCCCTTTCTGTCAAGTTGTTTTCATGAGAGCGGAATTTAAGCTTGCAGCTGTCTGTCTGGATCGACACTCTAGCTTTTATCTGAATAATTTTTTCGAACAGACAAAACAGAATTTTAACTGGGGAAATAGAAATTTAATATTTCTGCTAGTGAAAATAATGTGGTATGTCGCCATTGTGCTGATTAAGCCGGGTAGGGAGCAAATGTGACAGCGACGATCTTTTGTTTGTTCGTTAGATTATTTTTGGCGGTAACATGGATCATTGTTGACTCTCGCAGTCACAAAGAACTGATTTCAATTGCTTTAATAAAACTATCAGCAATATAGATTGCTGATCGGTAGCTATTGATGGAAGGAATCAGTACTTAAATTTTGCAGGCTTTTTCTACGCCACTGGTCAGGTTTTCAAAAACTGACGAGCCACTTATACTCAGTATACTTTCATTTAACCAATAAAAATGCGGGTTTTTGATAAAAGAGCAGCAACTGTTTAAATACTATTTAACAATGCATCTTTCAAGATTCAACAGGCTTCGCTGTGTAAAAGAGAGACCACAAACTTACATCTCTTATAGGCCGACAAAATCAACATAAAATACTAGTCTTTCAAGAGGTACACCCTTCACTTCAAAAACTCATAATCTTGTTTTGATTATATTCCTTGTGATTGCACTCTGTTAACTGGGCCTCAATAAACAGAAATAGCTTGATTAAAAGAAACCCTGTGTATGTTAAATTAAACCCCAACCGCTATCGGCTGCATCGTGGAGTCAAAAGCTCCCGGAAAGGCTATCACTCGGTCACTGCAAAGTCAGTTAAAAGAAAGTGAAATTGCGTAGAATATCAATATCAGCTATTTGAATATTTTATTTGAGTGCTAAAAAAACTCTTTATGACGCTTTTCCTAGGTAGGTAAGAAAATTTACAGCTAATTGTTAACTAACCTGTCACAGTAGGGAGTATTATTATAGACAGCCAAAAGATTCTACAGTTCAACTCTCGTGCCCGCATTCTTCAGCTCCAACAATAACACACGACCGCAAACAATGCTTCCTTCTCCGGGCTACGCTGCGTTGAGAAAACTCCACAAATTGTGAAACAAGATCACAGTTTTAAATTACGTACCCGGTAAATGCGAGATAGAAGACCGTAGAACTGGGCTAGGATTGCCGTGTTTGCCCGCGAGCGGCTTCTAAGCTCTGTTTCAGAAAGGTACGACGCAAGCTGGAAAACAACAGAAACGACAGTGGCTGAAACCGAACAACCAAAGCTCCGGCGAAGAAGCTGAAGTGTCTCCAGTTTCTGTAGGTAGCACGGTTGTTATGGTTTGTGTGCAGCCCACGTGATAATTTGACCCGAACTCCAACACGTGTTTTGTCGGTTTCAGCCAGCCCGTCCGGCGCCTTTTGCAAAGGGACATTTAATGGAGGAAGGATAATTGCGTTTTCTTTCAGAAAATTTATAAATATTAAAACTTTTCCAAGAGTACGGTATAGCTTGTAGCACTGGCGTCAAGCGGAGAGTACCTAGAGGTGGTTGCAAATTATATTACTTCCTTTGAACGATAATTTAATTTTTTTATGTCATTTCGTCGAGCTACTTTACTAATAGCTCGCTTCCAAAATAGCGTTTGTAATTTCAAAGAAATTCGACGGGTTTTTATGTGTATTTTAACATAATACACACCCCAGTTCTTTCAGTTAGCCTTGCTCTAGGACGAGTGAGCGCCCACACACTTGTTAAAATTATTTTTCTAAAATAAAACAGCATCTTAAAAAGACCGCATTAGGAATGATTTTCATGAGTTTCATTTATTTTTTTTTAATCTTCGACAAAGGGCGCCGGTGTCGCCTGCTTGCTGCCTCAATTGACATACGCGCGTGATTTAGGCGGGAAAATTGTCTCTTTGGCGCCAATTATAGTGACAGCGCTCGCGGCTACAAGGAAAGCACTGAAATTAGCCAAAGGAGTCTGCTGAGCGTGCCAGCTTGACCAATGACTGAGATATTCAGCTGAGCGATTTCTTTATCAAAAGACCGAGAGGACCTAATCGGTCATCAAAATAATACCACGTGACACGTTTGTTTACTAAAGCGAATGTATAACATCCGAGAAAGGTTTAATTGTTGCTCGTTTTCATTTCTTACATCTACCTTTATAGAACTTCTTCGACGGTTTTTGATGAATATTTAACATTTTCAAGACATGTTTATGTATTCTTTTAACGAATCCTTCCGATTTAATTTCTAAATACGAACATGACTGTTGGCCGGAAATGTTATAATGCACTTTTTCCGACACAACTTTCATAGCTACTTAAAATCCAGCTTCCTTAACAAAAAGCAAATAATATTCTAGTACCGTGAATCTCATATTTTGTTAAAATGGGCGAAAGTAACATGGCGCAGATTTAAGCATGCAAAGCTTTTTCTGAAACTTATATTTTGTCCAATTTGGCATGCTGAAAAACGGAGAAAGCAATGTAAATGTGGAGAATTTTCGTCGATGTTTCATTAAACTCGACCTTTCGCGAAACCCCTAGCTGAATAATGAATTTCAGTTCCAAATTGGCGGCCGCAAAACTCAGTTTCCTCAGCGCTGCTGGAATAATTAATCTTTCTAAATTACCAAACTTGTACCTCAGTACTTCCAGCAAAATGATTTATTTATATCAGGATTGATGTTGGATCAAGTCGGTACTAAACGATGAAAAGGTGTATTTAAATATATGTTAGCAGGATTTCAAACAATATTCAATATTCACCAAGTATTGTATTGTTTGTTACCAGTCAAGTTACCATAGAACAACACTAACTTCAAAACGACAAAGTGCTAGCTAGTAAATTGAAACCGACTGAGACTTTCCGAAGCCACTGTAATTAATTACAACCGCTCTTTTATTTCACTGTGGTGAAATGAAATACAGTAATATTTTGATGTGATAGCAATTTGAGGTAGGACCAAAGAATAACATTTACTGTTCTATCTGATAAGGTTCGAGAGAACTCGGAGACTCAATATTTCAAAGAATCTAGAATCTCTGTGATGCCGGCGAAGCTCGGCGAAATAAATACACTTTTGTAAAGGGTGCTGATCGAACTCCGTGATAAAATAAATAAACCATCGGTGTCGGTATTGTATCTCATCACATGCGCGGCATAAACTGACAACTGATTTAAAAACTCTTTAATTATATTTGCCTCTTTGGAACATATTGTATCTACAGTCCCTCATGTTATTAATTTTTTTGTTAAAAAAAACCCAACTACTTAATATTTCACATTATAATATATAATATTCAATATCCTTTCTTTTTTATATATAATCCATTAAAACCTAAACCAGTTTAAGACATCACACCAAAATTTCCACCGGCATCTAAAAATTAGGAAGAATCCAAATTTAACACGGATTTTTCCAGTTAATTCGGAATTGCTACAAATAGGAAACAAAACATTCACGATTTGCGGAAAGCATGGAAGTGGTTACCAAAACACTATTTGAATTGCGGGAAAGATATCTAATATAGCGGGTATATCAACGCTTTTAATCTTATCTGCGGCAAAATTCTCAAAACCGATTGGTTATCAGTACGCTCGATTGTAAAACCTTTATTGGACAGTTAACGCATCATGCCTGTTATTTACGCGCTCTGGACAGCTGCACTTCATACGTAACTCGAAAAATATTTCTTTTCTCATATGAAACTCGACTCGTATGTCGTTTTTTTTTAATTTAAAAAAAAACTCAAACTTTTCGTGGTTTTTGTGTTCTAATTATTACTTCAGGTAGTCGACCGTTTTCACACTAACGTTTTCGCCAACCCCCCATCCCCGCCCTAATAAAAAGGTGTTTGTGCTTGTCAAGTTGTTCTGCAATAGCATACTCTCGAACACCCTCAGTGGCCGACTGCTATCGTTGGCGCTTATTCCTTCAACCTTAGTTTGTTTATATTGTTTGCGTAAAGCTTGCTGAATGGCTTGGAGTCCTCTTAGTTCTTAACCGGTACTACCAACCCAAACAAACAAGCTTTAAACTCATTCGATTTAATAACATTTTGCTTAACGGAGCATAATTCTTCTGGATAACGTGATAATATGATGAGCGAAAGTACTCCGATTAGTCTTTTGTACTTAGGACTAGGTTCTAGCGAGAAGCTTGACCATTTAACAAATTGACGTCCGTTTTTATGCGTCTCAGTCCTCTTATAGATGATAAATGCGTCATAACATTGTCAATCAATT
>OMLO01000877.1_pt1 | contig 21640 bp, 7 predicted proteins | sample 1674811 | NCBI WGS metagenome assembly OMLO01 (sample SAMN06265003, study PRJEB25207) | coral metagenome | isolation source: Coral host | place: Mexico:La Bocana,Puerto Morelos, Mexico | collected 2008-11-13 | reverse complement strand
TACCCCCCTCAAATTGTTTGCAATGCCTGCCGAACAAAGATGTAGACCGGGCAAAGGCCCTAAGCGTTTGGATTTTCATTGCAGAATCTAGAGATGATTAATTTTCCGTTTAACGCGCGTAGGAACCAAGCTTTCTTAATTGAGAACAAAAAGGTGTGAAGCAAAGTAAGGAACAAAAGACTTGTTACGCAAATGCTGGCGGAGAAGAGATAGGAGTCTTGCATCCGAACAATGCTACAATACAAGATTACAAGTCGTCAACAATACAACAAAGAACTTCTGAATAAGACATCTTGCACCTCGAGTTAAACGGTCTTTTAAGCTTGCTTATCTTTAAAATTGAAAAAAAGAAAAGCAAACTAGCAAAGATGATGCAACCAATTTTAAAACCAGATAAGCCTCTTCCAAGAAGAAGGACTGACGTTCCCGGCAAGGCGATTTTCTTTCTTCTTTCAATCCTGGCTGCGCTAACATCGGCTCTTATTTTGGCTTTCAAAAAGGATAAAACGTAAATCGCAAATTTAGCATGTAGAAAGCTAAACTTTCGATGATAACCAAATCTGACGGTTAATGGCAACTGCGCTGCGCGATTTTGAGTCTCGTAAAAAGCGAATCTCGGGTCTTTAAAGAGGCAGCGCAGCTCTGGATTTGAAAAATACCTCTTAACACTCAATTACATCAAATCAGTAGAACAATACAAACACATGCTACGGGGGTATTATGTGTGTTTAGCTCTAGACACAATAAAAATACCTCAAGAACGGCCGCGTCTGCTAAGTAACGGCTCACTCCGGTAAAAACACAATAGAGCTGTTATGGGGGTAGTGATAATAAATCATTCTCACAAAACGGCGGATTTGACGGCACTAATATTGCTCTGAATTGTTATTCAAGCCAACGATCAGCAGTTTCAAATGTGTGGATAAACTTGAGACTCTTGAGGACAGGACGCTTGCGTGTGTTCGCTCGCTCGCTGTACTTACGTGAAGACAATTTTAGGCAGACTCTATTTGCTTTTTATAATTCATCGCAGGGTGGTCGTATTAAGGAAGTGAGTTTATGAAGAAAATATAGGTTGGAGGCGCCAAAGGTGGTCGTTCGACTTCATGGCTTAATGAGATAAAAAGAAACTAACTTGGCGCATCAAAACAAAGTATCTGTGTTGGCGGGATGTCTGACTGGCAAGGTTCGGCAGTTAAGTTTGTTATTAGCAAGCAACACCGGTTGCCATGGACCTAATTCAGTTATCAAATAGGCCGTCTAATTAAAGTGATAAATCAACATGACAAATGCGCAATATTTAACGATGTCGCCTTTCATTGTTAGTATTAAAGTAACCTCGTCCAGAAGTTAGATGGGCCGCAGCGCCAGAAACGAAAAATCAGAACGAAAAATGGAGAGAGGCTTTGTACGAGGAGCCTTCCCGCGCCACGCTTATCTTAAATTTTTTTCGCGCGCTATTTTCCGTGCTGCGCCTTATCTAACTGAACGCCTGGAAGCGTTCTGATAGTCAGGAGATAGTCCTGAGGGAATACCGCCTAATTATGAAGGCAAAAGACTGTAAGAGAAGGCGTAACGAAGGTTAATGAAGTCATCAACACTAACGTGCAGACGCAAGAATTTTTGCGCAAAAAGTCGTTTCCTTGTTATTTCTTTACTTCGACAAAAAATGAGTGTTGAACATACGTTAACTGTTAAATGGTTTAAGCAAGAAGGTAGTCGCAGATTGATTGGCTGGAAACAGCTTAAGATAACGTCTCATACATTATCACGCATGGTAATCGAAAAGTCCCAAATCGAAAAGTACCAAATCCCAGATCAGCGAGGGAGTACGCGTGCTCTGATTGGTTGAACTTCATATTTAAAATAAAGTTTGTATAACACAACTAACATATAAGAGTTCTGATTGGGTGAAACAGTGGTTTGATTAAAGCACAGATTAGCAGGGTAGTAAATATGCTCTGATTGGCCAAGCTATTAAAATAGCGCTTTAAAATACAATTACAATACGCGCAGGCTCTGATTGGCTGGCAATGTAGATTGATTACAGCACAGAATTAAGAATCTTTAAAAGAGTTGTATTTAAGAGATTCAGAAAATCAAGAAAGAGTGCTTACGTTCGTTTTTTCTCGGGGCCACGAGATTTGGAATCCTAAGGCTTCGACAAAGTCCTTCAGTCGGCCATATTAGCAGCTCCTCGCCCCGGGCCACTCTGTCAATGGTGCGAAAAAAAAATGAGCCATCGCTCAAGAACACCTCCACATTTTGCTCCTCGGGGCAGCGAGCGAAGTTCATGAAAGGGACCCATGAAAGATGGCGGTCCACGACCCAGATGAGTTGTCCCCATCTATAAGTTACCTGGGTTAAAAAGCGCAGCAACAAAAAGATTAATACGAGAAATATGTTAAAAAGGTCAATAAGGGAAACTACAAGCTTTTTAATCAGAGGCGTTTTCAGTTATTTCTATTTGCACCCACTCCTAACAACCATGTCGGAGCTATGTGACTTAAATTTCTAGCTTTTAAATCAGATTTCAAAAGAAAATTTTGATGATAGAGATAGAGAATAAAATGGCATGAGAACTAACGAGCGATACGTTTTCTGAGCGAAATTTGAGGAGATGACGATCTAATCGAAAAATAATATAGGGATCAGGCCCTGATCTGCAGACCTAAATAAGAACTGGTACTCTAATTTACAGATCCTTCCACGCCCCACAAGTTATCCAATTGCATCTATGCCATTTCCATCAGGGACGCGTTGTTCAAAGCTCGATGTAGATATCTCAGGATGATCACAAAGTTTGATTTTAAGTCAGGAGCCATAATCAGGAACGGAGACCGTACGTGTAAGCAAGTTCCACTTCTGGCGGTATCCAGGCATTCGCTATGATATGGGACAATCTGTCTATTTTTAGAACAAATTGCGCCATACACGCGCGTATTTTTGCGGATGTAGCGCGGGAAAATGGTGTGCGAAATTCCCGAAATTTTCTATAGTTTTGTTTCATAACTCACTACGTTTTTCTGTTAGAATTTTGCTTAATTTCGTCGTACGCTGCTCCAATTTGAGCGAAGTAAAACAGTGTCAAATTTAGATATGTCCCGCTTTATATATATCACTGACCAAGCTGTGTTCCGCTATTTCTTTTACAAGAGCTGCACATTACTCCACTCTATATTTCCCATATGTTGACGATTAACAGCTTTTCCATAACACAGCAAAAAATACGAGAAAAAAATATACCTCGGTTGACTTTTAATCCTGAGGTAACATTAGACTATCACGATTAACCGCCGGCTTCGGAGCCAAGCCCATGGCTGACTCAAGCTTACAGTTTGAGGCAATGGTAAGATGACATTTGGTGTGTACCACTGTGTTCCTAATTTTACGAGGACTGCCTGAAACCGCGGCGCTAAATAGCTGTTTAGGGACGGACTTTTTTTAATAGTGGGGGGGGGGATTGGTTATGAATTCGAAATTTTTTTCACTGCTAGGTTTTTCATAATTTTTTCCGTTGCCAATAGCTTGTGCAAAAGATTTTTTAAGTCAAACACAAGCCCAAGATAGTTGAGAGCACTTGCTCGATTTTTTCCCCATGGCCTCCCGTTACACGAACTTTAATTCAGCAGTTTTTGCTGAACAGGAGTTTTTTTCTTAGCAATTGCCCAGCTCCTCCTCCCCCTCAAAAAAGTAATGGTCCGCCCGTTATTGGAACTGATGGAAAGCTTGGAGCTGGCAGATGAATGCAAATGGAAAATATATTTTCCATTCCGATTTTCTGTTCAGAAATTATCTTTCAAGACGTTTCATTTATTTCGGAAATTTGTCTGTCGAGCAAAGCGAAAACAAAAGTTTTGGAAGTTTTGGGTAAAAGATAGAAATCCTTAGTATTTTATTTTTAACAACATTGTTCTAATTGGCATGGATATCGAGAGTTTTAGTTTCCGAAAAGTTTATCCTGGGAAACATTGATCGGCGCCAGTGTGTTGGTAACATCGCTTTTCTTACCTCCAGAATGTAATCTAAGTGTTTATGTTCATTGGTTTTTAAGAGGATGTTTAATGGTCCTTCGTAAGGTCCAAAGGTCAACGAAGAAGGAATAGACGATGCTGCAAACACTCCGGAATAACGCTGAACTTTTTCAATCTCAGACCAGTGAAGTAGGTACATCATATAACGCGACACGTAGCGGCAAACCTGTCCCGGAGAGATGAGACAAAAGAAGAAGCTAATTAGCTCTAATTCAGTCATACTATCCCAGGGGAAATTCAATCAAAGTATCCCAGGGGAAATGGCTTTTCTAAGTTGATTTTGTTTCTGTGATAGTCGGATATGCATCACTGATTTTAACAAAGTGTCAATGCAAAGCAAAATTGACATTTTGCTTTATTTCTGAAAGCACTAATTTCAACGAATGAGGCTCACGTTTCCAGTTCGCTTATAGCAAGAGAAAATGAGCCTCATGGTCTCTTGCTTACAGCGAATTTTTCGTTGAAATTTGGCAAGAATGTTGCCCGATTATGTGGCAAATAAAACCATGTCAGGGAATTTTTATTTTTTGCCTCCTTCGTCGAAAGTAATAAGTGTTTAAGCAAAGGTAATTATAACTTTAAGTTGAATAGCGTTTTAAAAATAAAGAAGACAAGCAATCTCAATTCCCCGACACGGTTTCTTACATCAAGGTGTGACGAAAACGTGGCAATGTCGCTGGCTTTCTGACCGAAAACGAACTCAATTTGTGAAACTACACAGTCCTTCTGGAAAATGATCGCTATTTTAGGAAAGGGCTTTGTTTTCTTGCCTTATATCAAGTAATAATCGGAGTCTGCAATTACTAAGCTTTCAGAAAGTATATAGCCTATTGGGGGTTTTATGAAACACGTGACCGTGGAGCAGCGACAAAACGAGGTTGTCATTTGGGGTAAGCTGATACCTTCCCTCACATGGATCACAATACACATTCCTAACAACGATTATTAAAGAACGTTCATATTTTGGTCTGGTACCCGAAGCAGCACACCAGTAAATGAATTAAATTTGTATAAATTAAAATGAAGTACAAATAACAGTAATGCAATATTTTAACTCGAAAGCCGTCAAGTGACTTAAGCGCTGTACCCTGATGTGAAAAATGCGACGGCGCGTAGGAAAGCCGTGTTTTAGTTTACGTACAATGACGTAATTCCGTGATGAGTTCATTCAAAAAATAGCTAAACGATCGCTCCCTACTTCAAGTGATTGATGGAGAAACGACTCGGACATAATTCTGTTTCAAATTTCAATTTACAATTAGGACAAGGTTTTGGTTTGGGGGTGGTGCAAGGTCAGTGTGTTCCGCTATTCGTGGGTAAGACATCTTTCTCATAAGGTGTCTCTAACCACCTAGTGGTATAAATGGGTACCAGTGGTTTGTTTAGACTACTGACAGAATGCTGGAATGTGGCGTTTTGATGTGATGGATTACCGTCCCATTCAGGGCTAGCTGAAGTTGCAAACAGAAACTTCTAGCCGTTTTATGCTTCAGAATTCTGAACACAGTCTCAACCACTAAATTTCGTCCGAAATGTTTTTACTAATGAGACAGTCTACTTCTATCCTAACAGGCATTGTTTATCTACGATCTCTTCAATAAAATACTGATAAATTCTTCTGCTATTCCGAATTCGCTGCAGCCGTAAGATAGCTCCTGATAAATATCCTTTCCAAGGCTTTTGACTTGAATTTGAAACGGAAGGCCCTGGAAACACTTACTCTGAACTCTGAAGCATGATGACATCACTGGTACGTCATATGTTACTTAGCAACCACTCCAACGAACCTATCTTCTTTAGTGTACACCTCCAAAACTAGCCCATACTAGGGCGTCCTTGTTAATAGTACTGGTTGAAAAAAATTATCTTTGGGGCAATTTCTTTGCTCCTCCGATCTGCATAGATCTCTTCAACTTGATTTCACAACGGGAAAAAGTATGTAAAAAAGCAAAACCGCAGAAATAGCGAGGAGAGCTGCAACAAAGCCATAAGTACATGAAGCCGAAAATATTACCGATCTAAAATTCTGAGATAAGACATTGATATTTTGTTTGCATGGAGCTTTGACTTCTTTATAAACATGCAACACAGAAAGGTTTGAGTATTGTTTGCCTCTTCTAGCTTTACAGATCATCAGTGAGCGCTGTTTTTAGTCCTCACTGAGAGTGATTCTAAGAGAGTTGGACAGACCACCCGTTTTTCGTTTTACAGCCAAACGCGAGTCTTGTTTGAGTACAATAGCATTAATTACCAGCCACTGAATATACGTATCGAGTTATGCCACAGCGATTCCTAGTGAGGACACTAAGCATCTTCTTCTGTGTGTTTTCTCTTGCGCTGTCAGTGCTTAGCTTCATTTGTTCAGTCAGCTATGCTCTGATTATTCAAAACCAAGCTTCTAGCATCGCTTTTTTTTAGGAAAAAGAAAATGATTTCAAATGAACTGACTTTGTTCGAATCCTCAATACCGGAAAAAAAATCCGGTTTCCCGGCGTAACATGGCCGGTTAGGTAAATGGCCGGTTAGGAAAACTGTTACCTTCTTCGGATCGATCGGTCCGCTGTAGACCAGGTACCTTCCAGCTTTTTTCGGCGCCTTGCTCCGACAATTTGCCCGTGCCCAGATAAAAAAAAAAGTAGAGTGGCACTTTGGGAGTTAAGTGTCTTGTCTACTGAATATTCGAATGAGAGGGGGAAATGTAACGAATTCATAAACACGGAAATTATATTTCTATATTCTCGACGACTTTAATGCGCATTTGAACTTTTCGGAGAATGTTACCTTTAACGCAGTGGAGTGGGATATTTAGTTTGTATCTTATTAATGTGTTAAGGCTGTTGTCAGCGTTTTGTTTGACTCAGTTTCACATTAATAAGATAGGTGCTGACCTCGATAAATTTTACCACGAATTCCCTGAAAGGGTTTTCGAAGAATGGCTCAAAGATCTTTTCCTTCTCAATAGAAGGTGAAAAAAAATTATATATTTTTTTAGGAGTATCCAACACCTAAACATAGAATCGTTATCAATTTTCTTTTTTGTCCCTTGAGCGCGAATTAACACGTTCAGCTTGGTCACGAAGAAAAACGTCCAGTTGAGAAGGTCGTGTAGTAATACAGTTTCTTAGCTTTAAAATCAAATTTCTAGAAAGGCAGGGACAATCAGGGATCCATACAAACGCCGATTTTTCGTTCGCAATCGGGAAAGAAACCATTTACTTTTTATAAAGTCACAATTGAATTTCGTCATATATTTCATTATACCGAGAGAGGTCAACAATGTTTTACCCTTTCTTTGGCAAAAGAAGAAAATCTGAATTAATTTCAGCTCAAAAGATCATCCCGTAAAATTGTATTTAAATTTCACCAAGAAGAGAAACCAAATAGAGGATCACATATCTTTAACGATAACAGCTTTCAAAGAGATCAGTTTCGCTTCAGGTGGTTATAATGTCGCTCTGTCTTCATGCACTCATTGTGATGTCTACTTCGGTTGTGACCATAAAAATCTTACTGATAACAAGGAGGCAAAAGAAAGAACAAGTTAGAGGACTACTCACCAATGGGGATGAATTAACTTTGGACTGTTATCAAGAATTGCTACCTGCTGTTACCGAGTGGATCGAGTCCGCAAAAACAAACACGGCCTAACATCGCAGTGGCTTTTTAACAATCCCTGTAAATTTCCACCTGCGAAACGTATTAATAACTGTTTGAAAAACACCCTCATCTCACGCTTTCAACAAATCAAACAAGCGATATTGCCGGATACGCTGAATTAACATCTTAAAAGCTTGCAATTTCCTCGGTGACTAAGATGACTTGCGCTTGACAACTATGTCAACCTAAGCACCGAGGTTTGATTTCAGAATCTCAAGGTTTTTGCTTCTCGTATTTCTTTGCATGGATTCAGAGAGTGATATTTTTAAAAGAACTTGACATGCAGGTATTTTACAAGGTTAAAAGTATTGCTCCAACTAGCTAATCTAACACCCGTTTGAAATACAAAATATTAAGTAAATAATTCGCCGATAAATTGATTCGCCATTGGTTAGACCGAATGGTTGTTTAATTCGTAGACAATAGCGGGACTTTACTGTAATAATGTTGCACTTTTTTCCAATATTCTTTCTGTTCAAACAAAGCGTTAAATAAGTAAGACAAGTTTTCAAATCTCTTTTTTTTACAAAAACTGTGTTTTAATCTTGCTTTATAGTATATAACAAGCACCAGCGAAAAAACGATAGGACTTTTTCCTTCCCAGCAAGTTTGCCACACGTTACGCTTTCCCGCCTTTCTTGTTAACGGGTCGATTCCAACACGGTTTTTAATGATTTGTTATAATTTTGTTTTTCATCAAAGTCAAATTCATTATCAGGCTTTACCTCAGACTAACCCGCGCTGTACTAGCAGCTGCTAATTCGCTTCCTATAGTTAAACTTTTTCATTAAAACTTTTAAATTGACGCACAAAACCCTTCTAATTAAAGCAAACGCCACAAAAGGTGAAGGAAATGTATTCGCTTGCCGAATGTTCAACTCAATTATGAAAGAATATGGGGGATTTTGAGTGGCTTAAGCTTTGACAAAGATCTGCTTTTAAAATGAAGAAAAAAAAACTTAAAAAACACATGTACAGCGAAAGCTTTTTAACCCTGATTTTGTACTGTACAACTAATTTCATTTTTGGATGTTTGTTAAACTTGTTTATTCAGTGACTGCTCTGATTTCTGGTAAGATTGCACTCATGGCTGACCATTGACATGAAAAATCCTTTCTTCGAATTGAAACCATTTCAATGCTTTGATGTTTTTTCAACAAGTGATAAGTCATATTTCCTTCCAGCTTCGACGAGACCTGACAGTTTAAAACATTGAAATTGTTTTAGTGAAACCGAAAACTCTAGCCTCTGACCCAATTAGCGAAAGCACCGGACTGTGTAAAAGCCACGATCGACAGTTAAAATGGAAAGTTTTCGCGACCCAAATAGAAATCGCTTATCAATGTTTGTTTTTAGTCGAAAAGTAAACTTTGTTTCCTTTCGCCTTGTGCTATTCTTGACATGTTTCGTTTAATTTCCTATGCAAGTAAATTTAAACAGTGCTTATTGAGCGGAAGAATCGAGTTTATGTGTAACAGAGAAAGCTTGCCGATGGCCCAAGATATTACCAAAGAAATGTTGTATGAATTAAAGTTCTCAGTTTCAGAATTAATGGTTCTGCGGATCTTCAAGGAAACTTCATTGAACACGAATTTTAAATAAAATAGCAGTTGAAAGTTCAAGTGTTGAAGTAGAAAGCAGGAAAAAAACAAAGCGTTGATGTCGGCCTATTTGCTACGCGATTTTTTGCGTTCTCAGTTAAATAGTGAATATTTTTTCTCTCTTTTAATTTAAAATTCACTTGAATGAACGTTTCGAAGCTACTTAGACCGGCAAAAGAGCGTTCAATTTCGTTTCGTTAGGATCACGGTCCAGTGTCCACTAACGGAAGGTGCTCGTTTAATGGGGACAAAAATGCAGTGTTTGCCGGGATTGTGTCCATATTCTTAAGTGCCCGTCAACCTGAATAAAAGTCGATACATTTTACGCCTAGACCAGGAGAAGGAACGATCAAAAAAGCAGTCGTATGGTTCATGGCCATAGTCTCAGTACTATGGTATTTTTTGTTATCCAATACATGCAGTTTGAAATTGAGTGAACACGTAACATCCCTAGAGTGCTCACTTCCGCAAACTAAAAGACGGGCTTAAGCTGTCCTAGAGCTGAGAAGGAAACAGATCTTCGTGTAGATGCCTTCGTGTAGCTGCGCTGAGACTTTCAAACATTTCTCTACCAATGACAAGCCTCCCTTCCCGTCCACCCCTTGTCTTCTTCCTTTGGACACAATACAAATAATAAGGTCCCTTGCGATAACTAATGAGCGGGACACCTGCCTACTTTATTTAGACAATGCATATTGGGATAACCAGCCTAACGTCCGCGTTCAACACCATTTAGGGCCTGGGGAGGACTGTGGATGTGAAGTCCTGGGATAAACCTTAAACAAGCCGGCAAGTAAGGGGATATGGCAAGTCCGCAGAGGGCCAGTGACCCTGTCATACTTAATTTTGAACTACAGAAACGGATGAGGTCTTTTGGATCCCGTAGTGCGATGAGAACTGATGAGGACGAGAAGTGATGATCTTGAGATGGACTGCAAACATGCAATTATTTGAATAGAAGGCGAAAGCAGTGATAACATAATTTCTTACAGTTAACATATCCTCTACACTTTCTCGCAACGAATGTTCTCGGTGGAGTCTCTGAAACCTCACGAGTGATGAAAAAAGTGACACTACTACATACCATATTCAGTCTAGAATCCTTGAGGTCTATTTTTTGTCTATTTTGTCGTGGTGTGTTGCCACCCTTAAATCTGAGAATATTATCTACCCTAAATAATTAATTTAAATCTCCTCAAAACCCTGAAATTTGAAGAGGCAACTTTAGCTGGACTCTTCAAACATTTACGTAGGTAAAATGATTGACGCCAGGTTTTCCAAGGAGGAGCCCTACGTCTTGTTAACAAAACCAGAGCTCCTGCTAAAACGTATTACTTTTTTGGTCGATTGGTTGGCAGACAGACAGACAGATACTCCGACAGGTAGACTGACAGACAGACAGACAGACAGACAGGAAGGAAGACAGACAGAGAGACAAATTGACAGACAGACAGCTACACTGACAGGTATACTGCCAGACGGATAGACTGACTGACAGACAGACAGACAGACAGCTACACTGACAGGTATACTGCCAGGCAGCAGATAGACTGACTGACTGACAGACAGACAGACAGACAGATACTCCGACAGGTAGATTGACAGACAGACAGACAAACAGACAGACAGACAGACAGACAGACAGACAGGCAGGCAGGCAGGCAGGTAGGCAGGCTGGCAGGCAGGCAGGCAGGCAGACAGACAGACAGACAGTCAGACAGGCAAACAGACAGGCAGGCAGGCAGGCAGGCTGGCAGGCAGACAGACAGACAGACAGACAGACAGAGAGACAGACTGACAGACTGACAGACTGACAGACTGACAGACTGACAGACTGACAGACTGACAGACTGACATGTAGAGAGACAGACAGGCAGGCAGGCAGGCAGACTGACAGACAGACAGGCAGGCACTGACAGTTATACTGACAGACAGATAGACTGACATGTAGAGAGACAGAAACACAGGAGCAGTTCCTACATAAATCCTCCAATGAAAGGACCTTACAGAATTTAAAACAAAAAAAGAGAAAGAGAAAGCCGTTCAGATATTTCATTTGCTGGGTGTTTTACACACGTACAAAGTAAATTAATCTCATTCTCAGGGCCCTTTCTGTTGTTTTCCTCCCAAGAGAAATACATATGCCAGGCACATGAGCATTCTTTTTGTGGTATTATGGATGATGAGATAAACATGCAAAAAGTTTAAAGTTCGTTTTAAAAAACAAAGTTTCAGCACATTAAAAAGTTGATGTTATCTTTCAGTGATTGAATCAGTTAAATATAACCTGGGGTCAACTGGTCAAATATTGGATTTACAAATCAACTCTGCTTCTCACGCAAAGTGTAGCAAGGGTACAGTATACTCTTTAGATGCTAGTAAATCCATTCATGTCCCAAATAATTGTAAATTTTTGAAACGTTCCTGGCTAGAGTTGCTGAATAGAGAGTCGTACGTGTTCAGATCTGCTACCGAAACCAAATTAAAATCTGACCTGGACTCCCAGTTATGTGGAAAGAGATGGCGGACGAGATATGTAATATCAATCTTGTTTAGATTGCACTTAATTAAATGTTTAGAAACTAAACTGATTTCGAGAGATTGATGCAAAACAAACAATCAAAAGATATCTTTAACTACCACTAAGTTAAGCCTGATGGGCCTTCTTATTGAACTAATGAAACCACTCGCCGGAATTCTCGTCTCGTTTGACGTGGGAAAGGGAAACAGGCTGTTAAACCGAAACGCGGGGGGGCTGAGTAGAAGAATTTTGACCGGCTACCGGAAGCATATTTTCAACAAAAAAGTAGAAATAATATAAGACTTGTTCACTGTAATTAACAATTCCACGTTTCCAATTTCTATTCCAGAGTTTTCATTACTAACGTGCGTTGTGGTCCTCGAAAGAAAAATTTAAACTTTAGTTTTTTTACCATGCATGAAATTTCCAATTTTTTCTATGAGAGACGCCTGTCTGAAATTATCGTAGTTATATTTACGTTCCCAAGCTTTGGACTTGGACTAAGATTTCCTGTAAGCGCGTTTCACAGACTGAATTGGGCATTCGTTGCAAAATCAAAATACTAAATTAAGGCTGAAAAATCTCGCAGTATTTCGATGTCTTACGTAAGTCAATCTGCATCCTTGACTTTCTACCTCCCACTGTGTCAATGACTTACTCCCCACCCAGTTACGGTCACACAACAATTCAGCTCATTGGCACTTCATTCTAGATCGTGCTATTTTTGCACCCTGCCCCCACGTCTATGGTTATTCGTAATTTATTAATTTATTAATTAGCGGGCGGGGTCCTTTCAGAATACGCCGTAATCTATTATCAATCGAACTAAGTAACATTCTAACGCGAAAACCATAAAAGCTCATCGTGAAGCTCGAAACTAAAAACATGCTGTTCTGCCAATGCTCTTCCGTTGCACTATTCAAACAAAAGTTCTTCAATTCAACTCCACTGAAAGTCAGAGGGCAGTCCAGAAAATTATTCATTTTCAAACAATTCATCAGATTTAGCGCGGCCCTGATTTAATTTCTGCATTGTTATATTTTTTCCATTAACTGGGTCAGGATACGGAGAGTGATTCTTTTCTGTTTAACCACCGCTGTTTACAAAGCACAAAAGCGGAATGAAAGAGACAAAAAAAAGAATCTCTTTATTGTCTTCATTACACCCAACTATGTAATTACAAAACGATTAGCTGTGAAATCCTTCAAGCGAGGCCAATTATTAGTTTTCCACTCAACTTAAGAACATGTTTCGTTAAAGAGACGGAAATACAAAATCATGAAGTGAGCTATAAAGAGTTATAAAACCGCGCACGCAATACGTGAGTCAGTCTTCTGCCCACCCGCAGAACTGTTGAACCGTCACTTGGTCACTCAAGCGAGTGAAAGCACTGACAGATTTAATCAGACACATGTAAACAGGCTTCGATTACGAGCTGTTAGTTAAAAATACCCGGATTCCTTTTCACCTTGAGCGCTTTAAGGAACGCTTTCCTACACTGTGACGAGAAGGGTTTAGAAGGTTGAAAACTGAGGGGCAGGATTCTCGACAGAGATCTCCACAGTCTTCATGATTTTAATGGCGCGAAGACGAAGCGCGCTGCCCGTGATTACAGAGCCGACAATAGACCCAGAACATCTAACGGCTTTACAAGCGCTAGCAGAGGAATCTCAACGTAGAAACTCAACCAACTCCATTCGTTTGGTAAGTAAAATTCAATCATATAAGTTTACAATACCAAAAATAGCATCATGTATTTGGTTCCAATCGCTCATAACTTCTGCTCTTTTGTCGCTTATCGAACAACAAAACGTAACTTTTCATTCGTGACAAGACTCAATGCCATGATTCCATAATTCGCTTATCTAGTCAGATGCCTCTTTTCTTTTACGTTACAATTTCGGTTACATAATGCTCCGGAGGATTAAGTTTTCAATCATTTTCGTTGGGGTTAGTTCTTCGTGGGCACCGTTCATGCAGAGCCGTTATGTTAATTTGTTTTTATTCATTTTTTTTATTTTTCGCTAAATGCTCTATCGTTTCAGAGTTGCATTCAAACATATGTGAAGTGGGTTGAGATGTGTAATACGATATCGGGCGAGATAAACGCACTTTTCTAGACCCGTTACACATGAACAATACTGTTACAAATGGAAAGATTCGTGAGCTTAATATAGAGACGTGATGCGGAAAACCTTCCCACTTTTAATATTTTTTAGCATAAATTTAGCTTTGGTCGTAAGAGCGGCTGAAGGAGTTTAATTCAACCCAAGGTTTTAAGAGAGAAAATAGAACTGAACAATGATTGTCTAAAATTACTTAAAAGCCCAGCGGGCGAAAGAATTGTTTCAACTGTCTCCGTTCCCTACGTGTTATTTTCACGTCTTATGACTGTGTGTTGAAGTGCTGAGCAAATATAGAAACAGAAGAATGCTCTCACGTATTAATTCCATTCGCCAGCTTTGCGTGCAGTCTTCATCTTATATACAAACAGTTGGACAGCTTTCACATGCGGTGTCACTACTCCGGCGTATAAAGATTTTAATCCATTTGTCGCATATAGCGCGCGGGTCAGTCGAGTTACTTTGTGCCGGCGAAGAGGTCATCGTCATCACTCATGCATTAACGGCAAGACAGAAACGTGGATTTCAAAGGATAGCAACGAAGTCTGCAAAACAATTGACTCATCGTATTTGTTTTTACGTACCCGCAGGGCTGAATGGAACATAAACTCAATGCTCGGGTCTTCACGGGCGTGGTGTACAAGGGGACGCAATCTCCCGCAGCGATAATTTACCCATTTTTTTAAATTTCAACCAAATTAGGCCTCTTCACACACATACTCTTCTGTAAGGTGTTTCAAGGAACAATTTTCGTAATAAAACTTTCAGCTATTCATGAACATCATGAACAGCCAGTAGATTCTAACAAAACAAAAGTTCTCGCCACAGAAAGCGAGCCGTTTAAAGGCATAAGGGAGGGACTTGAGGTCCGTAGATGAAAGCCCTCTATGAAAAGAGATAATGGCTTTGAATTAGAGAGCATCGGTGACATTATGTTAGCCCCCTCGAGACCTTATAAATGAACATGCTATAACACTTCTTTACATTCACATTTCATTTAATTGTGGCTGATGAAGTTTGGTTAAGTTGAAAGAAATAGCCCACTTTTAACTATTATTGCGCGCCTAGTATAAGAAATTATTACTATTTTGAAGATGTGAAACCTGTTGTCGGTTAGTAAAATTCATACTTGTATTCCGTTTTGTTTTTGGTTTTCCAAGTTGCATCTTGTCCTAAAACCCCACAGACTTCGTGAGTCGAACCGACCAAAAAACAAAAGAGAGCTTAAAACCTGCCATAAAACTGCGGACAACAGGGCACTTTAATTTTTAAACTGGACGGGGATATTGGTTGGAGTGAATAACATGGTTTATATAAATTGATTCCTCGTCACGTATACATGGTGCAGATGAGTTACCTGCATCATATTGGCATCATCATCATTAGCTTTTTAGCATCAAACCTCTCCGGGTTTCATTAGCGCCTAGGACAATTAGTGGATTGACGCTGCAGAAGTGTATTATGATGTTTATTCAGATCCAAACTGCTAGCCACGGAGTTGCACACTGAATAGTGACTAGTGTTTATGTCGCTCTCAGCTCAAAATGGCGGCCAACATACTGATCACTGAGCTGGCACTCCATACTAGTGATCCAGTACAAAGACAGATGGCAAACTTTCCTTAAATATTATTTCCTTCAGCTTTTTAACAACAAAACACTTACGCTACTCCACATGGATACCTAACAACACAGTGAATGACCTTTGTACCATTCAAAGTGCTCACTTAATGCAGCTGATCCATCATAAATTTCAAACGCTGTATGTTAACGAAAACACTCCGGGAAACGAAAAAAAAAAACGCATGAAGGTTGTTAATTTTGTTAAGCTTTAGAGAATATTCAAAAGTGGTACAGATATTTTGATGACGACAGATCTGAATCATCTATATTTTTTAATCGACATACCGAATGTAAAACAAAGATTTCGTTTCTTTTTTTTTCTGGCGCCGAGGAAACTGCATTTTGCGATAAGAAAATTCAATCAGCCTTCACTTTAGGTAAGTTAAGCGCCATTCGGTGAGATCTTGTTTACAAAAAAACTGATAATTATCTGATTAACAGAGTTGAAGTACTTTAATGCACTTTTTAGACTGCTACTCTGCACTGACTGGCAATATATCAAATTTGAATCTCCGCGAAGTCATGGCACTTCTCCGACGAAACAACAAAAAATATTGATCAAATACCGACTTAAACCAAAAATAAACTGGAAACAGGAAGGATTTTATATTGGACCCCTCGCCATTCTTACACATTGCGTAGACCGGTCATTAACGGAATGGGCTTAATTTTATTGATTTATAATAACACGTTCTGTCGATCACAGAAAAGTCCAACGCGATATTCAAAACCTCGAATCACGCCAAATGAAATTCTGATACGCATCACCGCGTTTTTTGTCCTTTAGGTAGCCTTTCGGCGCTGTAAAACGCCGATGAAACATTTTGAATTACACGGTTAATACTTTAGGCTTGCCTTCAAAACTTATGTAAATACCGCAAAAGCTTCGTTAAGACCTCCTCTTTATTAAGCTTTCCGCTCCAATAACCCTCCCGTCTGTTACCTTTATATTACAGAATAACCCCTCTCGGTTTCATTTATGAACAAAAACAATTACTCTATACGAAAATTTTAAGGGAACTATATATTTTAGAGGTAGTCCAGTTACCATTTTTCAGAAGTGTAAACATACGAAAAAGTTATGAGATACAATAACGAGCTGTTTATACACTGTCAACTGGTTAAAAGCTGTTAAAATGATGTCTTAAAACACATTATAAATTCAAGTTAAAAATACATGTATAAGAGATTTTTCACCGGATTGAAGATGCCAGTTTAGAAAAAAAAGCCTCAATCACAGGTTGGAGGAACGCTCGCAATTGTGATCGAAAGCCGCGTTAGAGTTTTTACTCACAACTCGGCTGACGTTGTCCAAAAAGAATGGAAGAACAATGAAAAATAAGGAAAAAAGGAATACGAATGAGTTTTAACCAAGTGTGGTAACAACACTTGTATGGGCAATGGCCCAATTTGATTGATTAATTTTGGAGCTCTTTGTTGTGTGATAATACTTTATAAGGCTTGCATATGAGGACGTGCCGTTGGAGGGGGCGATGGTTTTCGGCCTGGTTGCCCTGCACATGGAGTATAATAGTTTGTGTCTGCCCTAAACGAACGGTTAAGGACATGTCTCAAACGAGGCATGCTTACACCATTGTTGTTAAATTTGGCATTTTCCTTTCTCAGTGATCACAGCTCAGAGACGTTCGCTGATATTTAGCAGGTCGTTAGTTAACTCCAGATAATTTTCAAGAAAAAAAATATTATTATTTAACTATCTAAAAGTGCAATAAAGTAGTTCTTTACAAAATATTTAGAAAATTTTGTCAAAAAATGACGACGTTTCCACGTTTAGCTAGCTTCGTTATCACGTCAAAATTGGAGTTGATAAAAAATGTATAAATATGTATTAAAACAGTAGTTAATCACAAAAAAATGAAGGTGTTACGAATGACCTAATTACATGCTTGAAGTGTGTAATTAGAAAAAAAAGGTGCTAATTACAAAAATGAAAAAGAAATGAAAAATGCTAATTACGAAATGCTATTTGTCCATTTAGGGCCAGGGGAATTGTTTCTGATGTTTGGTCTTATGTTTAATCCTTTAGGTTAACGAGCCTTTTCATGTGAGAACTTGTGAGGGGTTGCTACCTGTATTGTATTCAATTCTTTGCTCTAAAAAGGGTTCTAGTAAACAGGTGTATTCAGGTTTTTGAAGTCTCCAGCTGGACCCTACCCCCACATATGGGTTAAGTTCCCTCCTTCCCGCCTGGATTTTCAAACAGAAACAGTCACACTGTGAAACTAAGTGTCCCCCTATTTTACCATTCCTACTTCGTCGCTTGTTAGATCTCTTCGAGCCATTACTAAATGGGTGCAGTTAGACTCGATTCGCACGAAGCTCTTCTTTTAGCATAATCAAGCACACAAATGCCATTGAATGATTTTCAACATATTCAAACCTCAACTCTTTTAGAAATTTTGACGCCAAACGAGGATTTTTTTTAGGCTCCGTTCACAACACGCGGATGAATCTGAAAACCCAGCTTTATTTCTACGATCAGGCCAACCGTCCACACTAATCCGTTACGAAACCGGAGCTTTTCGAAAAGCTCTTCAAACCGGAGGAATTTGAAAAAGCCGGCCTCGCGTTTTAGTGTGAACGGACAGCATGTTGGAAACGGAATTTTCGAAAACGACGACATCGCTATACTAATGTGATTTTTCTTCCCGAGTCTTAAACAGTGTTCTTAACCAAAAACCCAAAATGACCGGTTCTTGTTGAAATCATTCGATGTGTGTGGAAGGGGCCTTAATATTTCGTGTTAAATGCTTCGCAAGAAGCACTGATTAACCATCCGATCTGTTAGATTTGTCCCTACAATTAACGGAAAGATTAACATTACGTTTTAGAGTTTTGAAAGAACTCAGTGAAAGTGAACGTCAGGGACGTAAGACTTTACTTCGTGGAAATTTAATGAGTTAAAACTAAAAATAGATCATGCCAATAAGCGATCGCCATAGAATAGTATCTATTAGCACCAGTACAAATGTAAACACTAAGCTACACTAGTATCATGTAAAGTTTTTAGACTAGAGAACCCGAGGGCTCGATTGTTAGAAAAAAGGATATATAATTGGGCTTGTGTACAATGATAAGTGTAAACAAACCTAAGAACAAAAACTGAAAAAATCTTAACAAGGGTTGCAAAGACCTCGGTGACCATTTCAATTGACATTTGACAGGCTAACTGCACAAGAAGGAGAATTATAAAAACCACTCGTGCGATACAGGTGTTTCCAAAAACGATATTTGCATATCTGGCAAAGTTCTCGAAATATGACAATAAATTGTGCTTTTAAGAAACCAATTGAATGACAGGAAATGAATATCGATCGATTGAGAAATTCGAGTTGTGCTTTGGAGAGGAAATTTGAATAAAAACAAATGATCTTAAGCAATAGTGATTACTTGCAAACGGCTTTCATTTAAAATGAACGAACAGCGCTTTTTTTTTTCGTGTGTTGAATTCACATAACTGCTTCAATCAAACGAGATGAAACTGCACAGAAATCGTAAGCAAAGAGCTGCCAGCCTTCCCAGTGTCTCTTCCGAGGTTTGTAACTCAACTTCTGTTTCTCTCTCGGCCAATTTCGAATTACTTTGATGATAGTTTTGTTGTAAATATTACAAGATAATATCCTTAGTGAATACCAAAGAGAGCGTTGCACCTTTAATAGAGGAGTACATATCGTTTCTACCACTGAAAAAGCAAGTCATCTTTGCATAACAAAATCTTTTAAAAGAGCCAGAGAATTTTTTCCTTAAATTTCTCTAAATTTATAGAGAATATTTTACTAAACTTCGCACCAAATAGAGCGTCATCCAATGACAAACAAACTCTTTTTTACTCTAAACTGATCGCTTATCATGTAATAACAGTTCTTTCATTTTACATTCACTGGTTCAGTGCTTTCTACAGTCAATCGCAATAGATGTGATCTATAAAGTAATTCTTTTTCACTCGTTATCTTGAACATTTTCTCCACTCCACATGAGTTTTCGCACGTTCTTATCGTTGTGATTGCTTTTTAGCCTGTATATTAAGAGAATCTGAGTTTGTTTTTAATTTCATACTTGTTTATCGCCGAAGGCACACGATACAATACAAAGGGTTTGACACGTATTGTATATATCTACCAAGATTCTTTTCTTTTCATGCCCTATACCTTCCTAATAACAATATTTCGCAGCAGGTTCGTGTGATTTTTATTTCTGTCCTGTATTTATTCCAAAGCCTTGTCCTGTGAGCCAATTTTAGCCGGAGTGTCCATTTAAGCTTTCAGTAATTGAACTCTCACTGGCGTTGAAGTTTTTTTATTCTTTGTTTACATTTTGCAACTGGTTATATTACAGTCGATATTGATTACGTGCCCAGCGAAAAGTTGTATTATTATCATTATTTTTAAGAGACGAGTTTTGCATTATTCTATATAATAAGCGCGCAAAGGTTTCCTGCAACATTTTTGTTGAAATAAATAGGTATTTTCGTAAACGAATCGCATCATTTGATACAGCTATAAAATTTCCTGTTTTCCTGTCAATCTACATGCGAGGCTTAATATTGCGGGGTTTCATATCAGGCAAACCCAGACACAGAATTAGGGTCGATCTGAACGGATATCGAGAACAGAAAAAACAGGCAAATCTTATATCAACCGTAAAAACAATGGCAGTTAATAATATCAACCTGCTAGCAATATTAGCTTATTTTTACGCTAAACTGATAACTAAGATATTTGTCAATCAAGCAGAGTGAACATGGTAGCAACAATTTGGTTGTTAATTCAAATGGAGAAAGAAGTTTGGAGGACACAGGACAAGCTACGGAGCGATACAAGTTGTCAGTTGTGGGAGATGGCGAATGTGGCAAAACAAGTCTCCTTAATGCACTTGTTAAGAGTGACTTTGATGTAAGTAGATAGTAGTATTCTTAAAATAACTCAGACACGATACTTAATTTTTACCACATACAAAGTTACCTTTAAATTGAATAAAATCTTAAAATACTGGTTTACTAAGATAGAAAAACACTAGCCTGCCCAGACCCTCGGTCAGTGGGGATAATCAAAAAGCGAGCGGGTGACGAGCGGGATACGGGAGAGAAAAGAGGAGGGCGGTCGTTTTGTCGATCGTCTCCGGTGACCGAGAGCCTGGAATAGACTAGAAAAACACAAAAGAGATAATAATAAACCATAAAGGAACAAGGATGGAGAAGATTAACGTGGGTTGCAGACGACGAACTTGAAATATTTAGGCTAAGCTTTTCAAGATGCGCAAGGCGCGACGCTGCTCCCTTAGCATACGCGTGGAAGTTCTTTGCTGATGGGACCAACGAAACTGCTTAAACTAACTTAAGAAAACTGAAATTCACTGGTATATCTTTTTTAGACTTCTCGGTAATTTTACCTCACAAACAAGGACAATGCGCTAAACAAGACAGAAAATATCGTGTTGAAAAACAAAATACACGTAAGATGAAAGTATACGCGCAAGTGCTTTATTTATCAACCAAGCAACCTCACAAAGGAAGAGCAAGCATCTTTATGTGTAAGACTAATAGCATACTACACTGGGATCTCTGTTTGTCTGGGTGCTATCAGGAGGACATTGAAAAGTGTGACTAAACACTTCCTTCATGTTATGTTGTGTGTTGTATCCATTACAGGCCGAAGAGTCTTGTATATTTGACGAATGCGTGACAGACATTACAACAGAGGAGAGCAGACTGGAGGTTATGCTGTGGGAAATATCTGGTAAGACTGAATAACGGATTAAAACAATCACTTTATATATTTTTGCTGAAGAAACTGGCACTGTTATACTAATCGAAGATACTGAAAAATAAGTAAGTATTTAAACATTGTTATTAGCACACAAATTTCTCTAATAAACAGAAGGGGATCTAGCGCCCTAACCGCTAGACCATGCCGCTTCCGCAAAATCAAGATTAAAAGAAAACGAAATCAGCTCAGCTAGGATGCAAATGTTTTGATTTATTTTACCTTCAACTCTACAACATACAGGCCTGGAGGACTATGAGAGTATCAGAAGAGAGATGTATCGCGATTCTGACGTCATC